>Ga0071330_1061513_pt1 | contig 34191 bp, 27 predicted proteins | sample GBScel77sediment_FD_63802 | JGI IMG/M metagenome (GOLD analysis project Ga0071330, IMG submission 63802) | Hot spring sediment microbial communities from Great Boiling Spring, Nevada - Cellulolytic enrichment Sediment 77C v2 (version 2) | ecosystem: Environmental > Aquatic > Thermal springs >...
AGTTTGACAAGGAAAATGTCATAACCTCCTGCTCCAAAGCTATTTGTGTATCCCACTAAAATATAACCTCCGTCTGAGGTTTGAGTGATAGAGACACCCGAATCATAATTTGTTCCACCGATTGTTTTTGTAAATTGGATATCTCCTGAAGAATCAAGTTTGACAAGGAAAATGTCATAACCTCCTGCTCCAAAGCTACGTGCCCCTCCCACTAAAATATAATCTCCGTCTGAGGTTTGAGTGATAGAGCCACCCGAATCATAATTTGTTCCACCGATTGTTTTTGTAAATTGGATATCTCCTGAAGAATCAAGTTTGACAAGGAAAATGTCAAAAGATCCTGCTCCAAAGCTATATGTATCTCCCACTAAAATATAACCTCCGTCTGAGGTTTGAGTGATAGAGCCACCCGAATCATAATTTGTTCCACCGATTGTTTTTGTAAATTGGATATCTCCTGAAGAGTTGAGTTTGACGACGAAAATGTCATAATATCCTGCTCCAAAGCTATTTGTGTATCCCACTAAAATATAACCTCCGTCTGAGGTTTGAGTGATAGAGACACCCGAATCATAATTTGTTCCACCGATTGTTTTTGTAAATGAAGATTCTTTTTGTTTTACAAGCAAACTTGCTTGAGTTTCATCAAGATTTTGAATTGTTAACTTTGCAGTAACATCTGTAGTCCCGATGCCGACGTTGCCAGAGACATATAAATTATTCTGCCCTCTTATATCTCCAGCGACATCCAATTTAGTTTGTGGTTCAGTTGTCCCGATGCCGACGTTGCCATCATTATAAAAAATGTTGTTTCCTGATTTTTGCCAAAAAACTTCTGGAATTGAGGAATAGCAAGCAGAACCAAAACAAAGTCTATTGGCTTTGATTGTTCCTGCTACTTCTAATTCTGTAGTTGGGGTTGCAGTTCCTATCCCCAATCTTCCTGATGAATCCAAAACTAGAGGAGTGAAAATGGTGTCAGCTGAACATTGAGTAGCAGTAGAAGGAGATTGAGAAGAAATGGAGGGGGAAGGAGAAGATACAGATGGTGAAGGAGAAGATACAGATGGGGAAGGAGAGGTAACAGTTGGATTTTGAGAAGATATGGTGGGATTGGCAGAATTAACTAAATTGCAATCTGGAATATTTCCTAAAGAATCGAGTTTGACAACGAAAATGTCCCGAATTCCTGCTCCAAAGCTACTTGTCCTTCCCACTAAAATATAACCTCCGTCTGAAGTTTGAGTGATAGAGTCACCATAATCAGCAACTGTTCCACCGATTGTTTTTGCAAAAGAGATATTTCCTGAAGAATCGAGTTTGACAACGAAAATGTCAGAACTTCCTGCTCCAAAGCTATTTGTCCATCCCACTAAAATATAACCTCCGTCTGAGGTTTGAGTGATAGAGTCACCATAATCATCACTTGTTCCACCGATTGTTTTTGCAAAAGAGATATTTCCTGAAGAATCGAGTTTGACAACAAAAATGTCCCGACTTCCTGCTCCAAAGCTATTTGTATCTCCCACTAAAATATAACCTCCGTCTGAGGTTTGAGTGATAGAGTCACCATAATCAGCACTTGTTCCACCGATTGTTTTTGCAAATTGGATATCTCCTGAAGAGTTGAGTTTGACAAGGAAAATGTCATAACCTCCTGCTCCAAAGCTACCTGTGTATCCCACTAAAATATAACCTCCGTCTGAGGTTTGAGTGATAGAGGAACCCCACTCATCATATCCTCCACCGATTGTTTTTGCAAATTGGATATCTCCTGAAGAGTTGAGTTTGACAAGGAAAATGTCAGAAGATCCTGCTCCAAAGCTATCTGTCCTTCCCACTAAAATATAACCTCCGTCTGAGGTTTGAGTGATAGAGTTAACAAAATCATAACCTGTTCCACCGATTGCTTTTGCAAAAGAGATATTTCCTGAAGAATCGAGTTTGGCAAGGAAAATGTCAGAATTTCCTGCTCCAAAGCTATATGTACTTCCCACTAAAATATAACCTCCGTCTGAAGTTTGAGTGATAGAGCGACCATAATCAGCACTTGTTCCACCGATTGTTTTTGCAAATTGGATATCTCCTGAAGAGTTGAGTTTGACAAGGAAAATGTCACCTCCTGCTCCAAAGCTATATGTCCTTCCCACTAAAATATAACCTCCGTCTGAGGTTTGAGTGATAGAGTGACCCCAATCATCATCTCCTCCACCGATTGTTTTTGCAAATGAAGATCCTTTTTGTTTTACAAGCAAACTTGCTTGAGTTTCATCAAGATTTTGAATTGTTAACTTTGCAGTAACATCTGTCGTCCCGATGCCGACGTTGCCGGCAAAATAGGCAGAGGTTGGAACAGAAGGTGGAGTTCCAGAAGTGCCTGTTGTTCCAGTATCAGTGAAAGAGATTTCGGTTGTTTCAAAGTATTGGTTTTCTCCTCCAGAGGATGTCCCTCTCCAGACCCTGTATTTTGAAGCTCCTGAGACAGGAGACCAAGAAATAACACAAGCTTCAGAAGTTGCAGAGATTGTACAAGATACCTCTGAAGATTTTTGAGAAGAAAGACCAGTTGAATCTAAGGCAGAAACAACATAATAGTATGTACCCGTTGCTGACCAATCCCCTCCTGTAGTCGTTGCCACTGAAAGTCCAGAGGGAGCAGTCAAATAGTAAAAGGAAGCCCCACCACCTGAAACTGTTAACCTTGAAGAAGGTGTCGTTGTCCCGATGCCAACGTTGCCAGCTGGATTTAAGATAAGAGAGCCAGCTAAAGTAGAGAGGGTGGTTGTACCTGAGCCGATGATATTGTAGCCACTAATGGTAATAGTTTCTCCAAAAGTTCCAGTAGCAGCGTAGATATTTGCCCAGCGATATCCCGGAGTCCCTAAAGTGTAGGTATTATCTGAATAAGGAATAATGTTTGATTGAATATAGCTACCAAAAATGATTGGAGTAGAAGTAGCAGAGCCTAAGGTTGAAGTTTGAGAAACATAAAGATCGCCATTTATAGTTAATTTATAAGCAGGGGTTGTGGTACCAATTCCAACATTGCCAAAAGAATCAATTGTTAAACCAGTAGAGGTTGAGATGTCAGAGCCAGGAACTAATTTTAATTTTCCAGTTTCAATGTCAACTCCTAAGGTGAATTTTGTTGTTGGAGTGGCTCCAGTTCTAAAAGCAATTTGAGGAGAATAAGTTGTTGAAGCGGCAGCAGTGATTGTCAAAATTGGTGAAGCATCGGTTTTGTAGAGTTCCAAAAGTGAAATTGGTGCCGTTGTCCCGATGCCAACGTTGCCAAAACCATCGATGATGAAAGAAGAGAAAAAACCACCACTAACTGAGCATTGAGTGCTAACAGTTGGGGAGGGGGAAGTAACAGTTGGAGTTTGAGAAGAAACAGCTGGGGAGGGGGAAGTAACAGTTGGAGTTTGAGAAGAAACAGATGGATTTTGAGAAGATATGGTGGGATTGGCAGAAGAAACTAAATTGCAATCTGGAATATTTCCTGAAGAATCAAGTTTGACAAGGAAAATGTCATAACCTCCTGCTCCAAAGCTATATGTGTATCCCACTAAAATATAACCTCCGTCTGAGGTTTGAGTGATAGAGAAACCCCACTCATCATATTCTCCACCGATTGTTTTTGCAAATTGGATATCTCCTGAAGAGTCGAGTTTGACAAGGAAAATGTCACCTCCTGCTCCAAAGCTCTCTGTGTATCCCACTAAAATATAACCTCCGTCTGAGGTTTGAGTGATAGAGTAACCATCTTCCCATCCTGTTCCACCGATTGTTTTTGTAAATTGGATATCTCCTGAAGAATCGAGTTTGACAAGGAAAATGTCACTATCTCCTGCTCCAAAGCTATATGTGTATCCCACTAAAATATAACCTCCGTCTGAGGTTTGAGTGATAGAGTAACCATAATCATAATATTCTCCACCGATTGTTTTTGCAAATTGGATATCTCCTGAAGAGTTGAGTTTGACAAGGAAAATGTCAGAATATCCTGCTCCAAAGCTATCTGTGTATCCCACTAAAATATAACCTCCGTCTGAAGTTTGAGTGATAGAGTAACCCAAATCCCAACTTGTTCCACCGATTGTTTTTGCAAATTGGATATCTCCTGAAGAGTCGAGTTTGACAAGGAAAATGTCACTAGCTCCTGCTCCAAAGCTATCTGTATCTCCCACTAAAATATAACCTCCGTCTGAGGTTTGAGTGATAGAGTTACCCCACTCATCATATCCTCCACCGATTGTTTTTGTAAATGAAAAAGATCCTTTTTGTTTTACAACCAAACTTGCTTGAGTTTCATCAAGATTTTGAATTGTTAACTTTGCAGTAACATCTGTCGTCCCGATGCCGACGTTGCCACCCGAAGTGGCTAAAGTAGTGGTGCCGGTTGCCCTGAACTGACCGGAAACAGTCACTAGTGTGCCATTATCAGTGATGATTGAGTTTCCTAAAGTAGAGGTAGCAATAAATTTTGGAATGTAGCCAACTGTTCCAGTTCCTGAAATGTATCCATATTCTCCAGCGCAGTTTCCAGAGGAATCGCAAACAATGAAGGTCGTTGGAGTGGGGCCTCGTACAACTTGAATTAAATTATCATTGACACCAATCCAAAGTTCTTCTTGATTTGCGCCAAAAATTTTACCCGCTGAAATCGTTAAATTACCAGTTGCCAAAATATTACCAGAAACAGTCAGTGCCTCAGTTGGAGTTGCGGTTTTAATTCCCACATATCCTGAAAGAGTAGCTAAAGTAGTAGTTGCAGTAGTTTCAAACATTCCAACGATTCTAGTAATTTGTTCAACGATAACCCTTCCCAAATCCAAATCGTAATAGAGATTGGCAGAGAATATCAAACCAGCCACGATCAAACCGGGGAAAATCGCGGATAATAACTTTTTTGATTTGAAATTCATGGAAATTCGATAGAAATTCGTTGAAATTCAGTAGAAATTCGGTTGAAATTCAGTCGAAATTCGATTGTTTTTGCTTATACGTTGCGTTGATAAAATTGTTCAGTTTCACTCCCAAATTCTTAGCAATCGTTTTATATTTCTTGTAATTTTCTTTGCTAACTCTTTTTCTCTCTTTAAGTAATTCAATCCAATGATCGCTTGCCTCACTCAAAGAAGCTCGAGCGTTGTATAAAACCTTATCTTATCCAGATAATGAAAGCGACTATATCCTTCAGCAATATTTGCTCCTACAGAATCTGTAGCTGTCAAAAACTGATCTCCCATAGTTTTTCGCTCGTGCCAATCTAAATTCTGATAAATTTCCCAAGCAATTTTCGAGATTTCTCTTGCCAACTTATAAACTTCCAAATCTTTTACTGGAATAAATTTCTTTTCCATACTTAACTGCAATTACATTTCAACCGTATTTCTACCACGTTTCTATTGAATTTCTACTGTATTTCTATGGAATTTCTACTGTATTTCTATTAAATTTCTACTGCATTTCAATCGTTATTATGGAAGCTGATCGTAAGCAGCGAGCATTATGTCGTAAACTTGAATGGTCATTCCAGAAGGAGTTTGTAATCTCAAATGCCATCTCTTTCCAGCTCCTGGAATGGAAACGTTTCCAGTAATGTAAACTTTTCCTTTGCTCAAATCAGAGTTGGTAGATGGAACGGTGAAAGTAGCAGTTGTCGTTGAATCAGTTTCGTTCCAAACTATCCAAGTTGAAGGAGTGGTCGTTCCTTGGTCTGCGTATCTGATAATGAATTTGTGAACTCTAGTTGCTCCAGTTTCTGGTGAAGAGAAAGGATAATCTTCAATCGTCCTTGAAACTGTGGTTGCAGTATTGCAAGCGCTGGAACATCTAAACGGCAAATCAAATCCCAAAATCGGAATCACTTCTCTCAAAACCTGCTTTCCGCTTTGAGCTAAAGGATAATTGCTCTTGTAGAGAACAGAATCACCTGAAATCGTTAAAACATCGGTTCCAGAAATTTGATAGTTTCCAGCCCAAACTGCAAGTTGTCCTGCAGGAAATGTTGTCGTGGCCAAAGCAAAATAATAAGTTCCAGCTGGGACTGCTGGCAAAGTGTAAGTTGCATTAGCACTCAAAGCTCCTATTGTCAAAGCACCAGTGTAACTTCCAGATTTAAACCACAAAGTGCTTCCAGAAGTTCCAGTAAAACACTCACCGCTTGCGCAATCTCCAACTGCTAAAATATCACCATATCCTGCTGCTTCAAGGTCTAACCAATATAAATTTCCTGAAGCGTCGCTAGCTAGCACTTGACCTGCTGCTCCAGGAGCTGCTGGCCAATAATAAGTGACACTCGAACCGAGAGAGCTTGTCGCAGCAAAACTAATATAGTTTGCATTGTTGCTGTAAATTCTCAATTGGCCTGTGTTATTAGAAGATCCAATAGTCAGTATTCTATTTCCTGTATCAAAAGTTAAATTTGCACTGTCTCCAATAGTGTAAGCATCAGTTACTATTGGAATTCTTCCTGAAGTCAGTGTTCCTGAAGTTAAAGCAAAGTAATAAGTTCCAGCTGGGACTGCTGGCAAAGTGTAAGTTGCATTTTCAGTTCCAGCAATCGTTAAAGCCTTTATCGTTGAACCTGTTTTAAACCACAAAGTGGTGCTGGTTGGCCCGCCAGTAGTAAAACAATCTCCGCTTACACAATCGCCAACAGCTGTTACATCACCAATTCCACCTGTTCCTGCAGCTACCCATGATAAATTTCCAGAAGTATCAGAAGTTAAAACATAACCTGATCCTACAGGATAACTTCCTGGTAAAGTATAAATTGTAGTTTGAGTCAAGTCGGTGGGGGCTTTAATTCCAACGTAATAGCTTGTTCCTCCAGTAAATCTCAACTCTTGATTGGCTGCAGATAAAGTTAAAGGACCTGTAGCAATCGTTGTGGTTGCCAATTTTGATGAGCCAACAACCTCAAACTGGTAACCTGAAGTTAAACTCGTCCCCCCAACCACCAATCCACCAACTGCTCTCAATATTTGCGTCACTCTTTGCGCTTCCTCAACTATTATTTCGCCAGTGTCGATGTTGTAGTACATATTGGCAGCAATCAAAATTCCAGCAGCAATCGCAATCGAAGTAGCAATGAACAGAAAGGACGTTGCCCTCGTTCCAGGTTCAAGTTTCAATCTTGGCTTTAATATTTTTTTAATTCTTTCTTTGATGCTCATTCTATTTTTTTATTTTTTACTCGACCTTTAGCTGTAGCTAGCAGCTGAAAATTTTTATTGGATTTGGTCATAACAAAGCAAATAAATACTAAAAACTCTTAGTGAATAGTGGTTTATTGGGACCTTTACTTTTAAAACCCAATTGTCATTTGCCAAATTTTGAATTTCATCCTGCAAATGTAAAATCCCTGTTTCCAAAGAACTAAGGTTTTGTCCTTGAAATTCAAAATAGTAATCTGGAAGATTGTCAAAATCTATTTGCCAAGTTGATGAAGCGGTAGTTGGAATGTTGTCAGCAAATTTCATTAATAGGGCAAATTTTCTTTGGGAGTTTGCCATTGTCGAAGGTAAAATTTTTGACAAAGTTGTGGTTGAAATTTTATTTGTAACTTCAACAAAAGAAGTTGATGCTGTTTGAGCAGGGTTTGAATATTTGAAGATTGGAATGCTTGCTCGCAAAAATTTTGTTCCTGGCAAAATCAAACTCGGTGGCGGGGGAGCAAAAACAATGTTGCCTTGATCATCAACAGAAACTAAAATGTAACCTGCTTGAGTAGTAGTAGCGATCCTCAAACCAGAAGTTACCAAAAGTCCTGTAATGTTTAGGTCGCCACTCAAGGTAAGGGTAGAACCAATTTGGCTCAAAATGGAATTTCCAAGAGTAGTTGCGCTAGTCCAGATTGGAATATAATTTGGTGTTCCGCTCCCTCCAATTCCTCCTCTTCCAATTGCAACCGGAGGAGAAGGAGGGGCCAATTGGCTTAAACATTTACCCCCTCCCAAATCAGTACAAATATCACCGGTTGCCTGAATCCTTCCTTGAACATGAAGGGGGTATTGAGGATTTTCAATTCCAATTCCTACTCTTCCTTCCGAAGAAATTGTGATTGAAATTCCCGAAAAAAAGTCTTGAATTGAAGAATCAGCAACTCTCCTTGCTCCAATGAATTTTGCTAACCTATTGGTAGTTCCGCCAGAAGTTAAAACTTCACCTGCCAAACCAACACAGTTTCCTGTCGAAAGGCAAACGATTCCCGATTGGTCAGGAAAAGTGTAAGTTCTGTCAGCAGTCAGTGGAGTGGTTGCTAAAGTTGCATTGTAAGTTTCGCCCTTGATGACAAAAGATGGAGAGATTACTGAATCTCTAACATCAAGAGATCCTTTGATTGCTGTCTCTGCATTGATTGTTAAGTATGGCTCTGTTTCTGGAAACTCAAAAGCTTCTTTTTTAGTTTCGACTTCTATCGGTGCCTGTACTAACTTTTCAAAATTTTTTGCCATGGTTGCTAAAAAGTAAGAAACTGATTTTTGAAAACTAAATTTTGTAGAAAAGTAAACAACAAAAACGATGACAAAGAGAAGTGAAAGTAGTTTGAGAAACAAAATTTTTGGCTTTTTTTTTACAAAAACTTTACTCTCAATTTTTGGCAAAACAAAAACTTTTTCTCTTTCTTTTTGCTCTCTCTCTTCCATTTCTCTCTTGATTTGCAAAATTCCTTTTCCTGCCTTTATCATTCTGTCAATTTCAAAAAGTTTCCAAACTATATCTTCAGGATAAGCACCTTCTGGTAGATTGTTTTTGAAAACTTTTCTTTTGGCATGAGGCAAAAGTCCAATTTTGACGTAATATCTCAAACGATTTCTTGGATCTCCTTTCCCAAAATCAACTCCAAGCTTTTTTGCCCTTTCGATTACTTCATCGATACTAATTAATTTTTCATTTTTTTCTTTCATTTTTGTGGAAAATATGTGAATTTTTAAGGACTTGACAAAACTTTTTGAATTTCTTAAATCAAAATTGAGGGTCCGCACTCGTGCAAGAATTATAGGAAAGAAAAAACGCTCAAAGTTGCCTCAGCCTTTGGGTCACGTGCGGACCCTTTTTTTTATTTAATTTTTTCATTTAATTTTAAATTTCTTTCCACTTTTTTTATTTCTCAAATTTTCTTTCTGATCTCGTTTCTCGTCACGGAAATTTTTTCTTATTATTCCATTATTGTCTTATCAAGAACCCTTGTCAAGAGGGAAAATGTAGAAAACAAAAAGTCTGGAATCTTTCAGAGGATTAAAAAGCTTTCCACCTTTCGATGGTTAAAAATTTTTGGCTAATAATTCCTACTCTTTTAACTTTTAATAAAGAGGCTAAAGCAAAAACCTTCCTTAGAATTCTCGATAGATGTCAATATGGTTTTTTAGTTGTTCATGTCTGTTTAAAAAAATAACTAATCTCCCCTTTGAACTTTTTCATTATTTCCAACATAAACAAATTCAAGAAAACAAATTCAAGAAATTACGAAAAAGTGGTAAAAATTCATCAATTTTCAAAGATCGAAAATTTCGAATATTTCCCGTCACGAAATTTTTCCAGTTTCAAAATTCGATGCTATAATTTCTTAATGAAAGATCTTAAATGCCCAAGATGCCAAAATACTACCTTTTGGAAAGTGAAAGATGGAAGATTAAAGTGTAAAAACTGTAGGCATCTTTTTAAACCAAAAATTAATCTGTTTAACATTCCAAAAGAAAAATTAAGCGAAATCGTCTTTGAGTTTCTTTTGGACAATTCTATTGAAGTTATTTCAAAAAAAGTTCAAATCTCAAAATATAAATTAATTAAAGTTTTAACCGCCTTGAGAAATTTAATGTCCGTTGATTTTCCTGAAGAATTAAGGAAAATTTTGAAAATTGAACCAAATATAGAAATAAAAAACAAAAGAAAGCCCATTATTGGAATTTTTTCTTATAAAGACTGGGTGTTCGCGAAAATTTTAACTGGATTTAAACCAAGAGAAATAAAAAATTTTTTTGAAATTGAAAAAAACGAACCAATAGAAGAGTGGCAAAAAAACTTTGGAGTGGTTTATAATAACAAGCTTTATCGTCTTACCCACCGAGAAGATACTTTAAATTCCTTTTGGAAGTATTTAAAAAATAAGTTGGCTTCCCGAGGCGGAATTCGAAAAGAAAAGCTTCCGCTCTATTTGGGAGAATATGTTTGGAAATTCAACCATCGAAAAGAAAGTTTAAAAGAAAAAGAAGAAAAACTTTTAAACCTTCTTAATAGTTTTTTTAAAAAACCGAAAAAATGATATAATTTAAAGATGGGAAAATTTTTCTCTTTATTAATCGCTTTAGGAATCTTTTCTTCTCAAATTGCTTTTTCGCAAGGAGTACCAATCATCGCTCAATACTTTGAAATCAAAGATCCTGAAATCAAAAAAGGAGATATTGTTTCCTTTAAGAATAAAGAGATTTTTCGTTCAAATAATCCGTATGATGAAAACATTATTGGAATCATTGGTGAAAATCCAATTTTAGTTTTTGGAAAAGAAACTGAAAGAAGCGTGCCCGTTGTTTCTTATGGAAAAACCTTAGTAAGAGTTACAAATCAAAACGGAGAAATTAAAAAAGGCGATTTTATTACTTCTTCAAGCAAGCCCGGTGTGGGACAGAAAGCAACCGAGTCTGGATTTGTTGTGGGAAGAGCTTTAGCAGATTTCAACGAAGAGGAAGGATTAATTCCTGTCTTTGTAAGCATTCAGTATTTAAATCTTTCCTCCAAAAGACCAACTTTTGGTGGAATAATCCAAGAAATCCTTTCTGCCTTAAAGGTTCCTGAAAATGTTCCAGAAGTTCTGAGATATACTTTTGCCATCTTTTTGGCAGGAATGAGTTTTCTCTTTGGTTTTTTATTTTTTTTGAGAACGCTAAGAGAAGGAATTGTTGGAATCAGTAGAAATCCTCTAGCAAAAAGAAGTATTCAAACAGCAATGATTTTGAATTTGATAGGAATTTTTGTTTTAACTTTAGCTGGAATAGGTCTAGCATTATTTGTTATACTTTACTAATATGGTCTTCTTTTTGAAAAAATCAAAAAATGAAAAAGATAAAGAAATCTCTTTAAGATTTTCTGAAGAATTTTGGAAGAGAATGGAAGAAATGATTGAAAATGAAAGCAAAAACACAGTAAAAGAAATTGAAAGGAAAGTAATTCAAGAGTTAATTGAAGAAGAGAAAAAACAAATCTTAGCCTTTCGTCAAAAATTGGAAGAGCTAGTGAAAGAACAAAGCAGACAAGTCTTGGCTTTTTATCAAAAATTAGAAGAAAAAAGAGAAGACTTTGAACAAGTAATGAAGAAGGAAACATTGGAATTTATTCAATCTTTGCTTAAAGAAAAAGGATTAATTTTAAGAGAGATTAAAGAAATTAACCAATCATTAATTAAAGAAAGGGAAGAAATTTTAAAAGAGATAAAGGCAACGGGGAACAAAATAATTGAAGAGTTGCAAAAGAAAGTTTTTCAAACTTTAGAATCTTTTTCAGAAAGTATTAAAAGTAAAATTTCAGAGACTCAAAAAGCGATCGAAGAGTACAAAAAAGAAAAATTAGAAGAAATTGATAAAAAAATTTATAGAATGATTATTGATGTCGCAAAAAAAGTACTCGGAAAAGCAATTGATATTTCAACTCATGAAAAATTGGTAATTGAAGCATTGGAAAAAGCAAAGAAAGAGAACGTTTTATAAAATGGAAGAAATTTTTGAAAAAATAAGCCAAAAAGCAATAACAAAAGAAGATCTTGTTTTTTTATTAGAACAATTGAGTGTGATTGAAAAAGAAATCTTTACCAACCCCAAAAATTTGCTTTCTGAAAAACTAAAAGGAAAAATCGATGAAAGCTTGAGAAAGGAAATTGAAAAACTAGAAAAAGAAGGGATTTTGCCAAGTACTCCCCAAGATCAAATTTCTTTTTTTAAAGAATTTGAAAATTTTCTCTTCAAGATTCCTACAGTAAAATTGGAAATAGCGTTTGAACCAAGCAATGATTTTCTTGTTGAGCTTGATAAATGGTTTAAAGAAAAAGTTAAAAGAAAGATGATTTTAGATATTGAGATCAATCCAAAAATCATCGGTGGAGTAAAAATAGAATATCAAGGAAGGTGGAGAGATTACTCTTTGGAAAAGGAGATGGAAAAATTCTATGGAGGAATTTAAAGAATACTTAGAAGAAACAGGAGAAATTGGGGAAGTTATTGGATTTTCAAACTGTATTGCAGAAATCTCAGGTTTACCAAATTTAAGATTGCACGAGATGGTGATTTCAGAAAGTGGAGACAAAGGAATTGTTTTTGAGTTAAAAAAAGAAATGGCTAAAGTTTTAATTTTTGGGAAAAATTTGAAAGTTGGAGAAAAAGTTGTAAGAACTGAGAAAAGTTTCCAAATTCTAGTCTCCGAAAATTTACTAGGAAGGGTAGTCGATCCTCTTTTAAAACCAATAGATAACCTAGGACCAATCCTCGGTGAAAAAGAATATTGGGAAATTTACCGAGACGCTCCAGGAATCGTTAAAAGAAGAAGAATCAAAAAACCCCTTAATACCGGAGTAATGCTCGTGGATTTTTTAATCCCTATTGGTTATGGGCAAAGAGAACTGATCATTGGAGATGCAAAAACAGGAAAAACAACTTTTCTTTTGCAAATTATTGTTAATCAAGCGAAAGAGGGGGTAATTTGTATTTATGTTGGAATTGGCAAAGAAACTTCAGCAATCAAATTTGTTGAAGATTATTTAAAGGCGGAGGGGGGCTTTCAGAATACAGTAATGATAATTGCCTTTGCAAAAGACTCCCCTACTTTAAACTATCTTGCTCCATTTGCGGGAATGACTTTAGCAGAATTTTTTAGAGATAAGGGGAAAAATGTGTTGATTGTTTTTGATGACTTAACTTCTCACGCAAAATTTTATAGGGAAATTTCTCTCTTGGCAAAAAAACTTCCAGGGAGGTCTTGTTATCCTGGAGATATTTTTCATGTCCAAGCAGCTCTTTTGGAAAGAGCGGGGAATATTGAAACCAGGTGGGGAGAACGCGCCATTACTGCCTTACCAGTTGGGGAAACTTTGGAAAACGACCTCTCAGGTTACATTCAAACCAATTTGATGGCAATGACTGACGGTCACATTTTTTTTGATAGCGAAGAGTTTAGAAAAGGGAAAAGGCCAGCAATCAATCCATTTTTGTCAGTCTCAAGAGTAGGAAATCAAACAAAAAACCAACTCGAAAGAGAGATTGTACAATTAATAAGAAAACACTTAATTGAATATCAAAAAGCCCAGGCTGTTTCTCAATTTGGGATTGAACTCTCTCCAAAAACAAGAAAGATTTTGGAAATTGGAAGAAAAATAGAAATTCTTTTTGAACAAGACCCAAAAACGTTAATCCCATATCCTTTAAGGATTTTTCTCTTTGGTCTTTTATTTGTTGGATTTTTCGATGGAAAACCAGAAAACCTCTGTAAATTAGAAAAAGAAGAAATAATAAAAATTTTTGAAAAAGGGGGACTGAAAGAATTAGAAAAAATTGAAAAAATAAAAAGCATCGATGAGCTAAAAAATTTTATCGAAGGGATTGTACCAAAGGTTAAAGAAACTTTACATCCTTCTTTTAAAAATGCCAGTTTCTAAAAAAATTGAAGAAGCGATAAAAACTTTTTCCTTTATTGAAACGATGGCTAGAGTCTATCAAGAAGTAGCAAAGACAAGAATGAATCAAATTAGAGAAAGTGTACTTAAAAATAGAGAATTCATAGATGAGCTTTTGAAGGTTTATAGAATAGTAAAAAGCGAATGTACCCAAAAGTCAAAAGAGGCAAAAAAAGAAAGAGTTTTTGTTTTTCTTTCTTCAAACGAGAGATTTTATGGAAGTTTAATTTTGGATATTTGGAAGGAGTTAGAAAAGTACTTAGAAAAAGAACGAGGAGATTTGGTAATTGTAGGAAAAATGGGAAAATATTTAGCAGAAAAGAGTAAATTTAAAGAAAATTTTTATTATTTTGATTTGGACGATGAAAAACCTGAATTAGAAAAACTAAAAGAAATTGTTGATTTTTTAAAAAATTATGAAGAGATCTTAGTCTTTCATGGAAAGTTTCATACTGTCTTAACTCAAAAAGTAACAATCACTAAAATTGGAGGAATGGAAATTGAGGCTGAAAGATTAAAAAAACATTATCTTTTTGAGCCTTCACCAGAGGAGGTTTCAAGATTTTTTGAAGAGGAATTGTTGTTTTCTTTCTTCAATCAAGTTATTTGGGACCATCAATTATCAAGATATGCAACTCGAATGGTATCAATGTACCAAGCAGAAGAAAATGCAAAAAAATTAAGAAGAGAAATGGAAAAAGAAAAAGAAAGATTGAAAAGAGAAATTCAAAATAAAAAACAAATAGAGATGTTTTCTGGCTACAAACTATGGAGTTAGAAAAGGGAAAAATTGTTGGAATAAGTGGAGAAATAGTTGAGGTTGAGTTTTATAAAAATCCCCCTTTTGTGGGAGAAATTTTAGTTTTAGAAGAAAACCCTCAACTTCGCCTTGAAGTTTATAGGTCCTCAAAGAAAAATAGCTTTCTATGTTTTTCTCTTTCTGATCCAACTAAAATACGTCGCGGAGAAAAAGTAATAAGAACAAAGAAATTCTTTGAAGTGCCAGTTGGAAAAGAACTCTTGGGAAGAGTAATTGATATTTTTGGAAATCCATTAGATGGAATGCCAAAAATCGAACCAAAGGAAAGAAGACAAATTTATAAACCTCCTCCTTCTTATGAAGAAATCGTTCCAGGAAAAGAAATTATTGAAACTGGAATAAAAGTGATAGATTTTTTCACTCCTCTAGTGAAAGGTGAAGAACTGGGAATTTTTGGAGGAGCAGGAGTCGGAAAAACAATTTTGCTTTGTGAATTAATGCACAACCTTGCTTTTTTGAAAAAACAGTACTCAGTCTTTGCTGGGCTTGGAGAAAGAATTAGAGAGGGGCATGAGCTTTATGAGACTTTAAAGAAAAACAAAATTTTGCCCTGGGTGAGTTTGGTCTTTGGACAAATGAATGAAACTGCGGTGAGAAGATTTAAAGTAGGTTTTGTTGCTGCAACTATCGCTGAGTACTTTAGGGATGAATTGAAAAAGGATGTTTTCTTTTTTATTGACAATGTCTATAGATTTTTACAGGCTGGAAATGAAATCTCAACGATGATGGGTGAAATTTTGTCTGAAGATGGTTATCAACCTACTCTCTATAGTGAAATAGCCTCTCTGGAAGAAAGATTGGTTTCAACAAAAGATGGAACTATCACTTCCATCCAAGCAATTTATGTTCCAGCAGACGACATCACTGATTCTGGAGTTCAAGCAGTTTTGCCATATTTTGATTCAGTTATTATTTTGTCTCGAGAAATTTATCAAGAAGGAAGGTTTCCAGCTGTCGATGTGTTGGCTTCTTCTTCGTCTGCAATAAATCCTGATATTTTAGGGAAGATCCACTATGAGACTTTACTCGAAACAAAAAAAATTTTAGAACAATATAAAAACTTGGAACGGATTGTTTCAATAGTCGGTGAAGCAGAACTTTCAGTTGAAAACAGAATAATTTATCATAGGGCAAAAAAAATACTAAATTTTATGACTCAAAATCTTTTTACAGTAGAGGATCAAACAGGAATTCCTGGAAAGTATGTAAAAAAAGAAGAAACAATTGAAGGGGTTAGGGCAATCTTGGAAGGGAGATTAGATAACGTTCCAGAGGAAGCATTTTTGTATATTGGAGGGTTAAAAGATTTAAAGTTTTAATTATGGAAGAAGAATTTTTAGAAGTAAAGGTATTTTGTTCTCCTGCCCTAAGGGCTGAAAACTATTTTGGGTTGGCAGAGGCAATTTCTTCAAAAAACAGACTGGGAGATTTTGATATTTTGCCAAGACACATTAACTTTATCAGTTTGATTTTTAATGAATTAATAATCCATACTTTAGACAAAAGAAAAATTGTCTATAAATTTGAAAGAGGAGTTTTAGAAACAAGTGAAAATAAAGTAAGAGTATTTTTGGGAATATGAAAGAAAAAATTTTAATAGTTGAAGATGAGTTACCAACTCTTAAACTCCTAGAAGAAACTTTAAGGATGGAGGGTTTTGAAATTGAATCTGCAATGCTTGCAAGAGAAGCAATTGAAAAATTAAATGAAATAAGAGAGGGTAAAGCAGAAAAGCCAATTTTAATTTTGTTAGATTTAATTTTGCCAGATATGAATGGAATTGAAGTTTTAAAAGAAGCAAAAAAGTATCCTGAGACAAAGAATATTAAAATCTTTGCTTTCACAAATTACACAGATCCAGATATGAATAGACAATTGATTAAAGAAGGGGTTGATAAAATCATACTTAAAGCAGAAATTTCGCTAAAAGAATTATTTGAAATTATAAAAAAAGAGATATTACAAAAATGAAATTTTTAAGAATCCTTACGTTTATTTTCTTTTCTTTCTTTTCTTTTTTTTCTTTTTTTTGGTCTTTTTCTTTTTATTTTTGCTTCAACCCTATTTTTTTTGGAGCCGAAAAATGGGCAAAAATTAATTTTGTTCTTACATTCTTTTTATGGAGTTCGATTCTCCTTTTGATTTTTTCTCTTTCTAAAATTTCTTTTAAAACTATAAAAAAAGTTTTTTTGTATCTGATAATTTTGAATTTTCTAATTATCACAATTTTTTACCAAAAAATTATGCATTTCTCCCCCGCTTTAATTTTAATTTCTTCTGTTTTTTTAAACTTTTTATTTTTACTCATCTCTTTCTTTATAGCCTTTTATTTTAAGTTTCTATCTGAACCAAAAATTCTTTATTCTTTGATCCTCGTTGGATTTTTTCTTGTCTGGAATAATCTGCTTTACTTTTTTTTACCAAAGGAAATTTTAAAAAAGGAGCAGATTTTGTTGGCACCATTATCTTTTCTTTTGTTGATCATCTTTGAAGGATTAACAATTTTTATTCCTTTTCTTGATACAGGAATTTTCTTGAGTGAAATCTCAATAGCGGTGATATTTTTTGGACTTTGTTTTTTAATATTTTCGATTTCAGAATCCTATCTTAAACTCCTAACCCTTTCAATTTCTTTTGTTTTTTTAATCTTTAGTTTTTTCTTTTTGAAGCTCTTATTTGAAGAAAGAAAAAGAAAGGAAAATATTGAAAGAATCTTAAAGGAAGAAATGGAATTAGCAGAGGCGAAAGATCAATTTATCTTGTCAATTCAACATCATCTTAGAACTCCTTTAGGTCCGGTTAGAGGATATTTAGAAAGAATTTTAGAGGGAACTTATGGAAAAGAAGAAAACCCAATTATTAGAGAAAAGCTTGTGGAGATAAAAAAATCAATTGATAATCTTTATTCTTTAGTTGAATCTTTGCTTGACCTTCAGGAGTTAAGGCTCAAAAAGGGTAAATTAAATTTGGAAGATTGCCAAATTGAGAATTTAATAGAGAGTGTAGTAGAAGAGTGTTTGCCTTTAGCTCAAGAAAAGGGGCTTTATCTAAAATATGAGAAAGTAAATTTGCCAAAAGTGAAAGTTGATAAAAAAAGAATTAAAGAAGCAATTTGGAATTTAATAGATAATGCAATAAAGTATACCAGAAAAGGAGGAGTAACGATTTCAACCAAAGTAGAAAATGGAAAATTGAAAATTCAAATCTCAGATACCGGAATTGGAATGGAAAAAGAAGAAATTGAAAAATTTTTGGAAGGAAAGATTTTTGAAAGAGGAAGAGAGGCTAAAAAAATGTATGGACCTGGGAGAGGAATTGGTTTGGCTTTAGCAGTTGAATTTGTAAAGACTCACGGGGGAAAAATTTTGGCAAAATCTGAAGGCTTTGGAAAGGGAACTACTTTCGTGATTGAACTTCCAATAAAATAAATTATTTTTTAATCTCTGGAGGAAGCTCACCCATTGATTGTTGCATTGAAACCATGCCTTCTAAAGCAGGCAACCCTTTCTCAAGGTTTTCTAAAATCTTTTTTACCTCTTGATTGTCTGGATTGAGCTTTAAAACTATTTCAAATTCTTTTTTTGCTTTTTCTTTCTCTCCAAGTTTGTCAAAAACTAATCCTAGCATATATCTTGCATTAGAGTAGTCGGGGTTAATTGCGATAGCCTCTTCAAATTGAGTTTTGGCTTTCTCCAATTCCTCTTTCCTCCAATAAATCATTCCTAGTTGAAATCGAATTCCAAAATCCTGAGGAGCTAAGTTCTTTGTCATCTCTAATTTTTGAATTGCTTCATCCAATTTCCCTTGTTGATCTAAGGCTACTGCTAAAAGATAATTGGCGACCGGATAATCTGGTTTTAGTTGAAGAGATTTGTTTAAAACTTCGATTGCCAAATTTAAGTTCTCAGCCTTTTTATCCTCATCTCCTTTTTGTCCGTAATTTTGAGCCAAAAGAATATAAACTCTACCCATCTCTCCATAAGAAAAGGGGGAAGAAGGTTCCAGTTGAATTGCTCTTCTATAAGAAGCTAAAGCTTGATTTTCAGCTCCTTCAATTCCAATTAAATTCTGATAGAAAAATCCTCTCACATTCCAATTGGCAACATTCATTGGTGCTAAATTTGTTGCTCTGTTGATTGCTTCTCCTCCCAGTCCAACCATTAAATTTATTCTATTTCTTTTTTCTTCCAGAGAGATTGTTTGATCTTGAGCGACCAAATTTGCCTGAGCCAAATACAGTTGCGAGAGATCTCTCCAGTAATTATCCATTAAGGGATTCAATTGAGCTGCTTTAACTAAATAACTAATTCCTTTTCCCAAATCAGTACTCTCCATTCCTCTTAAGTAATTTATCTCTGCTAAGTACCACCTAATATTGTAAAAGATTAAAAAAAGACAGAAAATTAAAGAAGAAATAAAAAGAAAGTTTAAAACCATCCCTTTCTTTGGGGTATCAATTTTAAAATGAGTTTCCCTCTGAGAAAAGAAAAAAATGAAAATACCGATTAAAAGCCAAAACAAAAACCAGAGCGTAAAATTGAATGGGTAAAAGAGCGAAACAAAAATTAGAGAAATAACGCTGGCACCGATGGCTAATTTAATGTCGAAAATATTTTCTTTTTTTAAATTTTTAAAAAAGAAATAATAAACCACCAAAAAATAAAGAAAGAGGAGAGTCAATCCTCCTAAAATTCCTTTGGTTAAAATCCAATCAAAAAACATTGAATGTCCTCTCAAGAATCTCGTCCCCCAAAAAAGAGTTTGATTTAAAAGAGGAGAACGGTATTGAGAGTAGTCTAGAATGAATGTTGAAGGTCCGGTTCCAAGAATTAAATTTTTAAGGTTGCTTGAAAATGCTCCCTTAATTATCTCCATCTCAGAAATAAAACTCAAAGAAATTTCAGGAGGTAAAGGAGGAAAAACTTGGGGAGTAAGAGGAAATAGATAAAAAAATAATGAAATAATTAACCCTAACATTAAAACTAAAGGAAAAAGAGAGCTGAAATTTTTCTTCCCGAAGCCAAAAACAAACAAAACTAAAATCGAAATTATTAGACCAGCCCAGGCAGTTTTGAAATTAACAAAAAGAACGTTTAAAAAGAGAATGAAAAACGTTAGACCAAAAAGGATTTTCAGAATCCTTTGGCTTTTGAAAGTGAAAATTAGAGAAATTGGCAAGAGAGAAAGAGAAAAAATGGCAAAAGCATTTGGTGTGCCGATGGTATTGAAAGAAATTGACTTAGCAACATCAAAAGGAAAAAGAAAAATTCCATACATTTGTAAAAGATTTAAAACACCAGCAAGGAAACTAGAAAACAGAAAAACAGATATTAAAAATAGAACGTCGGATTTTCCGTCAAAAGAATTCAAAACCAAAAAAGTAAATATTATTAAAAGAAGGTAGTTTAAAAAACTATCCACAAAATCTAAGGAAAGACCAAGAAAGGAATCTTTTGGAGAAAAAGAAAAAAACGAAGAAATTAAAATAAAGGTTGACAGAAAAAAAAGTAAAAAGTGAAAAATTTTCTCTCCCCTCAATTTCAGTTCTCCCCTCAACACACTCTTTCCAATCCATCCCACTAAACTCAAAGAAATCAAAATTTGAGCTAAAATTTGTTTTGGAAAATCTAAAAAGTTCTGGGTTAAAGGTAAAAATAAAATGGGAACTAAAAAGAGAACAAGAAAGAGACTAATTTTGTTTAGTTTTTCCAAAAAACTAACTAATTCCATTTATTAAATTTTAAAAAGTAGAAAAAGAGGTGTCAATAAATTTTAAAACCTTGAGTAAAACTTAATTTTCGGGGAGCCGAGAATTGAACTCGGGCCTCCTGCTCCCGAAGCAGGCGTACTACCGTTATACTACTCCCCGCAATTTAAAATTCCAATTTTCAAATTCCAATTCTTAAGTAACCCAGTATTTTCTTTTTGTCATTTCGTCTCTTTTTTGTTCAATTTTTTCGATTTTTTCTTTGGCTTTTTTTGCCAATTCTTTTAATTCTTCATCTGACAATTTCCCCAATCTTTTTATTTCTTCTTTTAGAAAGCTTTTTTCATTCTTTTTCGGGTCATCAATAACTTCTTCCAAAAGAATATGTAAAATTTGTCCAACTTTTGGTCCTGGTTTAATTTTTAAAATCTCCATTACATCATTTCCATCAACTTTTAGCATCTTAACTGAAATTGGATCTCGAGAAACTTTCTCAATCATATATCTCAAGTGTCTGAGTTTGTAAGGTTCTGCTTTTGGTACTCCAGAACCAATTCTGTCTGCCATTCTAACTTGCAGCAATTCCTCAATATTTTCTGGCCCAACTTTTCTTACCAATCTTCTCACTGAACTCGCCCCAACTTCTCCAGGGTTATAATAAAACAAGTGATATCTGACCAATTTTACAATCTTTTCAATATCTTTTTTTGGAAACCTCAATCTGTTCAAAATCTGAGCTGTCATTTTTGCTCCAACGATTTCATGGCCATAGAAAGTTGCATCAGGTCCTTCTCCCCTTTTTGTCCTTGGCTTTCCAATGTCATGGAAAAGAGCTGCTAACCTCACATACATATTAAATCCTTTTTTTGCTGCGTAATCTAAAGACCTTAAATAGTGCTCGTAGCAATCGTAAATGTGATGCTTGTTTTGAGAAACTTTATATCCTTCTTCCAACTCGGGAATTATAAATTTTAAAAGCCCCAATTCCCTTAAAGTTTCAATTCCCTGTGCCGCTCTTTCTGACATTATAATTTTCAAAAATTCGTCTCTGATTCTTTCTTTTGAAATCGCAGAAATCCAAAAGGCATTTTCTTTTATTGCCTCTTTTGTTTTTTCTTCGATTTTCCATCCCTCACCCAAAGTCACTGAAAACCTCACTGCCCTCACCATCCTCAAGGCATCTTCTGAAAACCTTTCTCTTGGATCTCCCACTGCCCTAATGATTTTGTTTTCGAGATCTCTTTTTCCTCCAAAAAGATCTATTAATTTTGGAATTTGGGATTTGGAATTTGGAATTTCTATTGCCATTGCGTTTATCGTAAAATCCCTCCTTGCCAAATCTTCTTCTAAAGTCTTTGCAAAACCAACAAAATCTGGATGGCGCTTGTCAGTGTATTTTGCCTCTTTTCTGAAAGTTGTGATTTCAATTTCTTTTAATTTTGGATTTTGACTTCCAGTTAAAACAGTTACTGTCAAAAATCTATTCTCATAAAAACTCTTTGGAAAAATTTTCATTATCTCCTCTGGCTTTGCGTTTGTCGTCACGTCCCAATCCTCAGGCTCTACTCCTCTTAAAAAATCCCTAACACAACCTCCAACAATGTAGGCCTCAAACCCATTTTCTTTTAATTTTTCGACAACCTCTAAAACTTCCTTTGGTATCTCCATCGAATTTATTCTATTTCAAAAAATCTTCAAAATCAATTCACCTTTTTCTCTTTCTCCTAAAATATTAAAATCTTTCTAATCTCAAATCTCTTACATATTTTTGCCATGGCTAAATTATGTAAGAGAATTGGAATTGGTGAGAGGTTTAAAAAAGAAGGTTTGATTTTGGTTGGTGCTTTTGGTAAAATTTAGATGTCCTCGTGGTGAAATTGGATATCACTTAGGGCTTCGGACCCTAAGTTGCGGGTTCGAGTCCCGCCGAGGACAATGAAAATGAAATTTAAAAAATTGCTTAAAATTTTTCCTTTAATTTTAATCCCAGGAATTGCATTTGGAGCGATAATTGATTGTCCTTATTTTAAAGGAGAAAAAAACTTGTTAAATTATCCGAATGAAACTCAGGGAAAAGAATTAGCAGAAGGGATAAAAGGACTAATCGGGAATATCATTCATTTCATTAAAGAATGCTTAATAAAGCCTGCATTAGTTGGAGTAATTATTTGGGGAGGAATAAATATCATGATCTCTGCTGGCGATCCAGAGAAAGTGGCAACTGGAAAAAAGATTATCTTGGCAGGGATAATTGGTTTGATTATAATCTTTGCAGCAGAGACCGTTGCAGATTTTTTTGCAGAATATATTAAGTAGCCCCCGTAGCTCAGCTGGTAGAGCAGCCGCCTCTTAAGCGGAAGGTTCGCAGGTTCGAATCCTGCCGGGGGCATAAAATTAGTAATTAGAAATTAGTTAATGAGTAATTAGGGAGTTAGGTGGGCCAGGTCTCGATCATTATTGAGGTTTTTTTGTTTTTGAGAGGAAGTTTTTGATAAATTTCTTCAGTGATAAATGGGATGAAAGGATGAAGCAAAATTAGAGATTTCAAAAGAACGTAGAGTAAAACTTTTTTGGCAAAGGGGTTTCCTTCTTTTATTTCTTTTTTTGATTCTTCAATATATTTGTCGCAAAATTGGTGCCAGAAAAAGTGATAAAGATTTTCTGCTCCTTTCCCAAACTCAAAATCTTTTAAATTTTTGTTAACTGTTTTTATTGTCTTTTTTAAAGCTTTAAGAATTTCTCTTTGGGCTTTAGTTAATTTCCTTGAAATCCTCATTTCCTTTGGAATTTGGAATTTGGAATTTGGAATTTGTATTAAAGTGTATCTTGTCGCATTCCAAATTTTGTTGCAAAACTTTTTGCCCATTTGAATGACCGATTCATCAAACCTTAAATCTTGTCCCGCTTTAACTTGCCAAATCAAGCCAAAGCGAGTAGCATCTGCACCGTATTTTTCAATTAAATCCATTGGATCAATTCCGGTTCCTAAAGATTTTGACATTCTCTTCCCTTCTTTGGTTAAAACAGTCGGGTTGATGAATACGTACTTGAATGGTTCTTTTTTTAAAAATTCAATTGAAGAAAAAACCATTCTTGCCACCCAAAGGTTAATAATATCTCTTCCAGTTACTAAAACATCGGTCGGATAAAAATTTTTTAAATCTTTTGTCTTTTTTGGCCAACCCAAAGTTGCAAAAGGCCATAATGCAGAAGAAAACCAAGTGTCCAAAACTGCTTCCTCACCTTTAAGTGGAATTTTATGCCCCCACCAAATTTGCCTTGAAATGCACCAATCCCTTGTTGAACCCAACCAATCAAAATAAATTTTTTCAAACCTTTTTGGAACAAATTTTACTTTTCCAGATTTTACTGCCTTGATTGCTTCCTTTGCCAGTCTCCCAATTTTCAGAAACCATTGTTCAGAAGGCAAAACCTCCAAAATTTCCTCGCAGCGATAACAAATTGGCAAAGAAAGTTCATAAGGTTCAACTTTTACTAAAAACCCTTCTTTTTCCAATCTTTCAACTACTTTTCTCCTTGCCTCAAAAACATCTAACCCCTCGAATTCTTTTGGGACGTTTATCATCTTTCCTTCTTCGTCAATCACCTGAATTTGGGGAAGCTTGTGTCTTAAAGAGATCTCATAATCTAAAAAGTCATGGGCTGGAGTTACTTTTACTGCTCCAGTCCCAAATTCAATATCTACCCTTTGATCAGCGATTATTGGAATTTCCCTGTTGACAAGAGGCAAAATCGCAATTTTTCCAACGAAATCCTTGTATCTTTTATCTTTGGGATTGACCGCCACCGCGGTATCTCCCAACATTGTTTCTGGTCTGGTCGTTGCAACTACAATATAATTTTGACTTTTGATTTTTGACTTTTGACTTTTTATTGGATATTTAATGTACCAAAGATTTCCTTTTTCTTTTTTGTACTCTACTTCAAGATCAGAAAGAGAACTTTCGCATCTTTTACACCAATTGATTAACCTTTTTCCCTTGTAAATTAGCCCCTTTTTATAATAGTGCCAAAAAGCATAATTTACCGCTTCACAATATTTCTCGTCCATGGTAAACCTGTTTCTTGACCAATCCAAGGAGCATCCCAATTTTTTAAATTGTTCTAAGATTATTCCCCCATATTTTTTAACCCAATCCCAAACTCTTTCTAAAAATTTTTCTCTGCCCAATTCAATTCTTGTTTTTCCTTCTTTTTTAAGTTCTTTTTCTACTTTTACTTGAGTGGCAATCCCAGCATGGTCTGTCCCCGGAATCCAGAGAGTTTTAAAACCTTGCATTCTTTTTTGACGAATTAAAATGTCTTGAATCGTCGCGTTTAAGGCGTGACCCATATGCAAACTTCCAGTAATGTTTGGAGGGGGAAGAACAATTGAAAATTTTTTCTTTCTTTTTCCGGGGAGCTTGTCTGGATTAAAAAATCCGGTTTTTAGCCAAAACTGATAAATTTTATCTTCTACTTTTTTTGGATCGTAAACTTTTTCTATCATATTTTTAAATTTGGCTCTGCTACTATTTTATCAAAATTCTTTGTCGCTGTCTCTTTACGAAAATACCCAGTAACTGCAACCATCAATCCATTGTCAGTGCAAAGTTCTTTTGGGGGAATTAAAATTTTGGAGTTTGGAATTTGGAATTTGGAATTTTCAATGATCTGTTTTCTTAATTCTTCGTTTGCTGCCACTCCTCCTCCCAGAATGATCAAGTTTGCTCCAAATTCTTTCGCTGATTTAATCGTTTTTGAAATTAAAACATCGATCACTGCTTGCTGAACTTCTTTTGCCATCAAAATTTTGTATTCTTTTGATTTTCTAACTTTTTCTGGTCTTTTTAAAAAATCATACAACACAGCAGTTTTCAAACCCGCAAAAGAAAAATCGTAATTTTTTTGTTTTATCATTGGCCTTGGCAAAGTAACCTTTAGTTTGGAATTTGGAATTTGGAATTTGGAAATTTTTTCTATAGCTGGTCCTCCCGGATAACCCAATCCTAACAATCTTGCGACTTTATCAAGACATTCCCCTGCTGCATCATCTCTTGTTTCTCCAATTAATTGATACTTTCCGATTTTTTCCATTAAAATCAATTGAGTGTGGCCACCAGAAACTACAAGACAAACAGCAGGAAATATGCTGGAATTTGGGATTTGGAATTTGGAATTTTTACTAACGAAATTGACAAGGATGTGAGCTTCGATATGATTGACCGGAACTATTGGAATGTCCAGTTTTTTTGCCAAATTTTTTGCAAAATTTACTCCAACCCAAAGACAAGGTTCAAGACCTGGACCAATCGTTATTGAGATCAAGTCAATCTGGTTTTCTTTAATTTTTGACTCTTTTAATGCTTTTTTGAAAACGATTGGTAAATTTTTTTTGTGTTCTCTCTTTGCCAAAGTAGGAAAAACTCCACCATACTTTTTATGGATTTTAATTTGAGAAGAGACAAGATTGGATAAAATTTCTAATTTCCAATTTTCAATTTTCAAAATGGCAACACCAGTGTCGTCGCAAGATGTCTCAATTCCTAGGATAATCATCTTAAAATTTTAATTTGAAATTTGAATTTTTTCAATTTTTTGTTAAAATTTTATGTACGGCGCCATCGTCTAGTGGCCAGGACATTGCCCTTTCAAGGCAAAAACAGGGGTTCGATTCCCCTTGGCGCCACAATTAGCGAATTAGAGAATTATGTTGACGTCAGACATCAACATAGTATTTTGTCTAATTAGGAAGGGGTAAGTAAGGCACAATCGAGGGGGAACCTCGGTTTCCCCTATTGAGGGTGGCGGGATGCCAGAGTGGACCAATGGGGTGGTCTCGAAAACCACTTACCCCTAGTGGGTAGCGGAGGTTCGAATCCTCCTCCCGCCGCAATGGAGTATTATCTTGAAATTTCTAAAGCCTCTGATTTAAAAAACAAAAAAGAAAGAATCGTTTATCGATTTTTTGAAGCTTTACCAGGAATCTTCTCGTGGACAACTTTAATTTCAGCACTCCTTTTAAGTTATTTTTCCCCTGCGATCGTTGGCATTTTTATTATCCTTTTTGACTTATATTGGTTATTAAGAGTTGCTTATCTTTCTTTTCACCAAGTTTCAGCTTTTTCAAAAATGAAAAAAAATCTCAAAGTAAACTGGCTATCTTTGACAAAGAAAATGGAAGGTTTCGAAGAAATTTTTCATTTGGTTTGTCTTCCTTTTTATAAAGAGGGACCTGAAATAATTGAAAGTTCTTTAAACTCGATTTTGAATTCAAACTATCCAAAGGAAAAAATAATTGTTGTTTTGGCTGTTGAAGAAAGAGGAGGTGAAAGAGCAAAAAGAGTTGCAGAGGAAATGAGAGAAAAATTTTCAAAAAATTTTTATAAGTTTTTCGTCTTTTTTCATCCAGAAAAATTACCAGGTGAAATTCAAGGAAAAGGAGCTAACGTCAATTTTGCAATAGGAAAAGTGAAAGAGAAAATTAAAGAAATAAATCCTGAAAATATTATTTTTTCAGTTTTTGATGTAGACACTAGACCCTATCCTGATTACTTTGCTTTAGTTACTTATCATTACTTAAAGTTGAAGAAAGAGAAAAACGTTTGTTTCCAGCCAATCCCCGTTTACAACAACAACGTTTGGCAAGTTCCTTCTTTTTCAAGAGTGGTTGCAACCTCAAACACCTTTTGGCAAATGATGCAACAAGAAAGACCAGAACAATTGGTTTCTTACTCCTCCCACTCAATTCCCTTCTCAACAATTTTGGAAACAGGTTATCCAAAAAACGTTGTCTCTGACGATTCAAGAATTTTTTGGAAGGCCTATCTCTTAAAAAACGGTAATTTCAGGGCAATCCCCCTTTTTTATCCTGTTTCAATGGATGCAGTTTTAGGAAAAAATCTCTGGAGGACGATTGTCAATCAATATAAACAGCAAAGAAGATGGGCATGGGGGGTAGAAAACATTCCTTATTTAATGTTTGGATTTTTAAAAAATAAAAAAATTCCTCTCTCAAAGAAAATAAAAAATTCAATTATAATTTTGGAGGGGTTTTGGTCTTGGGCGGTTGCTTCAATTTTGATTTTCCTTTTGGGTTGGTTACCAGTTGTTGTGGGAGGAGAAAAATTTAAAGGAACGCTTTTTGGTTACAATTTGCCAAAAATTACTAGAAATTTGATGGCAATTGCAGCTTTTGGGATGATTGTTTGCGCAATTTTGAGTCTTTTGATTTTACCAAAAGCCCCAAAAAAAATTGGTAAATTAAAAAAGTTTTCGATTTTTCTTCAATGGGTATTACTCCCTGTTACTCTAATTGGCTTTGGTTCAATCCCAGCTTTGGATGCTCAGACAAGGTTGCTTTTTGGAAGATATATGGATTTTTGGACAACTGAAAAATTCAGAAAAAATGAGTGAAGTTTTGAATTATCCTTTGTATTTTTTCTTTGCGATTTTGCCATCTCTTTTGTGGCTCAATTTTTATTTAAGAGAAGACCAAAGACCAGAGCCAAAATCTATGGTTTTGAAAGTTTTTTTGTTTGGAATGCTCTTTGCATTTTTGGCTCTTTTTTTGGAAAAACTATTGATAGAGTGGGTAGAAATCTTGAATCTTCCTCAAGGACTGACTGAGGTGATCAAAATATTTTTGGTGGTGGCATTGGTTGAAGAGTTTTTAAAATTTTTAGTTGTGAGAGAAGTGGTTTTTGAAAGTAAAGAATTAGATGAGCCAATAGATTGTATGATTTATATGATAATTTCTGGTTTGGGATTTGCGGCAACTGAAAATTTGCTTTTGCTTTTCCCTTTGAAGGGTGAAATATTTGGGAGACTCTTTCAGGTTTCTTTTTTAAGGTTCGTTAGTGCCACTTTTTTGCATGCCTTAACTTGTGCGATAGTTGGTTTTTTCATTGGAATTTCTTTTTTTAGGAAAAAAGAGAGGGTGAAGTTAATTTCTTTTGGTATTTTTCTTGCTACTCTGTTGCATGGTTTTTATAATTTCTCTATAATTGAATTTGGAGGAAAGGTTGGTTTAATTTTTTCAGCAATTTTAATTTTAAGCTCTGCTTATTTTGTTTCGATTCTATTTAAAAAAATAAAGGAGTAAAAATGGCAAACTTTTTTGAAAAGTTAAAAAAGGGGATGGGAATTGAAGTTCCTGTGGAGGAAGAAAAGAAAGAAGAAAGAGAAGAAGAAATAAAAGAGAAAAAGAAAGAGGAAGAAATCCAATTAAAGAAAGAGGGGAGAAAGAGAGAGGAAAAAGAGAGATGGCCAGAACCTGAGGGAGAATTGGCAGTCGATATGTATCAAACGGATGAAGAACTGGTGATTTTATCTGCGATAGCTGGGGTAAAAGCTGAAGATTTGAATTTATATTTGGAGGGAGATGTGATATTTATTGAGGGGGAAAGAAAAAAACCTGTTGAAGAAAGGGGGGATTATTTTTTACAAGAATGCTACTGGGGAAAATTTTCTAGAAAGATAGTTTTGCCAGTTGAAATAAATCCTGAGAAAATTTCAGCAACTTTTAAAGATGGAATTTTAACGATTAGAATCCAAAAAATCTCAAAAGAGAGGAAAAGAAAAATTTTAATTAAAGGCTAAGGGAATAAAAATTAACTCTAACTTAGAATTCTCTCTTTTTTAATTTGTGAGCAGGGTGGGATTCGAACCCACACGGGAAAAACCCAACAGGTCCTAAGCCTGTCGCGTCTACCAATTCCGCCACCTGCTCAAGGGGAAAAAATAATATAATTTTTTTACTCTTAATAGAGATTTAGAATAAAATTTATTTCTATCCGCAAAATATATTTCTTACAATTCCCACTAATGAAACAGCAACTAGGATAATTGCTATTCCAATTAATGCATACAGAATTTGTCTCTTCGCTATTTCAACTTTGTCAGCAGCGCCTCCCGCAGTAATAAAAGTATATCCACCTAAAATAATATAAATTGCTGCCACAATTATTCCTATTGCAACAAGAACATTCCTAATTGTCTCTAATAATGACCTTAATTCGGACGGCAAATTTCCTTCTGGCGTACAAGTAACTGCCAAAACCGCTGATGCCCATAGAGTAAAAAAGGTTGCGCTGGATAAAACTCTTAATGCTTCTTTTTTCATAGATTATATTTTAGATTTTTTGGTCTCGACCTTTATTTGACTATCTTATAATAGATTTTATCCAATCTACAATATTGTCAGCAAGCAAAATTACAATAAACCCAATAGTGGCATACAATAGAGTGTTCCTCCCCTTTTCAAATTGCTTTGGATCTCCGGTAGCAGTGATCATTTGATAACCTCCGATTATCATGAAAATAGTACAGACAATATACCCTAAAGTCTTTAAAGTATCTTTTATTTTGGTTAAAATTTCTTCTAATTTACTTGTACCCTCAGCAGCATTTCCATAAAAAATAGGAATTAGGAGTAGAAGGGAAATGCTTATGAATTTTAATAAATTTTTTCTCATTTTATTATGTTCATTATTCCTTCGGCCAATTCTCTTGCGGCAAAAACCAAAATAAATCCGATTGCACCATAAAGTAAGGTCTTTTTTCCTTTTTCAAATTGCTCAGGGTTCCCAGCCGAAGTTACCATTAAATATCCTCCGATTATTATTATAATACCTGCAAAAATAGTAACAATATTTATGACAAAGTTTATTATATCCTCGATCATTTGTCCAACATTCACTTGAGCGAGAACTAAATCCGCAAAAAATAATGACCCAAATAGAATCAAAGTTTTAAATTCTTTTTTCATTTGTATATCTCAGCAATAAAATTTAAAAGGCTTTCTTTGATCAATGGTAGCAAAAAAACTAAAATCAGGCAAATTATCGAAATAATGATTGTCTTTTTTCCGCTCCTTGCTTTTCTTTCATCGCCAGCGGACGTTAAAATTAAATATCCCCCAAGCAAAAGAGTGATAGTAAAAAAAGGAATTCCGATTCTAAAAAAGAAATCAAAAATAAAATTAATTAATTCAATCAGTCTTTGAGATGTAAGAGGATTTTCAATTTCTTCTAAAGGATTTTGTGCTAAAAATATTTCTTTCATTTAGAAAAAATTAATCCAAAATGATAAATTCCTGCGTCAAATTCTTCTTCAAAATTTAATCCAACTTCCTTTGCGATTTCCTTGATTTTTTCTACCGAAACTCTTTTTTCGGGCCCAACCTCAGTTTTTTCCTTCCAATCGACAACTAAAATTTTTCCTCTTTCTCTTAAAACTCTTTTTGCTTCTTCAAAAACTTTTTTGACATCATCGACTTGGAATAAAAGATTGGTCATTAGAATTAAATCGCAACTTTCTGAAAGTAAAGTTGTTCTCCCTTCAACATTCCCTCGCAAAGGATCGATATTAAATACTTTTTCCATTTTCATTCTTGATCTTAAAGCAGAAAGAGGTTCTGGTTGAATATCTATCGCAAAAACCCATTTTACTTTTTTCGCAAGAGGAATTGCCCAACCACCAGACCCACAACCAAAATCAGCAACGATCATTCCGTTATTCAAATTTAATTTTTCCAACACCTCTTCTGGGTTTAAAAATTTCTTCATATTAGATACAAGTTGAAGATACGATTTTGTCTTCCTCCTCTAATTTCATTATTTTTACTCCTTGACTCTGTCTTTTTTGTTTGGGGATCAAAGAAATTTTTGTTTTAAATATCTTTCCTTTCTTAGTAATGCAAATCAGGTCTGTTTCATCTGAAAGAAATTTAACATCGACAAGGTAACCAGTTTTTGGAGAAATATTTGTACACTTTATTCCTGTCCCTCCTCTTTTTTGAGTCTTAAGTTCTTTAGCCTCAATTCTTTTACCATAACCGTTCTCAGTTAAAATTAGTAAATTTCCTTTTACTCCTCTTTTTATTACTTCCATTCCCACCACTTCATCGTCTTTTCTTAGTTTTATCCCTTTAATTCCAACAGCCTGTCTCCCCATTTCTCTTACATCCTTTTCTTTAAATCTTATTGCTTGTCCTTTCTTGGTTGCTAAAATTATTTCATCTTCCCCAGAAGATTTTTTACACTTTTTAAGCAAATCTCCTTTTCTTAAAGAAATTGCAATTAGCCCATTTTTTCGTACGTTTTTAAATTCAGAAATTGCAGTTTTTTTGACCATTCCATTCTTGGTCGCAAATAGAATGTATTTTACTTTATCTTTCTCATCTTTCTTTCCGACTGCAATCACGCTTAAAATTCTCTCCTCTGGCGAAATCTCCAAGAAATTGAAAATTCCTTTTCCTCTTGACTGTCTTTCTTCTTTTGGAATTTCGTAAACTGGAATTTTAAAAGCTTTACCCGAATCAGTAAAAACTAAAAGATTGTCATGGGTGTTGCAAAGTAAGAAATGTTCAACGAAGTCTTCACCTATTGTTTTCATTCCCAAAATTCCTTTCCCTCCCTTTTTCTGCGCCCTAAAATCTTTAGGACTAGATCTTTTAATATATCCTCCCCGCGTTAAAGTGATTAAAGTTTCTTCCTCTGGAATAAGTTCCTCTTCTGGAATTTCTCCAATTTTTTCTTCTAGGATTTTTGTTCTTCGTTCGTCACCAAACATTTCTTTTAACTTCGAAAGTTCTTTCTTTATCACTTCATTGACTTTTTTAGGACTTTTTAGTATGAAACTAAGTTCTTCTATTGTTTTCTTGATTTCCTTGAGTTCGGTTTCTATTTTTTCTCTTTCCAGCTTTGCCAAGGATGCTAATTTTGTTTCCAAAATTGCCTCTGCCTGAATTTTATCTAACGAGAATCTCTTCATTAATTTTTCTCTTGCTGTTTCACGATCTTTAGATCCTTTTATGATTTGCACTACCTCTTCAATTTTTCCTAAACATTTTTTAAGTCCTTCTAAGATGTGTGCTCTTTCTTTTGCCTTCTCTAGATCAAATTTCGATCTTCTTAAAACTACCTGCCTGCGGTGATTAAGAAACTCATTTAATACATCAACTAAGCTTAAATTTTTAGGTAAAATTCCCTCAACTAAAGCTACCATATTCAAGTGAAAAACTTTTTGTAGATCAGTGAATTTGTAAAGTGCGTTTAAAACTTTTTTTGGATAAGCATTTCTTGAAAGTTCAATTACTATCCTTAATCCTTCTCGGTCAGATTCATCTCTAATGTCCTTAATTCCCTCGATCTTTTTTTCTGAAACTAATTTTGCCATTTGTTCCAAGAGTTGAGACTTTTGAACTTGATAGGGGATTTCAGAGATTAAAATTATCGGCCTTCCTTTTTCTCCCTCCAAAATTTCTGCTTTCGCCCTTACTATAATAGGGCCTTTGCCTATTGAATACGCTTCGATCATTCCTTCTCTGTTATAAACAATCCCTCCTGTAGGAAAATCAGGTCCTTTAATAAATTTGAAAAGGTCTTCGGTATTTGCTTTTGGATGGTCGATTAAATAAATTAAGGCGTCACAAACTTCTTTCAAGTTATGAGGAGGAATATTTGTTGCCATTCCAACTGCAATCCCAAGACAGCCATTCAACAAAAGTTGAGGTAGTGGAGAAGGTAAAACTATAGGTTCTTTTCTTGTTCCATCGTAGTTTGGGGTAAAATCAACAGTTTCCTTTTCAATATCTCTGAGCATTTCTTCCCCGATTTTTGAAAGTCTGCATTCAGTGTATCTATAGGCAGCAGCCTCATCTCCGTCGATACTCCCAAAATTTCCCTGGCCCTGAATTAAAGGATATCTCAGAGAAAAATCTTGAGCCATTCTAACTAGAGCATCGTAAACAGCCATGTCCCCGTGTGGATGGTATCTTGATAAAACACTTCCAATTACCTGAGCTGACTTTCTAAACTTTGCATTATGTCTTAGCCCATCTTCATACATTGCATACAGAATTCTTCTTTGCACTGGCTTTAATCCATCTCTCACGTCTGGCAAGGCACGAGAAACAATCACTGACATTGCATAGTCAATGTATGACTCTTTCATTTCCTGAGAGATCTCTTTTTCAACTATTTTTCCAATTTTTTCTCTTTTTTCCATAAACGTGTGGGCGCGGGAGGACTCGAACCTCCGACCTCTTCAATGTCAGTGAAGCGCTCTACCACTGAGCTACGCGCCCACTTTGATATTGTTTAATAAACGAATTAACTCTTCACCAATATAAAGTATTCTTCTTTGCAAATCCGAATCAAAATACTGCAAAACACAAACCCCTTTGTAATTTTTGGTAGTAGGTTTTTTCGTTCTTTTATCAAATTGGGATTTATAAAATTGTTTTTTGGGAATTTTTAACATGCGTGACCAAAAATTCTTCAAAGTTTCTTCATCTTGGTCTTTTCTTAAATGGAGACAGCATCTGAATTTTTCTTCCTTTGGTCGATAAAGGTATCTAAACAAGTTCAAAATTCCTTTTAAAATTTTAGGATCGGAATTGGCAATCACAACTCCACTTTCTCTTTTAGTCCCTTCAGATAAATAAAATAACCCAAAAAGTAATTCTCCCAAAGTCTTATCAATACTCACTTTCGACATAAATTTTTCGACTTCTCTTTTGATTTTATTTATCTTCCTTACTCTTTTCTCTTGATGAGTTTTGATCGCCTTTGCCCGTCCTTTAGCTAAAGCTCTTAACCACTTTTTACGAAGTTTTTCTATCTGTTTTTCTGAAAGTTTCACAGTGTGTAGCCACCTACTTAAAGTAGAGCGGGGAATTCCAATAATTTTTTCAATTTCTCGGAGACTTTTCCCTTTCTTTCGCAATTTAACCGCTAAATTTCTTTCAAATATTTTTGCTTTCATAACCAAAGAATTTTTTATCCCTCTATTAATATTTTAAGGTACTAAAAATAAAAGTCAACTTAATTTTTTTACATTGGGCGTGGGAGGGATCGAACCTCCGACCTTCCGCTTATAAGGCGGATGCTCTACCACTGAGCTACACGCCCTCCCTCAATAGGGGAAACCGAGGTTTCCCCTCGATTGCGCTCCGCTCACCCCTTCGCTATCGCTTCGGGGATTCGCTCCGCA
>Ga0071330_1081845_pt1 | contig 34183 bp, 24 predicted proteins | sample GBScel77sediment_FD_63802 | JGI IMG/M metagenome (GOLD analysis project Ga0071330, IMG submission 63802) | Hot spring sediment microbial communities from Great Boiling Spring, Nevada - Cellulolytic enrichment Sediment 77C v2 (version 2) | ecosystem: Environmental > Aquatic > Thermal springs >...
GTATTTATAACCTCGCCCCCTCTCCTCGCCGGATAAAAGTCTTCTTTGCCGGCCGGAAATCCGGTGTTGCTCGGAAACTAGCCGTCTACCACTCCTCAAATACCCGCCAATGCTACGACCTGAAGCACCTCCTTTACCCACAGCTCCATTCCGTAATTTGGGATTCGAGATCTCTTCCCCCAAAACCACTCGCCAACCGAGTACTGTCCCCTCTCCTATGCAGCCCGCCGCATAAATGGTCGGTAAGGGTACCCCACCCACTGCATGCCCAGGTTGTTGGAAAACTCAAGCATGTTCAAACGGACACCATGAGCAAACATGGCAATCAGGCATAAACCGAGGTTCAGTCCATGCCCGAAGAGCAAGATAACCATCATCAAGGGCAAACTTCCGATATCCATTGCCATCTGGTTAAAGCTCGAAGCAAGTACACTGCTAGCCAGACCCACAGCCATGAGACGTACATAGCTGATCACATCGGAAAAGGCCGATAACATCGAAAGAGGAAAACCTGCGAGGCCGTACAGAAGCATCTTCAATACGTTCGGGCTCGGATGTGCGAAAACAATAGCAAGAGAACCACCCGTAATCAGCAGGTAAGGCCAAGGGGTTTCCCAATTAAAGGGGCCCCGTAAAACGAAGAAATTCACAACCCCGTACATTCCCCAGATAAAGAGCCCCCATCCGAATTTAGCTAACGCCTGAAGATTGGGCCAAAACCGCACCCCTTGCCAAAATTGAGCAAGACTTAGGTGTATGGCCCCAATCGTGAAACTCAGCCGCATCATAAACAGCCGTGATTCCTCGGCTAAGCCTACAGAAATGAGTGGCTGGTAGAAAGGCAACGCCACCCCAAAGAAGGTATTTGTAATAATTCCCCAAGCCGTACTGACAGCCCCTACTACCATCAACAATTGTGTGAACTGTTCCCCCAAAGTTTTGGCCAATTTTTTGTAGGCAAGAGCTGGCACCAAAAAGAGGAGCAAGCCGTAACCACCGTCGCTAATCAAAATAGCAGTGAAGAGGGGCAAAGCGATCATAAAAGGTACCGAGACATCAAACTCCCGATACCCTGGGGTAGTCCCCAGCATTTGGAAAAGTCCTTCGATTGGCCTGGCCCACCGCGGCGGTCGCACGAGGGTGGGAGGATTGTCGTCGGGACCGGGTTCCGAGACCACAAAACCTATCGGGAAAGGAGCCGCTGCCAAAGCCTTTTCCAAGGCGGGCACCCGCTCCGCCGGAATCCATCCCTGAAATGCCAAAAGATCTTCGTCCGCCAAGGCCCCCCGGACTGCCACCGTTTCCGCAAGTTCTTGCTCCAACTGAGCTACTTCTTTTTGCATGGCGGGAACGAGGGTGGCCAATTCATGAAGCCGTCGGTTATCTTGTCGCAGGGCCTCCTCAATCTGCTTGGCTTCCGCCCGAATACTGGGAGCATCCCGCGGAGGCAAATTCATCGGTTTTGCTTCCTCGGGGACGGTGGGAGAGCCATCCCGGCAGACGACCGCCACTAACAGCTGTCCCCCAGGGAGTTCCCCCGCTACATGAACACACTCTGCCTTGATTTCCGATACTGCCCTGGCCGGTACTTGATAGAATTGGACCGCAATTCCCGCCTCTCGGAGTTGGCGGAGGTCTTCCAGGGCCAAGTTGCCCCAGGTGGCCAATACTTGTTCCAATTGATGATAGAGCATGGTGAGGCGGTTTCGTCCCTCGGCTGCCCGCCGCTGAATATCCAGCACTTCTTGAGCAGCATCCGTGGGGGAAATTTTCGGGGGAACCCCTTCCGGCCGAATGTGGGAAAGGAGCTGGATAGCTTGCCGTAACATCTCTAACCGCCGCACCATCACCTCATCGGGCACGGCCTTCCGGGGGTCAACCGGCACTAAATGGATTGCCCCCAAATCGGCAAGCAAGGACAAAATTGCCTCGCGGTCGGAATTTCGGCCTGCTACAAAGATTTTCCGCATCGGCACAATCATGATTACTGCTCCGAGGCCTCAGCTTGCTGGCGACTGGCAAGCTCTTTGGCCAAGGCCACAGCAAGCTTTTTCTTTGCGATCTTGGCCCGCCCTACTGCGTCCCTCATTTCGTCGCCCAGCTTGATGCGGATCCGGCGAATCGCCTCCTTGGCGTGCGGGATCATTACCTTCTCGAACAAATTCACTCGCTGGATAATGCGGGTCAGCTCTTTCTGCAATAATTGCTCTTGTTGTTGAAGAACCTCTAGTTGAGCCTGGCGTCGGCTCTTTTCCCGCAAATCTATTAGGGCCTGGTCCACCCAAGGGGGGGTGGCAAACAGGCTATAGCGAACTTCCGGAAAGAGCACCTGCTGCAACACGGGGATTTCCACTCCCGCAATGTTCTTCCGGGTCAACACCAGGCGAGAAGGTCGCGACCAGCGGTGCAAGGGGATAACCAACCGGTCGGCAAAAACGGTCTGGTATCGTTTCAGCTGGGTCTCAATTTCCTCCACCGCTTGTTCAGCTGCCCGACGCTGGCGAACTATTTCCCGCACGGCCAACTGGAGCTGCTGTTGCTTTAATTTCAGCATCGGAAGATAGCGTTGATATCGGGCCAAAGCATCCCGATACCGCTTGAGCTCCGGACGGGTCAGCTTGATCTTTTTCTCCGGCATCCCCGCACCCCTGAAAACTCAGCAAAAACCCGATGTACCTTCGGCTTCGGCTAAAACCTCCTTACAACGGGAGAAGGAATTCACGATCCGGCGGTGGCGGCTACCATCTCAGGAGTTTCCGCAGGAATCCGCGGTTTCGGCCAATACTTGTCGATCAGAGACCGCCGGATTCCTGTCTCTGCCGGTTCAAAACATTCCGCCAAAATCTGCCAGCAACGATCCAGTGCTTCGAAAAGCGGAATATTGACCGCAAGATCCATGATCCGTTGTTCGAAGAGTTCTCCATATTTCAGCAGTTTCCGGTCCCAATCGGACATTTCAAAGCCCATATCCCGCTTCTCCCGGCTTTCCCGGCACAAGGCATAAAGTTGGATACATGCGTCCATGATAGCCCGATGGTCATCCCGCGTTTTTCCGTTCACTCGCTGTTTTAGCCGGGAGAGGGAACCAAAGGGCTCAATCCGGCCATTACGCAGGTAAAACTGGCCTTCGGTAATGTATCCTGTGTTATCCGGGACGGGATGGGTAACATCATCCCCGGGCATGGTCACCACAGCTAGGACGGTCAGAGAACCTGCTCCCTCCAAGTCGACAGCCTTCTCGTACCGCCTAGCAAGCTGCGTGTACAGATCGCCTGGGTACCCCCGGTTCGAGGGAATTTGCTCCATGATGATGGAAATTTCCTTCAGAGCATCAGAGAAGGCGGTCATATCGGTCAGCAGCACGAGTACCCGCTTACCTTGGAGGGCAAATTGTTCCCCTACCGACAAGCACAGGTCGGGTACCATCAGGCATTCAACCACTGGGTCCGCAGCGGTATGAATGAACATCACAGTTCGCCCCAGAACCCCACCCTCTTCGAAAGTCCTTCGGAACTTCAAGTAATCGTCGTGGCGAAGTCCCATCCCGCCCAAAATGATGATATCCGCATCGGCCTGCAGCCCAATTCGGGCAAGAAGCTCGTTGTATGGCTCTCCGGGCACGGAGAAAATCGGCAACTTTTGGGACTCCACCAGAGAGTTGAACACATCGATCATAGGAATGCCGGTGTGGATCATTTTGTCGGGCAAGCGACGGCGAACCGGATTGACCGGGGGTGTGCCGATGGCGATCGGCTTGCCCGTTAGCTCCACCCGGCCGTCGCGAGGCCGGCCGGATCCATCCAGCACCCGGCCGAGGAGAGCCTCAGAAAACGGTATCTGCATCGGGCGATGAAGGAATTCGATTCGATCTCGGTTGGAAACCCCCTGAGAACCCGCAAACACCTGCAGGCTCACTCGAGGACCATCCAACCGAATCACCTGGGCATACGAGGGACCGCGGGAGGTGTGGATTATCGCCAATTCACCAAACCCCACACCTGTAGCCCGAACGGTTACCACATTGCCTACAATGCGTTCAATCTCGTCGAAATACTTCCTCATTGCTCACTAGCCTCGACCTTTGGTGGCAATGAACCGGTCGATCCGCTCCAAGTAACGTTGGAACTCCTCCGATCCCCATTCCGAGTAGTTCCAGTTTCGGAATAGGTCGCTGATTTCCACCATTTTGCGGCGGGCTTCCGCCTTGTCCGTGAACTGGAAGTCGGTATCCACAACTTCCACCACCTTAGCGAATACAAATTTCTGCCGCTCGGCCGGGGTGGCAGCATCCACCGGGTCGAAAGCATTCTGCTGAAGGTAGCAGTTATCCACAAAATCCGCCTTCAGCATGATGGTGAAATCTTGAACAGATATTCCCTCCTCACCCACCACGGTCATCATCTGCCGAACTTCGTGACCCTGAACCAGCAGCCTGCGAATCCGAGCGACGACCTTTGGATCGATGATCCCCCGGTATTGACTCCAGGAATCAAGCGGATCAATCGAGGGAAATCGCCGGGCTTCCGCCCGGGCCCGCGATAGACCGTGGAAAGCCCCTACCACCTTCAAAGTGGCTTGGGTCACGGGTTCCTCGAAGTTACCCCCGGCAGGGCTAACTGTTCCTCCGATGGTCAGCGATCCTTTCCGACCGTCTTTCAGCTCAATCACCCCGGCCCTTTCGTAAAAAGCAGCAATTCGGCTTTCCAGATAGGCGGGGAAGGCCTCTTCGCCAGGGATCTCTTCTAACCGTCCCGAGACCTCCCGCATCGCCTGGGCCCAGCGAGAGGTGGAGTCCACAAGCAGCAAGACGTCGAGGCCCATTTGCCGGTAGTATTCGCCCAACGTGGCCGCGGTATATACGGAGGCCTCCCGGGCCGCCACCGGCATAGCGGAGGTGTTGCAGACGATAATCGTCCGTTCCATGAGACTCCGGCCCGTCCGGGGGTCAATTAGCTCGGGGAATTCCCGCAGTGTTTCCACGACTTCCCCCGCCCGCTCCCCGCAAGCCGCAATGATCACAATGTCGATCTCCGCATGGCGAGAAGTAATCTGCTGGAGAACAGTTTTCCCTGCTCCAAACGGGCCGGGGATGCAGTAGGTACCTCCCCGAACAATCGGAAAGAGGGTATCGATAATTCGTACACGAGTCACCAGAGGATCGGTGGGAAGCAACCGCCGACGGGAAATATTTAAGGGCCGTTTCACCGGCCAACGTTGTTGCATCGTCACCGATCGCTCCTGCCCGTCCGGACCAATCAGCACCGCAATCTCCTGATTCACCGTATACTCCCCGGGCGGAGCGATCTTCTTAACGGTATACTGTCCTTCCCACGCAAATGGCACCATGATATGGTGCTTAAAAATCCCTTCCGGAACGGTCCCCAACGTATCGCCGGCCTCAACGGTGTCACCCGGCTTCACGACCGGGGTAAATTCCCATGGCTGGGTAAGGGATACTGGATGTAAATACACTCCCGGACGGAGGAAATACCCGATCAAATCCGCCAATTCCGGAAGAGGATTTTGGAGACCATCAAAAATTCTTCCGAGGAGTCCGGGAGCTAAGACCACGGACAACATCTCCTCCCGAAACTCAACCAGATCTCCCACCCGCAGACCGGCGGTTTCCTCAAACACTTGCAGGTCCACTTCATGCCCGCGGACCCGAATCACCTCGCTCATGAGCCGAACCCCATCGGAGCGGATGCAATATCCGACGGAGTTCTGGACCACTCGGCCGGTGGTCTCCACGGTTACTAAGTTACCGAAAACTCCGATGACCTTTCCGTGAACGATCCCGTCGGAGCCCGAAGTCACCTCTTGCCGCAGTGTCGTCGACATCCCAGTGATTCCTACTACGGGTATATCCGAGGCCAGCCTACCTTTTCCTTTGTGAAGCCCGAATCTTTCCTCAGTCCCAAACGGAGCCCGCTGCCGCCAAATTTACCGAGCATCAACAGGTTTCAAATTTACCTAGCACAAACTACTTTTAGGGCAGGCTGCCCACTCCCAACTTCCCAATTACCCAAACACAAATCCCGAAATTTTACTGCAAGGGACCACTCCCGCGGGTCGTCAGAGTTTTTATTCGGAAGACTGAACGCTTTTCTCCTCTCCGGAAGTCCGCCGCCACTGACTCAACAACATGATTCGAAGGGCATAAACCAAAAGCTCGTCCGCAACAAATTGAAACCACGCGTCATTGCGGTCACACCACTCCCAACGCGTGCGAATGATCACTTGCAAACCAGCCAACGGGGTTTTTGCCGTTTCCCACTCCCCAATTGCGGTACTAAAGTCGAAATCGGTATCGCCGAGTTCCGGCACAACAACGTAACCGGCCTCTTCCAAACCAAGCTTTCGGGCCCGAGCCACTGCCAGGGCGTTCCGGAAAGCAACCTCAAATCCTACCCAGCGGCGGAGAAAATCACTCCCCTCCCGAAGCCCCGTCTGATGCACGAATCGAAAATAATTTGCCCACAGTCTGTCCAACTCTATTGTGAAGGATTCTTCCTCCTCCCTTGCCGGAGCCAAAAAATCCGGAAGCGGAGCTTCACCCTTGGCTTGCTCGATGGATAGGACGGCTGGCTCAACCTGTTTTAACTCCCCAGCCAGAAAGGCTTCCCGCTGTTCCAAATCGTCTAAAAGCACGATTGTTTCGACCAAACGGCGGGCTCGGGGAACCTCGCTCAAGTGCTCTAGCAATTCCGCCAGCCCAATTGGAGGTGCTGTTCCTAAAGCACCCAGAGAAGGTAATGCGGTGATGAAATAATGAAGTTGGCCCACCATCAAACTCGGGATCCTATCCCGCAATCAGTCCCACACACCTTATCAATTCGACGGCCGAGTGAAAGCTGTCTAGAGTTGAAGAATGCCTTATTAGGGTTGAACAATGCTTATTCTCGGTCCTAACTTTTCCCTTTGAGAATCTTTCCATTCTGGAATGCCCCCTCCGCCCCAAAACTCATCTTCTGCCGATTAAAATGAACTCTCGCCAAATTACGAGCTTTCCGCAACACTCCAACCTAATTCTTTTCCACGGAAAGTTTAGCACTTCGCTACGGTGAGAAAATCTTCCTCAGAAATCTTCCCGGGGTTGTACAATCGAACTTCCACTGAGCTTCCGGGCCCGTTTTCTGCCGCCTCATCTCCACGGAATTCGTATCCAGGAAAGTCGTTTCCGGCTTTCACCCGCTCACTTTCCTACCCGGCCAACCTCTCTCATAAGAAAAGTCGAATCGGAAGGCTCAAGAAGCTTTCTCTGCCGGCTTAATTGCCTGATCGATCAGGCTCTGTAATTCCGGGGTGATAATTTCGCTCAGTAACTTCACGACCGAGTCGGTGGTCACCTCCACCGTGCCGGAGCCTAGCTTATATTCAAAACCCGCTTCGGTCAGAACGGCTGCAATCTCCGGGAGAAATGTTGGCTGGCCGGACTCCGCATCCACGGTATGACATTGGGCTAGGAGCCAGTCGCGGAGCTGAGCTTCCATACCCTCGGGGATCCGGATCGTCAGCGGAGCTTGCCCTCGCATCTCGGCCGCCGCATACTCCTTAACCACCTGGAGGATCAAATTTTTCAAAAAGTCCGGGTCAGCCAAGGTTGCACCCACCATCCGCTCTAGCACGGCAGTCAACGCCCGATTGAGCGTTACCCGGAGATATCCGACCACATCCCGAGCGGCCAACTCCAGATCTGTTCGGGTCCGAGCGATGGTCTTGGCCCGTTCCTGTTCGGCTTCCTGACGGATTTTCTCGGCTTCCGCCTTCGCCGCCCGGAGAATCTCCTCGGCCTCCTGTTCCGCCCGGCGGCGGATTTCTTCAGCCTCCTTTTTCGCCGCCTCGACCCCCTCGGCCCTAAGCCGGCTTATGAAAGCATCAATCGTCTGAGCCATCCACAATTCCTCTGGCTGAATCCTTAGTTAATCACTAATATCGGGTTTAGCTGGAACCACTCCTTTCCTCGAGAATCGGCGACTTCAGTGGTTGACTCGACATTATAGCGGATTGTTCCGAAAAGTGGGAAGGAACTACCTGCCGTATCACCTCAGTGCCGGCCAGGGGCATAGCTAGCCAGGGAACTTCCCTTGTAGGCCCATTTGGTCGGATCCCAAACCCCGGGAAAGCCACGCCAGCACCAGCCCGGAATGCTTGCCACCCAAAACTAGGGGATATCCAACCCCACAACTGGCGGGACTAGAGCTAGCCAGCAGCAAGTCTCACCTGCTCAGAGGTCCCACGCTTGCTACTTACGGGCAGGGTCCCCATTCCTCCACCGCAAGCTCGGGCTTTAAGCTCAAGGTCCACAAAACCATTTAAATCATCATCACCTTAAATCATCATCACCAGTTTAGGGGGAATGGATGAAAACTAACGGGCTTTCACCACTACTGCGGGAAAGGAAAGAGGTTCCGACTCGTGATAGGATAAGGAGCAGCAAAAGGTAAGGATGAATCTCAGTCTCCCTTTGCCTTTTTCCCAATTACGGCAAATCTGCTTCAATCCGGTGAGCTGTTATGAAGACACTCCCTCCCAACCCGTCAATCCTTTGCTTTGACGGGTTGGGGCCCCCGAAAGACTGGGGTGGTGCGTGCCTCGGTCAATTCCCCAAACCCTCCTCATCCCCCGAACTAAGAGACTGTCTTCAAGTTGCGAAAACGGCCCCTGTTGTGAGGCATTGAGAGTTTTTTCGCAACGTTTTGCCAGGCCTCATAGCACGGTTGTAAGTCGAAGGACCGGAAATAGGTGGGGGGACCGGTAAAGCAGGAACTGGCAAAAAGCAAATTGGCCGTAACTTCTTGTGGTCTCGAAGTTTAAGGCACCTCTGGTTGCCGGAGGTTTTCTGTGATCCAATGTGAATCCGTGACCGGTGTACTACCTGAAAACCTCGGAAAGGAACACTACCGACTTCGAGCCGGCATGGTCTCGAGAATTTGACGACAGTCTCTAATTCGCTCCTTCCGGAGCCTCCCGGAAAGTAAACGTCAAATAGTGGAGCCCGGTCTCATCACTAAGAAGGACACTCCCCTGAGGCACTAAATATTTCTCGATAACACCGAAAGGTGGCAAACCCTGCTTACTCGTGAGCGACAAGATTGCCTGGGCCCAACGCTGGGTTTGAGCTGCCTCCTCTAAACGGCGACGACCCTCCGGGCTTTGGGCAAGCTCAAACAAATAGCGAAGATTTTCTCGGGGGAATTCGTACGTCATCAAAGCAAGTTCTAATGGGTTGACCCGCTCATCGATGCGGGCAGCCATCTGTTTAAATTCCTCTGTTTCCCCCAATGTGGGCGAGGCCCCCTCAAGCGATGCCACCGCCTTCTGAAATGCCTCCTTGCGATCCGCAATTAAGATCCATCCCTCCACACACCCGAAGGTAAGCCGACGGGGATCCTCGACAGTGGCTGATCGGGGCCCGAGAGGTCGCTGGGCAACGAAGAACTGATGTGCCCCCGCCTCTTCCTTGCTGAAAACATTGGCAAATCGCTCACCCAATCGATTCACCAAGTCGCGGGCCTTTTCAGAATCTCGCACTTCCAACCCCACCAATTGAGCACGACTTGCCGCAGATGCCGGCCATTCAATGTAGGAGGCAAACACGATTCTTCCGGTCAAAACCGGCACAATTTCTTGCTCTATATCGATTCTCAAAAATTGAGACAATCGGTTCAAATCGCGTGCGAGTGATCCTTGGCCACGAAAACCATCGAGGATCGTACGGATCGCTTCCAACCCCTCTTGAAGCCGCCAATTCAACGTCGAGTAGTTCGTGCATTCCGCGGGCACCCATCGGGGCGGCCGATAATCCCCTGCACCAAAACTCAGAAGGCCCAAGGCCCCCGTCCTCTCTCCTTGAATCATCAGGTGGGACTGAGTGAACCAATCCAAAGGACCAATCGCCGCCGAAATGGCCCCGCCCGCAGCTGTGATCCTATCCAGACCTAATAAGGGTGAAACTACGAGCAAGAACTGAACATTTGGATTGTCCCGCCCGGCCACACGAAGCAAGTTCCACGGGTCCACGTACCAAAAGACAAGAGGCCGTTCCTTCTGCAACTTTCGACATTCCGACAAAACCGCAAGAAACCCCGAGGACTCCTGAAGGGTGCTAACGTCTTTCAAGGAAGCAGCACCTCCTCCCCGCTCTCCTTCCGGGCCCGACTGCGACGAAGCACTCCCCCGCTTCCGAACCCAAGCCGCCAAAACCTTTTCTAGTACATCCGGATAACTGGCCCCAATAAAAGTCTTATCGAGTACGAGGTAGTAGAAACGTTCCGTTCGGGCTGCCTCCCGCTCCACCATGCGAACACGTAAACCGACAAGGGTCGTCTCCCCCAATCGAGCCCGCCCAGCCTGGATCGACTTTTCAAGGGTGGACAGCAGTTCGTTGATCCGGACTTCATCTTCCGCAAAATCTACCAGGACAACTAAAGCAGGTCCCTCGGAGCTTTCGGCCAAGGCAATACTTATCTCGCCCTCGAACATGCTGGCCAGTTCGCCCACACCAACCCCCGCCTGCTCGGCTACTCGCCCGAACACCTGGCCCACCCATCCATAGATCTCCTGGGCCCATGGCCGGAGTTCCGGATCTTGAAACATCTTTCCCAAGCTCGTTTCCCGGACTTGGGGAAGCACCCGGCTAACCTGAGGAATGGTCACTAACGCTACCGTCTCTTTTGGAAGCAGTTCTGGGGTCTGCGGCCGGATTTGTCCAAAGGCTGCTTGCACAAATATGGCCAAAAGAAAAAAACCCACCAAATTCACACCTTCCTTCCACCTGTTCATAGTCCGCATCCTCCATCCTAAAACCGTTTCAAGCCAGCTCTTAGACCTTCGGCAACCCTGCAGAACCTCTGCCAGATTTTATGCCTATGGGAAGTTACGAAAAATTTTTCTTACCGGCTTGATTCGTTAGACTTGCTCTACAACTCAGGACTCAAGATCTTTCCAGGTTAAGCTGCTAAAATCCAACCGGTACAAGCTCTTGCCGGTGATACCATGCTTTCTCAGTGGTTAAGTATCCCTCGGGCATGCGAAGCACTACCCACACGTGCAAACATTGAGCGATTTGGTCCGGCGGGCGAACCGCGGGTTTTCAGGAACTTTGTCTTAACCTTTATTCCTTTGCCGATTTTATTAGCACAACTATGGACCCCCCGACACTTCAACTGCGGCTCACAATAGACTGGCCGTTCTTCAAAGATGGGATGAAAGGGATCTTGGAATGAAGGATATCTTCCGTGCCGCTGATAAAGCACTGGTTTTGTCCCTTCTCGGAATGATTTTCGTTGCCGTAGCTGTCGCCACCATCGAACTGGCAGTCATTCTGGTTCAAGAACTGCTGAAACCACCAGTAATGCTTTTGGAGTTAGAGGAAATGCTGGAAGTTTTCGGATTCTTTCTCATGGTGCTGATCGGGATCGAGCTCATGGAGACCATCAAGGCATACGTGCTGGAGGAGCGGGTGCATGCCGAGGTGGTGTTTCTTGCCGCCATGGTCGCTATTTCCCGGAAGATCATCATCCTAGATTACGAGAAAATGACCCCAGGACATCTCCTAGGAGTAGCAGCGATTCTCATCGCCTTGGGAGCCGCCTATTTTTTGGTACGGGCTGCCCTAGCATTTTGTACGGTCCGCAAGAGTGAGGCCGGTTCTTCGGGTATAAAAATGCCCTCAGGTGGTTCCGCAGATCACTCCTCCCCATGAAGCGGCCCTAACGGTCACGCTCCTCTGATACCCCACCTAACATCTCCTCCACCAGGACCATGCCGGACGACGCCACTGGCCGTTGCCTTCTGCGAGACGCAGGACAACTGGGGGCCGTCCACGACACTCGAAATCGTCGTTGGTCATCCGAAGGACAACTTTCCCACCTTGGCCGCAGCAAGCCCGGGGGCCCCAAATAAACACAAACAGGAGTCCCTCGCGTTGGGAGAGTAAACTGCCAATTTTGTGGGGCCGGTTCCCTTTTTGCGATAGCACACTGCTTCCGAGGAGATATTCGGGAGTTACGACACTTTATTTGGCCAACGTGGGAGGAATCTTCTGAAAAACGCAGGATTCAGGAAATATCCCTGAGCAACCCTGCTTTTCGATCGTTGATATGAGGGGCCCTCAGCAAAATTTCGTGCCCTGAAAGATGAGCCTTACGATCACGACTTGCCTTCCAAATTCGGTGCCCTTACAGCCCAGCCTTCTCCCGCAGGTTGCCTCGACGGAAAGCGGTAACCCGATCGTGTTAACGGCTACAGCATTGACAGTCAGGTTATATGTGACCGGGATATCCCACCACAGATCACATGAACACCCCGCAATTATGGGATATCGTAAATGGCAGTTATCATGATTAAGATTATCCATTTTAGGAAGGTTTCAATCCCCGCATTCGTTGGAACCAGTCTCTTTCCGCGGGAGGTGTCCAGTCTTTGCAGCGAAGCTATCCTTGGGCAACATCGGGATCCGGGACTCTCGAGCAGTTGAGCCCCCCAGGGTCTCAATTACATTCCCTCCCTTCTTATGGGGTGAAATTGACCGCGACAAAATCGACTGCAAGCTCTCCCGGGATAGGGCCCAATTGAAAATTGAACCGTAAGCACTTTTGGGAAATTTCCAACCCGTTGCGAGAGCACTCATCTTGGCTTTAGGCAGCCACGAATTAGAAACCCAAAAATTCATCGAAGGTCATAGATCTTCCTTCCTAAGTGTTTTCGGCATATTTTTTGCACGGCCGATCCCCTGCCGGGATCTTAGAGGCTTCACGGCGAAACGGTGTTTTGAATCAGTACGGCTATGGCAGCCGATCGTTCCCCGAGTTCGCCTTTCTAGTCCCGGCTATTCCTTTTCGGAGGCAGGAAAATCCACGGAAGATCTCACTGACGCACAGCTCCCCGGAGGGGCCTCGGATTGCTCAACCAGAGCAAACCGAAACCAGTATGCATATCCTCCCAAAGGTTACTAAGGGGGAAAATCGTAACTTGCCGCAGGGCCCGAATGAGCTGGGCGTTGAGATAGGCCCGACAAAGGGAAAAACCTTTGGCCTTGCATAAAAAAGATTCACCAAGTTCGGTGGTCGTAAAGGGAGATCGAAGGCGGCGGTTCCAGCTTGAATATGAACAATCCGGTAAATATGTGTTAGGGATGGACGGAAGATTGCGACGTGCCCGAAAAACGCATTGTCCTAAGGGAAACTTCCCCAAGAGCAGACGGCAGGCCCCCGTTAGAACCCCCTACGGACTAATTCAGAGTTGCAAGTTTATCCAAGCTGCCCCTTTTTCCTTCGGAGTCAACATGAACCGGAATTTTTCGGGACATAGAAGCAGCGAAGGGTAAGCATGAGATCATCTAGCTGGTCGAAAATGTTCGTTCTAGATAAGGCACGTAAGGCAGGGAATTTCCCGATCACATCAGTCCGGCGATACAGCCTCCGCGGTCGATCCTTACGGATTGAGCAGCTCGAAGATCGAACGTTGCTTGCTGTCCCCGAGTTGCTCCCCATTGGCGATCAAATTCTGTTCGCTGGGGCCCCGCTCTACGTGGCCTTGAATGCTTTCGATGCCGACGGAGATCCTCTGAGCTTTTCGGCGGTTGTGGTAGAAAGCCAGCTTTCCCATCCGGAGATCGAATCTCCAAGCTTACTTCCCGTCATCGATCATGATAACCGAAACCTTCGCCTGAAGGTTGCCGGGTTTGGAGACATGGTTTTTGAACTTTTCGAGAAATGGGCCCCCCGGACTACCGCACGAATCATCGAGCTAGCTCAAAGCGGTTTTTATGACGGCACCACCTTCCACCGGATTATTCAACATTTCGTCATTCAAGGGGGAGATCCTACAGGCACCGGAGTCGGGGGTTCCGGTGTGCAATTCGATGACGAGTTTCATCCCTATCTCATGCACACCGGCAAGGGTGTGCTCTCGATGGCAAAAAGCACCGATGACACGAATGACTCGCAGTTCTTTATCACGGCCTCGGACACTCGGCACCTCGATTTCAACCACAGTGTGTTTGGGTTTCTAGTTCGGGGCGAATCCGTCCGGCAACAAATTGCCGCGGTCCCCGTGGATATGAACTCCAGACCCCTGGAACCGGTGGTGATCGAGACGGCGGAGGTTTTCTTCGACACTCAAAACCGGGTCCTAACATTGTTGACCTCTCTGGGAACCACAGGATGGGCCGATGTAAAGGTGACCGTGACGGACCCCGAAGGCAATAGTGCCGAGCAAATCTTCCGTGTCACCGTGCAGCAAGATTCATACAACAGCAATGCCTACCTTTTGCCGATTGCTCCCATCTGGACCCGAGCGGGGTTGCCGATAACGGTGGCCATCGGAGCTTACGATCGGGAAGAAAACTCTCCGCTATTTGCCGCCACCCCAGCTCCCGGGGTAACGGACATTACAGTCGAAATTGATCCGACCACGGGCCTGCTCACCGTCACCCCTCAGCCGGGGGCAGTTGGAGTTCGCAGTGTCATCGTCGGGGTGTCCGATCCGCAAAGCTGGACATCGGATCCCTGGGACAGGCAAGTTGTTCCTGTGTACATCCGTCCTGCGGCACCAACAGTGACACTTCTGCCAGAATCAGACACCGGGCTGAGCGATTCCGACGGAATCACTCGCCTCAACAACACCCCGGGGAATTCCCTTCAGTTCCAAGTTTCCGGGTTAGTAGAGGGGGCTGAATTCTATGTGATGATTGACGACGTTGTGGTAGCTACCGGCCAAGCTACCGCATCTACTATGGTTGTAGAAAGCACGGGAGAATTCCCTCTTGCTGATGGGGTTCACAAGGTCACCGCGGGACAAGTGTTACGGGATCAAGCTGTCGAAGTAGGTAACTTCCGTGATACCGTCACCCTTTGGAGCGACGACTCTTCCCCGATATGGATTACCATAGACACCACCCGACCGGTCATCACAAGCCAACCACCTACCCGGACAGCCGAGGGGGTGTCATACGAGTACAGGGTACAGGTACTCGAGGAGGTGACTGGGCCGATTCGTTTCCAGCTCATTCAGGGCCCAGAAGGCATGGCACTAGATGCTGTTTCCGGAGTACTTTCATGGCTTCCTCAACTCGGCCAGGGAGGTTCTCACGAGGTTGTGGTTCGGGCTGTGGATACGGCAGGTAACTTTACCGACCAGTCCTTCACCCTCGAAGTGGCCATGGCCCCCCGGTTCCACTCGCCGGCCCACCAAACTCTCGTCGAATTGCAGGGGTGGGAGTTCCGCCTGGATGTGAGCTCGGATAATCCCCCGGTTGTTGTTGAGGTCCTCTCTCCTCTGCCCGCAGGTATGGTTTTTCAACCGGCAGAACTAATCTTTCGGTGGGTCCCTTCCGAGGCTCAGGGGCCGGGGGACTACTTGGTGAATTTACGGGCAGTGGACTCCTTAGGGCTCAGCACCCCGTTTGCTCTTTCCTTGACCGTTCTTGAGGATAATCAACCTCCGCAATTGATGGCCCTCGATGAGGTCCTTACTCGAGAGCACGAGATCGTCCGGATCCAGCTTCGAGCTACCGATCCCGATCTTCCGCCACAAACGCTCATATTCTCTTTGGAAGGAGACCTTCCCTCGGGGATGAGCTTGGATCCTTATACGGGTTTACTGGAATGGCGTCCACAAGAGGAGCATGGCCCGGGTGTCCATGAAATCACGGTGCGAGTAACCGACTCTTATGGTGCCTCTAGCTCCTCACAGTTGGTCATAAGGGTGGAAGAGGTCCACGAACCACCCCGCTTCGAAGCGGTACCCTCCCTTCAGGCCGTGGTGGGAACCGGATTAGAGTTCCGGATCCAGGCCTCTGACCCAGACATCCCCGCCTTGTCCATCCGCTATAGGCTTGTCGAAGCCCCTGAGGGGACCACGATCCACCACGAAACGGGAGAAATTCACTTGGATCTAACTCGAGAGCGATGGCTAGCTCTGGGTGCCCCGAGCGAGTTGACCTTTGTAGTAGAGGCCTACAAGTATGTCGAAGAGACCGGTCAAGAATTGACCTCTCGACAAACCGTAAAGATTCCCGTGGTGGATCCGTGGGCGTTGGCGGCCGCGAGTTTCGCAGACGAGCTGGTATCGCCAGCAAACGTCCCGAGTCCCGAGCCCCCACCAGCCCCAGGTTTCGAGGATGCTCAAACGGCGACTTCCTCGCCGGGACGGCGTGTGTTCTCGGAGGTTGAATTCGAGGCACCCGAGGACTCGAGGTCTGTTTTCGCTGGCATCACCGGTTGGCTATCCCGGCCTTTAGGAGCCCTCGGAATTTCGGACAAAGCACTGGAGATTTTGGACCTCATCGAAGAGGAGTTCTTACGGGGCCGGCTGCCGCAAGAACTATTGGATCTCCTTGGAGCACAGTCCCCTGAAGTGGAAGAGGCTGAACATTTCGAGGGACACCACAGCCCCAGTACCCAGGTAGGAAGCCTCTCGGCACCAACTCCACAATCTTCAGAAGAAGGGGCAGTCCTCGAATTCCCTGAAGCCAGGGCGGAAGGTGCCGAGACCGACTACTCGTAAACTAGTGAGGCCTAGATTCAGGAAACGATGCTAGCCCTCGGCTGGGAAGAAGGGCCTAACCGGGGGAGTAAGGCAACCTCAGCCTTTTAGGAGCAGGAAACTCCACCGCGGCCTGGGAGGCACCGGATGCCCGGAGGGACCGGGCTTAACTGTACCTTACGGGAAAAGTTCCCGCTCAACGTTCACCACCCGTTCAGCCCGGACCTTGAGAATGGCTCGAGAAGAACTTCCCCACTTTTCCCAAATCTTCTATTTTGCTAAAAGTTTCTTAAGTTGGCCCCTGCTAATCGGTGATTGAAACCAGCTAGCCACATTTACCTGCGGAGGTCTTTTGTTATCGGACGGTAAAAGAATTTGGGAATCCATTTTTGTTAGAAGGGCACCTGATTCGCAATCGGCTGGGAAATGGGAATGTTGGGAAGTTTTGAAAACTGGGATGGGGCTGATCTGGGAGTCCCCCCAACACTGGAAGCTCGGGCACCGGCGGGACAAGGCCAAAACCTTTGGCCAGGACCCGCTCATAGGTTGAGTATCCTGATAAAGCCTTAACACGAGGAGAGGATGGCATTACGGTGAGTAATGTCCGAAAAACCCCTTGGGGGGGAAGTCAGTCCGAGCAGAGGAAGGGACTATGGTCCGTGTTAGATCCCCGCACCCGGTTACTCTCTCTAGGGGCATTCTGCCTTGTCGTGGGGCTTTTCCGGCAAGAGGTTTCCTTGGCGAGCGCGCTTGTTCTGGCAATTGCCGCTACGGTGGCTGCAGGTTGGACCCTCCGTGAATTTCTCTCCCGCGTAATCTCGATCAATCTGGCAATTCTCCCGATTCTCATCAGTGTAGCTTTCACCGGCTCCGAAACTCCCTTCCGGGTTTTCGGACCTATTCCGGTGAGCGAAGCAGGTGTGCGGTTCTGCGGTCAACTTTTCTTTAAAATCAATGCCCTGGTTCTCTTTACCACGGCATGTTTGTGGGGCCTGGACGAGATTCGAATGGGCCATGCCTTAGCCCACCTCAAAATACCTCGAAAGCTTGCCCTGATCTTGATTCTTGCCTACCGCTATCTCGGAGTAATTTATGGCGAATACCACACCCTTCGAGGAGCAATGAAAGTCCGATGTTTCCGGCCGCGGTTAAACTTTCACACTCTGCGGAGTTTCGGCTACTTAGTTGCAATGCTTTTAATCCGCAGTTTTCACCGCTCTGAACGAGTTCTTGCGGCCATGAAATGCCGGGGATTTCAGGGAGAGTTTCCGCTTCTGTGGCACTTTCACTTTGGCTGGTATGACTTGGTTTTTGCCATGTTTTTTTGCCTTGCGATCCTGTTTCTTGCGGGACTAGAATGGGGACCTCGGCTCCTGGAGGTTTTACCCGTCCCCCATATTCCCCTCGTGTGAACTGGCTACTGAAAGTACATGGAGCAATAACCTCACCCCTGTCGGGAAAAGCCAAAAAGCAAGTTTAACATCCAGCGACCCCAGATAGAAAATTCTCTGCAAATGCAAGTTTAATAATCCCTTCCCCTCTATACACCGGGCAGGAAACCACCCCCGCTAAAGTTGGCGTTTTCTCCAACGACTCGAAAGGACTACCCCGGCCCTCGAGGAAATCCTAAACTGGAGTCGATGTGCCGACACCAAAAAGTCTAAAGATAGAGATAGGCCCAGGAGAGTATCCCGAGCAGGAGAAGCCCTTCCGAAAACGTTTTGAATTTCCAACAAAAGTTTGGAACCATGAGAAAAAGCTGCTAGCGGGTCGTTGTGGCGGTTTGAAACTACGTTCTTGCAAGACATGCACCGATAACGTTGCCCCCACAAGGTAGCAGACATCTGCCATTCCGTTTTGTCAAGCTGGTCATGCCGAAAGATGAGAAAAGGCAAGTTGGAGCAAGCACAAGCCCCCGAAGAAAATCACACGTTTGCCGAAAGTGGCCCTCCTCTTCTGGCCCTCCGCGAGGTGTCCTTTGCATACCAAACCAACAGGCCTGTTCTGAACGGATGTTCCCTATCGGTTTGTACCGGGGATCGGATCGGAATTACCGGACCCAACGGTAGCGGCAAGACTACCCTTTTATGGCTGATGGTTGGGCTGCTTCGTCCAACCCAGGGAACGATTTTTGCTTTTGGCCGGCCCCGCTTCCGGGAGCACGACTTTCATGAAGTTCGAAGGCGGGTGGGCCTCCTTTTCCAGGATTCCGATGATCAACTCTTTTGTCCGACTGTACTGGAGGACGTCGCCTTCGGCCCGTTAAACCTGGGCAAATCCCGGGCAGAGGCCCTTGCCATTAGCCGGAGGATCCTCCAACAGCTTCACCTCAGCGGATATGAAAACAGAACTACATACCACCTTTCCGGAGGAGAAAAACGGTTGGTGGCATTAGCCACTATCTTGGCAATGGAGCCGGAGGTCCTCCTCCTGGATGAACCTACCACCGGTTTAGACGATACCTCCAGGGAACGGGTTATCGAACTTGTTAAGAGCCTTCCCCAGGCCCTCGTAGTGGTCTCCCACGATCGGGAACTACTGGATCGGGTCACGACTCGGCGATTAGTTCTGCGAGATGGGAAACTTCATCCCGCCTGAACGTGAAGTGATCCCAGTAAGCCCTGAATCCTACACACCCGCCGAGGGCAGGTTAACCCCGGGGCGGACAGGATCTCCGCAACCTCCTAAGACAATCCTTGAAAACCGACATCCTGATGAATGCCCCCAAACGCTAGTGCCGGCACCTCCCCCGCATTATGCAGCGAACCTTCCTTCTGCTTTCAGTTTTTGGACCGGCCAGTGGTTAGGGTTTCGGATGACCACTGAAGCTTTCGGCAACTCATTCCCCGGCCGGCAACCCTTTAGGGCTTCCTCTTTGATATCGAGCCGTCTAGGGCCACCTTCTTGGAACTATCCTAGAGAAAGTACAACGCACGACCTATCTCGGTGCCCGCCTTACACCCGCGGAATCCGCCAGGACCACCGGCAATTCCCGCTCCGTGGCGGAACCCAATCCATGGTGGGGCATCACACGGGGGCAATGTTTCAGCAGAAAGTTGAGAATCCGCTAGGTCCATGTTCCCAATTAGATCGGCTTCACCCAGAACGGTACAGGATTCCCTGATCGCCAGCCCCTTTTTCCGCCATTTATGATCACAAAGCTCCGATCAACATTCGTTCTTGGCAATCGCTTTCGAACGACCCTAGAGATAACTTCCTCCATTCCTGATAGTGGTTGCCCCACCGCTATCGGCGGAAGTTTACCTGTCTGGCGGTCTTTTCAGCCCTAAAGCTGTATCTCCAAAGCTATCTTTCCTTCATCTGCTGAGGCTGCGGGCGGAAAATCCCCGCCTGCCCCAAAACCCCCGGCACATACAATTACAACAAAAACGGCCTGCTAGCGGAACCTGAACCGTTCCTAAACCGTTCTTAAAGCCCCTGTGCCGAAACGGCAAAAGGGGAACTCACCCGGACAAAGATGGAGAGCTGCGGGAATGTCCCATTCCAAAATTTCGGCTGACCAAGCCCCGGCTGCACCCGATCGCACGGTTTGCCTGCAGATCGAAGGAATGCACTGTGCCGGGTGTGCCAATCGAATCCGCCAGGCGATTCAAGATCTGCCGGGGGTGGTAGAAGCACATGTTGATCTTTTGACCCGTCGTGCCTACGTCCGCATCACCCCCCAGGAGGGCCCTTCGCCAGAGGCTTTATCTCGGGCCGTAAGTTCAGCCGGTTATTCTGCCAAAGTACTACCGGGACAACAAACGACTTTGCTTCAAGAATTCTTGGAAGAGTCTAAAACTGAGAGGCAGTTTTGGTTCCTGCGTTTTGGTGTTGCGGTGGGGGCCCTTGTGCCGGTATTACTTCTGGGTCATGTTCCGGAGGCTTTCGGGCACTTTTCACTGCTTCTTCAATTCCTCATCGGATCGCCGGCCATCCTCTATTCGGCTTGGCCCTATTTCAAGGGGGCATGGCGACGGCTTCTTGCCCGCTCGGCCGACATGGATTCTCTGATTTCCCTCGGTACCGGGGCAGCAACCGTAGGGGGAATTCTTCAAGTTTTCTATCCGTCCCTCCTCGGCCACTCGGGGGCCCTTGTCGAATGGCTCGGTGCCCACCACTCCTACTTTGGAGAGGCACTCATAATCCTGAGCTTCGTAAATCTTGGAAAGTACTTGGAGGCTTCTGCCCGCAGTCGGGCGGGAAACGCCATCGTAAGTTTACTGAGCCTGGCCCCAAAAAGTGTGCCCTTAGTCCGCGGAGAAACCATCGAAGAAGTTCCTGTGGAAACGGTTGTGCCGGGGCAGGAGATCCTGGTTCGACCAGGCACCACGGTTCCCCTCGATGGGAAAGTTCTATCCGGCACAACCGCAATCGATCAAAGCTGGCTTACCGGAGAACCGATGCCAGCAGAAGTTGGCCCAGGAGACATGGTCTATGCCGGCACCCAAAATGTGGGCAGTGGTGCCCTCCGGATCACTGTCCTCCGCGATGCAGACTCTACCACTTTGGCACAGATAATTCGGCTGGCCCAAGAAGCTCAACGCCAAAAGCCGCGGTTAGCACGTACTGCCGACAAACTCGTAGAGGTTCTTGTGCCGGTAGTGCTCCTGGTTGCCGCCACCAGCTTTATCACATGGGCCTTGCTGGATAATCCGGCCACGGCCCTTGCCACCTTCATTGCTGTCCTGGTAGTTGCTTGCCCGTGTGCCATCGGTATTGCCACTCCGATGGCTGTGATGGTTGGGATCGGCCGAGGAACCCAATTGGGCATCCTCTTCAAAAGTGGAGAAATCATCGAGACAGCCGCCAAAGTAACTGCCGTGGTCCTCGATAAAACAGGGACGGTTACTTTGGGAAAGCCGCGAGTTACAGATGTCGTTCCAGCCTCGGGTATTTCTGAGGAGCAACTACTTCAGGTGGCTGCAGCAGCCGAACGCCTCAGCGGTCACCCCTTTGCCGAAGCCATCGTCTCAGCCGCCCAGGACCGGGGCATTTCCGTTCCGCTTGTCGACGACCTGGAGGTTCTGCCGGGAAAAGGAATTCGAGCCACGTTGGAAGGTCGAGCAATTTTGGTGGGTAACGAACGGCTATTCGCCGGAACGTATATTGATCTCGACCCTCAACGGGAATTGGTGCGACAACTTCGTCGGCAAGGGAAGACGCCCCTCTGGGTCGCCTACGACGGACGGCGGCTCGGGGTGATTGCCCTTTCCGACCCGATCGGCCCAGGGAGCAAAGAGGCCGTTGAAGAACTCAAAAAACTCGGCCTACGCATCTGCTTAGTCTCCGGCGACCATCAGCTTGCTGTGGCAGCCATCGCCAAAGAATTGGGAATCGACGAGGTACGGGCTGAAGTCTTTCCCGATCAAAAGGTGCAGATAGTCCAGGAACTCCAGGCTGCCGGGCATGTTGTCGCCATGATTGGCGATGGAATCAATGATGCCCCGGCCTTGATGGCAGCCAATGTAGGAATTGCCATCGGGTCGGCTGCCGATATTGCCATCGAAGCCGCCGGCGTGGTCCTCCTCCGGCAGAATCTACTCTCGGCAGTTTATGGCCTCCGGCTTGCCCGAGTGACCTTACGAACCATTCGCGAGAACTTATTTTGGGCCTTCATCTACAACCTCTGTCTTATCCCCCTGGCCGCGGGAATCCTCAGGCCGTGGTGGGGGATCTCCGTTCCGCCCGCTTTGGCGGCAGCGGCCATGGCTGCAAGTGACGTCTGTGTCGTGGGAAATAGCTTACGCCTAAGGTGGCGAAAAGCATAAGCTTAGTTTGCCAAACCAGAAAAAAGCCAGAACTTCCGAACAGCTCCAGTTTCCCACCCCAAAATCGCCGGCAACTCAAGACTTGTTCGGACACAATTGCCGGTATGAGTTCGGCCTCCCCGAGTAGCCTTCGGGTTAATTACGGTTGACCGAGCCCAACTCGGCGGTCCAGATTAAGAACCCCCAATTTAGAAAGCGGAAAAATTCCGGGAAATCCAACTACCCAGGCCTCTTACACTTCGGCCGGTCGACATCGATAACAAGAACCCTTTAGCCAAAATCAGGCGGCCCAAAATTCTCCCCGCAAAATGCCTCACTTCGCCCGACGCCCCACTCCAATCCAAAGCTGACTTCACAAGCCCTGTTGGCCGGAAGAGTTTTCAACCCTCAACAAGCGGACGAAGGAACTCCAAGCTCCGCCGGATGTTTTCCTCTGTGCCGTAACATTCAATAGAGACCACTCCCGACCAACCGGTCTCTTTTAGATAAGCCAAGCACTGCCGAATATTCTCCGCGTTTACTCCGCCTCCGACCGGTACCTCGCTGCACGCAATTCCCGTCTCCTCTCCCCTCACTGCGGCCGCCAGTTGCGGACTTACATCCTTGATGTGGGCATGGGTCAAATACTTCCGAAAGCGTTTAAGATACTCCACAGGATCAAGGCCCGCGATGTACGTATTTCCCGTATCCATGTTAAATCGGAGATATTCCGACTCGAAATACTTAAAAAGCCGTTCCAAAAAGTCTCCGTCAGTGGTATAAGGTCCATGAGGTTCTACGTTAATAATAATTCGGTAATCCTCCGCCCACTCCAGGCACTGCCGGTAGTTCAAGCAAGTGATTTGAAACACTTCCTCGCGGGTAAACCCTTCTATTTCAAATCCCCCGTCAACCGTATCAACCATAGGGCAACCAAGCTCAGCAGCAAACCGAATCGCTTGCTGAACGTACTGCACCCCGTACACGGCACCATCCGGCCCCATCATCGGGTAAGATGCGTCGATCTGCGATACCTCTAGTCCCAGCTGGTCCAAAAACCGACGAAGCCGACGGGGATTACTTTGAAGCGAAATGCTCGGCTCATAACCCATGGCCTGGATAAAATATTGCCCATGAATAACCGCAAATTCGATATGCCGGAGTTGAAATCGGGCCGCTGTCTCTGCCGCTTGACGAAAACTGCCGCTGAGCGTCCGCCAATTGTCCGTGTGTAGTCCCAACTCGATCATGTGCCTTACCTCCTACTCTGATACTCTTCCCGAACGTCTCCCTTACGGACGGCACCTCCCCGGAATGGATCACTCCGCGGTCACCTCTTCGATTCCCCGGGTCACCGCTTCCACAATACGATCGATTTGTTCCAGGGAAACAGCAAGCGGGGGCATTATCACAATAACATTTCCCAGCGGCCGAAGCCATACCCCATGCCGGCGAGCCACCTGACAAACGCGGAATCCTCGCTTCTCCTCCCAAGGATAAGGTTCCCGAGTTCCCTTATCACGCACCAGTTCGACAGCCGCGATCAGACCAAGTTGACGCACATCCCCTACGTGAGGATACTCTCGCAAAGGCTCCAATTTCTTGGCCAAATACTCCGCCTTAGCCGGCAATTTCGCCAAAGTTTGCTCCTTTTCGAACACCTCTAAGGTCGCCAGGGCCGCCGCAGCCCCTAACGGATTCCCAGTATACGTGTGTCCATGGTAAAATTGCTTGGATTCCTCGTACCGCCCCAAAAAAGCTTCCCAAACGCGATCCGTAGTCAATGTGGCTGCAAGAGGCAGATATCCTCCGGTCAGTCCCTTCGCCAAGCAAAGGAAATCCGGACTAACGTCTTCATGCTCGCAGGCAAACATTCGGCCAGTCCGCCCCATTCCGACCGCCACTTCGTCCGCAATCAAGAACACATCGTACTTTCGCGTCAGACGGCGGACTCCCGCCAAATACCCCGGAGGATGAAAAATCATCCCCGCAGCAGCCTGAATCCGTGGCTCTAATACTACCGCGACGATCCGCTCGTGATCTCTTGCCAGCACTTCTTCAAGCAACCCCAGATGGTATTCCGCCAACTGTTCCCGAGGTATTTCTGGAGGTATTCGATAAGTATCCGGTGCAGGCAGACGAATACATGGGAAAAGGAGGGGGCGAAACATCGCATGAAATCGCTCTACTCCGCCCACACTCACCGCTCCGAGGGTATCCCCGTGGTAAGCCCCCTCTAATGCAACATAAAGGCTCTTCTCCGGACGCGGAGGTTTGCACTGCCTCCAGTACTGAAAAGCCATCTTTAGGGCAACCTCCACCGCCGTCGCCCCGTTGTCCGAGAAAAACACGTGGTTAAGACCAGGAGGAGCAAGTTCCACAAGTCTTTTCGCCAAAATAATCGTGGTCGGATTAGAACACCCCAAAGCCGTCACATGAGCTACCCGCTCCAGTTGCTCGCGTACCGCCCGGTCGATCTCCGGATGACGATGACCGTGAATATTGCACCAAAGACTACTCACACCATCAATGTACCGATTCCCATCAATGTCAACCAACTCACATCCTTCTGCGCGCTCAAAAATGAGCGGCTCATATTCAGCCATCTGCGTAAAAGGATGCCAATAGATTTCCCGATCCCAAGCTATGAGCTCCTCTCGGGTTGCACGCCGAAACTCCATCCAAATCCCTCCTCCACACTCAATCCTCTTACCCTACCCGACATCAGAGACTTCGAACATTCCGGGGAGTTTCTCACCGAAACAAAATGGTCTTGGCCCGAAGCATTGGGCCTGGCAACTTGATTGCCCTTGGGATCCGCCAACACCGTATCCTATTTTAGAAGCCCGTTGCTAGGAAGCCCGCTCCACCCTTTGTCGATGTTTAGGCAACCAAAGAAACGATCCGAGGAACACCACATCCCCCGTTTTTGGTCCGCAGATACCGGGATACCTTTCTTCGAGCTGGAATGGCTCAATCCGAATTTGCTTGGAAATCGCCTATTGCCGCACACTGCAAACACCACCGAGAACACGCCCCGCAGGGAAAGAACATACACCGAAAAATTGGGCCTAAAATAATTTGGGCGGTCCTGGAAGATCTCCAAGACCGCCCACAATCACCACAAGCGTAAGAAAACGTTAACGCGGGCTAACTATCCCAGCGATACTCCCGAAGCAACTTTTCGAATTTTTCGTTACCGACTCAGCACTGCATAGACCGCAAAGTGATCTGAAGGAGTCCGCCCATCCCGGGCTGTTCGGTCAATCCCCGCTTTCACTACCTTCCAATCGCGGGAACACGCAATCCAATCAATCCGTGGACCCGTCACGTTCCTGGCATCAAATCCAGAAAAGGTACCCTCCTCTGCTCCCCGAATAAGAAAAGCAACGCGGTAGGTATCTACCACCGGAGACAGCCGACCATCCTCCGACATCCCAAACAAAATCCGATAAGGTTCCGAGCTCTCGCCAGCATTGAAATCACCTGTGATAATTACGGAGCATCCCTTTCCTAACTCCTCGAGTTTACGGCGTACTAGACGTGCGGATTCCCGCCGGGCTTGCTCTCCGCGATGATCAAAGTGGGTATTAAACCAAATGATCGGGGGCTTGCCCTCAGCTAATCGATCCCGGAGCTTTACCCATGTTACCATCCGCGGCAGCGAACTATCCCAGCTTTTACTACCGGGAATCTCCGGCGTTTCACTCAGCCAAAAATGTCCCGAATCGAGAACCTCGAAGCGATCTTTACGCCAAAACACGGCCATCATTTCGCCCCTTTCCTTTCCGTCCTCCCGCCCCACCCCTAACACTTCATATTCCGGCATTTGTTCGGCCAGGTAATCCCGTTGAAAGGACAACGTTTCCTGCGTCCCCAAAAGGTCAGGATTAAATGCTCGAATAGTGGCTACCAAAAAATCTTTCCGCCTTTCCCAATGATTCTCGCCATCGGGAGCAGTTCCGTACCGGATGTTGTAGCTCATTACGCGAATCTCTTCTCCCGGCGACCAATTGCACGCTATCCCCAACAACCCTAATATGAGGGAGACGATTAGCCCGGCCCGAAGATCAACTCGACTCATGATTACACTCATCCTTCACCAATCACACGTTTGCCAATTTTCATTCTTCGCAGCCAAAGTGCCAGCAATGTCACCAGAACAATACCCGAAATCCAAATCAAACCCGATCCGTAACGAATCCAATAAAACGCCAGCTTTAAATACTCACTTGCCATTGTCGTGGCGACCTCGCGGGACTCATACCACCGGCGTCCATCGTACCATTCCACAGGAGCTGCCACAAGTTTCACACGGCCAGATTCAGGCCCTAACTGCCGATTCAGAATCCACTGACAACGCCGCGTATGAAAACTATTCGTAATCACAAGAACCGTAACGTCAGGATGAGCCCGCACAAACTGAGCTAACAATGCCAAGTCGTCCCAGCTACTGGCCGTCTCGCTCCCAATTACCCGAATGGCATCCTCGGGTACACCCCTCCTAAGCAATACACCACGAATTACCTCCGCCGCACCCGGCAGAACTTTCCCCACCTCCGCCGGCGTGGGAGCATTTTTTGGAATAAGCACCCCGCGAATTACACCTTTCCGGAATAGCAATGCAGCCACAAAAGGACGCGAGTTCTCTTCCCCCGGCAACACAAATGCATAATCGGCCGAAACCGGACAGACACTAGCATCAAGCCACTTCTCCGGTCCTAGACTTAAGACCCAAATTACCCCTACAATAGTAAGCCCCAGGATCGCAAGCTTATAAGCGCGCAACCCAACGCGACCATTGTATACTTTTTGCACTACCCATTTCTCCAGAAAAGTGGCCATTTATCCTCCGTCGCCCACCGCAGGCTCCGAAACGGCCCACGCTTACCCCTTTTTCGCCAGCAGATACTGCCAAGCCCAGTCCTCGTACTGCTCAATGTTCATCGGCCTCCAGCCCGGTGGGTCACCGAGGAATATCGCGTGTAACAAAGACGCATAACCAAGAAAGAGGCTTTTCCAGCCCCGACGACTTCGCCACCAGTCCGTCTCATCGTATCGCGGATCCCGAATCGCAGCGACACTAACCCTATCGAAGACGTCAGGCTTTAGGACCCGCCATAAGACATATCTTGCCGCACGGCTTTCAAAGCGTCCCACGCACACCACAACCGCAACGCGTTGATCTCCCACCGCATCGGAAATTAATTTTACATCATCCCAAAAGTCGGTCGATTCTTCGCGAAGAGTCTGGATACGTTCTGAAGGAATCCCTCTTTTTTGCAGTTCCTCCCGAGAAAGATCCACTCCCAGCGGAACTACCCCCAGCAATTCAACACGAGACGGAACCCGCGGGATAAGAACCACCTTCTCGGCCCGCATTCTTTCCGCAACGTTTGCCACTTGGTCGTAAGCCTCGGGTAATTTCGGAAAACCACTCGGCAGCACTAGCCAAACCGGCCCCTGGACCGGCTCTCCCGAGACTTGATCAATAACCAGAATAGACGCCACCCCCACAAGCCACCACGGGCTAGTGGCCAAAATTAACCCCACCACGCCTATTACGACGCAAACTCTTACAAGGTGCGCCCGGCGACCTACTACTTTGACTTCCTCAACGTTTTCCTTGGTCATCAAGCGAATCCGCCTTCGATTTCAACAACCCGCAGCGGATAAAGCTTTCTTACCTTCGAGCAACTCACATCCCTCCACCGAGTTTTTAGCAACGAGTCCCGCCATTAGCAGCGTCGCCCCCCGGGCCTGGGTCCGCTTACCACCCCGTCTCCATCGCACTCCGGGCTATATATATTCCTCGAGTAATATGTTTGCTATTCGCTGGGCTGCCTTCCCATCCCAAAGCTCCGGGCATACGCCCGATTTATACCGATTCTCCAGGACTTCGAATATCTTTTCGCGGAGTTTTTCTGCATCGTTACCCACAAGAGTGCTGGTGCCTTGTTCCACGGTAATCGGCCGCTCCGTATTCCAACGAACAGTGAGACATGGTATTCCTAAGGCGGTTGATTCTTCCTGCAGCCCACCCGAGTCCGTTATGATCATCCGGGCCTGTGAAGTTAACGCCAGAAAGTCCAAATACCCTAACGGCTCTAGAGCTATCAATTGCGCGCCCGGTTTTCCGTTAAGATTTGCCGTCAATTCGAATTTCTCAATTCTCGAGCGCGTTCGAGGATGTACCGGAAACACCATCGGCAGACACTTGCTTGTCTCAACCAGCACTTCAAGCAAGCGGCTCAAGACCTTCGGGTCGTCCACATTACTCGGACGATGAAGGGTAACGACACCGTACTCCCGCGGCTGAAGTCCCAGCTTGTCCAGAATCGGACGCTTCTGAGCGCGGGGCAACAGCTGCCGCAAAGTGTCAATCATTACATTCCCCACAAGGTGGATTTGCTCCGCTGGCTTACCCTCCCGCCGCAAGTTCGCGACCCCGGCCGGCTCCGAAACAAACAGCATATCCGAAATGGCGTCTGTCAATACGCGGTTCAACTCTTCGGGCATTGTTCGGTCGAAGCTTCGAAGGCCTGCCTCCACGTGGGCCACGGGAATACACAATTTCGCCGCCGCCAGAGCAGCTCCCAATGTCGAATTCACATCGCCCACTACCACAACGCGGCTAATTGCTCGGCCTTGCTCCGCCAGCCTAAGCAACACCTCCTCGAACCGCTCCATCACCCGCGCTGTCTGCTGCCCGTGAGTGCCGGAACCAACTTCCAAATGAAAATCCGGCCGGCGAAGTTGCAGATCGTCCAAAAAAACATCGCTTAGCAGCGGATCATAATGCTGCCCTGTATGCACAAATATCACTTCCCCTGCTGCATGTCCGTCGAGTTCCCGCATCAAAGGGGCCACCTTCATGAAGTTCGGCCGAGCCCCAGCCACGATTGCAAATCGCGCCCTATCTGCCATCGGCACTTACTCTCACAATCCCGGTACTCTTACGCGGTCTTCCGAACCCTCTCGCAAAATAACAACCCTTCCCTGTTCACAGTCCAATTTGACCTCCTTCACCGTGCCCGGCGTTATAAACCACCCCACCGCTCCGGGAAGGTCCACCTCCAGCCTAACCGACAACTCCCAGGCAAAACTTCTCTGTCCGAACAACGGATAATAATCAGCGCGCTTGATTTCGATTGGTAAATTTTCGCCTAAAGTTGTAATCGTCAAAACTGCCGGCCCATTTTCGACCCGGACAAACCTCGCACTCTCCCGAGTAACTACCCAGCTTCCATCGATCCTCAACCGACTGCACAAGACATGCCTTCCTCTCCCTTTTGCCAAATCGAGAATAACGATTCCGCCCTGCTCGCGTACAACTATGACGCGCTTTACTTCCGGAACCCCCAAATGCCGATAAGCATTGTGCGTACAATACGCCCAGTGGGATGCCCCGTCTATCCCCGCAAAGAGCTTCCCCGGCCAACCGCGTCGGCCCATTCGGAATCGCGACCACACATCGCACTGATTTTCCCCATCGATTTCCAACGTGTTGTGGGCAGCAGTGCTTCGGCAGTACGCGCGTTCCGGGGAATCCTCATAGTCAAACACCCCCGCATCTACAATCAAACGCTGCCCATTCCAAGATACCTCCAGCGTCAATAGATCCGCATGAGCATGGGCCGGCAAATGATCCGGGCCAACCGGCCCTGCGTCAAAAATCAAGTAGTTATCCTTTTCCCGGAAAATCCAGTAGTCGCCCAGGATCTCGGAGGTCGCCTTTTCTGGACAAAGAACCCCGCACGGGAAGCCCAACTCTTCGAGCACCTTCTGGGGATGAGGAATTTGGTCGAACGTACTATCACCGAATAAAGGAATCTGCCCATCGGGATGGAGGATCTTCCTCAAAAACACAGCCATTCTGCTTACCGGTTCCTTTACCGCCTCCGCCCAGCGCACTCCCGCCGCTTCGGCCGCTCTCTGAATATCAGCCAAGGCAATAAGCATATCCACATGATAAGCCGGTGCGCGCTCAAAGTGCTCTCCGTGAGGCAATATCTGCTCCGCCAACTCCCGGAACAAATACCGGCGGACCGTTTCCAGCCACTGCGCCGCCTCAGCTCCCTCGAAAAATGCACCCGCTACAGCAAGAGCGCGCAAATTTTGAAGGAGATGGTTTCCGCCGAGATCCAGCTCCAGATTACGCCTGACCCACCGAGCCTGACTTGCCAGCAACTGCAGTATCCGCTCCTCCAACTTTCGATCCGGCGGACATTTCAGGAGAAGCTTAATCCATACCGGAATCCTTCTTGAAACTACATACGGATGCCAAGCATCGCTCCCCGCCATCGCGGCGCAATCGTATCTTTCGAGCCAACTGTCCAGTAAACGCCACACAGCTACGGTTGGCGACGAATATCCAGCTTCAACCGAGATATTTTCCAGGAACTCGTGATAATGGAGTTGGAATCGGCCCAGCCGCGACGCGATATTCGTTTCCAGTTTCCCCCAATCAAAACGGTCACCGCGCTCTTCGAATCCCAACAGTTTCAGCGCAAACTTTTCTACCCGAAGATAAAGCCCAACGCCTTCAGCAACAAGCGACGGAAGGTGAAGAGATGGTTTTCGGACCGGGGGCAGCGTCAGCCCTCGGCACCAATTCCATTTGCCCCGCAAGGTTGGGCGGCGAACTCTCCGCCATAACCGATGCAGAACTTGACTGTAGCGGTAATACCGAAGCGTATAGTAAAGCCGACGCCAAGCGCCGATTACTTTCGCCCTCACCTGAATCCTTCTGATAACTGATGGATATCGCTCTCGCGGAAAGTGGCTCCGGATGGCCTTCTATCGCGGCCCTCCCGCCAAGGTGAGCTCGCCCTCGTAGCTTCCGCATTTACTCTTGTCGGGAACCCGGCCAGCGACCCGCACTAGCAGCTCAAGGAATCGCCCCGCCAGTACATCACGAGAGTAATATCGCATAAGAAAATCGCGCACCTTCTCCGTATGCTCCTCACCCCAGGGCGCGTTTCGAACTTTTTCCACACATCCAAGAAGACTCTTTGGATCCTCCGGCTCCATTGCCACTCCAGCACCACTTTCCTCCACAATCCTGAGAGCGTCCCCCCGAACGCCCATGATGATAGGCCTCCCCATGGCCATCATCTCGAATATCTTGGAGGGAATCACGGTCTCGAAAAGTTCTGTCTTGCGCAAGTGAACTAAACACGCATCCGCACTGGCGAGCACCCGCGGCATCTCTTCTTTCGGAAGCCCTCCCGTAAAAACAACGCGCCCATCTAAGCCCCGACGCTGGGCCTCGGCTTGAAGCTCGGCCTTTCGCGCTCCTTCACCCACGAGCCAAAAGACCACATCATCCCGCCCCTGCCGCCGCAAAAGCTCCGCAGCATCCAATACCACATCCAACCCGTGAGCCAGGCCGATAGTTCCAACATACGCGCACACAAATTTTCCATCGCCCTGCCACTTGGCGCGCAAAGCCGGGTCGGGCGGCCGCGGCCTAAACTTTTCCAAATCCACCCCGTTAGGGATGACCGAGATCCGGTCCGCAATGTCGACCTTCTCCAAGATCTTCCTTTTATAGCCTTCCCCCACTGTCACAATGTGATCCGCAGCCAAATACATTCGCCGTTCCAAATACTGCAGGAATCGGAGAACAGGCCGAAAACGAATAGCACCTACCGTCTCGATCGATTCCGGCCAAATGTCCCGCACCTCAAGCACAAAGGGCAACCGCCGCAAGCGCGAAACAATCACACCGGCCCAACCGCAGAAAAACTGGGGCGATGTGGCCACCACCACATCCGGCCGGTTAACCCCAAGCGCTGCAAGCGAGGCCGAAACCATGTACGACAGGTAGTTCAACGTCCGCCGCACAGTCCCAGCATTCGGAGCAAGGTATGTCCACACGCGAATGACTTCAATTCCATCCACAATTTCACGCTGTGGTCGTAGTCGATTGCGGTATCCCGGATACAAAACTCCCGTGGGACAGTTCGGATTGCACGTTACCACAGTCACACGGTGCCCGGCCCGCACCCACCGCACAGCATGCTCGTAAGTCCGAGTAGCTGGGGCATTGACCTCTGGCGGAAAATAATGAGTGAGGAAAAGAACATGAATTTTCCTCGCCGTCGTCATATCAGCAAGAGTAGTCCGAAGAACCTTTTTGTTTTTCACCTTTTCGCGCAAAACCCGCCACAATTCCCCCGCGGGGCACCCAACAGTTCCAAAGTTTCCTGAGTGTGCGCAAGCAATAAAACCTGTCTGCTAAACGCATAATGCACTCGACTTGTTCCAAAGAACAATCGAGGTCCACTCGATCCCGCCGCAAGCAATGTAAATCATGCCCTGCGATCATCTGGCCTCTAAAAGTCGTCGCCTGTGTCCGGCAACACCCTAGCTCCTTAATCGCCCGTATGGTTCTTTTCGTGAATTGACCGTATGGATAAGCAAAGTGAACGACGGACCGCCCTAACCGATCCTCCAGGACAGCCTTACCCCGTAGAACTTCCTCGCGAAGTGTTTGTTCGGAACAAGCGGACAAATTCGGATGAGAATATGAATGGTTACCAATCTCCGCCCCCGCCGCTACACACTCTGATAACGCATCCCAGCTCATGACAAATCTGGGATTTCGTTCACGGAAGGTTAGACCTAGGTCAAGATATTGTGGCACAGCAAAAATACAGAACGGCACTCTTCTTTCTGCCAGTATGGGTAGAGCATTCTCATGCACGCTTCTGTCAGCATCGTCGAAGGTGATAACCCCCATTGGCCCCGCGAGAGAGCCAGACTCCAGTAGAGCAGTCGCCTCGGACAAGGAAACCCAGGTAAAAAATTGGGAAAAATGATCTAGAAACGCGCAGAAAGAACCAACATATGGCTTTTCAATTCCATGAAAATAGAAAATTCGCAAATGAGGTCGAGCCCAGGAATGGCTTAAAAGACGACATAACTGAAGCAGCTGTAGCATATCACTGCCCACCCACTGATGAAGATTTTCTTAGGAACTCGACCAACTCGTGGGCAATAAATTGATAAGACATTTTCTGAGCTACTGGCTCCCAAACTTTGGCTACTCGCTCCGGGGAACTTGTGTTCTTTAGGCGAAGTTCCAGGGCCCTTGTCAAAGCGCTAACATCATTAGCAGGTATGATCGAGCCCACCTCGGGGCTATTCACGACATCGGGAGCTGAGCCTACCATATCCGACACGATCACCGGGGTGCCGCAGGCCAACGACTCCAAAACCACTACCCCCCAGGTTTCGTCGCTCGACGGCAAAACGAACACGTCTGCAGCACAGTACCAACTCACAAGCTTCTGGGGAGCAACAAACCCCGCGAATCTCACTCGGTCTGCACAGCCTAGCTCCTTACATAAATTCGTCAGTCGCTGTCTTTCAGGACCGTCGCCGATAATAACAAGCTGAAGATCATAAGCCTTTCGAATTTCATTGAACGCGGCTATCAATACGTGAACGTTCTTTAACGCCAGGAGTCTGCCAACAAAAAGAATCATAGGCGCCGCGTCCAATCCCAGACTCTTTCTCAACTCCATTTTTCCCGACTTCCAAAGATCCTGGGCTTGGCTCCGAAGCGTTTCGATATCGGGGACATTGGGAACGAAGCACATCTGTGCGCGCTTCAGTCCGTAGAATTCCAGGTATTCGCAAGCGAGCGTGCCGGTAGGAAGTCCTCCGGCTGCCTGCCTTAACAAAAATCGCAAAAAAGGGGCCTTGACTAACTTCTTCCATGCGGCGCGTGGCTGGCGCAGATACACCTCACTCATCAGATAGAATGGAATTCGCTTCCGGTGGGCGTACCAGGCGGCGGCAAGCATCGTGAAATGGTTGTACCCCCCGAGGATAATCGCGTCATATTCGCGCTCTCGCAGCCGTTTTAGAATCGCCGGGTTCCAGTAACCATTGTGATTGCCGAGCAACGCGCGACCAGGCAACACTCACCC
>Ga0071330_1061512_pt1 | contig 34034 bp, 34 predicted proteins | sample GBScel77sediment_FD_63802 | JGI IMG/M metagenome (GOLD analysis project Ga0071330, IMG submission 63802) | Hot spring sediment microbial communities from Great Boiling Spring, Nevada - Cellulolytic enrichment Sediment 77C v2 (version 2) | ecosystem: Environmental > Aquatic > Thermal springs >...
TAGCAAGCATGGGCGCTACTTGTGAGCAGCTTGGATTTTTTAATGCTGTCAAGATGAAAGCGATGCCGAGGATGAGGCATATGTTTACTATACAGGAACCTAAAACATTTCCTATAGCGACCTCCACACTTCCTCCTGTTATGGCGGCAAATATGGTGACGCTAAGCTCTGGCAATGTTGTGCCCATGGCCACCAATATAAAACCTATTGTGGTTTTTCCGAAGCCTGTTAAATCCGCAATTTTAACAGCGTTATTAATTACGAGGTCGCTTGCCCTATCGAGGATTAGGATCGCGGTTAGAAGAACCAATATGTTGCCTAGCAATCCGATAGTTTCCAGCACAGTGAGCGCATCCTGTTTTTGTTTAATCAGCTTCGAATTAAAATTAAAATGTTTTGTTCGTTATTTTTCGTTTAAAGATAAAACAGAAATTTTTGTTCGATATTAAAAGAGATATATGGGTCAGTTTGAAATATTTTTCTTAGGGACTGGTGGAGGAAGATTCACGACAATAACTCAAAAAAGGCGCACCGCTGGAATTCGAATACTCGGCGACCTTTTAAATTTGCATTTGGATCCAGGTCCCGGGGCTCTTGTTTACTCCGTAGGCGAAGGTCTGGACCCTCAAAAAATCAACGCCATATTTGTATCCCATTGTCATCCTGATCATTACACGGACGCTGAGGTGTTGATTGAGGCTATGACCCGGGGCATGACTCGTAAGTGCGGCGTACTTGTTGCCTCTAAGAGTGTCTTAAGGGGCAGCGATGTCTGTGAATCATCCATATCGAAGTATCATCAGCAAATGCCCGAGCAGGTTATCGAAGCTATCCCGAACTTTAAGTTTAACCTTGGCAATGTAACAGTTCATGTTACCGAAGCCAGGCATACAGATCCGGATGCTGTTGGCTTTAGGTTTGAAACCAAAGAATTTGGTGATCTCGCCTATACGAGTGACACGGAATATTTTGAGGGGATAGGCAAGTACTACGAGGGTGTGAGGCTTCTTATACTTTGTGTTATGCGTCCATCTGAAAAACCTTGGAAGGGACACATGACCACTGGTGACGCATTAAAAATCGTGGAGGAAACTCGCCCGGAACATGTTATTTTAACCCATTTTGGCATGCAAATGATTTATTATGGCCCCTCAAAAGAGGCGAAGCTTATTGAAGAGAAGACAGGCGTGCCTACAGTAGCGGCAACTGATGGGATGAGAATAACTTTTGGAGATACCATAAAAATTCAGAGTAAAAGTGTAAAAAGCTCAGGAGGGACTTGATAAATTCTTTAAATCTGGAGTCCGTATAGATCCTGAAATCCGGCTGGAAGCATCATGAAACTCGTAATTAGGCTTGGCGGCTCTGTCGTAGCCACACCTGTTAACATTCGCCTCATAGCCGAATATAAGGAGATCTTTAAGAAACTGAGGGCTGCAGGTCACGAATTGGTTGTTGTTGTAGGTGGCGGAAGCTTAGCTAGGAATTTTATACAATATGGAAAGGATCTTGGCCTCGATGAGAGGGATCAAGATGATTTGGCGATTTCGGTCTCAAGGATTTTTGCTCAACTTATTGCTAAAGCGCTTAGGCCCCTTAGCTGCGAGGTAACTCCTCTATGCGTTGAAGGCGCCGTTGAATGTTTGGAAAAGGGAAAAATTGTTGTTATGGGAGGCTTAAGGCCTGGGATGACGACAGACACCGTGGCGGCCCTTGTTGCTGAAAGGCTGAGGGCGGACATGCTTATAAAAGCTACAGATCAAGAGGGTATTTATGATAAGGATCCTAGAAAATATGCAGATGCTGTTAAACTCGAAAAGCTAAGTTTTGAGGATTTGTCGAAAGTTTTGGAGGAAAAAGTGCATAAAGCTGGAATCCATCAGATATTAGATCCAGAGGCTGTTAAGGTTCTAAAGGCAAGCCGCGTAAAGGTTGTTGTTTTAAATGGGTTTAAGCCCGAAAATATTCTTTTGGCCGTTGAAGGTAAAAATATTGGAACTATTATAGAATAAAGCAATTTTTGTTTTGCTGAGAAAGGTTTATATAATTATATACTGTCTTGTTATCATATTTGATATCAACGGTGATATAATGCCTATTCCATCCTTCAAACATTGGATGAGACACTTGGCCGCCGTTCCCAAGGGATTTTTACGTTATCAGGTTCTTGAACTGTTAAGCGAGAAACCTCTTTCAGGTTCGGAGATAATGGATGAAATTGAGAAAAGAACTGATGGGCTTTGGAGGCCTAGCCCGGGGTCTGTGTATCCCCTTTTGGCCTGGCTTCAGGATAATGGCTACATAAGGGAGTCTCCCAATGGGGAGGGTGGAATAAAACGTTATATGCTGACAGATAGCGGTAGGCAACTTCTGGAAGAGCAGAGGAAAATGAGGTCTAATTCCCGTTGTGGACGCAAGTTTTTCGCCCCACCTCTTCTAGGTACTCTTTGGCTTCGTATTCCTGCCCAAAAAATCGGGGAACTGCGAAAGGCTTCAGTGCGGCTTCTTAAAATATTCTTGGATCTTAGTATAGGCTTGGAGGAAAAATTTTCTGAGGAAGCTTTGGATGAGATTATAAAAGTTCTAAATGAAACTGCAGAGCAGCTTGAAAGGATAAATAAGAAGATTTGGGGTGAAGAGCAGAATGGCTGATGATATTATCAAGGTTGAAGGACTTACGAAGGTCTTCAACAGGAACCTCGTAGCAGTCGATCACGTAACCTTTAACGTGAAAGAAGGCGAGTTCTTCGGCTTCCTCGGCCCCAACGGAGCTGGAAAAACCACCACCATAAAAATGTTAACAACCGCCCTAAAGCCAACGGAGGGTCGAGCTTCAGTTTTAGGCTACGACATTATAGATGAGGCAAACATGGTTAGAAGGGTTGTAGGCGTTGTACATCAAGAATATACGGCTGATGAAGACTTAACCGGATATGAGAACATAATGCTGTGTGCTGACCTCTATGGTATCCCTCGGGATGTCGCCAAAAAGCGTGCCATTGAACTTTTGGAACTTGTTGAACTATCAGCGTTTAAGGATAAGAGGGTTGAGACTTACTCGGGCGGGATGCGCCGGAGGCTTGAACTCGCCTGTGGACTGATTAACAGACCGAAAGTGCTCTTTCTTGATGAGCCTACCCTAGGCTTGGATGTTCAAACAAGAACCGCCACTTGGGATTATATTAGACGTTTAAAGAAGGAGTATGGAATGACTATTTTCATGACAACCCATTACATGGAAGAAGCTGATGCGCTCTGCGATCGCATCGCTATCATTGACCATGGAAAAATAGTTGTCAGCGGTTCTCCAAGTGAGCTGAAAGACAGTTTGGGCTGTGACATAATAACTATAAGCATAAAGGAAAATGCGGATATAACGGATTTGATCCGCAGTGTTGAACATGTTAAAGAAGTAACGAACATGGGAAATTCATACTGGATTAAGGTGGAGCTAGGCGAGATTACAGCGCCCCTTATAATTGAAACTTTGAGAAAGAATGGCTATACTGTCACTAGGTTGTCATTGACGGAGCCAACTCTAAACGAGGTTTACATGGAATATACGGGGAAATCACTGCGGGACACTGAAGAATCTAGGGAGGCATTTAGGGCTTATAGAATAACATTGATGAGGGCAAGGAAATGAGCAGCGCAAATCAATATAAACCTAGCCTTTTTAGAGGTTTATGGGCTCTAACCCTTAGAGAGCTTAAGAAGTGGCTGAAAGATCCCGTTATGCTCACCATGTTTGTTCTTCAGCCAGTAATATGGATGGGTCTTCTGGGCAAGTCGATGAATATAATCGCCCTATTCTCACCCAGCAACTTGGGCAATTTGGCTATAGGTGACATTAGCATATCCGGCTCCATGCTAAGTCCTCCGGTTAATGGAATTATTGTTATTCCAGGCGCATTAATTTCCCAGCAACTTCAGCAGATGTTTGAAGATATAGGTGCAAAGGTCCTGCAGAATGCCTTCGGAGTAACAGATTACTTCAGCTTTATGGCTATTGGAATGGTGTCTATGATTGTAGTGACTACCGCCGTGTTTAGCGGCATGTCCATTGTGTGGGATAGGCGATTGGGTTTCCTAGACAAGGTTATTAGCACTCCGGTGCCTAGGGCAGCAATAATATTCTCAAAGGTTCTTAATGCAACACTGCGGGCAATGTTTCAAGCAACAGTTATTCTGATGCTTGCATACTTATTTGGCCTTAAGCTTAGCCCAACTTTTAGACCACTTAATATTCTTGGATTTTATGCAGCTATACTGCTGCTTGGGATAGGTCTTTCATCAGCTTTTCTTGCCCTTTCAATAAGATCCACAAGGATAGAAAGGCCCATGCAGATTGTAAACTTGATTATGATGCCTCTAATGTTTGCGAGTAACACCTTCTTCCCCACGGCTTTAATGCCGGATTGGCTGCGGGCCATAGCACGTGTAAACCCGTTAACATACCTAACGGACGCCCTTAGACAGCTTACAATCCTTTCGTTAGACCCATCGGCGTTAATAACAGACTTAATCTCTCTAGGTCTTTTCGCGGTTGTGCTCTCAGTCATCGGCATTCTTCTTTCATGGAGATACCTAACAGAGTAAGCTGCCAAAAGAGCCGGCGTATTTTAAAGATCACTCTAAAAAGCATTAATTCAATCAAGGCTAGGAAAGTTTTGTAGCTTTATATTTTAGGTAACTTAATAAGGCAAAATATAAGATATGCTGTGTATCGGTTTCGAGGAGCTTTAATTTGCCTAAAAAGCTCTACCCAAGTCAACCCGTTGTCGGTGTAGGTGCCATAATAATCTGTGATGGGTTTTGGCGTAAAATTTTGAAAAGACTTATCTTGATAGAGTTATTTTTGTGCATGAGATGGCGTAAAAACGTTTTAATTGGGCTTTATACGAGAATCTTTGCAAGATTGAGCGTAACGAGGCTTTTCGCTTGTTGAAGTGGGCTGTGGATTCGCTTCCGCCGCCTTGGGATAGCGGGTGGAAGGGGATTGGGCGCAAGCCTTACGACGCTAGAGCATTGGCTGTGCTTACAATCTGGCAGGAGATCGAGGGGAAGCCTGAAAGGGTTTACACGGCAGACCTTGAAAGGGACAAGAAGCGCCTGCACATGATGGGTTTGGAGCATGCTCCCCACAGAACAGCCCTATACAGAACTAGGAAGAGGCTTTCTGAAGAGTATATGGAAGAGCTGAACAGGCGGATCCTTGAAAGGCTTAAGCCTGCCAGAAAGGTGGGCGCAGATGCCACTGGAATGCGCCAGTCCAAGCGAGACTGCGCATGGTCTTCAGCCAGTCTGGATGGCAGAAGGGAATACACTAAGATCCACGGCTTATTCAACCTTGAAACAGGAACTGTTGAGGCTTTTGAGGCAACAAAAGGAACTGAACACGAATGCAAACACCTGCCAGATCTCCTCACACCCTTAGATGATATCGAATGCTTTGTGGCGGATCCAGGCTACCTTTCCCGAAGAAACTGCTGGCTAGTCGCCGAAAAGGGAGGCACACCATACATAAAACCGAAAAAGAACAGCCTAATGAAGGCTAAAGGCTGCTGGCCGTGGAAAAACATGGTAACCCTCTACAGGGAGCACCCACGCATATTCAACCGCTTCTACAAGCTACACCAACGCGTTGAAGCCGGATGGCACTCGCTAAAAAGCATCGTGGGCGATACAATAAGGAACAAAACAGTCCAAACCATAAAAACGGAAATCTGGTCAAAAATCATCTGCTACAACCTCATCTGGACAATCAGAGGAAGCTACGGATTTTGAGCCAAAACCCTGTGATGGAAAACTTTTAATTGGAAAACGTAGAAGCGAGCCTGGAAAGGGGAAGTGGAGCGTTCCAGGGGGTCTTGTAGAGCTTGGCGAAAGCACTGAACAAGCAATTATTAGGGAAGTCAAGGAAGAAACAGGGTTGGATGTTTGTGATCCAGAATTGATTGATGTTGTCAACAGGATTATTTTCGATGAAAAAGGCGTCATTAAATATCACTTCGTTATAATCGACTATTTTCTTAAACTCAAGGGTGGAGAACTAAGGGCTGCTGATGATGCGGAGGAGCTGAGATGGGTACCGCTTGAAGAGCTGGAAAAATTTAATATAACGGATACCCTGCGGGATTTCCTCCATAGAAACATGGAAAAACTTAAAAGACTCAACTCATGCTCCTAACAATTCACATCCTTAAAGAATAGTCTAGTCTCGCCCATTGTTTTTATGTCTAGGGCTTTAACCTTTACCACTATTGGGAAATCCTTTACGGCCGTCCCTAAAACTAGGCAATGCTGTGGGGGTAAGTCTCTTGCTATAGATTTAACAGTTTCAGCGTCTACACGAGCAGCTTTAGAAACCACCTCCAAATCGCTTTCGTTTGTGAAGTTAAATAGGAAGATGTTATCTGCTTGACGGTAAATGCTCTCTTTTATTGTGTCAGGCTGGTTCGTTATGAATGTTGTGAATATGCCGAAGTGACGCATGCGTGTTACTATGTCATCCCAATAGGTCTCCCTAAGGTATAGATGGGCTTCCTCAGCGAAAAGGAAAACGGCTTTTAGCTTCCAGCTTGTTAGAAGTTCCACAAGCTTTCCCAAGACGTATTCAACAACTATTTGTCTGTCAATGGTTGAAGTGTTGCGCAGGTTAATCACTATCACCCCTCCTTCATCTCTAACCTTGAATAGGCATTCCTCAAGCATATTTGCCTTCGCCAGATCATCAGTAAAGAACCCGGAATTCAGCATGGCATAGTATCTTGAATAAAGGGCGTCCTTCACGTTCTGGTTACAGTGCCAATTTCTTATGGCCTCTCCGAGCTCATGAAGCGTTAAGCTGTCCCTGTCCTTTAGAAAGTGCCATATGCGCCTAAACTCTCTAGCTGAGGTTCCTGGTAAATGAAGTGCATGGATAAGAATGTCTAATATAACGTTAAGGTGAACCTGTTTCAGAGCAACTTTAAAATTCTGTCCAGGCGTTAGGACATGGACCTTATCGTAATATGCATTTCTTTTACCGTCAGATGTAAGCCCTAAGCCTCCATATTCGCCGTTCATGTCGAAAACAACTACTGGCGCCTTATACTGAAGGAGGCTTGTTATAATAAGCTTTGAAAGGTGGGACTTGCCCGTTCCCTTCTTTCCAGTTATGATATTCAGTTTTCCATCTAGAGATGTGGCGTCTATGGTTAAGAGCGACTCTTTCGTTGCCCCTAAGATTATGGGGAATTTTCCATTAATCCTGGCAAGTTTAAGGAGGGTTGAAATAGGCAATTTTTTTATTGTGGACTGGGATCGGGATGGAAGCCATGAGCTGCTTGGACTTAAACTTTCGCCGTTCTCAATGGTTGCGCGGATTTTACCCTTTAGAAGCCTTGAATCTTGAAGGTATGTTATATGAGGTGCTATGTCAAGGGGATCTATGTCTTCGCCTCTTATGAACTCCCCTCCATCAGGTAGGCTCCGCAGAAGCTCCTCTAAAACTCCCGGAATATTGGCAAACTGCACGTCTATAACTTGCACCACTAAGGCTTTTCTGGCTTCATTATCTTCCACAAGCAGATAGTCGCCTTTTTCCACATTTTCATCTGGGAAACTTAGAATCTCAACAACGTCGCCCTCTTTTCTATAGAGCTTCATTGTCGCTTTCTCCCTTGCCAAAAGGTCCGAAAAGAAGCCTGTGCATGTCAGGCCTGTTCATTATTCGAAGACCATGCCTCTTCCATATGAAGTGCTGCATAGCAATAACCTCATTTGCTGTGAAAGTGCAGAGTATATGGGCTAGTCTAAGGGTTTCAGGATAACTCTGAGTTATTATGTCGTTTCCAAGCAGCCTTTCCACAGCCTCTATTCTCAGTTCGCGGGGAATTTCCTTGTCTATATCAAGTCTGAAGGCATAATTGCCGTTTGACAATTTTGCCACATAAATTTCACCTAGTAGGGCCAGGGGCGGCTTCGGCTTTATGTCTGGTACTTCTATTAGACATGGAGGCTTCTGGTTCAACAGCATGTCAGTTATTAGGTAACCGTTAAATCTTAAAGTGGTAACCTTAGTGAAGGCCAACGTTACGTTTCCCATGTTCCTGGCTATAGTTAGAATCTCCCTCAATTGATGAACGGACGTATTCGCTGTTCCTGCAGTTAAAGAACCATCAAAAAGGATTATTCCGTTGCTAATGCTCTTGACAAGAGATGTTTGAAGCCACCTTTCAAGAAGGTTTGCCATGCGTGTTGGTATTTGCATAAGCCTTGGAGATGTAAGATTTTCTTCTGGGAAGTACGTCTTCTGTAGTATCTTATAGACTTCATTTAGGTTTTCTTCGGTTATATGAAATATGAAGGGGCCCACGCGCAGATATCCATACCTATGCCTTATTTTCCAGATGCTTGTGCCTCGGATGGCAATTACTATGCCTCTGCTGGTTTCGCCTAGTTTTATGCTGGAAGTGTCCACGGCTGCTATGGGTGTTTCTGTGGAGTTTGGGTGTAATGGTATGGGTCTTGCGGGCGGCCTAGGTATATATAATTGTTCATTGATGTTTTGTTGAAGGAATTGTTGATTCAATTGAAATGCCGAGTTTATTGTTTGTTTGAGGGAGTTTAGGCTTAACTCCACGAATCTCTTAGGAAATTCCAAGTCTATTTGGGTATTTGGAAAATTATATTTTGGTGTTGTTACTATATTGTGTTGTTCAATCACCAAGATTCACCAATAAGCATCTTCCGATGGTGGTATTTAAATGTTGTGCATGAACAAATTGCACAATACAATATTCAACAAGGTGAAAAATTGACAGAAAACCAGCAAAAACCCCCCATACACCTAAAAATGAAGGTAGGAGAAATAGAATTCGAGATCCAATGTCAGGAGGAACAACTACAGGCAGCCGTGGACAAGATCCTATCAACCATAACCCAAAAACTAAAAGAAATACCCCAGATTGCTCCTATAGAAAAGCCAACAGCACCGCCGAGGGCAGAAACATGCAAAGGTATAATCCAAAAACTCTGGGAAGAAGGCTGGTTTAAAACGGCGAAGAGCTTAAGCGAAGTCCACAGCGAAATGGCAAAACGGGGGTTCCACTATGACCGTACAGCAGTAGCCCACGCTTTGATTGACTTAGTAAAGGATGGCATCTTAACTCGGGAAGGAAAACCCCGTAGATACCAATATGCCCAAAAAAGACCACCTCCATAAATAATTATTTGGAAGAAGCTTTTATGCGTCACAACGCTGCCGATAGAATAAAAGGAATATCTAAGCGGAAGCTTTGAGGGATTTAGAGGGTGGCTATCGCTATTGGTTGAAAATGGCGCCGAAAATCAGTTAAAATTCGTAATAGAGCATCTAGAACCTTTCCTTGGCAAGTGGCTCCTAATAGAATATAAACATGCTTCTGAAATTGTCGGAGCTAACCGCATAATATTTACGAATATAAGGAAAAAAACCCACGCGGCTAAACTTTCAAGGTTCGGCACTGTAAAATCAGAAAGCTTCAACGTTCTCTTTCCTCTGCAAGAATTGGTAATTCTGGATCCGAGGGCTGATGAGCCGCTTAAATCCCAGGATCTTACAGGTAAAAAGGCCATCGTTATTGGTGGAATCCTGGGAGATCATCCGCCCCGTGGCAGAACCTATCAGCTTATAACCAGCCGCTTTCCAGGGGTCACCGCTAGAAACCTTGGGAAGCTTCAATTTCCAATAGATGGAGCAGTTTATGTTGCCAAACTTGTAAACGAAGGCATACCGTTGGAGAAGATCCCAATAAAGCGGGGTTTAACGATAAGGGTCAACAAGTGGCACTCTATATATTTGCCATACGCTTACCCTTTGAGGGACGGCAACCCCCTCATAAGCAAGGAATTGATAGAACATCTTCTATCCGAGTGATCAGGCATTCATCTTTGCCCTTATTCGTGGAATGATTTCCCTGCGCATTTGGAATAATCCAGCATTCGTAATCTTGTATGTGTCTTCTGTTTTTGAAATCAGCCCAGCCTTAACAAGCTCCCCAAGCCGAGTGCTGGTAATCTTCGGGTTTTTACCAAGCTTCTGTTGTAATTCATTTTTAGATAGACTTTCTTTCCCTAATAGACCAAGCTGAAACCCTACATAGCTAGCTAAAAGCCACAAAAGTAGAGTCTCGTTATCCGTCAGTTTTTCCCTTGGAACAAGCACATTTGCGCCTTCGGGTGAGAAGGCAATCAGCCCCTCACATTCTTTGGCGATTTCTTGCAGATCAACGCTTAGTGTGAGCTTTTTGGCAATTTCGAAGGATGGAATGAATTCGCTGAAGAACCTGTAAATCGAGAGCCAAACTTCCTCCAAGCTGCCCGAAAAGGTTTTCTCCACCTCGCCATACTTGATCTGAACCGTTACTCCGGGCTTCTCAATCAATTAACTTTCCCTCTAAGCCTTGGTAAAATCTCATCCTCAACCCATCGTTCTCCCTGAACTGTCAACTTAAACTCAGGTCTCTTAGGGTCAGGCTTGAAAACCTGCCCACGTTTCGTCATCTCGTTTAAGCGGGCTGGCACCATACATTTTATGCCGCTGGATTCCAGAAGCTTCTGGATTTGTGCAGCAGTGTTCTGTCTGCCCTCAGAGGCATATAGAACAAGTGCAATGGCCTCATAGTGGGTTAGCTTTTCCTTAGCTATAAGCACAGGCCCTTCTGTGGTATATTCCACGATGCCCTTCAGCTGGGCTGCTGCCGATGGGGTAAGCTTACTTGAAATGATTGTAGAAATGTTTTCAATGAAGTCTTTGGGAAAGTTTTCGAGGAGGCTCAGAATTTCCTGAGGATTCTCCCCCTCCACAACTATTTCGCCGAAGGGGATTTTAATCTTAACCTCAACCCTCCTCATTGGAGCCCCTTCTTGTCGGCTAAAATTTCCTTTTCAGTAATAATGTAAACATATCCCTTATCTGTTTTCCAGCGTTTCACTTTTTCATCCTTAACAAGCTTAAGAAGTTCATTGGCTAAGGTGCTGCCAGAGTAAAACATGCCGTTGGCTTCTAAAACCGCCTTGATCTCCATGAGGGTTCTTGGACGCCACTTTCCCCAATCGCTTTCCAGAACCTTTAGAATGGCTTCGCTGCAACTGTCCGCCTTTGGAATCTTTGGACAATTTTCCATTGGCGTTTCCTTAACCGAGCCTGTAGCTATAGCCTTAATGGTTACGGTGGACGCTGATTTCGGCCTTAACATATTGAAGGCCCTGCTAAAATCGGTCATAAGCTTAGGCAATTCTCCTATCGTGTCCATGACCTCCTTGCGGGAGCCCTTAAGTTCAACCTCATAATCGCCGATCCTAACCCGTACTGAAAATTCCCGCTCTGAATCCCTACTCCCCTCTATGCTCAAGATAATCCCAAATAATAAGATGAACGTTTTACTTTTAGAATTTACGATTTACATAGTCAAATCTACATTTGAGAAGAGCCGAGCAGTTTTTCTAACTTTGCCTTTATCGTTTTGCCGACAAGCTCTGCATTAGCTTTGCCCCTTACCTCCTTCATTACCATGCCCATGAGTGGCCCAAATGCCTTCATACCGCTCTTCTCAATAAGACCTCTACTTTTCGCCATTACAGAGTCAATTATTCCTTCAAGCTCCTCTTTCGAAAGGAATTTTAAACCAAGGGCTTCAATGGCGTCCTCTAGACTTTTTCCCTCATTTTCCAATAGCCAAGCAGCCACGTCCCCTATGGCCTCTTTGGCCAGCTTTCCGGAGCCGACGGCCCTGAATATATCCATTATTTGATTGTCCGAGAGCTTTTCCACAGGGGCTCCTTCCCGCTTTAGGGACTTCAAAGTTTCCGTTAAGAAAACAGCTACGATTGTAGGCGAGGCTCCAGTTTCCCTTACAATAGTCTCGAACAAGTCTATTATTCCAGAGTCTAAAATCTGCGTGGCCAACTTCTGGTTTAAGCTATATTCCCTCATTAGGCGCTGAAGGGCCTGTTCTGGAAGCTCAGGTAGGTTGGCATATATCCTATCTATAAGGTTCTGGGTTACTTGGATGGGGGGTATATCAGTCTCTGGATACATACGGGCTGCCCCGGGCCTAGGCCTCATATAACGTGTTGTCCCGTCAGGGTTCGCTGCCCTAGTTTCTTCGGGCACACCCCTGATGGCTTCACGGGCCCTGTCCAAAACAGCCCTTAACGCATCTTCAGCGTTCTCCTTCACATCTGCAACAAAGACCACGGCATCCTTTTCACCTGCCTGTACAGCAGCCCTTAAAGCCTCCACCTCCTGGGCCGTTATCCCATAGGCTGGGAGCTCATCTGTATGGAACAAGCCGCCAACCCTGCCCCAAAACCTTGCGCGGTCAGCCATTTCTGTTCCAAGGCGGATTCCAGGCATAAGTTCCCTTCCTAGAAAGCCCCTAAATTTTGGAAGGTTAACTGCTAAAACCCTAAACCCCTTTTCTAACGCTTTACGAAGGATTTTGCATCGAGTCTCCTGGAAAACGTGGGTAACATCGTGGAATTTCTCTTGAAGGTCATCCTCCTTAACCCCTAAATCCCTTAATTCCTGGCTGATCTTTATCAGGTTTAGTTGTCTTTGCACTTCATACTCAACGACAAGCGGGATGATCTCCAGTTCTTGAACGCCCTTGATTTCGGTTAGGGCGCCGTTTGAGATGGAAATGTTAAGGTCCTGGCGTATGGTGCCAAGGCCCCGCTTAACCCTTCTAGTTGCCCGTAAAATTTTACCTATTGCCAGAGCAACTTCTCCTGCCTCTTTCGGCGTCCTTATGACAGGAGCTGTTGCCACTTCTATCAGCGGTATGCCCAATCGATCTATCCTATAATGTAGTATCGTGCCTTCTTCGCCTGTTTTTCTAGCGGCGTCCTCTTCGAGGCTTATATGCTGTATTGGGATGACTTTCTCCCCAATTTTTATTTCACCATTTAGGGCTATAACGCAGGTTCGCTGAAAACCCGTAGTGTTTGAGCCGTCTATGACTGTTTTGCGCATAACATGAATTTCATCAACTGGCTTGGCATTCATCATCAGCGCAACGGTCAAGGCTATCTCCACAGCCTCTATGCTTAGGGGGTGAGGGGGTTCCTCATCCATCTCTACAAGGCACGAGGTCTGCGAGTTGGCTTCGTAAAGAATTTTCACGCCCTTTTGAAATTCAAAGTATGCCGCCGGATCTATTTGTCCCAGCTCGCTTTGGGTTGGCCTCAACCTTCTCAGAAAAGTAAATTCAGGATCTTCTTTGAAAAGTTCCGGTTTACAGGAGCAGAAGAGCTTCATAGAAGTTTCAAGTTGCTGATGAATCTCCAAGCCAACCTTTAATCCGAGCTTCTCATAATTCAAACTCATACCGCTTCAACCTCTCCTCCTTAAGGCATCCTCAAATATTGTTCTATCGGAAAGCTCTCCTGCGATGTTGGTTCTAAGAAGTTTCTTAGCCTCTTCAGGGTTGTCGGTCTGTCCAAGGATCCACATAAGCTTGACGAGGGCTGTTTCTGGAAGCATGTCCTCAAGGGGGATTACGCCTAAAGCCAGAAGATCTCTACCTTGATCGTAAACGTTCATGTTAACTCTACCCCAAATGCACTGGGAAGTCATGGCCACGATAACGCCCCTTTCCACGGCCCTTTTTATTGGCTCAAAGCAGCTTCTTGAAACATGCCCAAGCCCTGTCCCCTCTAGAATTATCCCCCTACAGCCTTCCTCGACATACCAATCTATAACAGACGGCTTCATTCCAGGGTAAAACTTGATTAGGGCAACTTCCTCGCTGAACTCTGGCTTTAACACAGGCTTTTTGGCCTTATCTCGCTTCATGTAATTTTCGGCAAGCATGATTATTTGGTCGTCAACAACTTTAGCCAGGGGCATGGCGTTTATTGACTTAAATGCATCTCTTCGGCTTGTATGGCATTTTCTAACCCTCGTACCCCTATGGATTGCTATAGCGGTGTCCGAAGGGCTTTCATGCATGGCCACGCATACCTCGGCAAAGGGAGCCCTAGCAGCAGCGATCACTGCGCCTATAAGGTTTGTTGCAGCATCTGAGCTTGGACGGTCTGCAGAGCGCTGTGCGCCTACAAACACTACGGGAACAGGCAGGTTTTGAAGTGCAAAGCCTAGGGCTGCCGCAGAGTATCCCATGGTATCTGTTCCGTGGGCGATGACAACGCCATCAGCACCGGCCTCTATCTGCGCTACCACAGCTCTAGCCATTTCACTCCAATGTTTTGGTGTGATGTTTTCGCTGAAGATGCTGAATAGGATTTGTGCATCTATTTGGGCTATTTGGGATAGCTCTGGAACTACGCTGTATAGGTCGCTTGCGGTTAGAGCTGGTCTAACAGCGCCCGTGCGGTAGTCCACACGGCTGGCTATTGTTCCGCCGGTGCTGATTATCGAGACCCTCGGAAGGTTTGCCTTTTGCTCTGGCGGTAGTGGTGGGGTAAAGGCCGGTTTTTCGCCCTTTCCAATCTTCTCTATTCTGGTTTCTGGGGTTATCCGTACTCCAATGTTATAACCACTCCTTAGTTTGATGACTATATGCTTGTCGTCGCCGTATTCAGAGCGGGGAATCAAAATTCCCTCATACACTTGGCCGTTCTTAACTATGCGTATTAGGTCGCCTACTTCAGCCCCAATATCTTTTAGGGCGTCCAGCGCTAAGCCTCTGTAGCCATAAAGCTTCTCGTCTTTAATCATCTAGGCTTCTCCAAACCCAAGATAGAATACAGTTATCACCTTTAACCTTTCGTAGAAATCCTGCTATAAAAGTTATGAATACCTGCGTCAGAATTTAGCTATGAAGGTGTCAGAGATGGGTAGGATTGTTCCTGTTATCGCCAGTTTCCTGCTTCTTGTAGGTGGCATATGTTATTGTTTGGGCTATAATTTTGGTGATAGAAGCGGGTTCAACTCGGGCTACATGGCTGTGATATGATGCTGGCTATCTTAAAGGGGTGATAGACGGCGCGGGAAGGGTAACCGTGTGGTGAGCACATTAAAATGCTTCACCACATTTAAATCCTAAAATATATGTTCTATCATAACGTTTATTCACAGTGGAGGTTAACATTTGTCGCTGGCTCAGAGAAGATACTTTACAGAAGTTTCGGCCCTTGTGGATAAGACGGTGATCGTGAACACAACAACTGGAAAAACATATAGTGGAACATTAATAGGCATAAACCCAGACAATCTAAGCCTATGCCTTGCAGACGCGAAGGATGAGGAGGGGAAAAAACTACATAGAGTTTTTCTCAACGGAAATGTCGTAGCTCAAATTTTAAGTGTTGAAAAACCCTTTGACTTGAGGGCGTTGGCTGAACGCCTTGAAAGGGTTTTCCCAACCATGGTTAAACTTTACGAAGATAAAGGGTTCATATGGGTTATGGATAAGATCAAGGTGACCGAGAAAGGCGTCGTTGAAGGCTCAGGGCCTGCAGCCGAAAGGGTTCAAAAAGTTTACGAGCAATTCATCAGCGAGACAAAGGCTTAAACAAACCAGCGGAATTCATCCTTCTTCTTTCCCCCCTTTTGTATCTTAACCCAGCCGAAGGACTCTAGCATTTTCTTAATCTCTTCCACGGCTTGCTCAAGGCCTGAGGAATTTACTTGTAACCCTAAAAACTTGTTTAAGGCTAACAATGCATAGCGAGCAGCGTTAACATCAGGGTGAGTCCCAGGCGTCTCCACAAGAAGGGAGAATCCCTTAAATCCTCTTAGGTAGCCCAAACCTATGAGTATGCCCGCTATGCCAAAAATGTTTCCAACCATGATTTTTGTTCCCAGACTTAAAGCCTCCTGCAGAGTTTCAGGATCCGAGGCAGCACAATATACATCCGGGATCTCCTTAACTTGATCTTGTTTATATCCTCCTATAGTGATAATATACCCGCAGCCGAGTTCTTGAGCTAAATCTAAAATACGGCCACAAAGCTCATACTGGCCAACCGTTGTCAATGCTTGAGTGTTCCCATACCAGATGATTAGATCTCTGCCATTACCATCAGCCTTGTAGTAATAAAGCTCGTTCATCGGTGAAAGTGCTCTTCCATCACTAGTTGTCGCAGATAAATCTTGGAAGGAAGACGAGAAAACCTGCGCGAAACGTTTTGCCTTTAGTTCACGGATTAAATGCAAGGTCACAATGTTTGCTACAAACCCTATTCCTGGAAGACCTTCAATAAGCACGGGATTGTTAAGCGCCGGTTTCTCTCTAACTTGAACTAAACAAGCCAATATTCACTCCCTCTACGGTGAAAATGTGATATAAGTATATAAATTAGACTTTAGGCTCCGCATTCTTATAAGCGTGTTTCACCGATTTTGTTTTGACTTCAGCTATGAGCTTCGAAGTGAAAGACAGGGATTTGCTCGGAAGAATTGGAAAATTGCGGACCAAAAGCGGAACTGTAGAGACTCCTCTGCTTTTCCCTGTTGTCAATCCAAGTTTGCAAATAATCTCACCGAGGGAGATCCGTGAAAGATTTGGTTTTGAAACCTTAATAACAAATGCCTACATTTTAAAGAAGCGATTCCAAGATAAGCCGGCTGAGAATGGGGTGCATAGGTTTTTAGAGTTCGATGGAATAATAATGACGGATTCCGGAGCATATCAAATTCTAGTTTACGGTGATATAGAAGTAACACCAGAGGAAATTGTGGAGTATCAAGAGAGAATAGGAGTTGATATAGGGACAATTCTTGATTGGCCCACCGGCTGGAAAGTCTCAAGAAGCCACGCTGAAAAGACTGTTGAGGAAACTTTGAACAGAGCCAAAAAGCTTTTCGAGATTAAAAGTAGAGATGACATTCTCTGGGTCGGCCCTATCCAGGGGGGCCGCTACTTAGATCTTGTCGCAAAGTCTGCTGTTGAGATGGGAACGCTCCCCTTTCAAATCCACGCCTTGGGAAGCCCTACAGAGGTTATGGAAGCCTACAGGTTTGATGTACTTGTGGACATGATCATGGCTGCAAAAATGAATTTACCAATAGAAAGACCACTCCACCTTTTTGGAGCAGGACATCCCTTCATGTTTTCGTTAGCCATAGCCCTTGGGTGCGATCTTTTTGACTCTGCGGCCTACGCCCTGTATGCTAGAAAAGATAGATACATGACCGAGAATGGAACAGCTAGACTTGAGGAACTTGAATATTTCACATGTCCCTGCCCTGAATGTTGGGGGAAGGATCCAAAAGATGTTCTTGAGATGTCCAAAAGGGATAGGCAAACTTTCCTCGCTAGACACAACCTATACGCGTGCTTAGCGGAAATAAAACGCATAAAACAGGCAATAAGAGAAGGCAGACTTTGGGAGCACCTTGAAATAAGGGCACATGGTCATCCAGCCCTTTTGCAGGCTTTAAAAAGGCTACGCAAATATGAGGACTTCATTGAAAGATATAGCCCAACCACGAAACAAAGTGGCCTTTTCTTCTATAGCTCTTTAGACCTTGTCAGACCGGAGGTTGTCCGTCACAGGAGCAGGATTATTGAAAGATACTCTAAGCCAAGGAACACGGAAATACTTTTGCTTATGCCCCAAACCAGAAACAAACCCTTCCACAAAACTACACTTTACAAGAAGGTTGCAAAGGCCCTCAAAAAGGATCTTGGAGAAAAAGCTGAAAAGATTCACATATGTTTTTATTCTGCTCCTTTCGGTGTAGTTCCAGAGGAACTAGACGACGTTTATCCTTTATCCCAAAATGAGGTTGCCTTACCACCAGATGAAGAAACTGTGGAATATGTTGCCTCTCAAGTGGCTGCGTACATAGCTAAGAACGACTATAAGGTGGTTATTATAGTGCATAGCCCAGAAAGCTGGGGCGACGCTATTCTGGATGCCTCCAAGAAAACCTGCACGTCTAAGGGCGTTAAGTTTAAATATTATAGTGACAAGGATGACTGGATAAAGGCTATGATAGCTTTCTTGGAAAGAGGTTGTGTCGAAGATTCAGGCGATCTGTATTGATTAAGGCAGACTTACACATTCATACAGTGTTTTCAAATGACTCATCTATCCATCCGAAAATTCTAGTGGAGCAACTTTTCATTCATCCTAATGTTAAGGCGGCAGCAATAACAGACCATAACACAGCTAAAGGCTATCTTAAGGTTTTGGAACTGGCCTCAGCATATCCGGACATCACCATCATTCCTGGAATCGAAATTAGCGCCGTTGAAGGCGATTTGCTGATTTTAGGCATCGCTGAAGTACCACCCGAACCTTGGACCGCTGAAAATGTTATCGATTTTGCAAGAGATGCCGGAGGCATCGTCATCGCCGCCCATCCTTACAGGGAGTTTGGTTTAGGGGATCTGGCGAGAAACTATAAGTTCGACGCCATTGAAGTCATAAACGGCGGAAGCTCCAATTATTTCAACATGCTTGCAGAAAACTTGGCGAAAGAAATGGGGTTGCCTGGTGTTGCTGGTAGCGACGCCCACAAACCCAGCGAGCTTTGGTCAGCTTATACCATAATACAATCTTCTAACGATTTAGATGATATTCTCAAGGCCATCAAAAAAGGCCTAGTCAAAGCTGTACGAGGAGAAAAGTCAATACATTTTAAAAAAGCTTGCAGATGTTTAAAGCGTTAATGGATGAAGGAAAAATGAGCCCGCTGCGAATAAGATTTTTGGGGGGAACCCGCGAGGTCGGCAGATCAGCAATATCGGTTGAAACGGAAAAAACGCGTGTCCTGTTGGACTATGGCGTAATGCTGAATCATGAACCTGGATTCCCCATGCATGTGCCGCCTAAAGAGGTTGACGCAATAATTTTAGGGCACAGTCATCTTGACCATTCAGGGGCAATTCCAGTTTTCCATATACATGGTAGGAAACCAGTCTACACGAATAAGTTGACAGCGGAGTTAAGTCAATTGCTAATTTCAGACTTTATACATTTATCAAGCTATTATCTCCCCTATGAATATCTTGAATTGAAAATGATGATGAGAAACATCAGACACCTAGAATTTGGCGTTAAAGAAACAGTTGGGGATTTAACCTTCCAGCTTTTTAACGCCGGCCATATTCCTGGAAGCGCACAAGTACTTGTTGAGGCTGAGGGTAGAAGACTTCTCTATACTGGCGATTTCAACACTATAGACACAAGGCTTCTGAGGGGGGCGAGACTAGATTATGGAGACTTGGATGCTGTTATAATAGAAAGCACATATGCCAATGAGGATCACCCGGAGCGCGTGGAGCTTGAGAAACGTTTTGTTGAAGAAGTGACGGAGGTTGTAGAGAGGGGAGGAACTGTTCTAGTTCCAGCCTTCAGCATTGGAAGGGCTCAAGAAATTATATGCATACTAAGCGCCTACCATTTTGAGTATCCCGTTTATCTTGACGGAATGGCACGTGAGGCCAGCAGGGTACTAATGAATTATCCGCAATTTTTAAGGGATCACTCTGCTTTTCTGGACGCGGTTCACACGGCAAATTGGGTTGAGGGGTGGCGTGACCGGAGAAGAGCCACTAAAACTCCATGTGTGATAGTTGCCCCGGCAGGAATGCTTAAAGGTGGACCCGCAGCATTCTACATTTCCAAAATCGGGAAAAAGGCAAACAACGCTGTTTTCCTTGTTAGCTTTCAGATACCAGGCACACCTGGAAGGGAACTACTGGAAAAGGGCGTATGCCTCATTGATGGAAAAATGAGGAAAGTTAAAGCCAAAGTAGCACATTTTGATTTCTCCTCCCATTGCGGCGCAAAAGAACTTAAAGAAACAGTAAAAAGCATCAAGGGCAAAGCGAAAATTTTCGTCATGCATGGAGCAGAGGGGAACTGTGAATTATTCGCCAAATGGATAAGGGAAGAGGTTGGACTAGAAGCTGTTGCACCCAGACCCGGAGACACTTTTGAGGTCTAATAATATTGATAAAGATAGGGATATTGCGTATTGGAGATGTTGACTCAACAATAATAGATAGGGTTATACAGAATCTTGGCGAAATCTTTCCAGACGCAAAATGCCAGCTGATCCCTCATAGTATTCCCATACCCCAGGAAACTTTTGACTCCCAGAGAAAACAGTACCGATCAGATATGATCCTAAACATTGTTGAAAGCTATTCTAGAAAGTTAAGGGAGTTTGACAGGCTTTTAGGGGTAATTGATGTCGACATCTTTGTCCCAGGGCTGAATTTTGTCTTTGGGGAGGCAACTTGCCCGGGAAAAGCCGCATTAATATCTCTTTGGAGACTTAGGCCTGAATTTTACAGTTCACCTGCAAATATTGAGCTTCTAATCGAGAGAAGCACAAAGGAAGCTGTGCATGAGATTGGACATACTTTTGGACTTAGGCATTGCCCGAATCCTTTTTGTGTTATGTATTTTTCGAACTCCATATTTGAGACCGATAGGAAGAAAAGCTTATTCTGTAACAGATGTTACTTGGAGCTTCAGAGACTTATAGCTGAACTCGGTGGGGAGACTTGAGAGAGACTTTTAGGGTTAGGTTAATTTATTTCATCCCCATTTTAGCCAGTTTGCTATTTGGGGTTTTGTGCGCCCATTTACTCATAGCCCCTTCAATGGTTTTTCCAGATGTAACACCATTTCCGGACACGCCTATAGGTTCTATTGGAAATGCCTTCTACTTCGTAGTTTTAGTGGCTGTAGGAGCAACCTTCCTGCTTCTTCTTTTAAGGTTAAAAAGTTACAGATTAATCCTCATTTTTACTGGTTTTGCGCTTACAGCAGTATCCTTTATGCTTTCAACCTTGTATCTATCCGCTGTGCTTTTGCTTTTAGACATACCTAGCTTTGAGGCGTCCCTCTTCGGTTCGACACTCATATCATGCCTTGTTTGCTACGCAGTTTTTAGGGAGCGATGCAAAGTTTTAAACTTCGTAGTCGTGTTCTTAGGCGGTGCTACAGGGGCATTTTTGGGCTGGGTCATACCAACCTTAAGTGCGATTCTCATCCTCTGCTTTATGGCAGCCTATGATATTTTTACAGTGTATTATGGGCCTGTTGGGAAGATAGCGCGTGAAGGCATTGAACGTTTTTCAGGCTTAGTTTTATCCCTTGAGGATTTTCAGATGGGGCTGGGCGACTTGACCTTTTATTCCATGCTCTCATGCCACATGCTTTCAAATATTGGAACTTTTCCATGCATAGCTTCTATTATAGGAATTTTGGCTGGATGTTTGTTATCTTTTAAAACTCTTGAGAAAAGGGGAATTTTCCCTGGACTTCCGTTTCCTGTATCCCTAGGATTGCTTTTTGGCTTCCTAGTCTCCCTCATTTAGGGCCAAAACTAGACGGGTATTGTTAACATCTATTTCAACGATCTTGCAGTTCTTGAATTCCCTAGATTCGCCTATAACATCTCGAACTGTAACCTTTCCATCCTCTACTTTGGCGTAAATTACGTCCTTGAAGACCTCTTTACCATTTAGAAATACTTTAAACTCGCACATTAAATTTCGCCAACGATTGATTTGGAAAGGTATCTATAAATCTCTTTTGCTAGTTTTTACTGGAATGGTTAATAATTCGAAGCGCCATTTCTATGTAGCGTGATTGCATGCTGGAGAGTCTAGCAGATCTGTGAGCGTGGATATATTTCATTTGCTTTCTGAAATGTCTGAAAAGGAAAGGCGGCAACGAAGAGAGAGAATGCTAACTCCTATGGGCATCAAGGAATTTTTTGCTGATGGTAATATTTCAATTAACATGAGAATATGCAGGGGAGTTGATTGCAAACTCTGCATAAAAGTTTGTCCTACAAACGCCCTTTTCTGGAAGGTCGGGGAAGTTGGTGTGATCGAGGATCTTTGTATATATTGCGGTGCATGCGTCCTAAGCTGCATAGTTGATGACTGCATAAGGGTTATAAGGAAGAGGGCTGATGGCGAAGTTGAGTCCTTCAGCACTCCCAGAGACTTTATTATGCTTCAGCACGGTATTAACGCTAAAAAACGTTTCAAAAGGGTTAGGGATCTTTTTCCAACACCAGAGGATTATTTGAGCCGGTATAGGCCAGCTATGGCTCCATAGGATTGCGACATAAAAATGTAGAGTCTTAGGATGGAGACCATTTTTCTTGCAGGAACTTCGGTATGTCAGAGGAATCCCTTGGACCAACCAGAACTTGCCATCCGCTTAGCTCCTCTATTTCACCGCTAAGACGGGCAGCCTTCCCTGGAATTATAAGTTTCCTATGCTTAACCTTGCTCTCTATTCCAGATGTTTTTATCGCCTCTGCAACCTTTTCTGCCGTAAGTTTTCTTCCCGCAACGGCGCTGTCCACGGCTATACCCTCAGTGTCCACAACGAGAAGATAGGCGTTTAACTTTGCAGATTCAATGTCTGAGGATACCGTATAGTATGTTAGGGCGAAGTTCGTGGTAAGCATTACAGGCGAATTCCCATCTGGAGAGCCGAAAACTCTCAACCCAGGCTCCACAGCCACAGGCTTTCTTGGATCCGTGTAAATGTTCAGCCGCAGCATCATATTTGGAAGCAACGCCCAACCGTCTAGGCTATGCATGATTAAAAGATCGGCATAGCGTACAATTAACATGGCTGCATGGTAGGCCTCCTTCCATACGAGGAGTTCCCTAGCAGCCCCTGCGCTGTTCATCCATACAGTCATGGGTATCCCCAATATTGGGAAGCCCAGAAGTTCATCTCCGTGCTTGCATGCGCTTCTACGGATCATAGTGAAATTGTTTATCGTGTCAGCTAAGCCTTCGTCTGGAAACGTTCCAGGGTCAAGCACGAGGTCCTCAACGCCGTATTCAAGGAGGGTTTTAACAAGGGATTTTAGAAGTTTAAGGTTGTTGGGCGCTGAAACTGTTAGGGGACACTTATACATTAGGGCAAGCTCAGCCATTTCACGCCAGTTATCCTTTGTAGCCGCGTACAACAACGGTCTTGAGTTTGGCGCCGCCATCAATCCTGCCGCCAGTACATCCGGATTCAGTGAGCACAGGATCAGCGGCAATTTCGTGGCCCCGGTGACTTTTTTAACTGTTGCCTTAAACCTTTCAGGATCGTTTGATGTTGAGCGCACAGCAATCATGTTCAACTTAAGGGTTTGTCCAATATGCTCGTAACGGAGACTTTCGACTCGCCTAACCCTCTCTAAAACTTCATCAGCCATTTCGTCTGTCACGTCTACAGCTATGGCTGTGGGGTTGGTGTACGTGAGTTCATGGCGGTACATTACAAGTTTTCCGCCAACCTTCACTGCAGTATCACCGACTCCAACAACGACCTCTTTCACAGCCGGCTTTAGCAGCTCCTTTAATTGCTTGTAGGCATTTTCATACTCCTTCTTTAGAAGCGGCGGGCATTTTTCTATGGCGACCTCTCGGTTAACAACTTTTGCTGCGAAGGCCATGCAATTCTCAAAACCACATTCCTTACAGTTGATTTTAGGAAGAAGCTTGTAAACGTCTATTGGGCTTAATTCCTTAAGGCCAGGCTTAGACTTTTCGCCCATAAAAATTCCTGCCTTTAAATTTTCATGGAAACCCATTCAACAAGCTTTTCAGTGCCGCCTGAACCCCCGCCTGTAAGCTGGCGTATAACATCCTTCACTGTTTTAACGGCTGCAGGATGCATCATCATGAATAGATCTACCCCTGCTAGCAAAAGCGTCAAGGCTGTAACAACCTCCCACATGGGACCCCTCAGCTCACGAGGCTCCCATTCTGGCGCCATCTTCATCCAGGCTTCCCGAGCAGCCCAAGCGTTTGTTGTTCCAGACGACATGGGATGGGCAAGCTCAGCGTCACCCATAAGAGCTGCTAACCTGGCCCTCTCCATATTCGTGAAAGCATAGTCGAGGCCATAACCAAGGGCGGCTGTTGTTAAATCCATGATAATATCCCCTTTCGGCAAATAATCATAGAGTTTGCGGTTAAGTTCCCTTGCAAGGTTTAGGTCCATTGGGGTGAAGGCAAGGGCAACGTGACCATTCTTTTTTATGAAATTTGCACATCTTTCAATGTCCATGTCCCTCGTCACCGAGCTTATTAGGAATCTTTCTCCAGCGAATGTTTCAGCAACAGCCTCAAACACCTCAGCATCTTTAACTGGATCGCCGCAGCCTCCAATTATGAGGGGGACATCGACTGCCTGGGCAACCTCCTCAACAGTTTTCACAGCTTCTTTAGGCGTTGCATCTTTTTGGAGGGGATCTATACTGATCAAGTGTATTGTTACCAGGTCTGCTCCAAATTTTTCTACAGCAAGCTTAGCCCATGCTGCCGGGTCGCCAATAACATCTTTTACATGCATTTTAACGGCCTTAGCTAATGGAACTTCCATGTCAAAGACATCCACGGCGATTGCAGGGGGATGGGGCGTCGGCCTCTCAAATGTGTAGAAGGCCGGAGTTGTTTCGCCGCCGATAATTATGCTTTTGCCCCTTGTTCCGCCCTCAGCTTTGGTGGCTCCAAGTTTCACTTCAACAACCTTACCAGGATACGTTTCAATGGGCGGGACAAAATCTGTCTCTATGATTTGGGTTGGCTTCCCCTTAACCCTCGGAACCCCTGCAACGGCAGTTTTTTGAGGCGCTAAAACGGGGGCGCCGGGCTGGATCCATAATTCTAAATCGCCTACCTCCATCTCGAAGTCTTCAAGCTCTATTTCCTGAAGCTTTGCCAGAAGCTCAAAAAGGCGGGGACTTAGCCTGATTCCAAGAACCTCTGTTTCTTTTTCGTCCTTTCCCGGCAAAATTCTCACCGTCTCTCAGGTTTTTCGCTTTTAACAGCACGTATAATGACTTTACCAGCGTAGATCTTCGCATCCTTTAAGATTATTCTAAATCCTCCAGCGGCTATTGGGAGGGCCGCGGCTGTTATGGCTGGAGCAGCTGAAGCCTGCTCCACCCCCGCAGCCTCCTCTTCCCCGCCCTCGACAGGCATAGCCTTAACCATGGCAACTGCTGCCTCCTCTTTCCAACGTTGCACCACTGGATGATTTTTTGATTTTAGAAAGGCCTTTAGCTCATCGATTGTTTTTGCGTCCTCCTCCGTGGCTATTTTGTCCACAAGGTCCGGAGGTATAAAGTTTTTAACCCTTTCCTTAACTTCCTTAGGCATCCAGACTACACGGCTGTATCCGCCATCAGCCTGGAGGAACTTTGGTGAACGCATGTACTCGATGGAGATTCCATGGAAGCCGTCCACCTGCCTTCCGCCTGCGGTGGAGTCTGCGATTGTTGAGAAGGGAAGCCCGTTAACCGCCAGGCCGGAGTAGCCCCTGTGCACTATGCCTATACCGTCAACCTCCGGAATGTAGAAGGCTACAGCCTCGAAGCAGCCGCATGAGGTGTGGGGATATCCAAAACTGGTGTACAGCCAGACCCTCTGGATTTCACCCATGGTTCTCTTTTTGACAGCCTCATTGACGCCGGAAAATTCGCCCCTTACCGGGTCTAGAATTTCGCCCCTGTCAATTTCAAATACTGGACCCTTTGGATCTATGCCGGCAGAAGCCCTTCCATCAAACCAGCTGATAGCACCACAGTTAGAGTAGCGCTGAGGGGTTATAACACAGCAGTGGGTTGGAGCGAAGGATTGACATAAAACGCAACCGTAAAACTTGTCCACTTCCTCGTCCTTAAGCCCCCTTGCTCTTGCATCTCTCTCCTCATAGATTTTCAAGGCTTCATCGTATAGGGGCTTTATCTTTTCAGGATCTGTTATGAATGTTGCCTGCATCTCCTCAATTATTGGAAGTTCGCTTTTGAAGAGCCTGTGCAAAACTTTGCCTAATAAATTAAATGAGTTGAAGCCTTTTTGGAAGGATTTCCTGCTTAAACGTATCCATATGTCGTAACGCTGGTTCAGGTGCATGAAGCCCTCTATGTAGTTGCAGTACTGATGTATTCGCCTCTCGATTACGCCCTCCAGCTCAGGCGCAAGTTTAGCCCCGGAAACTTCAATTAAAATTCCAATGGGGTAACTTTTGCCCTCCTCCATGTCCTTGATGTCCGGCCCTATGATGGTTATTTTTCCATCTTCGACTTCTTCGGGCTTTTTAACCCTTACCAGCTCGAACTTTTCCTTGACGTCTGGTCCGCCAAGCTCAACCTGCATGTCTTTTCTGCGGATGCGTTCGCCTTCGTATATCACGCCTACATCAACAGGTATGTCTTTGAACATTGACATTTTGCCCTATCTCCTTAAGTTTTGAGTTGATACCCATGATACAGTTAACCCACTCTTTAACGCTTACGTTTGGAAGCGACCATTTTGCCTGAGGGTTATACACATTGTCCAGGTTGATGGTTATAAGGTTTTGGGCAAAGCTTTTCAAAGCTGACATTATTTCATATGCCATGCCATAAGGAATTCCTATGAATATAACCATGTCATAGGCGCCTTTGCCATCCAATCCTTCCCATTCCCGATCCACCAATCGACTTCCCAGCTCCATAAGGGACATGACGGCTACAGGCTTGTACCCCCTCTTTAGAAGCTCTGCAGCCACGTTGGATGTCGCAATCACCGGGATGCCTGTTCCACGGGCAAATTCAACCACATAGTCGACAAGTTTCTTCCCGTCCCACTCAAATTCGGTGACATTATTGCCCAATACAAGAACTGGACGTAAAGCTTTTTGTATAATTTTTACGGCCATGTCGGCATTAGCTATGACCCCCGCCCGCGTGGTTGATGTAACTTCGGCTGTTTGCCAAGGCTGCTTTAGCCAACGATACTCCTGGGGGACCACTGGCGGCGGCGCCTCTCCAGAAATTTTCTGCACAGCACCATACTCCGGCGGGCAAGCATCATAGCACTGTCCACATTTGGTGCATTTACTTTGGATTATAACATGAATTTGGTTCTGCTCTCCCTCTATGGCCTGCTCTGGGCATACCCTGTGGCATTGATGACAACCTGAGCATCTCTCAGGGTCTATGTAGAAAGTTAACAGTTCCTTACATGCCAATGCTGGACATCTTTTGTCGAATATGTGGGCAAGATACTCATCCTCGAAATACCGCAGGGTGGTTAACAGGGGATTTGCAGCTGTTTGGCCTAATGCGCATAGGGATGCATCTCGCATCGTCTCAGATAGCTCCAGAAGGGTTTTAATGTGCTCAGGCTTTCCACGCCCAGCAACTATCTCATCCAATATTTTTGAAGCCTGTTTCAGCCCTTCCCTGCAGGGCACACATTTGCCGCAGGATTCGCCGCATAAAAAGTTGATGAAGTATCTGGCAACGTCAACCATGCATGTGTCAGAATCCATTACAATAATCCCGCCAGACCCCATCATTGCACCTAACTTTGTAAGTTCGTCGAAGTCCACGGGAGTGTCAAGATATTTTTCAGGTATCACCCCGCCTGAGGGGCCGCCTACCTGCACAGCCTTAAACCTCTTTTTGCCTTTTATCCCCCCGCCTATTTTGAAAATAATGTCCCTAAGCGTTATACCCATAGGAACTTCGATTAAGCCTGTGTTGTTGACCTTGCCGGCTAGTGTGAAAATTTTTGTCCCTTTACTCCCTTCCGTGCCTATAGAGCGGAACCACTCTGCACCATTGTTTATTATTAGGGGTATAAATGCCCATGTCTCTACATTGTTGAGGACCGTGGGTTTACCCCATAACCCCTTTTCCACGGTATGCACGTATTTTGGCCGCGGTTCACCTACCTTACCCTCTATAGCGCTCATCAAGGCTGTTGACTCGCCTGAAACGAAGGCACCTGCGCCCCGGTGGATCTCAACTTTAAACGAAAAACCGGATCCTAGGATGTTCTCGCCTAATAGCCCATACTTTTCAGCTTGTTCTATGGCTATTTGCATATGCTTTACAGCAAGCGGATATTCCTCTCTAACATAAACGAAGCCTTCACTTGCACCCACAGCATAGGCGCCTATGATCAGACCTTCAAGGATGGAGTGGGGGTTGCCCTCCATTAAGGCGCGGTTTGCAAAAACTCCCGGGTCCCCCTCGTCGCAGTTCACTATCACATATTTGGGTTCGCCGTGGGCTAGGCGGGCGGATCTCCATTTGCGACCTGTGGGGAAACCGCCGCCACCCCGGCCTCGAAGATTTGACTTTTCAATTTCTTCGATCACTTGCATTGGAGTCATGTGGAACAGGGCTTTAACTAGGGCGGAATAGCCTCCGAGGGCGATGTAATCCTCAATGCTTGTCGGATCAATTTTGGCGTTTGCCTCCAGCAGAAGCCTAGTCTGGTAACGATAAAAGGGCATTTCCGACAAATCTTTCGCAGTTTTACCAGTTGCTGGATCTTTATACATTAAATGGGGCACTATCTCATTTCTCAATAATGTTTTGAATATCACCAGAGGGGCATCAGAGGGCTTGACCCTATAATAAAAGATTTCATGGGGATATATGACGATCCGCGGTCCACATTCACATAACCCCAGACAACCAGTACAGCGAATGTCCACTTTGCCCTCTAACCCGTGCCTTTTGATTTCCCTTTTAAGGGCTGCCAGAACCTCCTGAGCCCCTAAGGCCTGGCACCCAGTGCTTATGCAGACGGATATAACGGGTCTTCTAGGATCCCTTCTGGCAATTATTTCATTCCTCAGCTTTTCCAGGTCTGAGGGCGAGTTAAGCTTCCTCATGTCCCTTGCCTCCTAGGTTAGAAATGATATTCTCAAGACTTTTAGGCGTGAGTAAACCATAATATTTACCGTTTATCTCAACAACAGGGCCTAAAGCGCAACAGCCCAGACAGTTCACGCTTTGCAATGTAAACTTTAGATCCTTCGTGGTTTCTCCAGCCTTAACTCCGATGGCACGCTCAGCCGCTGTCAAAATTCTCTGGCCGCCGCGAACATAGCAGGCAGTTCCGGTGCACACTCGAACCAAGTATTTTCCTCTTGGTTCCAGGCTCATAGCCGTGTAAAAGCTTGCCACTCGGTAAATCTCACTTTGCGGAATCTTCAGCCTCTCATTAATTCTTTTCATGGCCTCGCGCGGTATCCAGTTGAGCTCACGTTGAATCTCCAGAAGCAACTGTATAAGGACTCCCCTCTTGCCTACGTATTTGTCGATAATGCTATCTATCTTTGCCATCAGCTCCCCCTCAGGGACCATCCCCCACCACCCCCCTCTTTGCGGCGCGGGTTAATTGAATTTCTCGAAGGAGTGGAGCGAGGTTTCCTTTTGCACGGCTCTTTTTAAGTGCGGACAGTCTGGAAATCTCCTCCACATTGACCTGCCCAAAGGTTAATTCCGCACCCTCCAGCAGCTGTTTACCCTTATCCGTTCGGATGATCACCGTCGAGTAGCCTTCCTGGCTTCCAACGGCGCCGACTGAAACGTCGGCGAACGCGGCGGCAAAATCGCCGCAGTATATACAGCCCTTCTCTATGGCGTTTTCAAGCTCTTTCACCCGGCAAGAGTGCTCCTGCCCATCAACTTTTACAATGAATTTTCCCTTTCGTATCTGAGTTTTCTCGGAAGCATCCAAGTCAACGCCTAGAATACGTCTTATTTCTTCCCTAAGATTCTCATAGTTGAATGCTTCATAGCAGAATAACCCTATTATCGTTAAGTCTAAATCTTCACATTTTTGTTGTAACGCTTGTTGAATTTTTCTAGCTGCCCTTGCCTGGCACGGGGTGCCGACAACAGCTATTTTTCTTTCACCCCTATTTATCAGCTCTTTAAGCTTTGGAACAATTTTAACCCTCAAGTATTTTGTTCCCCTCGCGTCAATTAAGTCTTCAGGATTTTCGGCCACCACTGCCTCAGCATGGTAGCCGCTTTTGCGCTTAACAACTATTGCCTTGTCGAATAGACCTTTTTTAAGGCCGGAAACTAGTAGTGCAGTGGCAACTCCCCCGTCCTGCCCATCGATTGAGCTTTTTGCTGAAAAAATGTCGATGTAGGCTCCGAGAAACTCATCCTTCTCGGGGGCGGTTAGCGGCCTCATTGTCGAGTAATTGTTAGTACGCACCCTTTTTGATCCGGTTGGGCAGACGATTGCACATGCCCCGCAACCAATGCAATCCTCGGAGAACTCATCATAAGGCGTGGTGACTACACGTTTTACTCCCCGATTTGCAAAGTTTATCGCTGAAACGCCAATTAATTCGGCGCATACCCTAACGCATAAACCGCAAAGAATACAGTCCTCAGACTCGTTTTCAATCCACAGGCTTGATTCTTTTATGCCATAAAGCGAGGCAAGATTTTTTATTGTGGGAACTTTGGGGCATCTCGCCAGCAACAATTCTAGAATTTTCCTGCGAACTTTAACCACCCTTTCGGATTTTGTTTCTACAATTAAACCGTCCTCGGCGGGGTAGTTGCATGACGTCACTATCCTTTTTCGGCCGTTTGGGGTGGTGACCTCCACGGAGCAAACTCTGCATGCGCCGAAGGGTGAAAGAACACGTAGATAGCATAAGGCAGGTATTTCTATGCCAACCTGCCTTGCAACCTCCAGGACAGGCGTTCCCCTTTGGGTTTTCACTTTTACTCCATCAATCGTCAACGTTACTTCTTGGCTTTCCACTTTAAACCACCTATGGGCTTACAGTCTTTTTTCTAACCATTCTAGGAAGAAGTGTTGGGTCGGGAATGGCTCTCTCCCTCCAATTCTTCTGCTCAAGAACATTTATTATCTCGTCTTTCATTGTTACAGGTATATCCGCAACCGTCCTTATGAAAAGATGAATGTCGTCTGGCAATGTGCCGTAGAAGCGCTTGTGTAAATCTATGTAATGGGTAAGCTTGATTGACCTGCCCTTTGTCGTGTCATTAGGCCTCATACAAAGTTTGGCAGCCTTAACCATGGCTTCTTCTTTGGTCTCGACAGCTATGAATAAGTGTTCAGGCGTCGGCCCAACATACACCTTTTCACCCGTCCTCGCATCGTAAACATACCAGTCTTCTTCTTTGTCCGCCCTGCCCAGGAGCATGCGGCGGTATTTGCTACCGTGGGGACCCACTATAACTGGAACACCAAGCCTCCAGAATCCTGCCGCGATTGCCGCAGCCTTTTGGGAGTATGCGCCCCATGCAAGCCCCACTGCGCCCACTCGGTTATGTATATAGTCGGCAATTTCCTCGTAGTTACCCCTAAGATTTCGTTTCGCAAATATGTTAGCAATTTTTATCAACGCTCCAGCTATGTGAGAGTTTGCAACACATGATCCTACATTAACGACGCCTCCAGCTGCGAATTCTCCTGGAAACTCTTCATATACAGTTTTTCCCTCTTCATTCTTATACATTCCAGCTGACATCGCCGCGCATCCCGAGTTTACCACTATGTAGCGTCTTTTGGCGAATTCGCGGCACATTTCAGCTACTTCTCTGCCCCCTTTCGGGTAATTGGCGCAACCAACCATGGCTATTACCCCGGGAATCTCGCCGAGGACAATGGGGCTTCCGACCTTTCTAATTTCCAAGTCCTGTATCGGGCCTCTTCCTGCTCGGCATTTGTAGATTTCCGATTTCAGCTTGTTCTCTCCAGCGCTTACTATAAAGCTGTGAACGGGCAAGTTTACTGGGCATGCTTGCTCACAACGACCACATCCAACACAAGCGTCGTAGAGTTCAGCGAGCTCACTTAATGATCCCTGAAGGGCAGCGTTAATCGCCTCTGGAATGTTAAGGTCTTGGGGGCAAGCGCGCCTGCATAGGTTGCATTGGCGACATGTAACCGCCATATCTATGATTTCATCGGTTTCTGGAAGGGCTTTCAGCTTATTTCGCAGAGGGGCAACCTTCAAAGCCACCTCTACGGCTATTTTGCCAACCTTTTCAGGATCAAGAATTAACACACCGGGCGTTTTGCCGCTTACAAGGTCTTCCACCACGGATTCCACGCTGTCGTTTGTACGGTTGGGAAGACCCATACAGTTTTTCTCTGAAGTAGCTATGACGGGGGCTTTAACCCTTTTAGCCTCTTCAAAAGCGTCGCAGCGGATACACTGCTCATCTAATACAATAACATCAGCTACGCCGCTTCTTATAAAGCGCAGCTGCCATGAAATTGGACCGATGATTTTTCCACGATTATAATAGCGTGTGATGTCATGGGCTGTACAGCATAAACCGCAGACCTCAACTTGACCCTCAAGGCCGCTCTCTTTGATATAGTCTATTATGCTAACAGACGGAACAACGTTGTGGCCTATGCAGAGGATTACAGGTTTCTCCACGTTTACAGTGCCATAACCCAAATCCACAAGCGGCGCATCAGGATCCCCCTTGGGAAAACCATAAGCCGCTATTTGGGCCATATCCGCAACTTCCAGGCCCACGTGATCTATCATGCCTGCATGGAAAACCTTAGACTCAAAGTCTAAGTTATTCCCCTCCTGCCCCGTGTGACAAACGGATAACAAATGAGTTAGCTGGGTTTCAACGTAGTCTAGAACCTCCTCCAGGTCGCCAATTGTTTCAGGCTTTACCCCGCATACAAGCCTGGTGACAGGCGCTTCAACCTGAATGTTTAACCCGCCCACATCTAGCGGCATATGCCTACCATACTTCTCTATCAGGTGCTCCACAAGATGGCGAGCATGTCCTATGTGAGTGGCGGCGCCGATACAACATGCCAAAAGCACCATGCGGGACTGCTGGGCCGCCATGTCTATTCCGCAGGCTCCACGCTTACCACTGGTTAGATCGCACTTGCCAAATGTGCAGAGACAGCAAACGTCACAGAAAGGCATATAAAACGGCTTGTAACGCTGCAGAAGCTTCATATCCCACTCTCTAAGGGCCGTCGGCGATGGGAAAGGCGTAGGCCCCATGGGCTCGGCCCATGTTTCCTCAACTATTTTGCCGATAGACAATTCAAAATTCTTTATAAGTCCAACATCAGCCTTTAATTCCCCGATCTTAACATGCAATTCTTTTTTACTCAATATCAAATCCAACCTGACGTTGTAGTTATAGAGACTTAACTAACAAGCCCTAGTCCTTAAGTTTTTCGGAAATTTTCTATAAATCGACAAGCATCACCTTACTAGCAACGTTTAACGTACCCAGCGTTTTCCATAATCTTTTTAACCGAGTTATATGCTGGAGTACTTGAGGGTAAGTTTAGAAGAGGTTTCCCGGAGAGAACGTAATCCTCAACGTTTTCGTCGTAGGCTATTTTACCCAAAAACTTGAAGGGCAAGGTTTCCATTGCTTTTTTCTGGAGGCTTTCCGGGAACCTGAAGCCGCCAACAACATAGAAGTTTTTAAATTCTATTCTCACTTCCTTCGCCACGCGATAGGCGCGTTGGACATGGTCAAAGGACTTTTTAGATGGATCTATCACGTCGAAGATATCATCAACCCTAGTCGTTATCCGCCTGTTCAGATGCTCTAAACCTGCAGGGGAATCTATCAGTACATACTTGTAGTTTTTTGTAAGCTTTTCAAGTGCCCCCTTCAGGGCGGCGTCTGGAAGACAGTAGCATCCCTCAATCCACTTTGTTCCAACAGCTATAAAATCGAAGTATTCGCCTTCATACATTCCATGTGTCCATATCCTACTTTCAATACGCTCTGATGGTGGCACACCCACCGTGGTTCCGCCTTCAACCAGAAAAGTTTCCACAAGAAGCTCCGAAATGGATTTCTTGCCCTTTTCATGGAGGTCTATGCCAACCATTTCGCCGAGGTTCTGATCTGGATCCGCGTCCACCAGAAGGAGCGGTGTCTCCCCAAGTTCAATAAAGTACTTCGTCATAAGAGCTACGAAGCTTGTTTTTCCGGTTCCACCCCTACCCATTGTTACAAGCAGCCGCATATGCCTCTCAGCCTCGCCTATCCACTCTCAGTCAAACTTATTTAGGTATCTCTTCTGCAGTAGCTTTTCAAACAACCTTTCAATAGCTTTTATCGCTTCGGACTCGCCGAATTTAAGCGGGGTTTCCCCCAGCATTTCGGCTTCTACAACTTTTTGGTCGAAGGGTATAAACCCTAAAACTTCCATGCTTGCTTTTTCCGCGAAGTTTTCAATAATCTTCCTTTGAGCTTCATTTTCAATTTTGTTTCCAACAATGAAGGCTTGTTTTATTCCGGCTTGGAGGCTTAACTCGTG
>Ga0071330_1077108_pt2 | contig 33933 bp, 30 predicted proteins | sample GBScel77sediment_FD_63802 | JGI IMG/M metagenome (GOLD analysis project Ga0071330, IMG submission 63802) | Hot spring sediment microbial communities from Great Boiling Spring, Nevada - Cellulolytic enrichment Sediment 77C v2 (version 2) | ecosystem: Environmental > Aquatic > Thermal springs >...
GCACTGTGCGAACTGCTCTCGTGTTCATCACCACCCGTTGAGTTTTTCACCCCGTTCACTTTCTTTCTGCTCGCAGCGCTTTACGGCGGCGGGGCAATTTTGGTGCGGGAATTGATTCTGAAGTGGCGAAAGGGATGGTTGTCGCTTTTTGTCCTCGGCACTGCTTACGGCATCGTTGAAGAAGGTCTGATGTGCAAGAGTTTCTTTGACCCCAACTGGCACGATTTAGGACCGTTAGGAACTTATGGGCGATGGGTTGGCGTTAACTGGGTTTGGGCTCAAGGGTTGACAGTTTACCATGCCACTTTCAGCATCGCCATCCCAATTCTTTTGGTTGAATTGGCTTTCCCTGAAGAGCGGAAGCGTTCGTGGGTGTCGGATGAGTGGCTCAAGATTGTTGGGTTGTTTTTCGTTTTGGACATCGTTTTTGGCTTCTGTTGCTTCCCGAAGCCAGAGACTCCTTACTACCCATCGCCGTTACATGTTGCGGGGACAGTTTTGGTTGTCGGGGTATTGGTTTGGCTTGCGAAAGTTTTGCCATCTACTTTGCCGATCCCGCTTTTGTCGCAGGTTCCGTCGGAAAGAAAGTTCGCAGTGCTTGGCTTCACTTCCACAGTTGCGTTCTTTGTCGTCTTTTGGGGATTGCCCAACACAAATTTGCCGCCATTAGTGACGATGGTGCTCGGTGCATTAGTCCCTTTGATTTCCGCTCGCTTTGTCATGCGATGGTCTGGAAACGGGCACAGGTGGTCGGATACTCACCGATTTGCTCTCGCATTTGGTGCGTTGAGTTTTTTCATCGCCCTTGCGCCGCTCCAAGAACTTTCAAACCCCATAAGACCTGACAATACTGCTGGCATGAGTTTGGTTGGTTTGGTTGCTTTAATTGGGCTGGTATGGCAATGGCGACGGTTGGTGCAATGGCGAGGCAGCAGTCAAAGGGTGCTACCGAGCAAATAAGGTCTTGGCGAGCCGAACCCATTCGGTTTCCTTTTGGGCTGCTAATTTCCTGTCGGTTGCCCATCTATCCGCCAGACGCATTACCTCCGCTTCACTGACCGGTGACTTGAAAGTGACTTTGCGCCCATCCTTTATGGCTCGTTGCCAATAAGCCTTTAGGTCTTTGTGGGGCGTGATGAAGAAAGCGCCGAGTAGACTGTTGAGCACATCAATCCTTCGGTCGCCCTTTTGCGAATCGTAGCGGAAACCTGGCTTGAATTTGAAAGGGTTAACTTTGATGATGGTTTGCCCTTTGAGTTGCTCGTAAAGGTGGGGCAAAACGCTCATTCGGGCGAGGGTGAATTGTTTTGGTCCGCCGGGGGCACCTCTCGGCAGCAGCCACAACTTTTGACCCTCTTCCGAAAGCACGAATTCCATGAAGATTTGGGCGACTTTTCGGTTCGGTGCCCCTTTCAACATGGCGATTGAGTCTGGATTGATGATGGTGAGTTTCGGCGGGTAAACGAACCCAAGCAACTCTTCACCCGCTTCCGCTATTTTCGCCCAAGCGTAAAAGTCAATGCTGGGCGCCGCAGCGATTTCGCCGTTAGCCACATCGGTCACAGGTTCGTCAGAGCCAGGGGCAACCCGTTTTGAGTTGGCGAAAATTTTCGCCAGAATGTCCCAACCCTTCTCCCAACCGTAGGCTTGAAGGATGATTTCGCACATCATGTGAGCACTTCCGCTGCGACGAGGGTCAGGCATCGCTATCCAGTTGAAAAGTTTCGGGTTAGTCAAATCCTCCCAAGTCTTCGGTTGCTTAACCTTCAAAGTCTTCAGCACCGCTTTGTTGAACATGATCCCGAAACCCGAAACGGCAGCACCATACCACATACCATCGGGGTCGTAAAGGGGGACTCCAGCAATGGTTTTGGGGAGTTTGCTAAGTATAGTCAGCGAAAGTTTCACCGGTTGAAGCAAGCCTTCCCGTTTCAGTTGCAAGTAAGGGTCTATCCCGCCGCCCCAGAAGATGTCAACGCCGATGCCTTTCGGCGATTTGCTAAAGTTCGTGCGGATGTAGCGCAAAATCGCCATAGTCCCTCCGACATCAATCCATTGCAAAGTAACCGTTCGCCCCGTCCGCTTGCGGTAGTGACTTTGAAAAGCCCACTCAAACTCTCTCTGGATTCCCTCCCAATGGGGCGAGACCAAGACCAATTTGTCCTGAGCGCTAACGGCTACACCCAACAGCAGGACCGCCAACCCCAACACAAACTTGCGCATCGTCAATGTCACCTCCCAAATTTTGTTGTCATCATCATTGTGGCGCTGAATTGAAGCGTTTGGAGGCGATGAAGGCTATGGCTCTGAACCGGGATGCTGAACATATATTGGAGTTGCTCTGGATTCGGAAGCACGAAAAAGGCGATCCTCCATATTTGCACTTACTTGAGGCGTCAATGACGAAAGACGCCCTTCAGGAACTTTTGGAACAAGGCTTGATCGTTCAAGTCAACGGCGAATGGCAGTTGACTGAAAAGGGTGAGGAATTTGCCCGTGTAGCGTTGCGTCGGCGCAGGTTGGCTGAACGGTTGCTGGTTGACCTTTTGCAGACAGCAGATAACCTTTTGGATGAAACGGCTTGCAGCATAGAGCACATTTTGCATGAAGGCTTGGAGGAGGCTGTTTGCACTTTACTTGGTCACCCAAGGTTTTGCCCTCATGGAGGAGAAATTCCACCTGGCAAATGCTGCGAGGAAGCGCAAAGGACTGGATTTCGCTTGATTGTGCCTCTGTCGGAAATGCAACCTAATGAGACAGGGCGAATTGCCTACATCCAAACCAAAGACACAACCGTCATGCAAAAATTGATGGCGATGGGAATTCTGCCCGGCGAACCGATAAGGCTCATCCGCCGGTCTCCTTCTTTCGTCTTTGAAGTCCAACACACTCAGTATGCCGTCGACAGCGACATCGCCGATTGCATCTATGTTAGGTTGACGCCGAACCAAAGTTGACGCCGAAAAACTTGTGAAACTTGCGCTTCTCTCGGGATGCCCTTAACCTTATCTTTGGTGCTGAAGAGAGTGCTTGCGTAAGGAGGTAGCAGGATGGGAAGCGGTGAACTTTTTGAGACGATGGCAATCCCTTTCATCATCGCTGTTTTGTTGACTGGCACCACTTTGGTGGTGATCACGCCTTCAGATGCGAAAACTCGTATTCGTGGGATTGCTTTGGCTTCAACCCTTGCAGCGTTTCTCATCGGAGTAGCAATGTTTTTGCGGTTCGATTGGGGTAGCAGCGACTGGCAGTTCACCTTTGATGCTACTTGGATACCTTCGATCGGCGCTCAAATAAGTTTCGGCGTTGACGGCATCAGTTTGCCCCTTTTGCTCCTCACCCTCTTCCTCGGACCTTTGTGTGTCCTCGTTTCAATCGGCGAGATTGAAGAGCGGATCAAGGAGTTCCATATCTGCCTTCTGCTCATTGAAGCAGCGCTCGTGGGCGTTTTCACTGCCCGAGACCTTTTGCTCTTTTACGCTTGCTGGGAGGTCATGTTGGTTCCAATGTTCCTGTTGATTGCTGTCTGGGGTAGTGGCAACAGGTTCTACGCTGCAGTCAAGTTCCTCCTCTACACGCTCCTTGGTGGCGTTCTAATGTTGGTTGGGATTTTGGTGCTCTCCCTTCACTATCAACATGCCACTCAGCAACCGATGACCTTCAGCCTTGACAACTTGCTTCATCTTCAACTCCCACCGACCATGCAACTTTGGCTCTTCTTGGCTTTCGCTTTTGCTTTCGCCATCAAAGTTCCCATGTTCCCATTCCACACATGGCTCCCTGACGCTCACACTGAAGCGCCAACGGCTGGCAGCGTCATCTTGGCGGGAGTCTTGCTGAAGATGGGAAGTTACGGCTTCATGAGGTTTTGCTTGCCTTTGTTCCCTGAAGCCTCTCAAGTTTTAGCACCTGTCATCGCTTGGCTGTCCATCCTCGCTATCATTTACGGCGCGTTAATGTCTTGGGTGCAGACGGACATTAAGCGGCTCATCGCCTATTCGTCAGTCTCACACATGGGCTTCATCACATTGGGGATTTTCGCTTTCCATCCAACAGCAATGTCTGGCAGTTTGCTTCAAATGGTCAATCACGGCTTGAGCACGGGGATGTTGTTCATGCTGGTCGGGCTACTTTATCAGCGCCGGCACACTCGCTTGATGAGCGAGTTCGGTGGGATTGCTAAGGTCATGCCCGCTTACGCTGCCTTCTTCCTCATAGCACTTCTCGCTTCTGTCGGTCTGCCAGGTTTAAACGGGTTCGTCGGAGAGTTTCTGATTTTGGCTGGAACTTTCCAAGTGCACTGGTATTGGGCTGCACTTGCTGCCTTTGGCGTCGTATTGGCGGCGGTTTACTTGCTTTGGCTTTGGCGCAATGTCTTTCACGGTCCGATAACGAAGCTAGAAAACCAAAACTTGCCTGACTTGAATGGGCGAGAGAAGTGGCTTGTGCTCGCTCCCGCCGTCATTGCAATGTTCGCGATAGGAATTTACCCTCGTTGGCTTTTGAAACCGATGGAACCTTCCGTTCTCGCTGTGGCTCAGAAAGTCAAGGCTGCTCAGGTGGCTCACGCCATTCAATTGGATAAATCGCTTTCGGCTCAAATTTCACAAGCCGAAGCAAAACGCTAAACTAAAAGATGAAAGGCAGTGATACTTATGAGCGTTGTGGTTCGCAAGAAAGTCATTCACTACCCAGAAACGGACGGGAAGCCTATGGCGGAGACAGATATTCACTACGAAGCAGTGACAAACACGAGGTTTGCACTGCAGTGGTATTTTCGTGACCGCGATGATGTTTATGTTTCAGGCAACTTGTTCGTTTACTATGAGGAAGGCAACCCGAAGAAATGCGTTGCTCCCGATGTTTTTGTCGTCTTTGGGGTCCCGAAAAAGAGGCGTCGCGTTTACCTTGTTTGGGAAGAGGGCAAAGGTTTGGATGTGGTTTTTGAGTTCACAAGCAGGAAGACGCGCAACGAAGATTTTGGTCGGAAGATGGACATTTACAGGGGCATTTTGGGAGTTAGGGAGTTGTTCATTTTTGACCCGCTCAGGGAATACATGGAGCCGCCTCTTTTGGGCTTTTATCGTCGTGGTGATAGGTGGGTTAGAGAAGAGCCGAGAGAGGGAAGGCTTTTCAGTGAAGTTTTGGGTTTAGAAGTCGTCATGGTCGGTGAGATGCTGAGACTTTACGACCCCAAAACCCAAAACTTCCTGCCAACTCCCGAAGAGTTACTGCAGCAAAGATGAGCCTGCTCTCTTCTGTTCCACGCCGACTCTCTCGCAGTAAGCCTCAAGCACACAAGTTCCACATTGTGGATTCTTTGCTGTGCAGACATAGCGCCCGTGCAAAGTGAGAGCGTGTCCGAACCAACTCCACTCCTTGCGGGGAACGAGTTCCATTAAGTCTTGCTCAATTTTGTCAGGTTTCTTGTTTCGGGTGAGACCAAGCCTTTGTGCGACCCTTTGAACATGGGTGTCCACAGCGATGCCTTCTTGTATCCCAAAGGCTGTGCCAAGGACGATGGCAGCAGTTTTCCTTCCAACTCCGGGCAGTTGCAATAGTTCGTGCATGCTCTTTGGCACCTCGCCGTTAAAGCGTTCTACCAAAACTTTTGCCACGCTGATGATAGTGCGGGCTTTTTGGCGGAAGTAACCCAGCGGTCGGACAATCTCTTCAACTTCCTTCAGGTTCGCTTTCGCGAGGGCAGCAGGGTCGGGAAACTTACTGAAAAGTGTAGGTGTCACCTCGTTGACTTTTTTGTCGGTCGTTTGAGCCGACAGAATTGTTGCGATAAGCAACTCAAAGGGGTTATGCCAATTCAACTCCGTCGTGGCTTTCGGATATGCCTTTTTGAGTCGCCTGCGAATTTGCCTAATTGCCGCAGCACCTTTGACCTTTTGCCCCATCAAATTCACCTCACCCCTCAGCATTTCATCGTCAAAAAGTATGACAAATTCGCCCAATTCGTTTTAGGTTCGCCAACAGGAAGGTCATTCCCAATGCAACCGTTGGCAAAATGTTTAGTGGCAAGTAACGACGCAGCAAAAGCTTTGCTGCCGGCAAGATTTTCAGTAGTAAGGCGATCGTCGGCGGTTCTAAACACTCTGTAAATGACAGCCATGCGAGGTGAGAAAGGTGAGGGGCGTCATCGCCCAAGTGTTCGTCGGCAGCAACGGAGCAACAGCGTTCTACTTGGACACGGGTCAACCCGTTCGGGTCAACAAAACCGCTTGGCAGGTCACGGTGGTGGATGACTATGGCTGTGAGGAAGTGTTCTACTTTCAATCCGAATAGGCTGCCCGTGAGTTCGTACAGGAAATAGGCAGCGAAAATGTGGATGAGGAGTGAAAGGGACGCTAAGCGAAAAGTCATCTAAAGTCTTGGAGCAATTCTTCTTGCAGCGCGAGCAATTTGAGCAGATGGTTGCGTCCATGAACCCACAGGAGTTAGCACAAGTGTTAAGCGAAGTTCTTGCCCTTTATGCTAACGACAAAAATTCCTCTACACTGCGAGAGTGGGTTGTGCTTCGTATCGCAGGTTGCCAACACCGTCCCGATAAAATCGGCTACAATGGCTATCGGGGTGAAGTGCCTTACGAAGTAAAGCCCCGTAATGTGCGCTCAGTTGAGAGAAAGCGAAAACGATTGAACGGAGACGGTAACTTTACAGATTTCACCTACGAACGGTTGGAAAAATATCTGCGGGACAAGGTGCAAGTGCTGGTGGCAGGCTTTGTGGACGGCAACTTGATCTATGTGCTGGAAGTGCCTTTTGAGAGCCTCCGCAACACTTTGAAGGCGCAACTGGATAGGCAGTTTCATGGTAAGCGCCCTAAGGGTGTCTTTCTACGCAGTGCTAATTTCTCATTTCGGGATTATGCCAACGATGCCAATGTGCAGTGTCTTTTCTTAAATCCGCAATGGCGTAACTTCGCCGACTTTTTAAGCCGCGATTTTTGCACTTACCTTGAACGCTTTGAAGTAGGTGAGGCAGATGGTGGAACTCAACAAAGTCATCGTCGGGGATGCGTTGACGGTTTTGCGGCAGTTGCCCGATGACTTCGTGGATGTCACGGTCACTTCACCACCTTACAACAAGGGCGAGCGGGATAAAGGTTGGTTGGTGGATAAAGTCGTTTACGAGGGTGTTCGTGATTGTAAAGACGAGGCTGAATATCAAGCCGAGCAGATTGCCGTTCTCAACGAACTTTATCGAGTGACCAAACCCGGTGGCTCGCTCTTTTACAACCACAAAATCCGATGGGTTCGTGGCAGGCTCATTCACCCTTACGAATGGGTCAGTAAATCTCAATGGATTTTGAGGCAGGAAATCATTTGGCACAGAAAGATTGCGGCGAACCTTCGTGGTTGGCGTTTTTGGCAAGTGGACGAACGCATCTACTGGCTTTATAAGCCACGCTTTGAAGGCGACACCATCGGCGAGGAACTCAACCCGCGCCACGCCTTGCTCACTTCTGTCTGGGAGATTCCGCCAGAACGCGACCAGCGCCATCCCAACCCTTTTCCGATTGAGTTACCGACCCGATGCATCTTCTCGGTTCTTGACGGGCGTAAGGGTGTAGTGCTTGACCCATACTGTGGCATTGGCACGACTTTGGTCGCCGCAAAACTTTTGGGATGCGATTATCTGGGTATTGACATCAGCGAAACTTATGTCGCTATCGCATGTGAGCGGCTGCAAAATGCGGAAGCGGAACGAGCGAGAGTTGCGGCGGAACTTTCCCTGCATGTCGTGCGCAAAACTTTCAAAGAACGCAAAGAAAGAGGAGAATGGGTTGGTCGGTTTAGACCGAAGCCGCTGGCAAGCGGAGACCTTGAACAAATCGCCAAGCAAGTCGCCTTGCCGATACAGGATGAATGAATAAGGTAGCGCAAGTTGGCATGCCAATAGCAACGCACCGAACGGAGGCGAAAAATGGATGCAGACTTTGCGAGTTGCATTGGCGCAAATTAATGCGACGGTCGGCGATATTGAAGGCAACGCGAAAAAGATTGCTGAAGGCATTGAGCGGGCGAAGGAAGTTCGGGCAGACATCGTGGCGTTCCCTGAACTATCTGTGACAGGTTATCCTCCCGAAGATTTGTTGCTCAAACCGCACTTCATTGCCCTCAACAAGGAAGCGGTAAATGAGTTGGCGAAACTCGTCCCAAAATCGTTGGTCGCAGTTATCGGTTTTGTGGACGAAGACAACGGTGACATCTTTAACGCTGCAGCCGTTTTGCACGACAACAAAATCGCCGCCATCTACCGCAAACACTACCTGCCCAATTACGGCGTCTTTGACGAGTTCCGCTACTTCCAACAGGGCAACGAAGGAGTAGTGTTGGCGCTCAATAATGTGAGGGTCGGCATAACAATTTGCGAGGACATTTGGTATCCCGGCGGTCCCGCCCGTGCTGAAGCGTTGCTGGGTGATGCCCATTTGTTGCTGAACATCTCATCGTCACCTTACCACATGGGCAAGTTGGTTTGGCGGGAGCGAATGTTGGGCGTTCGTGCTAACGATAACCTTGCAGCCGTCGCTTATGTCAACCTGGTCGGTGGGCAAGATGAGTTGGTCTTTGATGGCGCCAGTTTGATTGTCAACGAGCGTGGGGAAGTTATTGCTCGCGCAAAACAATTTGCCGAAGATTTTTTAGTCGCCGACATTGACCTTGTGAGCATCACCCGAACCAGATTGCATGACCCACGCCGAAGGCGGGATAAGCAGGAACTGGATGGAGCGAATGTGAAAATCGTTGCTTTACCTTTTGAGCCCGCTGAACCAAAGCCTGCCATTGAGCCGCGAATTGAAATGCCTTTGCCCAAAGTCGCTGAAGTCTATTGGGCGCTTGTTCTAAGCACGCGGGATTACTTGCGCAAAAACGGGATGAAAGATGCCGTCATCGGGTTAAGTGGTGGTATTGACAGTTCCTTGACTTGTTGCATCGCTGTGGATGCGTTAGGGCATGAGCATGTGACAGGCGTGGCGATGCCCGGACCTTACTCGTCGCAACACAGCCTTGAAGATGCCGAAGCACTGGCACGCAACTTGGGCATTCGCTTTTTGGTCATCCCTATCACAGGTGTCTTTGAAGCATTCCTACGGGCATTGAGTGATGTGTTCCGAGGTCTCCCGCATGATGTGACAGAAGAGAACTTGCAGGCGCGCATTCGCGGGACGATTTTGATGGCACTGTCCAACAAGTTCGGTTGGTTGGTGTTGACGACGGGCAACAAGAGCGAAGGCAGCACAGGCTATTGCACCCTTTACGGCGACACGGCAGGCGGTTTCGCTGTGCTCAAGGATGTTTACAAGACGCTCGTTTACGAACTGGCAGCATATGTCAACGAGAAGGCTGGGCGTGAAATTATCCCTCGTCGCGTCTTTGAAAAGCCGCCCAGCGCCGAGTTACGCCCGGGTCAAGTGGATCAGGAAAAACTACCACCTTATCCACTGCTTGACGCTATCTTGCAAGCTTATGTGGAAGAAGACAGAAGCGTTGCTGACATCGTGGCGATGGGTTACGATGAAGCGACTGTTCGGAAGGTGGCTTGGATGGTGGACAGCAGCGAATATAAGCGCCGTCAATTTCCACCAGGACCGAAAATCACATACCGAGCCTTCGGCAAAGACCGAAGGCTACCCATCACCAACCGATTTAGAGAGTAGGAAGGCAAGTGAGGCACAACGCTTTACCGAAAGCGCTGCACCGTTACTTTTTGGAATGTGGATGCAAACCAGTAGAACATCCGCAAATATCGGCAATTCGTCATAGAGCGAATTTTGGAGTTCGGTGACGAGCGAGCCATCCGGTGGCTGCGACGGACTTGCGGCGATGACGCCATCCGCCAAGTTGTCTGCCAAAGCCGACGCATCTCCAAGCGCACCGCCAATTTTTGGTGCTTGCTGCTGAACATCCCGAAGGAGAAGGTGGCATGTTTGTCCAAACGCTCTCTCAACCCGCTCAAAGACTTTTGGAGCAACTGATAGGTGTGACCAAAAATGCTTCCCCAAAGCGCAAGTCAAAATGATTGCCGAAGCGAATTTGTGAAGCAGAAGGCAAGGAAGCACCCTATCATCGTGACAAACTTGTCAAATTGGAACACTTTTGCCCTTTAAGAGCGCTGAAAGGGGTGCGCCAATGCCCGCTTGCACGCATGCACACATGCACGCAAAAATTGATGAGACTTGCTATCCGCTACTTACCTGACAGCAAGGAGTGACCATTGATGACTGAAACGATGTTGGAGAAAGCGTTGGCTTTGGGGATGACCGAGGATGAGTTTCGGCAAGTTTGCGAGATTTTAGGGCGCGAGCCGACAGACACGGAATTGGCGATGTTCAGCGTTGAATGGAGCGAACACTGCGGCTATGGGAGGTCAAAACGATGGCTTAAGTTGTTGCCACGCGATGTAGGCAAATATCGTGCAGCCGTTGGTGGCGATGCGGGAGGCATTGAAGTCAAACCGGGCTTGTGGGTCTTGTTCAAGATGGAAAGTCACAACCACCCATCGCAAATTGAGCCCAAAAGCGGTGCAGCGACAGGTATTGGTGGCATAGTCCGCGACATTTTGGCGATGGGTGCTCGCCCCATCGCGCTCGTTGACACTTTGAGGTTCGCCGAACCTTCAGACCGAAAATCCCGCTACATATTCATGGGCGTCGTTGACGGCATCAGTTGGTACGGCAATTGCATTGGAATCCCCACTGTTGCCGGCGAGGTCGGCTTCAATGACTGCTACAAGACCAATTGCCTTGTTGGGGTCATGTGTATAGGCGTCGCTTGGGAACACGAGTTAATGACGAGTGCAGCGAAAGGTGCCGGCAATGCTGTCGTCTATGTCGGCAACGCGACAGGGCGGGATGGCATCGGTGGGTGTTCAATCCTTGCCAGCAAGGAGATGCGAGAGGAGTTAGAGATGCGCCCAACCGTTCAACTTGGTGACCCGTTCGCTGAAAAGTGTCTGATTGAAGCATGCCTTGAAGCCTTTAAAACAGGTGCTGTCGTCGCCGTCAAGGACATGGGCGCTGCAGGTCTAACATGCACAACCGTTGAGATGGCTGCGGCAGGAAATGTGGGCATGGTCGTGGATATCTCCCTTGTGCCGAAGCGCGAACCGGATATGGAAGCGTGGGAAGTGATGATGAGTGAGAGCCAAGAGAGGATGCTGCTCGTTGTCCAAAGAGGGCGAGAGGATGAGGTCAAGCGAATTTTTGACAAGTGGGGGTTGCATTGCGTCGTCCTCGGTCAAATCACAGACGACGGTATTGTGCGGATTTACGATGGCAAGCGACTGGTCGCTGAGATTCCGGCAAAAGCCATAGCCGAAGCCCCCATCAAAGAACTCCCCACGCAGAAGCCAGAGTATATTGAACAGGTGAGGCGCTTTGACTTCTCTCAACTGCCTGAACCCGACGATTACACCGATGCCCTTTTGCATCTATTGTCTTCGCCCAACATAGCCAGCAAGGCTTGGGTTTACGAACAGTATGACCACATGGTTCAGGTGAACACCGTTGTTCCTCCCGGCGCTGCTGACGCTGCTGTTCTCAGGCTTAAAGACTGGGACGAAAAACTTGGGATAGCCGTAACTGCCGATTGCAATTCCCTCTATTGCTACCTTGACCCATACTTGGGTGCTCAGTTAGCAGTTGCGGAGGCGGCTCGCAACTTAAGTTGCGTTGGTGCAGAACCTGCCGGTGTTACTGATTGTCTGTGCTTTGGCAACCCAGACAAACCCGACCGTTATTGGCAGTTCGTTGAGAGTGTCAAGGGTATCGCCGATGCTTGTCGCGAATTAGGCGTTCCCGTCGTGAGCGGGAATGTCAGTTTCTACAACGAGAGCGAAGTGAGCGTCATCCACCCATCGCCCTTGATTGGAATGGTGGGAGTTCTGGAGGATGTGAGCAAACACGCCACTATGGCGTTCAAGGACGAAGGTGACATTATCGTTCTGTTAGGGGTTTGCAGGGATGAACTTGGAGGCAGCGAGTATTTGCGCTGGAGGTTCGGGCTGGAAGTCGGGGAACCACCGAGGCTCGATTGGCGTTTAGAAAAAGCGGTGCAGGTCGTTTGTCGGGAAGGAATCAAGCAAGGCATAATCAAATCCGCCCACGATTGCTCCGAGGGGGGCTTGGCAGTGTGCTTGGCTGAATGTTGCATTGCGGGTGGGATTGGTGCTACAGTTAACTTGACAGTCAATGCAGTTCAGCCACCAATCACCAGTCGCTATTCGCCCATTCTTTTCGGCGAGACGGCATCGCGCATCATTGTGACCGCTGAGGCTTCCAAGTTGCCGGAACTGAGTGCTATCGCCAAAGAACACGATTGTCCGATGTTCGTGTTGGGTGAAGTCGGTGGAAGGGAGTTGGTGATAGCCTTTGAGGGCAAAGAACTGGTCAGGGAGGAGGTGAGAAACCTCAAGGCTGTCTGGTCAACTGCCCTTACTCAGCAGATTGACTCATGATTTACGCTTGCCAAGACACTTTGAGCACTGTGCTTCGGAGGTGTTTGCCATGAGGTTTTTTAACTGGCGAAGCACAAATGATTGGTCAGAGGGCACTGAGAAGGATTTAGAACAGGACATTGAGAAGGTTGCGCGTCAACAATGGAACATCCCTATGGACGAGTTCGTCCCGAAACCGCCCCACCGCATTTGGCGGGTCGGCGCTTTCATAGATGTCCAGAACATCTACATGTGCGTCAAGTCAGTTTTCGGGCACACCAAAATCAACTACAAAGTGCTGCGCGACTTCCTGACCCGCGATGGAGCGTTAGTCAAGATGGTCGCCTTCACCTGCTATGACCCCGAAAACCGCTCACAAGTTGACTTCATGCACGCCTTAGCGCTGATGGGTTACCGAGTAGTAGCGAAGCCGCTGAAGAGGATGCCCGACGGCAACATCAAAGCCAGCATGGACATGGAGATGGCGTTGGAAATTTTGGTCTCCGCCCCTTACCTTGACGAAATCGTTCTGGTGACAGGCGATGGCGATTTCGCTCCTATCGTTGACCATGTTGCTCGGATGGGGAAAATTGTCAAAGTCATTGGTCCGGACAGGCTCACCTCCCCAGACCTAATCCGCGTTTGTGACCAGTTCATCAACTTGGCTCAAATTGACGGCATATTCGTCGTGGATTGAACTCTGTCACTGTCCCGTGCCCCATCTCAAAGCGTGGGTGATAGAGGAAATGGCTCATCCGCCCCTTATTGTCCTTCTCGGTCCGACGGCTGTGGGAAAAACCGATGTCTCAATTCTGGTCGCTGAAGCCATCGGTGCCGAAATAGTTTCTTGCGACAGCGTCGCAGTTTACCGCTATATGGACATCGGTTCGGCTAAACCAACGCCTGAGCAACGGGCGAGGGTGCCTCACTATTTGATAGATGTCGTCAACCCCGATGAGCCCTACAATGTCGCGATGTATGTGCCTGATGCCGAAAGGGCGATCAAGGAAATATGGGAGCGCGGCAGGGTCGCGATGGTGGTAGGGGGAACTTCGCTTTACCTGTCGGCTCTGCTTGAGAACTTTGACTTGCCCATTGCCCCACCTAACGAGGAAATCCGGAAGCGACTTTATGAACTGGCAAGGCAGGAAGGAGTAGAAGCCTTGCACCGCCGTTTGAAGGAAATTGACCCCCAAGCAGCCCAACGCATTCACCCTCACGACCTCGTAAGGATAGTTCGGGCTTTGGAAGTTTACGAGCAAACGGGCAAGCCAATATCTGCTTTCTGGCATGGCGCTTTTGAAGCCCCACAACTCCGTCGCTACCCAAATGCTTTGGTTTTCGGCTTAATTTGCGAACGCGGTGAACTTTTCAGGCGTATTGAATCCAGAATGCACAAATTACTTGAGCGAGGATGGCTTGACGAAATTCGCAGGCTTTTAGATATGGGTTACTCGCCCGAACTCAAATCAATGCGCTCTTTAGGCTACCGCGAGTTTACCCAAGTCGTGCTCGGCAACTGGACCTTGGAAAAAGGGCAGCAAGAATACTTGCGCAACGCAAAAGCCTTCGCCAAGAGGCAGTGGTATTGGTTCAAAAGACGACCTTATGTCCGCTGGATTGACACAACAGCCAAAACGCCAGAACAAGTTGCTGAGGAAGTTGTGAGTTGCGCACTGAGAGTTCAGCAAAAGCAAACGCCTTGAGGGTTGAGTCTATTTCTCAACGCTCAACCCGCAACGCGCAACCCTTTACACAATGACCCGAGCGTGTTTGAGGGCTTCGCCGCATTGGCATGTCCGTTCGGGCGGGATTCGCTTTATCATCTCAACGAGCAACGCCCTCGCTTTGTCTATGCTCGCTGCGAAATTCCGCATGACTTCCTCAGCGGAGACGGGCTCAACCTCACCTTCGGCCACCAAACCGGTATCGTAATCGGTGACGATGGAGATGTTGACATAGCAGAGTTCAGCCTCCCGAGCCAAAACGACCTCAGGATATTGGGTCATATTGATGACTTCCCAACCCATTTGCGTGAACCATCGGCTCTCCGCTTTGGTGGAGAAGCGTGGACCTTCAATGACGACGACTGTCCCTCTCTCGTGGTGGGGAATGCCCAAATCCTTGCATGCCTGAATGGCAATTTCCCTTAACTGAGGGCAGTAAGGGTCAGCAGTGCTGACATGGGTTGTGATGGGACCGTCAAAGAAAGTGTCATCTCGGTGTCGGGTTCGGTCAACGAATTGGTCGCAGATGACGAAATCGCCTGGCTTGATGTGTCGTTGCAAACTGCCGACGGCGTTGGGAGCGAGGATTCGCTCAACCCCGAGAGCCTTCATTGCCCAAATGTTCGCTTTGTAGGGGATTTTGTGGGGCGGATATTGGTGCTTGCGACCGTGCCGAGGCAGGAAAGCCACTCTCTTGCCAGCGATTTCAACGATGGTGACCAAGTCGCTCGGCATGCCGAAAGGCGTTTCAACTTTGATTTCCTCAAGCACCGTTGCCCCTTCAATGTTGTAAAGTCCTGAACCGCCGAAAACCCCAATCTCTGCCTTCCGCTCTTTGACTTCGGGGAACATCTCTCACTCACCCTCCTCTCGATTTTCGCCTTTGTCGCCTATCTGCCACAGTGGCAATTCCACGATGAATTTAGCTCCACCCGACGGCGAATCTTCCAACCAAATGCGACCGCCGTGGGCTGTGATTAGGTTTTGGACTATCGCCAATCCCAGACCAGTTCCACCCCTTGCGGCTTTAGTCGTCACGAAGGGGTTAAAAATTCGGTCACGCAATTCTGCAGGAACGCCTGGTCCGTCGTCTTCAACTTCCAATCTCGCCCAATTTTCCCGGACGCCCGTTCGGATGATGACCATTCCACCTTTGCCACTTTCGGCAATGGCTTCCCCAGCGTTCCTGACCAGTTGGACGACAACTTCTTCCAAATCGCCCCTCCGACCCCATATAGGCGGAACGGGTGAAAGTTCAAGGTTGACTTGAATTCCGTCACGCACCAACGAGTAAGAAACCAACTGAGCCGCTTCCTGAATGACTTTGTTGAAGTCCAGAAGTTCCTTTTCCTCTGTCCGTCGGGCATCAGCGAAATGAGTGATGGAATGGGCAATTTTGCGAATTTGCTCTGCTGCTTGTAGGATGTCTGCCAGTTTCTCCTTCGTTCGCTCCTTCAAATCCTCGGTGTCCAAGATTAACTCCGCATTGCCCATGATGACCTGAAGCGGGTTGTTGATTTCGTGAGCAATCCCAGCAGCCAACTCACCCAGTGTTGCGACCCGAAAAGACCTTGCCAAGTGCTCCCAACCTTCGACCTGTTGTCCTGTTGCCATCCCATGGTCTGCTATCCCTTTCTCCTTTTCGCAAACCCAACTGGCAATTAACTCTGCCGAAACTTGGATGGCAACCTCATCTTGCTCGGCAGATTCTCCCGAAAAAGCAGCGACGAAAAGATAAGCGGGTCGGTCCATTTCCGGCGGAACTTTTGCCACCCACAAAACTTGTTGCCCTGTTTGGATGCGGTAGGTTGTCCTATTGTCCGCTATCATGTTGTCCAAAATCTCCGGTTCCCAACTACTGGTCTCCAAGTTGACCGCAAACTCCCACTTGCCTTCCTCACCCTCGCCGCTTGCCTCTTGTCCTTTGCCCCGCAAACAGTAAATCCCTCCCCCTTTTGCTCCCAGCCAATCCAACAGTGCACTTAGCGCTTCTTGAAGTTGATTTTGCCGCCCCAAAGCAATTGCCTTTCTTAAAACGGACAACTCCCTTCCCTGTGGTCCCGTTGTCCGTTGTCCTGTTGCTTGTTGCCCTGTTGTCATATCCCTTCTCCCTTACCCCCATTCGGGATTGCGTTTAACAGATTGTGACGATAGAGGCGACTTGTCAATTGCCCAAAAGTGTCGGTTGCTCCTCTGTTAGCCCCTTGCCCTCTGCCCCTTGTCCCTCACTCAAGAAGGGAGCAACCATTGCTGCAAATTCTTCTTCGGTCAAAATCCGAACACCCAACTCCTGTGCCCGCTGCAACTTGCTGCCTGGATTTTTGCCGACAACCAAAAAGTCTGTTTGCCGCGAAACGCTGGATGCTGGACGCCCTCCAAGCCTCTTGACAATGTCTTCCGCTTGTGAGCGCGTCCACCTTTCCAGTTCACCGGTGAAGACAACGACCTTGCCTTTGAGAGGCGATTCTGGGACGACCGGTGCTTCCTCCTCAGGTGAAGGTTGGATGCCTGCTTTCTTCAACTTCTCCATCAACCTCTGCCCCAGTTCGCTTCGGAAGAACCGGACAACACTTTCGGCGATTTTTGGACCGACGCCAGGGATAGTTTTGATTTCCCACTCCTCTGCTTGCGCCAACCGTTCCAGACTGCCGAACTTTTTCGCCAATAACTCTGCCACCCGCTCGCCGACATGGCGGATGCCCAGCGCAAAGATGAACCTTGACAAGGGTGCCGTTTTGCTTCTCTGAATTTCGCTGAGGACTTTCGTCGCCAACTTATCACCCCAGCCAGGCAATCTCGTTAATTGCCACTTCTGCAGGAAGTAAAGGTCAGCGGGGTCACTGAGCAATCCTGCCCCAACCAACTGGTGAATTCGCTCCTCTCCCAACGCTTCAATGTTCAAGGCATTGCGAGAGCACCAATGCTTGATCCAGTTTTCAACTCGCGATGGGCACTCGTTGTTGGGGCAATAGTAGTCCACCTCACCAGGCGGTCGGACAACGGGTGTGCCGCAAATGGGACATTCTTTCGGCATCTCAAATGGTTTCTCCTCACCCGTCCTCTTCTCCTTGACGACACCCACGACCTCAGGGATAACGCCACCCGCCCTTTGGACGATAACCCAATCACCAATGCGGACATCAAGCCGCTTGATTTGGTCTTCGTTGTGGAGTGTCGCGCTGGTGATTGTCACGCCCTCAACCTGAACTGGTTCAAGTTCAGCCACAGGTGTCAGTTTCCCTGTGCGACCGACTTGAACGACGATGTTGAGCAGTCTGGTTTCCTTTTGCTCGGCAGGGAACTTGAAAGCGATTGCCCACCTCGGCGCGTGAGCCGTTGCTCCCAATCGTTCCTGAAAGTCCAGCCTGTTGACTTTAACGACGACTCCGTCAGCGGAATACGGTTCATCGTGGATGCGTCTAACCCACTCGTAGCAGTAATCAATGACTTCACCTATGCCGTGACAAAGACGGCTATGCGGGTTAACTTTGAAGCCCGCCCGTTGCAGCCATTGCAATACCTCCCATTGCGTCTCAAACTCAATCCCTTCGTAGTAGCCGACACCGTAGCAGAAGATGTCCAAGCGCCGTTGTGCCGTAATGTTGGGGTCAAGTTGGCGGACGGAACCTGCAGCAGCGTTTCTGGGATTAGCGAAGGGTCGTTCACCTTTACGAATTTGCTCTTCGTTGAGCGCCTCAAAATCCGCTTTCGTCATGAAGACTTCACCCCGAACTTCAATGATCGGCGGTGGGTCGTCAATGAGCAAACGAAGCGGGATGGTTTTGATAGTTCGCAAGTTGTTGGTCACATCCTCACCTTCAATACCATCTCCACGAGTTGCACCCAAGACTAAAACTCCGTTTTCGTAGGTCAAGTTCACCGCTAAGCCATCAATCTTCAACTCGCAGGTGTAGTCAATGACTTCCGTTGCAGGCAAGCCCAAAAAGCGCTTAACCCTTTGGTCAAAGGCACGCAATTCCTCTTCGTTGAAGGCGTTGTCTAAACTCAACATCGCTTTTCGGTGAGTTACCTTGGCAAACTCTTCCGCTGGAGGGAAACCAACCCGCTGAGTCGGGCTGTCTGGCGTCACAAGGTCAGGGAAGCGTTCCTCAATTTGCACCAAGCGCCTAAACAAACGGTCGTATTCCTCGTCGCTGATGATGGGTGAGTTGAGCACATAGTAAAGCCAACAGTGGATGGTCAATTCTTTGCGCAGCCTCTCCGCTTCTCGCTCCGCCTCCTCTCGGGTCAGCGCCTCAACGGGCTTGTCAATGGCTTGTTTGCGCAACTGTTCAACTTGTTGGCGTGCCTCATCAACGGTCATCCGTTGCATTGCCCATCACCCCTTAAGATGATGGCAAGGTTACTTGGAGTGTTCTCCTCGTTAAGTCAGCGCTAATGCTCGCTCCCATCAGGTTCAAAAGCGCCATGCCCAACAAAGCGTCTTCACCGTAAGTGATCAAAATGTCCACAATTTGCTCAGTCGCCTCTCCCAATTGAATCCACCCTTCAAAAACCAGTTCAGGTTGGATGCGTCCGTCAGCAAGTTCCGTTAGTCTTAGGTCAACCAATACTAACCCCAGGGACACGGCTACACTGACGGGCAGACAAAGAGCACCGTTGAAGCCAGTATCTATGACTGCTTCCAAGTCTACAATCCCACGCAGTCCTCTCACTCGGACGGGAATTTTCATTTGCAATTCTTCGTCAATGCGTCCCTCAATCGTCACGAGTTACCACCTCTTCTTGTCCAAAAAGCCGATTCGGCGGGAGAAGAAAACTTTGTCTGGATGGCGCTCACGCAACCGGAACAACGCTTCAGTGTGAGTTGGTGCGATTTCGTAATCGCCGCTGTCTGGGTCAATGACCACATACTTGCCCCAATGCTCCCGCTCAAGTTGGCTTTTCAATTGTTCGTAAATCGCCATACCCTTTCGGACAATTTCGCTAACTTTCACGGGTTTGACAGTCACCAAAGTTTTCTGCTCAGCCATTTCGCTCACCCCTGTAGTCCTGTTGTCCGTTGCCCTGTTGTCCTTTCAGTCCTCCCATCGCCCAAATTCAAGTTTGCCACCGACAAAGACAGCGATGACTTTCACGCTTTGCCATTCGCTGACAAACGCTTCTTCCTCGGGCAGGTGCGAGAGCACGGCTAAATCGGCGAGTTTGCCCGGAGCAATTGTGCCGACTTGACATTCAATATTGCAGGAAAAAGCAGCGCCTTGAGTGTAAGCCAATAATGCTTGTTTCAAAGTCAGCCGCTCGCTTGGTTCAGGGTGAGTCAAAGCCCCGACAATCCCTTCCAGTGGACCGAAAGGCATACCGTCTGAGCCAAAAGCCAAAGGGATTCCCGCTTTGACAACAGAGTTGAACGGGTTCAATCGTTTCGCTCGCTCCCAACCCAACCTCGATTCGTAAAGTCCGTTGGGTTGTTGCCACCTCGCAACAAAATTTGGCTGCATAGAAGCCACCAAGTTCAATTTGCTCAACCAACCGATGTGCTCAGGTCGCAAAAGTTCCAAATGCTCCAACCGATGCCTTAGAAATCGCTTGCCTTCCATCCGAACGAACCGAAAAGCCTCAATGGCTTGGTCAATTGCCAAATCGCCGATGGCGTGAACAGCGAGATGCCAACCCATTTCGTTCAACTCCAGCATCAATCCCTCAGCAACCCGATCTCTCAGGAGCAAGCGACCGGTTTCGTGAGAGGCGTCTGCGTAAGGCTCACGAAGCGCTGCTGTCCGAGCGCCAATTGAGCCGTCAAGGAACAGTTTCACGAACTTCGCTTCACACTTCTCTTTGTCAATTCGCCAACTCAAAGGCGCTTTCAACTGATGCGCTGTTGCGGGTGGGACACAGCAAACGAAGCGAACCCTCAGGTCGCCGTCAGCGACAGCAGTTTCGTAAACTTCCAAATCAGCGTAAAGGTCTGCCATTGTCGTGACGCCGTGCTCAAGCGCTATTTGGTTGGCAATTCGCAAGGCTTCCCGCTTCTCTGAAAGGTTCGGCTCAATGAAAGGCTCCAAGTATCGGATGGCATCATCAGCGAGTAACCCGTTTGGCTGACCCGATGTTTTGAAAACGAAGGGATGGTCGCTGGGCAGATTCATAAGTTGCAGCGCTTTCGTGTTAACGACCCACAAATGCCCATCAACTCGCCTCAACGCAACAGGCACATCGGGCGCAACTTTGTCTAAATCCCAACGGTTCGGATAACGCTTTTCGTCAACAAACAAACTTTCGTCCCAATCGTAGCCAATTAGGAAACGGGACGAGGGACGAGGAGCGAGGGACGCAGTTTTTTGAACGATTTGCAGCAACTCCTGTAGGCTACGAACTTGGCTCAAGTCAAGTCGCAACCGTTTCAATCCCGTGCTGATTGGATGCATGTGGGCGTCAATGAAGCCGGGCAATACAGGGCAACCCTTAGCGTCCCAAACATTTTTGCCTCCCGGTCGCACGAAGTCGTTTTGCAGAGCAACATTGGCAATTCGGTCGCCATTCAGAACAATAGTCCACAGCCCCACACCTTCGTCGGTAAGAGGCAACCTCGCGTTGACGATGGCTTGGAAACTTTTTGACCGCACAGCAAACCCACCAACCTTTCTCAACGATTTTGCGCTATCGTTTGTGTTGCAAATCGGTGACTACGGTTCCAAACTATGACTGTGGAAGCACGAATGATTAATCCCAACAAAAGTCTGGGACTTTGGAAGGCTTGACGAAAGCGACAAGGCAAGGAGGGAACAGGCATGGGCAAGAACGGGCGAGCGTTAGGAAGGGTTATCACGGCGATGGTCACTCCTTTTGACGAAAACGGGCAAGTGAACTATGCGGAGGCAGAGAGGCTCGTTGAGCATTTGATTCAAACGGGTTCGGAAGGGATTGTGGTCGCTGGCACAACTGGCGAATCTCCGACTCTCTCGCACAAGGAGAAACTTGAACTGTTCCGAGTTGTCAAGCAAGCAGCGGCAGGACGGGCGAAAGTGATTGCGGGGACAGGAAACTACAACACCGCTGAAAGTGTTGAGTTGACGAAAGAAGCCGAACAAATCGGGGTTGACGGTGTCTTGCTCGTTTGCCCCTACTACAACCGCCCCAATCAGGAAGGTTTGTTTCAACACTTCAAAACCGTCGCACAAGCGACATCTTTGCCTGTTATCCTTTACAACATCCCCAGTCGGACGGGGCGAAATATTGAAGCGAGCACGACCCTGAGGCTTGCCGAAGAAGTTCCCAACATCGTCGGCATAAAGGAAGCGAGCGGTGACATGAAACAAGTCGCCGATATTTGCTCAAAAGCGCCGGAAGGTTTCGCTGTTTGGAGCGGCAATGATGAGGACACTTTCCACATAGTTGCTTTGGGCGGGGTCGGCGTTATCAGCGTCGTCTCCCACATTTGCGGTCAAGAGTGCAAGCAGATGATTGAGGCGTTAGAGAAAGGCGATTTGCAAACGGCAAGGCAAATCCATTTCAAGTTGATGCCGCTGGTCCGTGCCTTGTTCCCGCCGACGAGCCCCAACCCGGCACCAATTAAGGCTGCTCTGAACTTGCTTGGGTTCAAAGTCGGCGCACCAAGATTGCCCTTAGTTCCGTGCACTGATGCGGAAATTGAAGCAATCAAAAGGGCTTTGCAGGCAGTGGGGAAGATGTGAACCAAGGGAAGGTGCGGTCATTTGCTGATTAGAACTGGGGCTCGGCAGCATGGCTTGGGTTGACAAATTTAGGTGAGGTCGCTATCATATGAACGAAAAATCCTGAATGACGGAGGTGGTCGCAAATGCAAGTGACGGCTGAAAAGTTGGCGAAGTTAACGACGGAGTATGCGGGTTACTTGGAAGGGGACAAGTTGGACGCTTTCTTCCGGGAGTTTGGGATCAAGTTTGCGGCTGGTCATTGGGCAGCGGGCGAATTCGCTGACCGCTTCAACCCTATCGGCTACAATGTCCACCGACCAGATTTCCGAGATACCGTCGTGGACCAAATTGCCCGTGTCGCACAAGCAGGGATTGAAGGGATTGAGTTCCACGATGTCCTCTTCCTCAACGAGAAAGGTGAAATTGACGACGCCAAGATCGCAGAGGTCAAAGACGCCCTTGCGCATTACAAAGTCACACCGACTAACATGAACATCAATGTCTGGACAAACTCCATCTATCGGATGGGTGGCATAACGAACCCTGACCCAGCAATCCGCAAGCGGGCATTGGAGCAGTGCCTTCAGGCTGTTGAAATCGCTCAACGCGTTGGTTGCCAAAGCGTCTCCTTGTGGCCTGGTTCTGACGGTTGGGACTACAACTTTGAAGTCAACTACGGCGTTCAACTTGATTGGTTCATTGAAGGTTGCGTGGAAATCAACAAGAAAGCAATGGCTGCTGGCTTGAAGTTCGGAACCGAAGCGAAACTGAAAGAACCGCGCGAAGGTAACATGGTCATCGCTACTACAGCGAAAGCAGCGCTGGTTGCGAAAGAAGTCAATGCCATCTGCGGCGGAAACAACATGGGTGTCACTATTGACTACGGTCACGAGCAGATGTATGGCGATGAACCCGCAGCGCAACTTTACATGCTGAAGCGGTTCGGTGTCCCCATCACCAACTTCCATGTCAACACGGCTAAATACCACAGCAACGACGAAGACCGCGTGACGGGAACAGGGGACATTTGGAAGTTGGTGGACTTCTGCTATGCTGCTATTGACACTGGCTACGATGGCTGGTTCGGCGAAGACCAGTTCACCTACCGAATGGAGCAAGTTAAGGCAATGAGGCTGAGCAAAGAGTTGTTCGGGAACGCCATGAAGAAAGCGCTGCTCATTTACGCTCGGAAGGACGAACTCGAGAAGGCTCGCCTCAGTGGCGACCAAGGAGCAGTCCTTGATGTCGTCAAGCGCATCATCTACACTGCATGACAACACTTGAGTTGATTTTCGTGACTCAGCGTGTTATAAGTGTAAACGGTGATGCAGAAGACTGCTGTGGGGGTTCGGGGGTCCCTCACCAGCGGTCAGCAAACCGAAATAAAGGGGGTGCCAGGAATGGCGCAGAAAAAAGCAACGAAGGCGGCAAAGAAGACGACCGCCAAGAAGAGCACTGCCAAGAAGAGCACTAAAAAGAAGTAGTCAGACAATGGTGTGAGAAAGAAAACTGAAGGGGCACGCCGAACGGTGTGCCCCTTTTCATTTTTCGTCAGGCGCTGTATCTTTAGCGACCTCACAAACTCACACTTTCACCCGGCTGCAAAATCTTCACCGTCACTTCGGGCACAGCCGTTTGAACTTTTTGAGCGAACTCTGCCGGATCAGCCTCAATCACTGGGAAGGTGCCGTAGTGCATGGGAACGACAATTTTGGGTCTCAAAAGTTTCGTCGCTTCAACAGCGTCGTCTATGTCCATGGTGAAATTGCCACCGATGGGAAGGAAGGCTAAGTCTATTGAGTGGAGATCGCCGATCAGTTTCATGTCGCCGAAAAGACCCGTATCGCCGGCATGGTAAATGGTTTTCCCGTCCATGAACAGCAAAACACCTGCAGGGTTGCCTGTATAGACAATTGAACCGTCTTCCTCAACGAAAGCCGAACCGTGCCAAGCAGGAACTAACTTCACCCGACCGAACGAGAAATTGTAACTTCCGCCGATATGAAGCGGGTGTCCTTGCTTTGCGCCCTTTCGCTGGCAGTAAGTCACCAACTCGTAAACGCCGATGATGGGGCAGTTGTTCCGGTTGGCAATTTCAATGGCATCGCCGAGATGGTCACCGTGACCGTGAGTGACAATCACGGCATCAACCTTCAAGTCTTCGGGCTTCGCCGCCGCTTTCGGGTTGCCAGTCAAGAATGGGTCAATAACGACCGAGTGGGCGTCCGTTGAAACTAAGACACAAGCATGTCCGAGGAAAGTCGCCTTAACCATTCACCATCACCTCCGAGTTTCAAAGTTTAGCGCGCCTTGTTTTCACAGACTTTCAACCCATGCGCCATCTGAAACTCGGACAGCAAACAAATTTGGTTCGGGTGCGTTTTGTCCAAGTTCCTCTGCATATCGTTTTGGGACTTCCTCCAAAACCCTCGCCAAAGCGTCCTCTCTCACCATCGCCAAGCAAGCACCACCGAAACCTGCGCCTGTCAACCTTGCCCCGTAAACTCCATCAACGCTCATTAGGGCATTGACCATCGCATCTAATTCTCGGCAACTCACTTCGTAGTCGTCCCGCAGCGAAGCGTGGGAAGCCAAAAGAAGGTAGCCTGCCCTCTTCAAAGCCCCCTCGCGCATCGCTTGCTGAAAATCAAGGACGCGATTATTCTCCGTTACGACATGCCTCGCCCGTCTTCGTATCGGTTCAGGCATTTCGTTGAACACTTGCCCCAACTCCTCAATTGTCACATCGCGCAAACTCTTCAGCGGACGCCCCAAAGTTTCGCTCAGCCACCTCACTGCTTCCTCACACTGCCGTCTTCGGATGTTGTATTCCGATGCAGCCAAAGTTCTCGGCACCCCTGTATCGGCGACCACGAAGGCAATGCCTGAAGGCAACGGCACCAACTGGTGGCTCAAATCGCGACAGTCCAGAAGTAGCGCGTGGTTTTCTTTTCCGAGGAGCGCAATCATTTGGTCCATAATGCCGCACTGGACTCCTGCAAACTTATGTTCTGCCAATTGACACCACTGAGCCAAGGTTGGTCGTGGGACATCAACTTGAACGAAGTGCAGGAAAGTCAAGGCGAACCCTACTTCAATTGCTGCCGATGAACTCAAACCCGCTCCAATAGGGATGTCGCTTGCAACGACGGCATCAATGCCCTTCAACTCAATCCCGTTTTGTTGGATTACCCAAGCAACCCCGCGAGGGTAGTTGCGCCAGTTGGCTTCTTCGTCACGCTGCACATTGTCAAGACCAAACTCGTCGGAATCATTCAAATCGGCAGCGACAATTTTCACTGTCCTGTCGTTTCGCCCCCGTGCCGCAACGCAAAGGTAACGGTCAACGGCGATGGGCAAGACGAAGCCTTCGTTATAGTCCGTGTGTTCGCCGATCAAATTGACCCTGCCGGGGGCAACCGTCACAATTTCAGGCGATGTCCCGAAAGATGCACGGAAAACTTCAACGGCTCGTTGAAGTGAACTGGCGTTGAGCGACAAATCCCTACCACCTCCTTTGGCAAGTCATTTTTTCGGGAGCATTAGCAACTTGCCGCCAAAATTTTGATGCGTCTGTTCCCCGAAAACAAGATGGCTGCTGTCAAAAGTCACTAACCCTCATCTGCGCTCAACCAACTCAAGGCTTTGCCTGACTTTGACGACGCTTTTAGGCGGGTAATAGCCACGCAGAGATGTCAGCGGATAAGAAAGCACCTTTTTGCCAATGAGCGTGCCGGGGTTTATAACGGCGTTGCACCCAATTTCTGCTTCGTCGCCGACAATTGCCCCAAATTTGCGCAACCCCGTTGGATATTTAGTCCCGTCCAACTTCACGACAATTTCGTCGCGGGTGATTTTCAAGTTGGACACAATCACGCCTGCAGCCAAGTGACTTTTGAAGCCCAAGACTGAATCGCCGACATAATTGAAGTGCGGACATTGGGCTCCGTCCATGAGCACGCAGTTTTTGAATTCACTGGCATGCCCCAAAACCGCACCATCGCCTACCAAGACATCACCGCGAATGTAAGCGCCTGACCTGACAACGCAATTTTTGCCGATGTAAGCGGGACCAAAAATTACCGCACCGGGTTCAACGATCGTCCCCTCGCCGATGAACACCTGTCCGTCCACGAATGCACCTTCCATGACAGTCCCGCGAATTTCGGGCTTGACAATGCTACGCAAATAATCGCCAATTCTCGGAATGACTTCCCAGACGAACTTCACCCCGTCAAATAGTTCGCGATGAGCAAACTTGCTGAGGTCAAAGTAGTGCTCGGGCTTAAGCCGCTCGTCCACGCCTCATCACCTCAAGCGAAAATCCTTTTGACCCGAATTTTGAAACCGGGAACGACATCCTCACCCGTCAGGACATCGTTGCCCTTCAGGACTCTCCGTTCCCCATTGCCCTTGACAACCATCACTGTCTCAGTGTTCGGGTCAACGAGCCAAATCAACTTGACACCCCAACTGAGATACTCGGCGACTTTGCTTTCATAGTCGTCAAAAGTTTCCCCAACCCCCAACACTTCCACAGCGAGGTCTGGAGGGATTCGCAAGAACCCGTCAGGGACATCTTCAACCCGAAGTCTTTCGCGGCTAATGAAGGAGAAATCAGGTGACCGCATGTTTTCGTGAGGTCGGAAACCAGTCTGAGCATCAAAGATTTCACCCAAGCGATGTCTCATAATGTAACTGCCCAACCGAACTGCCAAACGAGCGCTGACACGCCCTTGCCTTCCACCTGCAGGCGTCATCAATTTCACTTCACCGTCAACGAGTTCCACCTTCCCCTCATGCTTTATCCGCATCAATTCCTCATCGGTCCAAACCTTTTTGGTCGCAACAGCCATGACTCATCACCCTTTCAGCAACGCTAAAACCTGCTGGTGCAATTCTTCGGTGCAACTACAAACGATGTCGTAGCGTCGGTTGATGTCTGGGTCAAAGGCAACGGGATTGCCTTCAAAATCGGTGACCACGCAACCTGTGGACAAGGCAATGGGCAAACCTGCGAAGACTTCAATCATCGGTTGCTGAACTGCCAAATAGATGTCACAGCGTCCCGACGCGACATCGGCAAAGCCGCAAGGTCCACCATTGGGCAGGATGAACTTCACTGCGGAAAACAATGGCTTGAACCGCTCAACGGTTGGGTAAAGGAAATGCGGCTTCATCAAGTAGGTTGCCAGGTAAGCGTCGCTCAGTTTGGTTGTCTTGTTCGGGCGCAGCAGCAATTTTTGCTCCAAGTTTTCAACGGGTGCAACGAATGAACCGTCAGGCGACGAAAATTCAACCTTGCCAGCGATGATGTCGCCGACCGCCGCCGATAAGGGTGAACCTGCGCCATCGTAAAGAGCCAAAGCAGTGAACCAAAAAGCCCTGATGCGACGACGATATAAGGCGCTGCCATCAAATGGGTCGCAAACGGCGTAAACCTGTTCTCCCTCCCCCGAAACTTCCAACCGCTGCAACTCCTCGCTCAAAATGACGATGCTTAGCCCGGTCTCTTGAAGGGAACGCACATAAAGGCTTTCAAGTTCCCTGTCAATGCGGATGACCTCTGGGTCCCACTCGCGGTAGCCTTTCGCTCTGACTTCAACTACATCCGTTGCAAATTCGCCTAACTCCTGTGCCCGCTGGACTGCCTTTGCAACTGCTTGGGTGACGAAGTTCGTGGCAAACGAGGCATCCATTGCCATCCGTCATCACCCATGCAGAAGTTTGTCATTTCAAGCATTGTTTCGCTTGCCCCTTTCCCACCGACCTCAACTCCGTTATCCTTTTTACGGCTCCCAACAGCGGAGGTGGCTTGGATGGGACGGACATATCCTGCCCATGAGATAGCACAGTTGACGAAAGGAGAAGGTGAGGTCATTTGGGCGGATGGGTGCTTGGCAATTTTGAAGGCGCTGCTGGAAAGCGGTGTGGCTTACCTTGGTGGTTATCCCGGCGCACCTGTTTCCAACTTGACTGACGCTTTCCTTGACGCTGAAGAAACGGTCCTAAAGCCGATGGGCATCTTTGTCGCCAACAATGTCAACGAAGCATCTGCGGCGGCGATGTTGCGCCTTTCGGTCAATGCGCCCATCCGAGGTGCTGTTGCTTGGAAAGTCGTTGGCACCAATGTCGCTGCCGATGCTTTGGCTCATGTTTGTTCGTCGGGCGTGAAAGGTGGCGTGGTGATTTTCGTCGGCGAAGATTACGGTGCGAGCAGCACTTTGGTCGTCCAGAAAACTTTGCCTTACGGTTACAATTTTGGTGCACCTGTCCTTGACCCTAAAGCGGATTTGAACCATGTCGCCCACTTAACCCGCATCGCTTTTGACCTTTCGGAAGCCTGTCAGATGCCGGTCTTCTTTCTTGTCCGAACCCGCGTCGGCAACATGAAAAGTTGGCTTCGGGTCAAAAACAACCGACACCTGACCTATAGCCTTCATGCCCCATTAACCGAACTCCCGAAATCCCCTGACCGCTTCCCCATCCCGCCCTTTACACAACAGCAGGAAAGCGAAAAGTGGCACGAGCGAATCCCGAAGGCGAAAAAGTTCATCCGAGAGAACGGCATCAACGAGCGTTACGACAACGGCGGTCGCAAAGGCATCATCGTGCACGGCTTGCTTTTCAACTTAGCGTTGAGAGCGCTTCTTCGGTTAGGCGAAGTGGAATTCGCTCAGCCCGAACTCGCAACCGCATCTGCCCTTAGTGACCCATCACCTTCCCACATCCATTCGCCATTCGCTACTCGCCACTCGCTGCCTTCGTCCCCCGTCCCTCGTCCACCGTCCCAATTCGCTTTCGGCATCCCACTCCTTTCCTTGCACGCCCTCTTCCCGTTGGTGGAAGATGAACTGGCGGAGTTTCTGGATGGCAAGGACGAAGTGCTCGTCGTTGAAGAAGGCGAACCTGCATTGCTGGAACGGGAAATTCGTGCCATCGCTCAAAAAATCGGTTGGACAGGGCGAATCGTGCGGGGCGAATATTTGCCGACAACGGGCGAGTTGACGACCGATGATTTGGTCAAGGGCTTTTCGGAGTTTCTCGGCAATTCTGGCTCTGCGTTACGGGTTGACAGTTTCCCCTTTGAACCCCCAACGCGCAACGCTCAACCCGAAACTCATCGCCTTCCTATTGTCCCCCGCTTCCCTAACTTCTGCACGGGTTGCCCTGAGCGACCGGCAGTGCTGACAGCAGTGAAAATTTTCCGTGACCTTCATCCTGAGGTGCGATTGGAGATTGTTTTGGACATCGGCTGCTACATCATGGGCATCTACTACTTGCGCGAGTTAACTTCGCCTGTCACGGGCATGGGAACATGTCTCGCTTCCAGTTTGGCGACTTCATTTTTGACGCAGGAACGAACGCTCTATGTTGTCGGCGACGGGACTTTTTGGGCGCAAGCGTTGACGACCAGCATCAGCAACGCTTTGTATCATCGGCAAAACTGCGTCGTGCTCATCTTGGAAAACTTCTGGACGGCGATGACAGGACATCAACCCAACCCCAGCACGAAAGTTGGTGAACGGGCGGGTAACTTGGACATTGAAGCGACGCTGAAGGGGATGGGCGCCAAGTGGGTGAAAGTTGTCAATCCCTACGAGGTCGGCGAAGTTATTCGGTTGCTGGAAGAGGCATGGAGTTTGACCGACATTGGTCCGAGATTTTTGATCGCACGGGGCGAGTGCATGTTAGAAAGGAGTCGCAGGGAGCGCAAGGAGCGGGAACAGCAAGTTCAGGCAGGTCAGCGCGTCGCTGAAGCGCATTTCGGTGTTGATCCATTGGTCTGCGCTGGCGACCACAGTTGCCTGCATTACAACAACTGCCCATCGTTGACAGTTCGCCTATCACCAAACCCACTCAAGCGTGATTTGATTGTGCAAGCGGAGCAAACTTGCGTGGCGTGTGGTCTTTGTGGCTCGGTCGCCCACGCAGCAAAACTTTGCCCTTCCTTTTACCGCATTGAGTGGGTGCGAAATCCGAGTTGGTGGGAACGATGGCAATTCAAGTTGCGTCGATGGCTCATCGGTGTGTGACAATGGCGCTTGTAGGAGGGGCGTTAGCCCCGAAAAAATCCAATCGCCAGTCGCCATTCGCTAATCGCTGCTGTCTGGTAGGAGCGGCGTCAGCCGCGAACAATTTTCGCCCCTTACGGGGCTCCTACAAACGAAGGGATGATGCCTGTAGGAGCAACTTCAGCAGCGAACAAATGCCAAACAAAACTTGCACACACGAACTATTTCGCGTTAGCACCCTTGTGACAAGGGTGATGTTTATGGAGCGGATGCCTATCACCGTTTTGGTGGCTGCCGTTGGCGGTCAGGGTGGACAACTGTTCTCGCAGTGGCTTTTTGATGCGGCGAAAATAGCGGGGTTTGCACCCGCCGGTGTCGGATTGCCCGGCTTGTCACAGCGTGAAGGTGCGACCATCTACTACCTTGAGTTCTTTGCCAACCCTGAGGACACATCGCTTTTTTCGCCGTTCCCTGAAAAGGGACAAGTTCAAATCCTCATCGGGCTTGAACTTTTGGAACTTTTGCGGGCAGTCCAGAGCGGATACCTCTCAACCGATGGCGTCATCGTCGGTTCAACGCACCGCGTTTTGACGGCAGACGAGAAATTGCCGATTAAAGGAGGGTTCGTCACCGAACAACAGGCTTTGCCAATTTTGCATCGGGCAGCGAGGCAGTGCATAGTCTTTGATGCTGTCAAGGCAGCAACTTTCGCTGGCTTGTCGGAACGAGCCGCTAACGCCATTTTGCTGGGTGCGCTCGCCGCATCGGAAGTTTTGCCTTTCCCGCCTAACGCTTTCCGCAAAGCCATTGAACACTACGGCGTCGCCGTCAATTTCAACCTGCGCGCTTTTGAGTTTGGGCTGAGATATCGCGAATGGTCCGACAAACTCAATCAACTTGAAAACGAAACGATGACTGAGTGGGAGCAAATTCCTGAACCCGACTTGCCCGAACCAGTTCGCAGGAAAATGGAAGCGCTCAGTTTGGATGACGAACTGGCTTCAACCCTCAAGCAAGCAGCCCGTTGGCTCTGCCACTACCAAGATGCCCGATACTTTGCCAGATACCTTGACTGCCTTCAAGCCATTTGCGAGCGTGACCGAGAATGCAGTTCAAACTTGCTCGTCACAAAAGAAGTGGCACGGATTTTGGCGCTGAGGATGGCTTACGAGGACGCTATCAGGGTAGCACAACTGAAAACGCAAAGGCAAAGGTTTGAGAGGTTGAGGCAGGAACATCGTATCGCCGATGACACAGTTTACCGGGTCGTTGACTTCTTCAGCCCCGATTGGGACGAGTTGACAGGTTTGCTGCCAGTGAAAGTAACAGGGGGCAAGGGACACGGGACAAGGGCAACAAATCTTCAGCCACCAGTCCCTGATCCCCAGCCCCTTTCAGAAGTTGACGACCTGCCGAATTTGCCATCGCAGGTTGAGGAGTTGAAGCGCCCTGCAGTTCAACTGAGGTTGGAGACGACTTCATTGCTCGGCTTCCTGACGCTCAAGGCTTTGTCGCTTCTCAAGCCATTGCGTCCTTACTCGCAAAGGTTCAAGAGCGAATGGGAAGCAATAACAGAGTGGCTTTCAGCGGTTGACTGGGCTTTGAGGGAAGATTACGAACTCGCCTTCCTTGTCGCTCGCAGCGGCGAAATGGTCAGAGGCTATGGGCGAACTCGTAGGAAAACCTTGAGTGCGTGGCAAGCGTTCATTGCGTTCCTGAAAGCGTTGCGCCAACGCGGGACGCCGACGAGAGAAATCGTTTCGCTGGGTGAACAGTTTTTGGAGTTGGCAATGAGTGGACCTCAAGGTCCTGAAAAGGCGTGGCAATTTGCCAAAGAGCAACTTGCCCGAATGTCAGGTTAAGCCCTACTTGGCGGACGAAAATTTTGCCGCATAATTTTCCCAACGAAATTGCCTGCCAAACCGCTTGAAATTGGGTCAACGGAAAGGGGTAAGGGAAAGATGGCGATGAAGTGGTTCAGGTTGTTGACCGTTCTGACAGCAGCGCTTTTTGCAGCGGTTTGGGCTTCAACCCAGCAACTGTCAATCCCAGAGCCTTTGGCGAAAATCAAAGCCAAGTATGTGGGCAGCAAGATTTGCTTTGAGTGCCACATTGATGTCGCAAAGGTTTGGGCTCAAGTCCCCCACAGCCAGTGGATGCTTGACGAAAAATTACCCAAACATTTGCAAGGTTGTGAAGCCTGTCACGGTCCTGGCAGTTTGCATGTCGTTCAACGCCCGGGCAACATCGTTGCGTGGGGCAAATTGAGCGTTGCCGAACAAAACGCCATTTGCCTTCAATGCCACAAAACCGTCACCGCTGAAAATTGGCTCGCCTCACCTCATGGCTCAGGTAAGCAATATGCTCCATCCTGCGTCACTTGCCATGAAGTCCACAAGCCTGTTGACAGGCGTTGGATGTTGAAGGCGAGGGCTTATGACCTGTGTGTGAAATGCCACAGTGAAATCGTTGCGAGGGCGAAGGTTGGTCAACATCATTCGGTTTCGGGTCAAGCATCAAAATGTGCCGCTTGCCATGACGCCCACGACGGTTCTATTCCAGGGATGCTGAAAGCGCCTTTGATGGAACTTTGCGAGCGCTGCCACAGGCTTGAAGATGTCAAGCCTTCCGACCATACTCCCGAGTTTTTGAAGGAGCACGGCAAAAAGTTCAAACCAACCAACAGGCGCTGTATTTCCTGTCACGGTCGCAATGGTTGTCAAGAGTGTCACGGGATTGAAATGCCTCACCCTCAAGGGTTTGCCGTAAAGCACGGTGAACCCGCGATGAATCGCCCCCAAGTTTGCAGCCGCTGCCACCAACGAAGTTATTGCAACAAATGCCACGAAAGTGCACCACCAAGTTCCCACGACGCTGAAGACTACACGACCAAAGGGCACGGAGAGGAATACCAGCAGCGAACCGCAAATTACTGCACCCTCTGTCACGAACGAGCCTTTTGCGCTCAATGTCATCGCGGCAAACCCGAACTGTTGCAAACAATTCCTGAGTGAGTTTCAATGGAGTGCAAAGAGAAAACGCTCTGAGATGCTTCCTTGTTCAGTGGGTAGCGAGTTGCCTGCAGGAGGGTTTGTGACACCCTTGACAATTTGGTGACTCAAAGGATGGACTGGTTAGAACGAAGACCGTTGGCTGTCATCAGCGCGGCATTTGTGGCGGGTGCGTTGGCGGAAGCGGCGTTGCCGGAAAAGCCCTTCATCGTTGTCGCTTCGTGCCTTTTGGGTGTCCTCTCGTTGATTTGTGCTGCCTTCGCAGCGCGACAAAGGCTTTTTTGGATGGCACTTTTCTCCCTCGCATCCGGTTTCTCCATCACCCGCTTCAGGTTGCCATCCACGCCCCAAAACCTTAACCCGCCTTTTGAAGGCGTTGTAGTAGCCTCACCACTTCCAGTTAGCAGCGGTTATCGGTTGCTTTTGAAGGTTGAGGATGCTTTCGCCCAGTTGACCGTTAACTCCGATAACCTACCGCGTTGGCAAATCGGCGATTTAGTCTCGGTGAAAGAATGCTGGGTGAGGTTGACAGATTGGCGGCGATACCGGTTTCAACGAATTTTCTGGGTCGGGAAAACGGACGAGGAAGCGATTGAGTGGTTGGGTAACAAAACTGATGCCTTTGCGCTGCTAAGATGGCGTGAGAGGTGGCGGAAATTCGTTTTTGAGCGATGGCAAAAGTCGCTACCAGAGCGAGAGAGAACCTTTACAGTTTCGTCGCTTGCCAGCATCGTTTTCGGAATGAGAACTGCTGCCATCAGTGAATCGGACGAAAGGGCGTTCGCTCGCTCTGGATTGGCTCATCTGTTTGTGCCCTCAGGTTCGCAAGTCACGCTCCTCATGGGCTTGGCTTGGTTGGGAAACCGAGTTTTCAACCTGCCACCTTTCCCGATTTTGATCTTGCTGCTGGGATTTTACCTGCCCTTGACGAGGGGTGAGCCAAGCATTTACCGTGCGGTCTTGATGGGAATTTACGCTTTCGCGGGTTGGCGATGGTGGCGAGATGTTGACTGGCAAACATCGCTGTGGCTTAGTTCGGCGGTTCTGGTTGCAATCGCTCCAGAGATGCTCCACGATGCCGGCTTTCAACTCT
>Ga0071330_1064137_pt1 | contig 33927 bp, 31 predicted proteins | sample GBScel77sediment_FD_63802 | JGI IMG/M metagenome (GOLD analysis project Ga0071330, IMG submission 63802) | Hot spring sediment microbial communities from Great Boiling Spring, Nevada - Cellulolytic enrichment Sediment 77C v2 (version 2) | ecosystem: Environmental > Aquatic > Thermal springs >...
GGCGAAGCCGCCCGCCGCAACCCCAGGGCGCTCACTGAAAGGCTGGCGCGGCCTCAAGTAAAAAAGATATATTTTCATCACGGCGGCGAAGCCGCCGTGATGAAAATGTAGGCTGTTGTTCGCTCATCCGGAAAACAGGTGCCCACTTCCTGGCGGTGTGCCGATGCGATTTCTGATCACCGGTGGTGCTGGATTTCTGGGCGCTGCCCTGGCCAACCGTCTGGCCGCCGAGGGCCACCAGGTCCGGGTCATAGACGACCTGAGCGCCGGGGACCCCTCCCGGCTGGACGGGCGGGTCCTCTTCACGCGCGGGAGCGTCCTGGACCGTCCCAAACTCTGGACCCTCTTGCAGGATGTGGACTGCGTCTACCATCTGGCCGCGCGGGTGCTGGTCGCCGAGTCCATCCTCTACCCCCGGGAGTACAACGAGGTCAACGTCGGCGGGACGGTCACCCTGATGGAGGCCATCCGGGACGCCGGGGTGCGGCGGGTGGTGCTGGCCTCCTCCGGCGCCGTCTACGGGGAACAGCCCACTCAGCCCGTGCGGGAGGACGCCCCGCCTAACCCCCAGTCCCCCTACGCGGTGAGCAAACTGGCCGCGGAGTACTACGTCCGGACTATCGGCGCCCTCTGGGGGATTGAGACTGTTGTCCTGCGCATCTTCAACGCCTACGGCCCGGGGCAGAACCTGCCCCCGTCCCATCCCCCGGTCGTCCCCCGCTTCCTCCAGCAGGCGGTGCGGGGTGGCACGCTGGTCATCTTCGGCGGCGGTAACCAGACCCGTGACTTTGTCTACGTGGATGATGTGGTGGATGCAATGGTCGCCGCAGCGACGGCACCCGATGCGGACCGCCGCATCATCAACGTCGGCTCCGGGCAGGAGACGTCTGTGAACGACCTGGCGCAGATGGTGCTGGAGATTGTTGGGCGAGATGTGGAGACAATCCACAGTCCGGCCCAGGGCGGCGGCGTCTCCCGCCTCTGTGCCGACATCACCCTGGCCCGCCGTCTGCTCAACTACCGGCCGCGCGTCAGCCTGGAGGAGGGGCTGCGCCGGACCCTGAAACTGGACCCGCGATTCACGATGTGAGGGTGTTTGCACTGCTCTGAGGGAGGCTGGAATGAGGAATGAGCGCATAGAGATCAATCCCCAGATTATGTTTGGCAAGCCGGTCATCAAAGGGACCCGCATCACGGTGGAACTAATCCTTCGGAAACTGGCCGGGGGGATGAGCATAGACGAAATTCTGGATGATCACCCTCACCTGACACCTGAGGACATCTATGCCGCGATAAATTTCGCGGCCGATTATATGGCCCAAGAAGAAATTTTCCCTGTCAGTGAATCCCATGAAGTTCCTCGCTGATGAATGCTGTGATGCGGCCCTTGTTCGGGCACTTCGCGTGGACGGCCACAATGTTCTCTACGTGATGGAATCTATGCGAGGTGCCACTGATGAAGAAATCCTCTCCCGAGCCTTCGCAGAGGGCCGCATTGTCCTGACTGAAGATAAAGATTTCGGCGAGTTGGTCTATCGTTTCCGAAGGCCGGTCCGGGGCATCGTTCTGCTGCGGTTTCACATTCGGGACCGTGCCTGGAAAATTCCTCGTATGCGCTGGTTGATCAGGCAGTACGAAGAGCGGATACCGGGCGCCTTCGTCGTCCTGGAACTGAAGAGGGTTCGCCTCCGCCCGTTGCCAGAGGGAACCGCGATTGCAGATGACCTCTCTTCTTCCCCGTGACTTCTTTGCCCGCGATACCCTCCAGGTCGCCCGGGGCCTCCTGGGGCAGGTCCTGGTGCGCCTGCTGGACGGCCAGCGGCTGAGCGGGCGCATCGTGGAGGTGGAGGCCTACATCGGCGAGGACGACCTGGCCTCCCACGCCCGCTTCGGCCGAACGGCGCGCAACGCCGCGATGTACGGCCCGCCCGGCCACGCCTACGTCTATCAGATTTACGGCCTCCACCATTGCCTGAACATCGTCACCGGACCGGAGGGGTTCCCGGCGGCGGTCCTCATCCGGGCCCTGGAGCCGCTGGAGGGACTGGAAGGGATGCAGGCCCGGCGGGGCGTTGCCGATCCCGCGCTCCTGACCTCCGGGCCGGCCCGCCTCTGCCAGGCCATGGCCATTGACCGACGTCTGGATAAGGCCGACATGTGCGCGCCCGATGCTGTCCTCTTTGTGGAGATCGGAGCCCCCGTCCCCGATGAGGATATTGTCACCGGCCCGCGCGTCGGCGTCCAGGGCGACCTGCGGGCCCGCACCGTCCCCTGGCGCTTCTACGTCCGGAACCACCCCTGCGTCTCCCGGGGACGGACGACAGACGACCGACCACGGACGACGGACGACAGACCACGGACGAAGAAGGATGATGCCCGGTAATTACCCTGCCTCTCCGCGCCCCCTGCGTCCCGCTTCTCGCTTTCTCTCTCGTGCCTCCTGCTCTCTTGCTTCTTGCTTTCTGGCCTCCTGCTTCCTTATCCTTGCTCTGGCCCTGCGCGCGGGGGGACTGGATCGGTGGAGCCTGTGGTACGACGAGGCCTACTGCTGGTGGGTCGCTTCCCAGGTTCCCCTGCGGGAGATGCTGGCCCTCAGCGTGCGGGAGGTCATCCCGCCTCTCTACTACCTTCTGCTCCGGGCCTGGATTCCCCTGGCGGGTGCGACGGAGTTCGCCCTCCGCTCGCCCCCGGCGCTCCCGGGGGTCCTGGCCGGCTCCACCCTGGTCTTCATCCCTTCCGGGGGGGCCTTCATCACCCCGGATCTCCCGGGCGGGGCCAAAACGATCATGATCGGCAACGTCGTTCAGTATCAGTTCCTCACGGTGCGCCACTGGCCCTTCGGGTCTGCCCTCTCTTTGATCTTGATGGCCATGGTCCTGGCGGCGACGATGATCTACCTGCGCGTCGGCGGAAGGGAGCGTGTGCTATGAGCGTCCCTGCGGTCACCCGGCCGGAGCGCGCGGCGGCGCGCGGCCCGCCGCGGCCGAGGGCCACCGCCAGCGGGTCCAGCCCCTCCCGCTGGATGCCCCGCTTCAGCGGCCGCGCGCCGAAGACCGGGTCGTAGCCCACCTCGGCCAGGTACTCCCGCAGCGCGTCCGTCCACTCCAGCCCGATTTGCCGCTGGGCCAGCAGGCCCCGCAGCCGCTCCATCTGGATGTCCACGATTCGTTTCAGGTCCTCGCGCGTCAGGCTGTGGAAGAGGATGATTTCGTCAATCCGGTTCAGGAACTCCGGACGGAAGGTCCGGTCCAGTTCTTCCATCACCCGCTCCCGTGCCGCCTCCACGCCCAGTTCCTTGATCCAGCGGCTGCCGATGTTGCTGGTCATGATGACAATCGTGTTGCGGAAGTCCACCGTCCGACCGTGCCCGTCGGTCAGGCGGCCCTCATCCAGCAGTTGGAGCAGGGTGTTGAAGACCTCCGGGTGGGCCTTCTCTATCTCGTCAAAGAGGACGACGCTGTAGGGCCGACGGCGGACCGCCTCGGTGAGTTGGCCGCCCTCTTCGTAGCCCACGTAGCCCGGCGGCGCGCCGATGAGCCGGGAGACGGTGTGCCGCTCCTGGTACTCGCTCATGTCAATCCGGACCATCGCCTCCTCGGTGTCAAAGAGGAACTCCGCCAGGGCGCGCGCCAGTTCGGTCTTGCCCACCCCCGTCGGCCCCAGGAAGATGAAGGAGCCGATGGGCCGGTTGGGGTCCTGGAGCCCGGCGCGGGCGCGCCGGACCGCGTTGGCGACGGCCCGTACCGCCTCGTCCTGCCCGACGACGCGCCGGTGGAGCGCCTCCTCCATCCGCAACAGTTTCTCCAGTTCCCCCTCCATCAGTTTGGTCACCGGGATACCGGTCCACTCCGCCACCACCTTGGCGACGTCCTCCGGCCCGACCTCTTCCTTGAGGAGCGGGCGGTCGGACTGGAGTTGCTTCAACCGCTCCTCCTGCTCCCGCCGCTGGCGCTCCAGTTCCATCAGCACGCCGTACTGGAGTTCGGACGCGCGGGCGTAGTCCAGGGCCCGCTGGGCTTCCTCAATCTGGTGGCGGACCTGCTCAATCCGCTCCTTCGTCTCCCTCAGGGCCTGGATGGCGGCCTTCTCCCGTTCCCACCGGGCCCGCAGGGCCTGGCTCTCCTCCCGCAGGTCCGCCAGTTCCTTCTCCAGTTTCTGCAACCGCTCCCGGCTGGCCTCGTCCGTCTCCTTCTTCAGCGCTTCCCGCTCAATCTCCAGTTGCATAATGCGCCGGTCCACCTCATCCAGTTCGGCCGGCTTGGAGTCAATCTCCATCCGCAGGCGGGACGCGGCCTCGTCTATCAGGTCAATCGCCTTGTCCGGAAGGTGCCGGTCCGGGATGTAGCGGTGGCTGAGGACGGCGGCCGCAATGCACGCGGCGTCCTGGATGCGGACGCCGTGGTGGACCTCGTACCGCTCCTTCAGCCCGCGCAGGATGCTGATGGTATCTTCCACCGACGGCTCGTCCACGTAGACGGGCTGGAAGCGCCGTTCCAATGCGGCGTCCTTCTCAATGTACTTGCGATATTCGTCTAGCGTCGTCGCGCCGATACAGTGGAGTTCGCCCCGGGCCAGCATCGGCTTGAGGATGTTGGCCGCGTCCATCGGCGCGCCCTCGGCCCGCCCCGCGCCGACGACCTGATGAATCTCGTCAATGAACAGGATGATTTCCCCCTCGGCGTCGGTGACCTCTTTGAGGACAGCCTTCAGGCGCTCCTCAAACTCGCCCCGGTACTTGGCCCCGGCGACCAGGGCGCCCAGGTCCAGCGCGACGATGCGCTTATTCTTCAGCCCCTCCGGGACGTCGCCCCGGACGATGCGCTGGGCCAGCCCCTCCACGATGGCCGTCTTGCCGACGCCGGCGTCGCCGACCAGGACCGGGTTGTTCTTGGTGCGGCGGTTGAGAATCTGCATCACGCGCCGGATTTCCTCATCCCGCCCGATGACCGGGTCCAGTTTCCCCTGGCGGGCCAGCGCGGTCAGGTCCCGGCCGTACTTCTCCAGGGCCTGGTAGGTGGCCTCCGGGTTCTGGGACGTGACCCGCTGGCTGCCGCGGATGGCGGTCAGGGCCCGCAGGACGGCGTCCTCGGTGACGCCGTGCGCGGAGAGGATGCGCGCGGCGCCCGCGCCGTGCGGCCCCAACAGGGCCAGCAGGAGGTGCTCCGTGCTGATGAACTCGTCCCGCATCCGGGCGGTAATCTTTTCCGCCTCCTCCAGCGCGCGGGAGAGGTCCCGGGAGAGCCCCACCTGCGTCGCGCCGTAGACTTTGGGCTTCTCCCGCAGCGCGCGCTCCGTGGCCAGCGCGACGGTCTCCGGCGGGATGTTCATCTTCGCCAGCACCTGGGGCACCACCCCGTCGGCCTGGCGCACCAGGGCCAGCAGCAAATGCTCCGGCTCTATCTGGCCGTGATTGTACTCGCCCGTCAACCGCTGAGCGGTAAAAATCGCTTCCTGCGCTTTTTCCGTGTACCGATTCAGGTCCATACTCATACCTCCTTCGTGATTCGTGATCAGTGATTCGTGCCCTTCGGAGATAATATCCCGATCGCGTTAGAAAAACGATGGACATATATTAGATTTACGTTAGAATCCCTGCCTGGCTCTTCTGATTGACAGCATCTTCTCTTCTCTGTATAATGACCCCGCCCCGGGGAGTTGTCGGGGAGGGGTGAACCGGCCAAATCTGCTGAGTGAGCCCGGGAGAGAGGTGGACGAACAACGGCTGATTGTTGCCGCGCAGCGCGGCGACCTGGATGCCTTCAACGAACTGGTGCTGGCTTACCAGGACCGGGTCTATAATCTCGCCTACCGCATCCTGGGCGACCCGGCTGCGGCGGAAGACGTCACCCAGGAAACCTTTATCGCGGCGTATCGGCACCTCTCCACCTTCCGGGGAGGCTCCTTCCTTTCCTGGCTCATGCGCACTGTCGCCAACCGTTGCTACGACGAACTCCGCCGCCAAAAACGCCGTCCCACCGTCTCCTGGGAGTCCTTCGGAGAGATGGACGAGGAGGCGAACCCCTTCCTGGTCAACGGTCACCCCACGCCGGAGGAGGCCGCTCAGCAGGCAGAACTGACCCGCTTCCTCCAGGCCGCCATTGTCGCTCTTCCTCCCGATCAGCGCATCGTGCTGGTCCTTTCGGATATAGAGGGCATGAACTATCAGGAGATTGCAGAGACGGTACGGATTCCTTTAGGGACGGTCAAATCCCGCCTGGCGCGGGCCCGGGCCCGTCTGCGGGACCTTCTGCAGGCGCAGAAGGAACTCTTACCCCGCGCGTACCGTCTTGATACTGAGGGCTGAGATGATGAGAAAGAACCGCGCCCGGGAACAAGTGGACGAACTGCTGTCGGCGTACATAGACGGGGCGCTGAGCCCCCGGGAGCGGGCCCGATTGGAGGCCCGACTGGCCCAGGACGCCGACCTGCGCGCGCGGCTGGAATCGCTGCAGCGGACGGTCGCGCTGGTCCGGGGGATGCCGCCGGTACGCGCGCCGCGCAATTTTCTTCTGACCCCCGCGATGGTCCGCCGGTCTGTGCCCGTGGCTCGCCGCCTGGCTCCCGCGCTGACCTTCGCGACCGCGATCAGCGGTATCCTCTGCATCATCCTGCTGGTGGGGAATCTCCTCACCGCTGGATGGGGCGGGATGGGCGCTGCTGCCCCTGCGCCGATGGTCGCTTATGAGGAGTCTCCCCAGGTGTTGGCAACCGAAGAAACTGGAGCGAAAAAGGCGCCGCCCACCTTGGAGACAGCGCCTCCCGAAGAAGGCCTGCTATCCCGCGCGGCGACCGCCTCTGAAACACCCACTCCGGAGGTGTGGGACTGGGAGGAGAGCCCATCCCTGATAGAGGGAGAGCCTGTTGGTGGAGAGGGCGGGGGAGCGGCACCCGGGCCATCCCTCTGGGAGCCCACGGAGCCCGGTGAAGAGGTCCTGACACTGACGCCGGAGATGACCCCTGCGGAGATGGCCGGGGTCGCGATGGAGGAGACGCCTCTGGCGATAGCGGCGACGGAACCGACACCGGTTCCCACCCCTCTGGAAACGCCGGGCGAGAAACCCGCGTTGCCTCTCATATCCTGGCTGCCGGTGGGAGGGCTGGCCCTGCTGACCGCAGTGCTGGCGTTCCTCTCCCTGCGGGCCTGGCGGGCGCGGTAGGGGCGAGGCATGCCTCGCCCTTACCTCCAACCGGTATATGGGCAAGGTGCGCTTCGCCCCTACCTGCGTCCCGGTTGCGCCCCTGCGACCTGCTCCCTGCGACCCTGCGACTTGCTCCCTGCGACCTGCGACCTGTCTATGGCCGAATACCCGGAACTCAACTTCTGTCCCCAATGTGGCGGTCCGCTGCAGGACCGGGAGGCCTACGGTCGGGTGCGGCGGTACTGCCCGGCCTGTGACCGTATCATCTTCCGCGACCCCAAAGTGGCTGCTGCCGTGCTGGTGGAAAAAGAGGGACGGGTACTGCTGATCCGGCGGGCCTTCGGCCCGGCCAAGGGGCGCTGGAGCCTGCCCGCTGGTTTCGTGGAGTACGACGAGGACCCGGCCACCACCGCGATCCGGGAGTGCCGGGAGGAAACGGGGCTGGAAGTCCGATTGACCGGTCTGCTGGATATTATCCCCGGCGAGGGGCCGCCGGCCGAGGCGAGTTTCACCGTGGTGTACCGGGGGGAAGTGGTGGGCGGCACTCTCCGGGCCGGGGACGACGCCAGATCAGCAGAATTCTTCCCGCCGGATGAACTCCCGCCGCTGGCCTTCGCCTCTACCCGCCGGGTGCTGGAACGCTGGCGGGAGGAGGCGGGAGTTTGAGGCAGGCGGCGCGCCACCCGTCCCCGACCCCCATCCCTATCAGAAAACGTGCCAGGCACTTCCAGAAGTGCCAGGGCTTATCAACGTTCCAATCCTGCGCGTTTGTAGTCAGGCACGAAGCGCCAGCGGAGTGCCGTTTTGGGCCTTTTTGACGCCACTCCGCTGCGCTTCGTGGCTCACTACCAGCGTTGTCATCAGAGCATTGATAAGCCCTGCAGAAGTGCCTGCCCGGTGCGTAACTCCTGCCAAATTATGGCCTGTTCAGGGTGGCCTGGCAGGATGCCACCGCCTGCTCCAGCCCGAGGGCCGGGTCATCCCCTTCCGCCACCGCGCTCACCATACCGCTCAGCACGCTCCTGCAAACCTCATAGCCCGGCACCGCTGGCTCCACCACCGCGTCCAGGTCCAGCAGAGCCAGAACGTCGGCGTACTGGGGCGTTCCTTCCATGAACATCGCCTGGAATTCGGGGGACAGACGGCGGTGGGGAAGGTATCCGGATATGGACACCCAGCGGTCCTGCTGGGGCTGTTCGTTCATCCAGCGCACGACCAGCCAGGCCGCCAGTTGGCGCCGGGGAGTTGTCGGTGGGATAAACCATGAGAGCCCGAAGAGGTCGGTCACGGGCGCGCCGCTAACAGTGGGCAGCGGTGCCACAGCCCAATCCAGCCCGCTCCGCTGCGCAGCGACCTGGCGGTAATGAGGGATGTGCCAAGTGCTGCTGAGAACAAAGAGCACCCGTCCGGCCCCGAAGTCCGTCTCCGCCTGCTCCCAGCGAGGCTCCCGGGTCGCGCATCCATCCCGGACCAGGTCGCGCAGAAATGTCAGAGCCTCCAGCCCCTCCTGGCCCCCGAAAATGTACCCGGTCCCGGCGGCGTCCATCATCTGACCGCCATAGCCGATGAGCAGGTGCAGGAACGTGCGGTCGCTGGCGGGGAATTCGTAGCCGTAGACACCGCTGGCAGGGTCGGACGCGGCGCAGGCCATCTCCCGGAATTCCTCCCAGGTGCGCGGTGGGTGGTCATAGCCCAACTGGCGGAGCCACCCCCGGTTGTAAAACAGAAGTCCGGCCGAGAGGGCAAAGGGGAACCCGTACCGGCCGGACGGACGGATCAGTTCCCCCACTCTCAGGACGGAGGGGAAGAACTCCTCCTGTTCCCCTGTCGTGAATCCCCAGCGGCGGCTCTTCAGATAGGGCGTCAGTTCCACGGCCAGCCCCTCCATCGCGCTGGCTGCCAGATAGCCGGAAGAGACAACCGCCAGGTCGGGGAGTTTCCCTTCGGGGGCGCCCTCCCGAATCCGGGCGTAGATGTCGGCGGAGTCCGCCTTCCGCTCCCCCCGCACTGCGATGCCCCATGGGTTGGTCCCGTTGAACCGGTCCAGCATCGCCAGCAAAGCCTCCTCGTGGGATGCCGGATACCAGACGGTGATCACTTCTCCCCGAGGGTCCAGATTTTCCAGGTCGCCGTACAGCGAAGGGGTTGCCCCGACGCTGGAAGGGCGCGACGGCGGGCCGGCACAGCCGGTCCCGATCAGGCAGAGGGTCAGCAGGATGAGCAGAGCGGTGAATCGCTGGATTTTCAATGGACGCTCCTCAGGATTGGGATGAATTCCGGGCCACGCGGTAGAGTCTGGCCGGACGGCCGCCGCCCCGCCGGTACTCCCCCGTCTCCTGGAGGATGCCAGCGGCGAGGGCCCGGCGGCGGAAACTCCGCCCGTCCAGTTTCTCCCCCAGAACGGCCTCGTACACCGATTGCAGTTCGTTCAGCGTAAAGGTATCGGGCAAAAGCCCGGGGGGCACTGCAAAGCACTTCAGTCGCTGGCGGAGGTGCTGCAGGGCACAGGCCAGGATGCGTTCGTGGTCAAAGGCCAGCGGGGGGAGGGCCTGCATAGACCACCAGCCCGCTTCCGCCGCGTCGTCCCCCGCGCGGGGCCGTACCTGGTCGGCCCCGACCAGGGCCAGGTACGCCACCGTGATGGTCCGCCCGCGCGGGTCCCGTCCAGGGTCGCCGAAGGTGTGGAATTGTTCCAGATGGACATCCCGCACGCCGGTCTCTTCCTCCAGTTCCCGCCGCGCGGCCGCTTCCAGCGGTTCGTCTATGTCCACAAATCCCCCGGGGATGGCCCACATTCCAACGAAGGGCGGATGTCGGCGGCGTACCAGCAGGACCTGCAGGTCGTTCTCCCGCAGGGTGAAGATGACCACGTCCACCGTCACCATCGGTCGGGGATATTCGGGCATCATTCGTATTACCTACCCTGGTTCTGTTTGGCGGGGCCAGCCGTCCACGAATGTTTCACGAATACACGAATAAAGTGAGATAAAAAAAGCATCCTTTGTGCCCTTCGTGTGGCCTTCGTGTCCTTTGTGGTTTTTCCACATCATTCGTGGATTATAGCCCAGCCTGGCCGTTTGGCAACTCCCTGGCTCTGGGGTATAATCCTCACATCCCGATGTTTGGCTGATGTCCTTTCCGGAGGCCGTCTATGCGTGCGCTCATCACCGGGGCCGGAGGATTTGTCGGAAATCACCTCTGCGAGTACCTGCTATCTCATACGGACTGGGAACTGCTGGGAACGGTCTACCCGGAACGGGTGGAGGACCCCCGGCCCCGGCCGTGCCTCTCGCTGGTCCATCTGGACCTGCGGGACGCCGGGCGGGTAGGCGAGTTGATTGGGGACTTTCGGCCGGATGTGGTGTTCCACCTGGCGGCCCAGTCCTACGTCCCCACTTCCTTCTCCGACCCCTGGGAGACGCTGGAGAACAACCTGCGGGCCCAGTTGAACGTGCTGGAGGGGGTACGGCGGGCAGGCCTGAGGGCCCGGGTGGTCGTCATCGGGTCCAACGAGGAGTACGGGTGGCCCCGCCCGGAGGACCTGCCCCTCACCGAGGAGAGCCCGTTGCGCCCGGTCAACCCGTACGCCGTCAGCAAAGTCGGGCAGGACTTCATGGGGCTCCAGTACCATCTGGCCTACGGGATGGACGTGGTGCGGCTGCGGCCGTTCAACCACACCGGGCCGGGGCAATCCTCCCGCTTCGTCGTCCCGTCCTTCGCCCGTCAGATTGCCCGCATTGAGGCCGGAATCCAGGAGCCGGTGGTGCGGGTGGGGAACCTGGACGTGGCGCGGGACTTCACCGACGTGCGGGACATCGTCCGGGCCTACTATCTGGCCGCGACCCAGGCGGAGGCCGGGGAGGTCTACAACCTGGCCTCCGGCGTGGCCCGCCCTATCCGCTGGATTCTGGAGACACTCCTTTCCTTCACCGACGCGGAGGTCCGGGTGGAGGTGGACCCGGCCCTCTACCGCCCGGCCGACGTGCCCGTCATCTACGGGAGCGCAGAGAAGTTCCGCCGCCGGACGGGCTGGGAGCCCCGGATTCCCCTGGAGGAGACGCTGCGGGAGACGCTGGAGTATTGGCGCCTTCATGAGCGACGGGAGGGGAGGCAATGATCACGCTGATAGAGGCGAAGGGATATAAATGCCTGCGGTACGTCCGTCAGCCGCTGGGAAATTTCCACATCCTCGTGGGGCCGAACGCCAGCGGGAAGACCGCCTTTCTGGACGTGGTGGTTTTCCTGGGTGACCTCCTGCGAGAAGGCCCGGAAGCAGCGGTGATGAAACGCAGTCGTTCTCTGCAGGAACTGGTCTGGAAAGGGGAAGCGGACGCCTTTGAACTGGCAGTAGAAATCGTCGTGCCCGAAGCACTCCGGAAGCGATTCCCGGAGCCATATCCTTTCTGCCGGTATGAGGTACGGGTGGGTATGGGTTCCCAGGGGGGGGTCCAGTTGCTGTCGGAAAACTTCTGGCTTCTCCGCTCCTCGTCCGCTCCCCTCCGCCATCAGGCCGGGTTCCCTCAGGAAATAGAGCCATCGGGCCCCGTTGTGTGGCCCGTTCATAAGCGGTCTCCGGCAGCCAGGCGAAGGGTGGTCTCTCTGCAGAAGGACGGACTGGCCTATTTCCACTCCGAGACCACCGACTGGCGTTTCCCTCTGCGACCTGCCCCGCAGAGGGCCGCTTTAGTTTCCCTTTCGGATACGGAGCGGTTCCCGGTGACCACCTGGGCCCAGATGGTTTTGACCCAGGGTGTCCAGTTGCTTATGCTCAATAGCGCTCTGATGCGATGGCCCTGTTCTCCGCTCGCCCGCCGAATTCTCCAACCGGACGGCTCCAATCTCGCACTGGCTGTGCGCTACCTTCGGGATCACCATCCGGAGGATTTCCAACAGTGGCTCCAGCATCTCCAGGCCTTCTTTCCGAACATGCAAGATATTCAGGTGCGGGAGCGGGAAGAGGACCGTCATCTCTACCTGGTTGCGCAGATTGGCGGTATGATGCTCCCCTCGTGGCTGCTTTCGGACGGCACGCTCCGGCTGCTGGCCCTGACTCTCCTGGCGTATCTTCCACCGGAGGGCTGGGAGGGAGAGGGAGAGTTCCAGGGGATTCAGCCCGTTTATTTGATTGAGGAGCCCGAGAACGGCATCCACCCCCGGGCTATAGAGGCTGTCTTCCAGTCTCTTTCTTCAGCGTACAACAAGCAGATTCTGATCGCCACCCATTCTCCCCTCCTGGTGGGCCTGGCCGAGCCGAAGCAAATCCTCTGCTTTGCCCAGACCCGGAACGGGGCGACAGACATCCTTCGGGGCGATCAGCATCCCCACCTGAAGGACTGGCGGAAGGAGATCAACCTGGGCGAACTCTATGCGGCGGGAGTTCTGGGATGAGCGCGTTCCCAAAGCCTCTGGTGGTTCTGGTTGCGGATAGCAATATGAAAGCGTTTGTGGAGGGCCTTCTGCAACATCCGGAAGCGCTGGGCCTTCGCATCTCGGGAGAGGGCGTGGAGATCCTGGTCCATCCCTCCCGGGATCCCGCAGTGTATAGAAGGGCATCCGAGATGTTGCGCCCCTATCTCAGGAGTTGTCAGTATGCTCTGGTTATGCTGGACCGGGAGGGCAGCGGCGTAAACAGGCGTACAAGCACTCAGCAAATGCAGGAGAAAGTGCGGAAATCGCTGGAAAGGAACGGTTGGAAGGACCGGTGTGAGGTCATCGTTGTAGACCCTGAACTGGACGTGTGGGTATGGAATGGTTCGTCGGCGGTGGCGCCACTGTTGCGGATCAGCCCGGAGGAGTGGCACGGAAAGTGTCAACAGAAGCCGGAGGACCCCAAAGAGAGTCTGGAGGCTCTTCTGAAGGCTCGCTGGATCAGGCGCTCCTCTTCCCTTTACAAAAATATGGTGATAGCCATCGCGGAACAGGATCCCCGAACGCTCTGGGAGTGTGCAGACCCTGCCTTCCAACGCCTGCGAGAAACCCTGCGAAAATGGTTTGGCGAAAAAGAACTTTCAGAAACAGGAGGGTAGAATGCCCCGAGCCCTAATCACCGGCATCACCGGACAGGACGGTTCCTATCTGGCGGAGTTCCTGCTGGAGAAGGGGTACGAAGTCATCGGCATGGTGCGCCGCACCAGTACGGTGAACTTCTCCCGCATCCAGCACATCCAGGATAAAATCACCCTGGTCTCCGGCGACCTGCTGGACCAGGGCTCCCTCATCGCCATCCTGCGGGAGTATCAGCCGGACGAAGTCTACAACCTGGCCGCCCAGTCCTTCGTCCCCACATCCTGGGAGCAACCGGTCTTCACGGGGGAGGTCACCGCGCTGGGGGTCACCCGGATGCTGGAGGCCATCCGCACCGTGGACCCCAGCATCCGCTTCTACCAGGCCAGTTCGTCGGAGATGTTCGGCAAGGTCCGGGAGGTCCCCCAGAACGAACTGACCCCCTTCTACCCCCGCAGTCCCTACGGGGTGGCGAAGGTCTACGGCCACTGGATCACGGTCAACTACCGGGAGTCCTTCGGCATCTACGCGGTCTCTGGCATCCTGTTCAACCACGAGTGCGTCACCGGAGAGACCCCGGTCATCATCCGGCGTCATGGGCTGCTGGACATTCTGCCCATAGAGGACGTCGTCCCCCACCGGACGGAGCCCCACACGGCCACCCGCTTCACCACAGAAGTGGACCCGGAGGACCCGCTGGAAGTCTGGGACGCTGAGGGGTGGACACCGGTCACCTGTATGACCGCCACTTGGAACGGTTTTGAGCGCAGGCCCAATAAGGAAGTGTACCGGGTGGCGGCCCGGGGCGCAGTGTACCACACGACAGCGGACCACCAGGTCTTCGTGGAGGGGGATAACAGCCCCGTTTCCCGGCGGACGGAGGAGGTGCGCCCCGGTGACCACCTGTCGTTGATTGAACTGCCCCCGCCGACGAACGTGATCCAGATGACCGAGGCGGAGGCCTGGCTTCTGGGGGTCATCGTCGCCGACGGATATATCAGCGAAGAGGGGAAAATCCAGATCACCAACCAGGATGCTCAGTTCCTGGAACAGGTAGCGGAGGTGGCCCGGCAGGTCATCGGTTGCCGCAGCCGGCTCTCCGTGGCCCCCAGCGGATTTGAGGGGGGAGCGCCAGTCTACCAACTGTATCTCCCAGGGGCCAACGAGTACGGCCGCTACATTCGGAATACGGTCTACACCCGGTCGGGGTACAAGCGAATCCCCCAGCGGGTGCTGAACGCCGGGCCGGAGGCCCGCCTGGCTTTCCTGCGCGGCTACAACGCCGGCGACGGCCTGCATCGGGCCCCGATTCAGTACGAGTTCAAGGGCTTCAAGACCGCCTCGGCCCCTCTGGCGGCCGGACTGTACTGGCTGGCGCGCGTCACCCTGAACCAGCGGGCCATCCTTTGCCTGGAGGAACGGGATGGCCGCCTGTATTATCAGATCAACCTGAATTCGCCCAACGTTCAGGGACGGAAAGGGCAACACCTGCAGCGTCCCCTCTCCGAGGTCGTCCGGGTGACCCCTGTGGCGTACAAGGGCTGGCTGTTTGACCTGGCCACTCAGTCCGGGACGTTCCACGCTGGCGTGGGGCAGGGCTGGATTCACAACTCCCCCCGCCGTGGCCTGGAATTCGTCACCCGCAAGGTCTCCTACGGGGTGGCCAAAATCAAACTGGGGCTGGCCAACGAACTCCGACTGGGCAATCTGGATGCCCGCCGGGACTGGGGCTTCGCCGGGGACTACGTCCGCGCGATGTGGCTGATGCTCCAGCAGCCTGCGCCGGATGACTACGTCGTCGGCACAGGCCAGACCCACTCGGTGCGGGAACTCTGCGAGATCGCCTTTGCCCACGTGGGGCTGGACTGGCGGGACTACGTGGTGCAGGACCCCCGCTACATGCGCCCCGCGGAGGTGGACCTCCTGGTCGCCGACCCCTCTAAGGCCCGCCGGGTCCTGGGCTGGGAGCCCACCGTCTCCTTTGAGGAACTGGTCCAAATGATGGTGGACGCCGACCTGGCCCTGCTGAAGGAGGAAATGGAGCGGGGGCTGATCCGGAGTGAAACGTAAAACCGTAAAGCGTAAAACGTGAAACGTAATTCACGTTTTACGTTTTACGGTTCACGTCTCACGTCTCACGTTGGAGGACAATCTTGGACACTCTCTTCGGCACCGACGGCATTCGCGGCACGACCGAGTTCACCAACCAGCACCGATCCCGCAAACTGACGCCCGAACTGGCCCTGCGCATCGGGCAGGCGGTGGGGTGGGCCCTCACCCCCTCCCCCGGCGGCTTCGCCGCCACCCCGGAGGGGGTGAGGGCCTTCGCCATCATCGGCCGCGACCCCCGCATCTCCGGGATGATGCTGGAGGCGGCCCTCACGGCCGGCCTCCTCTCCCAGGGCCTGGACGTCCTCCACGCGGGGGTCATCCCCACCCCCGCCGTCGCCTACCTGACCCGCCACCTGGGGGCCAGCCTGGGCGTGGTCATCTCCGCCTCCCACAACCCCGTGGAGGATAACGGCATCAAATTCTTCGGCCCCGACGGCTACAAACTGGACGACGCGCTGGAGGACCGGATTCAGTCGCTGGTCCTGGACCCGGCGCGGGCCTTCACCCCCCGGGATACCCGCCAACTGGGACGGTCCCGCCCGGCCCCCGAACTGGCGGAGGCCTACGTGGACTACCTGGTGCGCTCCTGGCGGGGGAAGCGGGACCTCTCCGGGATTCGGGTTGTCCTGGAGTGCGCCAACGGCGCCACGTCCTTCGTCGCGCCGGAGGTCTTCCGACGGCTGGGGGCGCAGGTGGAAGTCCTCAACGGCAACCCCGACGGCCTCAACATCAACGAGAGTTACGAATACATTGAGCCCCGCACCCTGGCGGCCCGCGTGGTGGCGACGGGCGCCCATCTGGGCGTCGCCTTTGATGGCGACGGCGACCGGGTCGTCCTGGTGGACGAGCGGGGCGGCATCGTGGACGGCGACGGCATCCTGGCCATTCTGGCCCGCCACTTCCGTGACCGGGGCCTGCTCTCCGTCCCCGCCATCGTGGCGACGCCGATGAGCAACTTCGGCCTGCACGAGTTTCTGAAACCGCTGGGGATTGAGGTCGTGGAGGCGAAGGTCGGGGATAAATTCGTCCTGGAGCGGATGCGGGCGCTGGGATGCGTCCTGGGCGGCGAGCAATCGGGCCACATCCTGATTCTGGATCGCGGTCAGACCACCGGCGACGGCATCTACACCGCGCTGGTCGTCGCCGCGCTGATGGTGGATGAGGCCGACGGCCATTTATCCCGCCTGACCGCCGGGATTCCCCGCTACCCCCAGGCGATGGTCAGCCTGGACGCGCCCCGCGTCTCCGTCTCGCTGACGGAGGTGCCGGAAATCCGGGCCGTCCTGGACCGCCTGCGGGCCCGGGCGGGGGAAGGAGCGGAGGTCCTCCTGCGCTACTCCGGCACCGAGGACAAACTCCGCCTCTCCGTCCGCACCCGCACCGACGGCGACGGGGCGGCCCTGGCAGAGGAGACCCACCGCGCGCTGGAGCAGATTGTCGCCGGGGTGAGACGCCTGGCGAGCGGAGGGTGAGGAGTTCCATGACCCTGGACCTGACCCGTCTGGCCCGAGCGGCGGAGGAGATGGGGCACGCACTGGCCCGGCAGGAGCGGGAGTTCGGCAACCGGGTCGCGGAGGCCCGCCAGTGGATGGAGGCGTTCGCCGAAATGGGCCCGACCCTCCAGGAGGCCGCCGCAGACGTCGGGGCGGCCATCCCCACCGCGGAGCCCCTGAACACCGTGGTGGCCTGTCCGCCCGTCCCCCAGCGCTTCACCGTCATCGGTGCCGACGGGAGCGCCATCGGGCCGGACCGCCACAGCCTGGCCCTGTACTATCTCATCAACATCGGCAGCCTGGTCTTCCGGCACGGCAGCGGGGAGGCGCCGGAGGCCCGCAGCATCCCCACACTGGCCTTCCGGGACGAGGACCTCTACGAGGGAGACCTGCTGGTCTCCGGCAACCTGCTGGACGTGCGGCGGGACTGCGCGGAGATCGCCCATCTGGCCGACCTGGTGGAGGCGGAACCGCCCGGCCCGACGCTGGCGCTGGTGGACGGCACCCTCATCCTGTGGGTGCTGGAGGACCTGCCCGCGGCGGCGCGGAAGGAGAAAATCGCCTTCTACCTTCGCCAGATGGAGCGCATCCGCGAAAAAGGGGCCGCGCTGGCCGCGTTTATCAGCCGGCCGCGCCACACCGAGGTGGGGAAACTCCTGCACCTGGCCCAGACCGGTGGCGACCCGGCGCGGGCCCGGGAGGAGAAAAACCCCCTGGCGCGCGTTCCCGACCGGGTCCTCTTCGCCTTCCTTCCGCCGGGCGCCCGGTCGGCCCTCTTTACTTCGCCGAACGGGATCAACCGGAATTACTACCAGCCCGCGGGGCATGAGGTCCAATTTTTCTATCTGAACGTCGCCCCTGAGGGCAAAGCGCCGGTCATTGCCCGGGTGGAGGTTCCCCAGTGGGTGGTGGAAAATCCGGACGCGCTGAGCCTCACCCATGCCGGGATTGTCGCCCAATGTCGCATCCTGGGCGGGTTCCCCTACGTGCTGGCCCGCGCCGACGAACTGGCCTACATCAGCACCCCGGAGCGGGAGCAACTGGAGGAGATGATGGGGACCGCGTTGATGAGCGCGGGCGTCGTCCCCGCGCCTTCGCCCAAGGCGTACTACAAGGGGTTGACCCGGAGGTGGGGGAAGAGTTGATCCAATCCCGGAGGGGGATATGGGGGACAACTCTCAGGTCGCTTTACTGGTGGATTTTGAGAACCTGCTGCTGAGCGTGCGGGACCAGTTCGGGGAGCCCGTCCAGTGGCAGAGAATCATGCGGGTGGCGGAGCAACGAGGGCGGGTCGTGGTGCGCCGCGTGTATGCGGACTGGAGCGCCTGCGGTTCCCAGCAGAAGGAACTCCAGGCTCTGGGGTTTGAACTCGTGCACGTGGGTGGGCATGGCAAAAACGCGGCCGACCTGCGCCTGACGATGGATGCGGTACATCTTGCCGCCAGAAAAGAACTCTCTCTGAGCCACATCATCCTGGCTTCCGGGGATGGGGATTTCACGGATCTGGCCCACTATCTGCGGGGTCAGGGTCTGGTTGTCATCGGGATCGGGGTACGAGCCACCACCGCCGCGTCCCTTGTGGCGGCATGTGACCATTTTGTTTATTATGACGATCTGATAGAAACGCGCCGAACTCCGCAAACCGTGGAGCGCTACCTGAAAGCGCTGGCTCCCAAAGTGCGGATGACCATCAGTCCCTATCGTCCGTGGATTATCGTTCGGGCCTACCGGTTAATCCAGCAGAACCGGGGCGTCTCCCTGAATGTCTTGAAAGAGAAACTTCCCAACTACTACCAGGAGCACCACCCGGAGGTCCCCCAGTCCGTGGTCAATGAAATCCTTCACCAACTGTTCCACACCTACTGCTTTGAGTTTGTGCCTTCCGGACGGGAGGGGCCTCCATTATGGGAGCGGTCGGCTCATCTGGCAGAGGGGATTCGCTCCGCCTCCGACCTGCTGGAACACTGCGACCGGGGATTGCTGCGCATTCTGCGGCAAAATCTGGGGGGTGAACCGATTGACCCGGTGGCCGCGACAACTCTGCTGTACGGCCAGAGCGACAACCCGCAGTTGGTGGAGCACGTGCGGCAACTGATAGAAAGTCTGGACCGGGAATAGTGGCCTGGAGGGTGATGCCCTTCGTCATCGGTCTGACGGGCAACATCGCGACGGGCAAATCCACCGTAGCCCGTATGCTGAGGGACCTGGGCGCGACGGTCATTGATGCCGACCGGGTGGCGCACGAGGTAATGCGGGCCGGGACACCTGTCCATCAGGCAGTGGTGGAAACCTTCGGCCCGCAGGTCCTGCGGCCCGACGGGGAAATTGACCGCGCCCGTCTGGGCGCGGTCGTCTTCTCTGACCCCCAGGCGCTGGGCCGACTGGAGGCCATCGTCCACCCGGCCGTGCTGGAGGAAGTGGCCCGCCGCATCGCCGCCGCCCCCACCCCGGTCGTCGTGGTGGAGGCCATCAAACTGATAGAGTCGGGGATGGCCGACGCTGTTAACGCGCTCTGGGTGACCACATGCCCGTTTGAGGAGCAGGTCCGGCGGCTGATGGCCGACCGGGGCCTCTCCCGCCTGGATGCGGAGCAGCGAGTGAACGCGCAACCGCCCCAGGAAGCCAAAATCGCCCGGGCCGACGTCGTCATCCGCACCGACGGGTCTCTGGAGGAGACCCGCGCCCAGGTAGAGGCCGCCTGGCGGGCCCTGCGGGAGCACACCGGGAATGACGAACGGTGAACGCCTCTACACCACCGAAGCCATCATCGTCCGACGGCGGGACCAGGGAGAGGCGGACCGGGTCCTGAGCCTCTGCACGCCCCAGGGGAAGCGGGTCGTCATTGCGAAGGGGGCGCGCAAGGTCAGCAGCCGGAAGGCCGGGCATCTGGAACTCTTTGCCCGGGTCCGAATGGTCGTGGCCCGCAGTCCCTCTTCCTGGGATGTGGTGAGCCAGGCGGAAGCGCTGGAGCCACACGCCGCGCTGCGGGGGGACCTGATCCGGGGCACCTACGCCCGTTACGTGACCGAACTGTACGACCGCTTCGTCGCCGAGGACGAGGGGGGGCCAGCCCTCTTTGACCTCCTGAGCCGCACGCTGGATTACCTGAGCCAGATAGAGGTCGGGGAATCCGTCCCTCCGGCGCTGGATCTGCTGGTCCGGGCCTACGAGCAGCGGTTGCTGAGCCTGGTGGGCTTCCGTCCCGAATGGGGGCGGTGTATGGGGGAGCGGGAGGGCCGCCTCTGCGGGCGACCGTTGCCGGTGCGGGGGAAAACCCCGCTGGGGCTGGATCCGGAGCGGGGTGGGGCGCTCTGCGCGGAGTGCTTTCAGGCCTCGGTGGCCCCATGGGTCATGCCTCTCTCCCCGGCCGCGCTGGGCCTGCTGCGCGCCTGCCAGCGGTTGCCCTTCGCCCGCCTGCGGGAACTGCGGGTTTCACCGGCCCTCCTGGCGGAGGTGGAGCGGGCCATGCACCACTACTTGACCTACCACCTGGAGCAGGATATCCGCACCGGCACCTTCCTCCGCCGTCTCCGACGGGCGCAGGAGCCCAATGCGGCGAGAGGATAAACCCTGTGCTGCAACAAGCCCCCGGTGGCACAGGATTGATCCTGCAGGACAAGGATAAACCCTGCGCAGGACAGGGGACGGTTCAATTTTCCGGGGAAAAAGAAGGGTTGGGGGCGGCGAGGCCGCCGCAACGAAAAATATATTTCCTTGTGGCGGTTGACAAAAAAACCCAAACGTGCTATGAATACTCCCCACATTCCGGCAAGGGAGGAAACCGATGAAAAGCGAGCAGGTTACCCGTGGAAGTCAGCGCGCTCCTCACCGCAGCCTCTTTTACGCCATGGGGTACACGCCCTCCGATCTGGACCGACCGCTGATCGGCGTGGTGAATTCCCACAACGAAGTGATCCCCGGCCATATCCACCTGGATGCCATTGCCCAGGCGGTGAAGGCTGGGATTTACCGCGCGGGAGGGACCCCCATAGAGTTCCCCGTCATCGGCATCTGCGATGGTATCGCGATGGGTCATCTGGGGATGCATTATTCTCTGCCCAGTCGGGAACTCATCGCCGATAGTGTGGAGTCTATGGCTCTGGCCCACGCCCTGGACGGCCTGGTGCTGATCCCTAACTGCGACAAGATCATCCCGGGGATGCTGATGGCCGCGGCCCGATTGGACCTGCCCGCCCTGGTGGTCAGCGGAGGGCCGATGCTGGCGGGCCGCTTCCGGGGACGGGATGTGGACCTCAGCACCGTCTTTGAGGCGGTGGCGAAGGTGGAGAAGGGGGAATGGAGCCAAGAGGACCTGGAGGAACTGGCCATTTCCGCCTGCCCCGGGTGCGGTTCGTGTGCCGGGATGTTTACCGCCAACACGATGAACTGCCTGACGGAAGCCCTCGGCATGGCAATGCCGGGGAATGGGACCATCCCGGCCGTGAACGCTGCCCGCCTCCGGCTGGCCAAAGAAGCCGGTCAGAGGATTGTAGACCTGATTCGGAACGACCTGCGCCCCTCCCGCATCCTGGTCTACGAAGCCTTCGTCAACGCCATCACGGTGGATATGGCGATGGGAGGCTCCACCAACACCGTGCTGCACCTGATGGCCATCGCCCGGGAGGCCGGGGTGGACCTCTCGCTGGAGGAGTTTGACCGGATCAGCCGTCGGACCCCGTACCTGGCCTCCATCAGCCCGGCCAGTCCCCTCCATATCCAGGACCTGGATGAGGCGGGGGGCATCCCCGCCCTGATGAAGGAACTGAGCCGGGGGGGCCTGATCCATACCGACGTGCTGACGGTGACGGGCCGTACGGTGGGGGAGAACATCGCCAACGCGGTGATCCGGCGCCCCGATGTTATCCGCCCTCTGGACCGTCCCTATCGGCCCGAGGGAGGGCTGGCCATTCTCTACGGCAATCTGGCGCCGGACGGAGCGGTCGTGAAGGCTGCGGCGGTCGCTGAGGAGATGCTGACCCATCGGGGGCCAGCGCGGGTCTTCAACTCCGAAGAGGAGGCGGTGCGGGCCATTCTGGGGGGCGCAATTCGCCCGGGCGATGTGGTGGTCATCCGGTATGAGGGGCCGAGGGGCGGGCCCGGGATGCGGGAGATGCTGGCCCCGACGGCCTCTCTGGCCGGGATGGGGCTGGACCGGGAAGTGGCCCTGCTCACGGACGGGCGCTTTTCCGGCGCCACGCGGGGAGCATCCATCGGCCACGTCTCTCCAGAGGCGGCCGCTGGAGGCCCCATCGGCCTCTTGCAGGAAGGGGACCTCATAGAGATAGACATCCCGGCCCGGCGGCTCCAGGTGCTGCTTTCGGAGGAGGAACTGGAGAGGCGTCGGCGGGAGTGGCAACCCCTGCCACCGAAGATCAACCAGGGGTACCTGGCCCGCTACGCAGCGCAGGTGACTTCCGCCAACACAGGAGCCGTGCTCCAGAAGCCCTAACACAACCCTCAGCCGCCAGGGCCGTATCCATGTCCGGTGATCCGGCCTGGCAGGGGGCTCTGACGGTTGCCGCCACCCTGCCCCCGGCTCCGTCAATCTGCATCGGCGGCATCCGGAAGGAGGAGGGCATACTCCATACTGTCGGCCAGGGCCTGCCAGCTGGCCTCAATAATGTTGGTGGAAGAGCCCACCGTACTCCACACCCGCTCCCCTCGCGCCGACTCTATCAGCACGCGCACGATCGCCGCTGTGCCGGCCCCGCCGTTCAGAATGCGCACTTTGTAGTCCGTCAGGTGCACCTCCGCCAGACGGGGGTAGACGGGCACCAGCGCCTTGCGCAACGCCAGGTCCAGCGCATGGACCGGGCCGTTCCCTTCGGCCGCCGTGTGCATTACTTCCCCCTGCACTCGCACCTTCACGGTGGCCTCCGCAATGATCCCCCGCCCCTTGCGATTCTCCACCAGAACGTGGAAATCAATCAACTCAAAGGGCGGCCGGTAATCGGGTCGGGCGCGTCGGAGGAGCAGTTCCAGCGAAGCCTCCGCGCCGTCAAACTGAAACCCCACTTTCTCCAATTCCTTCACCCGCTGCAGGATCGCCGGCACCTCCTCGGCGCTGATCTCCACGCCGAATTCGCGCGCCTTCTCCAGAATGTTGGCCTTCCCGGAGAGTTCGGAAACCACCGTGCGGGCCTGATTCCCCACCCGCGCCGGGTCTACATGCTGGTAACTCTCCGGGCACTTCTGCCAGGCGTGGACGTGGACGCCCCCCTTATGGGTGAAGGCGCTCCGCCCCACATACGGAAGCCGGGGGTCCGGCGGTATATTCGCGATTTCGCTCACATACCGGGAAACGCTCGCCAGACGCCGCAACTGCTGGTCGGTGATGCACCGATACCCCATTTTCAACTGCAGGGTCGGGATCAGGGAACAGAGGTTGGCGTTCCCGCACCGCTCTCCGTAACCGTTCACCGTCCCCTGAATCTGGACCACTCCAGCCCGGACCGCGGCCAGAGAGTTGGCGACCGCCAGTTCGCCGTCGTTATGAGCGTGAATCCCCAGCGGTACGGTGATGGTTTGCCGGACGTCTGCCACGATTCTTTGGATTTCCTCCGGAAGAGCCCCCCCGTTGGTATCGCAGAGCACAATCCAATCGGCACCCGCCTCCTGTGCGGCCCGTAACGTCTCCAGCGCATAGGAGCGATTCGCTTTGTACCCGTCAAAGAAATGCTCCGCATCGTAGATCACTTCCCGTCCCTGCGCCTTCAGATAGCCTACTGTTTCGGCAATCATGTGCAGGTTCTCGTCCAGCGTTGTTTCCAGTACCCGCAGGACATGCAGGTCCCAACTCTTGCCGAAGAGGGTCACCGTCCGGGTCTCCGCCTCCAGCAGGGCACGAATCTGCGGGTCCTCGGTCACCGGGATGCCCGCGCGCCGGGTGCTCCCGAACGCTGCCAGGGTGGCATAGGTCAGGCGCAGTCTGCGGGCTTCGGCGAAGAACTCCGTGTCTTTCGGATTGGAGCCCGGCCATCCCCCTTCAATATAGTGAATCCCGATCTCATCCAGTTTGCGCGCAATGCGGAGTTTGTCCGCCAGGGAATAGGAAATCCCTTCCTGCTGGGCTCCATCTCGCAAGGTTGTATCATAAAGGATGAGTTGCCCGGGCTCAGTGTCCATTGCTCCCCCCTTATTGAACGGATTTGCCCATTTCTGTGATTTTCCGGATGACCTGTTCGCCCATCTCCCGGGTGCCCACCACCCGGGTGCCGGGCTGAGCGATGTCCTGGGTACGGTACCCCTCTTCCAAGACGGCCGCGACGGCCTGCTCCACCGCCGCCGCTTCCGTCTCCAGGCCCAGGGAGTGGCGCAGGAGCATCGCGGCGCTGAGGATGGTGGCAAGGGGATTGGCCACGTCACGGCCTGCCAGCGCAGGAGCCGAGCCGTGGATGGGCTCATAGAGGCCGGGGCCGTCCTCCCCCAGCGATGCCGAAGGCAGCATGCCGATGGAGCCGGCCAGCACTGCTGCTTCGTCGGTGAGGATGTCCCCGAACATGTTCTCGGTCACCACCACATCAAAGTGGGTCGGGCGCAGCATGAGCATCATCGCGCAGGCGTCCACCAGCAGATGCTCCAGTTCCACATCGGGATACATCCGTCCCACCGCGATGGCCGTCTCCCGCCACAGGCGGGAAGTGGTCAGGACGTTCGCCTTGTCCACCGAAGTCACCCTGCGGCGCCGCTGACGGCTCAACTGGAACGCCACATGCAGAATCCGTTCCACCTCCTCAATGGTGTACACCGCCGTATCGTAGGCCCGGTTTCCCTCCCGCCCCCGGGGGCCGAAATAGATGCCTCCGGTCAACTCCCGAACCACCAGGAGGTCTACCCCGGTCACAATATCCGGCTTGAGCGGAGACGCATCCAGCAGGGGGCGGTAGAGTTTCACGGGCCGGAGATTGGCAAAGAGGTTCAGTTCCCTGCGCAATCTCAACAGGCCCTGCTCCGGGCGAATCGGCGCCGACGGGTCATCCCACCGGGGCCCCCCCACCGCGCCCAGCAGGATCGCATCACTGGCCCGGCAGAGGGCCAGCGTCTCTTCCGGCAACGGGTCTCCGGTCTGGTCTATGGCGATGCCGCCGATCAGCCCTTCCTGAAAGGCAAACTGGTGGCCGTAGACTTCGGCGACGTGCTGCAGCACCCGCACTGCAACCGCCACCACTTCGGGGCCGATCCCGTCGCCGGGCAGAACAGCGATCTGGGCCTTCATCCCACTCCTATGGGTGCGAGCAGCGGATTCGCATCTGTCCGCGTTCATCGGCCCCTTTCCGACAGGCGGCGGCGGACAAACTCCACCAGCCCCCCACTCCGGATGATTTCCATCAGGAAAGGCGGGAACGGCTCCGCCTGAAAGAGAGCCCCCGTATCCAGATTGCGGATGAGGCCCCGCTCCAGGTCTACCTCCACAATCTGCCCCGTCTGGGTCCCTTCCACCGCCGCAGGACACATCAACACGGGGAGACCGGTGTTGATGGCGTTGCGGAAGAAGATGCGGGCAAAGGTCCGGGCGATCACACAGGAAACCCCGGCGCCCTTCAACGCCAGCGGGGCGTGTTCGCGGGACGAGCCACAGCCAAAGTTCTCCCCGGCCATCAGAATGTCCCCCGGCCGGACGCGACGGGCAAACTCCGGGTCCACGTCCTCCATGCAGTGGGCCGCCAGTTCTTCAGGAGTGGAGACGTTCAGATAGCGGGCCGGGATAATGCCGTCCGTATCTATGTTGTCGCCGTATTTCCATACCGTCCCCTGAAGTTTCACTCTTCACCTCCAGAATGGGTGGCTTCAAAATCGGATGATCCGCTCCCGTTCCCAGAAATCCACATGCATGGGAGGGGGAAGCAACGAAGCCACCGGGGATGGAGTGAAGTGGAAGAGCCGCCGGGATGGAAGTTCATCCGGACTGGCGATTCGCCCCAGAACGGCGCTGGCGGCGGCGACGGCGGGGCTGCTCAGATAGATCTCCGATTTCGGGTGCCCCATTCGGCCCACGAAGTTCCGGTTGGTGGTGGAAAGACACCGTTCTCCCTCCGCCAGGACTCCCAGATGACCGCCCAGACAGGGCCCGCATGTGGGCATGCTGAAAATCGCTCCCGCCTCCACGAATATATCCGCCAGCCCCTCCCGGACCGCGCGCAGGAACAATTCCTGGGTGCCGGGGATGACGATGCACCGCACTTCCGGATGGACGCGGTGCCCGTTCATCAGTTCCGCTGCTACCTGGAGATCGCTCCAGCGCCCGTTGGTGCAACTCCCGATCACCACCTGGTCAATGGGGATGCCGTGCACCTGGCTGAGGGGCCGGACGTTGGCGGGCGAATGAGGAAGCGCGACCTGGGGTTCCAGGGAGCGCACGTCGTATTCCAGGACCTGCTCGTATCGGGCATCGGGATCGCTGGAGTAGATCCGGTACGGACGGGTCGCCCGGCTGGCCACATATTTCAGGGTGACGGCATCCACCGGGAACAGGCCGGCTTTGGCTCCCGCCTCTACCGCCATGTTGGCCATCGTGAATCGGTCGTCCATAGAAAGTTGTGCCAGCGTCGGGCCGGTGAATTCTATCACCTGATAGCGGGCGCCGTCCACACCGATCTGGCCGATGGTGTGCAGGATCAGGTCTTTCCCACTGACCCAGCGGGGGAGTTCGCCGAAGTAGATGCAGCGAATACTCTCCGGGACTCGCAGCCAGACCTCGCCGGTGGCCATCGCCACAGCGATGTCGGTAGAGCCCATACCGGTGGCGAAAGCGCCCAGCGCGCCGTAGGTGCAGGTATGGGAATCCGCCCCCACCACCAGGTCGCCGGGCAGAACCAGCCCTTTCTCCGGAAGCAGGACGTGCTCTATGCCTGCCCGCCCGACCTCAAAGTACCAGCGGATGCCCTGCTGGCGGGCAAATTCCCGCATCACCTGGCATTGCTGGGCACTGGGGATGTCTTTGTTGGGAGCAAAGTGATCGGGAACCAGGGCGATACGGTCCCGGTCCCAGACCTCCTGCACGCCGATGCGGTAGAATTCCCGGATGGCGATGGGAGCGGTGATGTCATTGGCCAGGACCATGTCCACGCGAGCCATCACAAACTGACCCGGATGGACCTCGTCCAGCCCGGCGTGGGCCGCCAGAATTTTCTCTGCCATTGTCATTCCCATGGGAGACCTCCTGTAGAAAATGTCGTTCATCGGATGCCAGCGCTCAGAGCCTGTCTAAAAATGTGTGTAGTGAGCCACGAAGCAAAGCGGAGTGGCGTCTGAATCTGCCCCCATCGGCACTCCGCTACGCTCCGTACCTGACTACAAACGAATTTCGACACGATCTCAGGATGCGGCCACGGGGGAAAGGGAGGGCAGGAGTTCCGGGGCCGCGAGCCGGCGGGCGGTCAGCGCCTTGTTCAGCGCGCTCATGTAGGCCCGGGCGCTGGCGACGATAATATCTGTGGAAGCGCCGTAGCCGCTGAACACCCGGGGGTGTCCGTTACCGTCCTCCATTTCAATGCGGATGGTCACTTCGCCCACCGCGTCCAGGCCGCCGGTGACCGCTTTGATGGAGAACTCCACCAGCCGATTGGGGAGACCGACGACGCGGGTAATCGCCTGATACACCGCATCCACCGGCCCGTTTCCGATGGCGGTCTCGGTGATGGTCTGCCCCTCGGGGCCGCGGACCCGGATGGTGGCTGTGGGAATCATGTCGCCGCAACAGACCTGCACGTGCTCCAGGGAATACCCGTCGGTCACCTGAGAGATTTCGTCACTGATCAGTGCTTCCAGGTCGGCCTCGGTCACCTCTTTTTTCCGGTCCGCCAGTGCTTTAAAACTGGCGAACACCCGTTCCAGTTCCTCAGGGGTTAACCGATAGCCCATGTCCTCCAGCCGTTTCCGCAGGGCATGGCGGCCGGAGTGCTTTCCCAGCACCAGCATACTGCGGTCCAGGCCGATCAGTTTGGGGTCCATAATCTCGTAGGTCAGGGGGTTCTTGAGCACGCCGTCCTGGTGGATGCCAGATTCGTGGGCAAAGGCATTGGCCCCGACGATGGCCTTATTGGGTTGAACGCTGACCCCGGTGTAACTGGCGACCATCCGGCTGGTGCGGTAAATCTCGGCGAAGCGGATGCCCGTGGTCACCTGAAGGACCTTCCGCCGGGTGTAGAGGGCCATCACAATCTCCTCCAGGGAGGCATTGCCGGCCCGTTCGCCAATCCCGTTGATGGTACACTCCACCTGACGGGCGCCGGCCTGGATGGCCGCCAGGCTGTTGGCCGTTGCCAGCCCCAGGTCGTTGTGGCAGTGGGCGGAGATGACCACCCGCTCCGCGCCCGGCACATGCTCCAGGATGCCCCGGATCAGGGCGCCGAACTCCTCCGGCAGGGCATAGCCGACGGTATCGGGGATGTTGATGGTGGTGGCTCCCGCCCGAATGGCCGTCTCAATCACCCGGTACAGGAACTCCGGGTCGCTCCGGCTGGCATCCTCCGGGGAGAACTCCACGTCGTCGCAGAGGTTTCGGGCATATGCGACCATCTCCCGCACCCGCTCCAGCACCTCTTCGCGGGACATCCGGAGTTTGTACTTCAGGTGGATGTCCGAAGTGGCCAGGAAGGTGTGAATGCGCGGCCGGGGAGAGCCACAGATGGCCTCCCATGCCTTCTCTATGTCCCCGCGAGTGGCCCGGGCCAGGGCCGCGATGACCGGACCCTGGACCTCCATCGCCACGCGCCGTACGGCCTCCCAATCGCCCGGAGAGGCCGCCGGGAAGCCCGCTTCAATCACGTCCACTCCCAGGCGGGCCAGTTGGCGGGCAATCTGGACTTTCTCCTCGGCGTTCAGGGCGACCCCCGGCGTCTGTTCCCCATCGCGCAGAGTGGTATCAAAAATGAGAACTCTATCCATCTCTCCTCCTGAAGAAAGGACTCTGGGCAGGGGCATCGGGAACCACCGACGTTCCACCCCCCGGCGGTCAGGGTACGGTCTTGGGGTTCAGCCAGGGCATCATTGCCCGCAGTTTCCGACCGACCTGCTCAATCAGATGCTCCCTCTCCCGTTGCCGCATAGTGTTGAAGGAGGGGCGGCCCGCCATGTTCTCCAGAATCCAGAGGCGAGCAAAGGAGCCATCCTGCACTTCCCGGAGAAGCCGGCGCATCTCGTCCTTGACCACCTCGGAAATGACGCGGGGGCCGGCGATGTAGTCGCCGAATTCTGCGGTATCGCTGACGGAGTACCGCATATAACTCAATCCGCCCTGCTGGATCAGGTCCACGATGAGTTTTAACTCGTGCAGGCACTCAAAGTAAGCGATCTCCGGCTGGTAGCCCGCCTCCACCAGGACCTCAAAGCCGGCCTTGATCAGCGCGGTGACGCCACCGCAGAGCACCGCCTGCTCGCCAAAGAGGTCCGTCTCGGTCTCCTCGGCGAAGGTGGTCTCTATGATACCCGCCCGGGTGCACCCGATCCCCTTGGCGTAGGCCAGGGCGATCTCTCTGGCCTGACCGGACGCATCCTGATGGACGGCCAGAAGGGCGGGGACTCCGCCGCCTTCCCGGAACACTTCCCGCATCCGGTGGCCGGGGGCCTTGGGAGCGACCATGCTCACATCCACATCGGAAGGGGGAGTGATCTGGTGGAACCGGATGTTGAAGCCGTGGGCGAACATCAGGGTCTTACCGGCGGAGAGATGAGGGGCGATGTCCCGCCGATAGAGTTCCGGCTGGACCGGGTCGGGCACCAGCATCATGATGATGTCCCCCCGGGCGGCGGCCTCGGCCGTCGGCAGGACAGTCAGGCCTTCGGCCTGGGCCTGATCCCACGACTTCCCCCCGGGGCGAAGGCCAACCACCACGGTGCACCCGGAGTCCCGGAGGTTCAGGGCATGGGCATGCCCCTGGCTCCCGTAGCCGATGATTGTGATGGTCTTCCCCTGAAGGAGACTCAGATCGGCATCCTGATCGTAGTACATTCTGGCCATGGTTCTCCTTAAAGTAAAGAGTTGTTTACTGCGGCAGGGAAACCGCTGGTTCGGCGGAACGATGATTGCCGCGCACCATCGCCACCCGGCCGGTGCGAATCACCTCCTGGATTCCGTACGGTTTCAGGAGGCCCAACAGGGCGTCCACCTTATCCTCGGTGCCGGTGATTTCAATGATCAGGGAGTCCGGCGCCACGTCCACCACCCGGGCCCGGAAGAGATGGACCAGTTCCGTGACCTCTCCCCGCTGCTCCGGGGGACAGCCCACCCGCACCAGCGCCAGTTCCCGGATGACGGCGGGCATCCGGGTTACGTCCCAGACCTCAATCACGTTGACCAGTTTGTACAGTTGTTTCTGGACCTGCTCAATGACCCGGTCGTCCCCATCTACCACGAAGGTCATCCGGGAGATGCCCGGCCTTTCGCTGTGGCCGACAGCCAGGCTCTCTATGTTATAATTCCGTTTGCGGAACAGGCTGGCGATCCGGTTGAGCACGCCGGGCTGATCTTCCACCATGGCGACCAGAGTGTGTCTCATCCTCCCTCACCTCCTTTTCAGACGGTCTGATAACTGTTCCGGCGGATCATATCTGAAATGGCCCTGCCGGGTGCGACCATCGGGAAGACGTTCTCCTCGCTATGGATGTGGAAATCTATCAACACCGGTCCGGGAATTTCCATCGCCCGCCTCAGGACAGGAGCCACCTGAGCCGGTTCCCGAACGGTAAAGCCCGGGATGCCGTACGCCTCGGCGACCCGGGCAAAGTCCGGCCCCAGCAGCCGGGTACCACTGTAATGGCGGTTGAAAAAGAGTTCCTGCCACTGGCGAACCATGCCCAGGAACCCGTTATTCAGGATGGCGATCTTCACCGGGAGGTTCTCCTGCACCACGGTCGCCAGTTCCTGAATGGTCATCTGAAAGCCACCATCACCCGCGATCACCCAGACCGTCTCATGGGGCCGCCCGATCTGGACGCCGAGGGACGCGGGAAGCGCGAATCCCATGGTGCCCAGCCCGCCGGAAGAAATCAGGCTGTTGAACCGGTCGTGGATGTAGTACTGGGCTTCCCACATCTGATTCTGGCCCACGTCGCTCACAATAGTGGCATTGCCCCGGGTGACCTCCCAGATTTGCCGCACCACGTACTGGGGGAGCAGACGGTCGTCGGGATTCTCATTCAGGGGGTTATCCGTTTCCGATTCCTCCCGCCACTGCCCGATCTGCGCCAGCCATTCGGGATGCGTGGCGGGCGGCACCAGCCGTAGCAATTGGCTGAGCACCTCCCGGGCATCGCCCACGATGGCGACGGCAGGACGGATGTTCTTGCCAATCTCGGCCTGATCAATGTCCACGTGGATGATCTGCGCATTGGGAGCGAAGCGAGGAGGGGAGCCGGTTACCCGGTCGTCAAACCGCATTCCGACCGCCAGCAGAACGTCCGCTTCCTGGATGGCCTGGTTGACGTGATAGAAACCGTGCATGCCGGCCATGCCCAGCGAGAGCGGATGGCTTTCCGGGAACGCGCTGATCCCCAGGAGGGTCGTCGCCACCGGAATCTGTGCCCGTTCGGCCAGTTCCCGGAGTTCCCGGCCGGCGTCGGAGAGGATGACGCCGTGGCCCGCCAGGATCAGGGGCTTGCGGGCCTGGCGGAGCAGGTCGGCCGCCGCCTGCACGTTCTCATCACCGGAGAAATCCAGCCGCAGGCCCGGCAGGTGTACCTGATCCGGGTAGGAGAACTCGGTTTCCTGGAACTGCACATCTTTGGCAATGTCAATGAGGACGGGGCCAGGGCGGCCGGTCCGGGCGATGTGGAAGGCCTCTTTCACCACCCGGGCCAGGTCATCCACGCGGGTGACCAGATAATTGTGTTTGGTGATGGGCAGGGTGATGCCGGTGATGTCCGTCTCCTGAAAGGCGTCGGTACCGATGACCGGGGTGGGCACCTGGCCTGTGATCGCCACGACAGGGGAGGAGTCCATATATGCCGTCGCGATGCCGGTGACCAGGTTGGTCGCACCTGGCCCCGAGGTCGCGATGCAGACCCCGACTTTCCCCGTCGCCCGGGCGTACCCATCGGCCGCGTGGGCCGCAGCCTGCTCATGGCGCACCAGGACGAAGCGAATGGGGTATTGAGGCAAGGCGTCAAACAGATGAATCACCGCGCCGCCGCCGAGCCCAAAGATGACCTCCACCCCTTCCCGTGCCAGACATTCCCAGAGAATTTGAGCGCCAGTCAGTTTCATCGGATACCTCCTCACATGATTAGAAAGTATCAGCCCCCCGGCTGCCTGGTTTCCCTGCCGTGAGTGGTTTAAAGTCTGCAACCCGATAAAAATTACGGGCCTCCCTGGTCGGGAGGCCCGTAATTAACATCTATTTTGTTGATATAAATTACACCATCTTATGGTTCCTCCCAACCGCCAGCAGCCAACCCTCCTCCCCGAGGAGGATAATAACAGCAATAAGAATAAGCAACAACACAGCGGCGGTTGGGTAAACCATTTCTCTACACTTTCGCGAGTTTGATGAACCTGTGGTGTGGATGATTGATCTCTGCCGGTCTAACGCCCGGCGGCACACAGAGAGAGGCGGTTCGTTGCATTGAAAATATCCCCCCTGATAGATTGCCGCCTATTATACACGACTATGCCGAAATTGTCAAGTCGCATTAAGGGTTGGGTGTGTCCCAGAATCGTCGGAGCCCGGTGGGCCAGGCCGTAAACGGCCTGGCTGAGGTGACGCAGGGTGCTGGAAGCGCCCTCTTCCCTCTGGTAGATGTTCGGGAACGTGGGTTGCAGGGCGGAAAGGGGCGCTCTAACGCCTCATCTTTGCCGGAGCCTGGCCGTTGACGGCCAGGCGGAAAGGCCGACGGCCCAGCCCGACGAAATTGGGACACACCCTAAGGGTTGATTTGACAACTGGCCCGTTTCGCGCGAAACTGAACCACCAACGATACGCGATATGCGATAAGCGATGAGCGAACCCGAACTTCTGCTGATTGCAGCCGATGGGCATACCCGCGCCCTCCTCCTGGCGGAACTCCAGGAGGCGGGCTACAATGCGGTCGCGCTACCGTCGCTGGAGGTGGCTCTGGCCGCCCTGGCAACCGGGCGGGTGCACCCCGCACTGGTCCTGCTGGACACCCAGGGCGACCCGCGCGCTGACCTGCGCGGCGTTGGCCAGTTGCTGAACTTTCTGGAAGAGGACGTCCCGCTGATGCTGATCGTGGGAGCCTACGACGCTCACACGCTGGCCCCGCTGCGGGCCCGCGTCGCGGCCTGGCTCCCCCGCCCTCTGCGGATAGCGGACATTCTGACCACCATCCAACGGTTATTGAAGACAAACCACGAAGACACCAAGACACGAAGTTTTTGAAAATTTCTATATCCTTCGTGTCTTCGTGTCTTGGTGGTGAAAGAAGAAACCACAAAGACACCAAGACACGAAGTTTTAAAAAATTATTATACTTCATGTCTTTGTGGTAAAAAAAGATTTGGAGGTCGGATATGGCAAACTCCCTTCTTCTGCTCCTGCGCGGCATCCAGACAGTGGGGCTGGGGCCCACGTGGAACGGTGTCGCCCATGCCATCCGCACCCGGTGGGTGGAGGCGAAGTTCGCTGACCCCCAGCGCCCCCTCCGGGGACCGCCGCCCCCGGCGGCCTTCCCCCGCCGCCTCCCAGCCCCGTGTAGTACGCGGTCTCAAGCTCGTCGTACAACCTGACCATCTTGGGGGGCAGATCCAGCGACGCCAGCTTCTCCACGGCCTCGACGCCTTCTTCAAAGGTGGAAAAAAGCGCCGAGTCCTCCCATGTGAACCTAGGCAAGTCGTACAGCTTAACCTCAGCCGCCGTGATGACGCCGAAGGCGCCCTCAGCCCCCACGAAAAACCTGGCCAAGTCGGGCCCAAGAGAAGACCTGGGCACTCTTCTGAAACTCGTCCAGTAGACCTCGCCGGGGGGTACCACAACCTCCAACCTGCTCACCACGTCTTCCACATTTCCATAGCCGCTACTCGAGTGGCCGCTACCCATCGTCGAAACGAAGCCGCCCAGAGTCGCGACGTCTATGGACTGCGGAAACTGCCCGAGGGTAAACCCCGTCTGGTTCAAGGCCTGTTCAAGCTCCTGCAAAACAACGCCAGCTTCCGCAACGGCGTATCTCTGGCGGCTGTTGACTTCGCGTATTTTGTTGAGCCTTTTTAAATCCATCACGACTCCGCC
>Ga0071330_1061765_pt1 | contig 33889 bp, 22 predicted proteins | sample GBScel77sediment_FD_63802 | JGI IMG/M metagenome (GOLD analysis project Ga0071330, IMG submission 63802) | Hot spring sediment microbial communities from Great Boiling Spring, Nevada - Cellulolytic enrichment Sediment 77C v2 (version 2) | ecosystem: Environmental > Aquatic > Thermal springs >...
AAATTCTTTCGGAGTGGATTGCCGTCCAATTCGGCGATGAGGAGGTCAAGTTGCCGCTTTACCTCAGAGAGAATCGTGTCGTAGGAAAATCGGCCGACCAGTTGCCCCCTCCGTTTGAGGTTCACATAATTTGGGCCACACCATAGCCCCAAGTCGGCATCATCGGTTTCTCCTGGCCCATTGACCCGGCATCCCATCACCGCAATGGTTAGCGGAAGGTGGGCGGCATACCGGGTGATTTCGCGAACCTGTTCAGCCAAAGCCACAAAGGTTGCATTCTCCACTCGCGAACATCCGGGGCAACTGATCAAATTCAGCCCGGCTACCGCCCTTGACTCAGCCGGCGGCTCCAACTCCTCCGGAGAGACCTCGGAAGTCAGCTCTGCCTCCGCAAGAATCTCTTTGGCGGCCGCAATTTCCTCCCACTTCCGGGCTGCAGGGAGGGTAAGAGACACTCGGATTGTCTCTCCGATTCCCAGCCGCAACAGGGGGATCAACGCCCGCTTGGTCTTTTCAATTCCCTCCGGCGGAAGCCCTGCCTCCGTAACCCCAAGGTGAAGGGGAACGTCCGGCCACTCGCGGGCAAAACGGAGATTTGCCTGAACAACCCGAACCGGATCGGAGTCTTTCAGGGAGACCACGTAGTTCGTAAATCCATGTCGTTCCAATACCTCACAATGTGCCGAGGCAGAAGCTAGCATCAATCCCACCGAGTCTTCGTGAGGAAATCGTTCGCGAATTGCGGGATCGATCGATCCGCAATTTACCCCCACCCGGAGGGCACACCCGTGCAGAGCAGCCACATCGGCCAGCCATCGAACCTTGTCTTCCCACGGAATGTTCCTCTCATGATGATGAAGATGACCTGGGTTGTAACGTATCTTTTTCACCCAGGTGGCCACTTTCTCTGCGAGCCTGTAATTCTCCTGAAGGTCCACCGCTAACGGCACGGGGGAACGTTCCGCAATCTGCGGCAAAGCGGCCAGATCCTTGGGCCCGTCGACGGCAACCCGCACAAGTTGGGCTCCAGCCTCCGCCAAAAGCCGGCACTGAGCAACCGTTGCCTCGACGTCCGCCGTCGGGGTGGCACACATGCTTTGGAGGACAACGGGGTGAGTTCCCCCGATGACCAAATCTCCCACGCGGACTTCTCGCGTTATCCTTCGCTTACGTGGGCCAACCCCCCCATTGGGTATGGAATGGGTAGTTTCGCTCGGCTTTTCCATGATGAAATTCCCCCCAAGCAGTGGAACACTTCCGGAGCCGAAAAAAATCATGGAAAGCGGTCGTGGTTCCCCAAGCCTCCCAGGCACCCACCAACGCTGGCTGCTCAATCGAAAGAAGGCAGTCAATCAGGTTATAGCGAGAAACTGTTGAGGCAAACTTTCAGAAATCCTTTCTTACCCTTCCTTCCGCGGTCACCCAGCTTCGTGGGAACGTGGTCTTTGTCCGCCACTTTACCGAATCCGAAAATCACCGGGATCCTCCGAAGAATCCCCCGGGAAAGGTGATCAGTTTCCGTAAACCACAATAGCTGGCCCACTAGACGGGAGAATATCCAGATGTAGGGCCCTAGCCTTCCATGCCTCGAATTATTCAGGATTTCCAAAAAAGTTCCAGTCTCTGCAGAAATCCGCCGATAATTACGGCCGGCTAAAGCCGAATCTCAACAAGGCATTGGCCTTTTCTCTACTTTAGTTCCAAACTTTTTGCAAATATTGCGACCGAATTTCTCTCTTCTTTGGAACTTGTCGCTCTACAGCCTTTACGCACACGGAAAGCTTGTTGAGCAAAGCCTTGGAAAGTCGGGAAGTTGAACGTTCCCAATCCGGCCGATTAAAAGACCGGGCTAACCCGGGACCGGTAACCCGCAAGCAGTGCCCCCGGCCCTTCGTTTGGCCAATTAGAGGCTTGATACTCGCGGGATTGCTGCTTGCGGGATGGTTCCTGCTAGGGGGGGGCTCGGCTCTTCCCCGGCGGTATGTAGAGCAAACCGTCTACAATCCGTTTCCGGAACTCTCTCGGGTTGCCATTGTGCCTTTTTTCAATCACAGCAAGGAACCGACCGTCAACGGAGTGGAATTCGCTCGGGCTTATTATCTTGAGCTACAGTCGGTACCCGGCTTCGAGGTGGTACCAGTCGACATTGTCCACCAAACGCTGATCCAACAGCGAATCGCTCTCAATGGGCCGGAGGATGTTCGCCGACTGGCCCAACTCCTTGATGTGGATGCGGTGGTGATCGGAGCGGTCACTGATTATCGGCCGTATTATCCCCCCCGGCTGGGCCTCCATGTGGAATGGTATGCCCGAGATCCGCACATGCAACCGATTTTGCCAGGGTTCGGCATTCCTTGGGGGACTCGCCGAGCTAGAAAACTTCCCGATTGGATAGCACTCGAAGCTAGCCTAGCTTGGGCCCGTGAAATGTTGCGTCGGAGCAAGGAAACCGATCTCCCCGGCAAATCCGCGGGCTTGGGCAATTCCGCTGAATTACCGGATCCTTCAGCCCGGAGGCTGGATCCCTTTTCCTCTCAAGGATCTTCCCCGGACCTCCAAGAAGGATCGCTTTTGCAAACATCGGAGACCGGCAATTCGGGAGGGCCGGCGAACTACCCCCCAGAATTTGTGCCTGTTCCCCTTCTCCCCCCGTCGAACCTTTCAGGGCCACCGGAAAACGGTGAAAGTCGACCGCACGTCGTGGCCCAAGAAGGCCTACCGCCAGCCGGATCTAATCAGGATGTGCCAAGTGTATCGGTTAGCACGACTGTAGAGCCTGTGATGGTACACACCCGAGTCTACAACGGTAATGACCCCCAATTCGCAAAGGCTCTTGCGACCTATTATCACTTCCGGGAGGAAGCCCGATTTGGCGGATGGCAGGGCTATTTGGAGCGAAGCGACGATTTCATTCGCTTCTGCTGTCGCCTACATATCCACGAGATGCTAATGGCACGCGGTGGGGCTGGCAAAAAGCGAGTACTGTGGGACTGGCCACTCTTCCGATAACTACCTGTAGAAAGTGGGCAGCTTTTTTCACATTCCAGGGCAGCTCTTGGCGTTTCCAAGGAAAAAGGGGGGAACCATCGTGTTCATCGGAACCTGATGTGCGGGGAAGACCCGGGAGAATCGTTAAGTCCGTTAGTTGCAGAAAAAACCTACACTCCAAGCGTGGTAATCGCTTAAACACTGGCTCGGCCGAAAGAACTTTTCGGGGAGTTTTTAGATGGCTCGGGATATCAATGTGATTGCACTTGTAAAGGGTCAGGAGCGATACATCTTCTTGTACGATGACGCCCGTCGTAATCAGTTGCTTGAGGTGTTCGGAAAATTCGCGGGCAATCCGGAGTTGAGCTTTACTTGGTACGATGCCGCCGTCCTCAGCCAAAAAGTCCGTCAGGAAGCCCAACGCCGTCAGCTCGAGGAACGCCTTCGGGTCAATCACGGTGCCGATGACCTGTGATCGCGATTAATCCTCTGGGATCGCGATTAATCCATGGTCCCTCAAATGTGAAGAGCTGTGGTAGATCAGGTCTGCCAAACCCCACGAATTCCTTGTTGGAAGTAAGGTCTAACCCGCTCAGACGGGGCCTTGGCCGGCAGGATGAACTTCCGGGATTTCCGATAGCAGGTGGAATCCCTAAGGATTGGAATCCCCGACAAGGACAGATCGGATTGGCCGAGGAGGAGAGCCGACCGGCGGCTTAAAGCATCAGCAGAGATGAACCTCCGATAGCACCTTCGCCAATGATCACTGCCTAAATCCGAGCAATCAGTCTTTGCGGATTCGGCCTAGTGCCGGAAAGTAGAGCCTTGGGGGTGGACAGCTCTGCATGCCTGCACGGTGCTTTGCGAAGTGGACCGATAAGGTGGCTGGCAACCTGGACCCGTTTGGAGTTTCAACAGACGCCTTTCGACTTCGTTGTGCTCCCCAGGGCGTAATTGGATCTGGGGCAAACTGATCTCCTAAAACTGAGCAGAAGATATCCTCCTTTGCCGAGGCCGAGAATCCGCCGGGTCGGGGAGATTTGCGGGAACACTCAGCGGTTATATAAGCACCCAAGTGCATGAGTGTTTTCCAAGGATTCCCGATTATTTTGGCCGGACAGTTAGGCCAACCGTAAGTGGAAACTTGAAAGATCTCGACAAACCGATCGGTCAGATCCAGGGGGATAACTCTGTGTTGGGTGCCGGCCGCAGGGTCAAGGTCGGGGAGACTTCTCTCGGGGCTAAAATGAAAAGTTAACCATATCCCCGAAGCTCGCCTGCCGCCATGTCCGCTGGAACTCTTTCACCAAAGCCCCGAGAGTAAGCGGAACTACGTGGATTCACAAGATCATTGACCTTCCCAACAGGAAAGTTGGATGCCCCCGTGCCCAAGACCGGGCACTTATTGCATTTGCAACTGGCGAGGCTCAACAAGTGGAGGTTTGGCACACCATATGGCCGGGGCAGAGGAACCCATCACCCTCTCAGTGGCGATTCGACGGTTTCTCCGATACCTCCGGGCGGAGCGGAATGCCTCCCCGTTAACCGTTAAGAGCTATCGTGAGGATTTAAACCACTTCCGGGAGTTTCTGGGAAAGGACCAGGATCCTTCGCCCCAAACTTTGAGCACACCGGTGCTTCGGGGGTACCTGGTGGCCCTCCACGAACAGGGTTATTCGGCGGCCACGATTGCCCGCCGATTGGCCACTCTGCGGAGTTTTTTCCGATTCGGCCAGCGGGAAGGTTGGGTAGAGGGTAATCCGGCCAAGCCGCTGCGAAATCCCCGCCGAGGCCGACGGCTTCCGCATGTCCTTACCACCGAGGAAGTCGAAAAGCTCCTGAATGCCCCGCCTGCAGAGGGCTTTCAGGGACTCCGGGATCGAGCAATTCTCGAAACCCTTTATTCTGCCGGATTGCGAATCAGCGAGCTTGTTGGCCTATGTGATGGAGATCTTGATCTAAAGGCCGGGGTGATCCGGGTTCGTGGTAAGGGAAAGCGGGAGAGGCTGGCTCTGTTGGGACCATATGCGGTCCGAGCTTTGCGGAAATACCTAGCCGTCCGAAAAATTCACCCTCGCGAAGCCCAGGGGGACGATGCTCCCGTTTTTGTCAACCGGTTTGGCCGACGTCTTACCACCCGAAGTGTGGCCCGAATGCTCGAAAAATATCTTCGGCAGACGGGCCTGGATCTGCGGACTACTCCGCATTCCCTTCGACACAGCTTTGCGACACACCTTCTAGAAAGAGGGGCAGATATCCGCAGTGTCCAGGAATTGCTGGGTCACAAGAGCCTTATCACCACCCAAATCTATACTCACGTGAATGCTGCTCAATTGAAAGACGTTTACCGCCAGGCCCACCCCCGGGCAAAGTGACTCCTGCCGAAAGCTGCTCACTCTTGTCCCCCGATAGATGAACCGCCTTCGCATAATCACCCGAACTACGAGGATTTCATTGGCATCTCTCAGAGTTGTAGTTCGGGTCCGATCATTGATTGGGAACTCCGCACCAACGGTGAGAATTTACCCGATTGCAGTTGCTCTGGGTTTGTGCTCGGGCAATTCGTACTGTGTGCAGGAGGCAAGTCATCGAAGGCTAGGCCCGGGTTACCGGAGGCTTTCGTGGTATGGTGCGTTTTTGGCTGTTTTCACCGATGGTCGTGGTGGCATCGCAGATCGTTATGCAATCGCAAAAACGATTTTTAGAGGTCCCCACTGGATGATTCGGATGAATGATTGGGAAACCGGCAGTATCGGAATAGCCCCAACTATCCCCAGGCACCGACCGTCAAATTTCCTTCGCTGGATGACTCATCCCCACAGTTCCACGCGATGGTTCCGCTCTGGCCGCAAACCCTTGCAGACGAGGAAAGGTGGGATAGATTGCCGATACTTGTGGTCTGGAGCAGAGCCCTTGCCTTATGGGCATGGAAATGAGGAGGGCTTGCCCCTCTAGACCCTTGGCCCTAGAACTTACCAGCGGGGCAGTTATTAAAGCATGGTCGGGGAGGCCCCGTCGAGGACTTTATCTTCGAATTAGGAGAACGGCTGATGTTGGCGGGGAGGCAGAGTTTTTCCTAACCTTTTGCCACGCTTTATAGCCACCGTATGTTTTGCCAGGGGTGATAGCACCGTCGTCACGGGGGTGGTAAAGCAGAAACTTGAGAAAAGCCAAATTAGCCGTAACTTCTTCTGATCTCGGAACTTAAGGCACGTCTGGGTGCCGAGAATCTTCGCTCGTGAAATGTGAGTTCGTAACGGCCGGCACTAGCCCGAAGGTTTCGCAAAGAATGTCCAGCGAACATCAAGCCGGCACAATCTTGGTAATTTGAAGGTGGTAATTTGAAGACAGCGGTTAAGAAGTTCTTCCCAAACTGAGTACTCCGCCAGTTGGCTCGGATATAAGGTCGACTGCTTGCTTCTTTCACATCTGTTTTCTGCGAGGCTTTTTCGGCCGTTCGGGCTACTTTGTGGGCCGGGCATGCTTGGAATGGCAGACTTTTGCCGTCGGCTTAGACAGATCCGATTTTTGAGTCCCGTCGTGCCACCGAGAGTGAATCGGCCCTAAAATGATGGCAACAAAGGTTGGAGGAGGTTGGCAGCTTGGTGTTTAGGAGGCCTTTCGCACACCACAGCTCCACGTGTTAGCCTGCCCGTGGGGCCAAAAACTTGCAGCAAGAACTCTGAGAAGGTTTCGGTACTCTGTCAAAGGGGAAAAGCCAGATGTTGGAAAAGGAAAACTCTTCCCGGCCGGAGGACCGTCAGTCCCCCACCACCTGCTCTTCAAAGGGCGAGAGTTGCTCGGTCGGCGGGTGTCCTCTGTGTCGTCCCCGGGTGCTTCTGACTATCGTGGGAGTTTTCGTCCTTGTAATGGTGGCTCAAAGTGTTTGGGTTTGGCTTACCGCTATTAAAAGGAGCGAACCTTACCGCCTGGTGGTCGAGGAGCTAAGGAAGTCGGCGGAGTTGCAGGCAAGATTGGGATCTCCCATCCGAGAGACTAGCTGGATTCCCGGGGGAACCCTGTACACGGAGGGGGACCGGGGAGAGGCCAGCTTGGGTTTCAAGATCGCCGGTCCGGCTGGTGAAGGGGAGGTGATAGCTCAAGCCCGCCGGCTGGGCGGCCAATGGAGCCTCACCCTCCTCGAGGTGCGGTTAAAGGACGGAAACGTGATCAAGCTTTTGCCGCAAGTCGCGAAAAGTACGGCCCCTTCAGCCCACGGCAGAGGCCTCGAAGAAGCCCCGCGATGGGTTCCCCCCTCGCCGGAAAGCTCGGGTCCCCAAAATGGCGAACCTGTTTCCGGACCTGCCGGCACGCCCGCGAACCCCAGGCCGGAATCCTGAAAACTCAAAGTGGCAGCGGGTTGGAGAACGTTTCTCGGCTCTCGCGGCAAACGAAATCGCCAAAGTGAAAAGACCGGATTGGAAGCGAGATCGGGGCAGGAAACCACAACATCTGCACTTTGCCGCAATAAGGAAACACAATATGGGCCACGATGGGAGGTAGTCGTGCCGGGCACGGTTGTCGGAGGTTGTATGGGGTGGCAAATTCAAAGATTGTACGGGGGGATTAGCTAAGCGTTTAGGATTCCCCTTTGCCCACAGTTCATGGAATTTAGGGGGCATGCGACCGAACTCATGCCACGGGGGGTGAAGTCCCCAACCGGGCGAGTTTCAGGGGCCTTCGGGGGACAATTCCGGAGGACAGTTTTCTTTTCTTTGCGACATTCCTAGGCGGCCAGACTTTGCCCCACCTTATGGATCAAGTTACACTTCCCAAGGAGAGGCTTTCATTGGCTATAGATGCCCCCTGCCGTTCGGGGGTTATCTACCACTCAAAGTGTGGATTTGACGGTCGATACGAATTCGATCCTCGGGATTACCCCTCGGATACTGATTTCCGATAGCTTTTGAAACTGACCCGGGTTCCGAAAAAAGCGGGGAATCACGGTTCCTTACGCTCGGGGGGTAGCATGTCAACGGTGAAAAGACTTTGTTCTCCGTGTGAAACCAATCTTAACAACTAACAACTCCGAGAAGTCCTGAATGACTTCAACCGTAAAAGACTAGATCCAACATTTTGGATATTTCTCCGTAAAGTCGGAGCACATATTGTGGTCTATGCTAGGGTGACCACGTTCCCGGGGAAATTATTCAGAGGTTCCTCCTGTGTATAGGACCAAGGGAGGGACTTTTTGAGCAATTGGGCCCCCCTCGCTGGAAATTGAGATTTTGGGAAAGTTCTCCCGAGCCGGTTGGGAGTGCCAAAACCGGCCTGCGAGTTGCGGGAATTCTCGGGGTGCCTCGATTGCCGAAGGAGGCCTTACAACTGAAAGCCTGGGCACCAATAGCCAGTCCCATCCGGGATTACTTGGCACCAAGCACGGGAGGAGCAACGTTTTGAGAGGAAAGGTTCCCAGAGGGGAAGGGGGGCTGTCTGGCTTTGTTCCAGATGACTGAAATTCGATTGTGCCTCGCCTAGGAAAGGATGGTTCTTCCTTTGCTTCAGCAAGCACTTACCACAATTGCGAACATCGGGGTCCAGGGTAAGCTGGCCCGATGGTGGGCTTTGGTACGAAAAATTAACGACATGGAGCCGCAATTCCAGGCTCTTTCCGACTCTGACTTGCGAAAGACTAGTCTGTCCCTCCGCTATCGGGCCAGAAGCGGCGAACCGCTGGATCATCTCTTGCCGGAGGCCTATGCTTTGGTCCGGGAGGCCGCCCGTCGGACCATCAATATGCGGCATTTTGATGTGCAGATTCTCGGCGGGATCGCGATGTTTCATCGGTCGATTGTGGAAATGGCCACCGGCGAAGGGAAAACCCTCACCGCCACTTTGCCCATGTACCTCTATTCTCTGGTGGGCAAAGGGTGTCTCTTGGCCACAGTCAATGACTATCTCGCCAAACGTGATGCCGAGTGGATGGGTCCGATTTATGAGGTCTTAGGAGTGTCCGTGGGGTGTATCCAAACGCAGATGTCTCAGGAGGAGCGGCGAAAAGCTTACGCTTGCGATGTGACGTATGGGACGGCCAAAGAGTTCGGCTTCGACTTTCTTCGCGATCGCCTTCTGCTCCGCCGGATCCGCGAGGGCCAAACGGACCTCTTAGGAGCGATGCTGGCGGAGACGGGTAAATCCTGGCGAGGAGACCAGCCCGTCCAGCGGGAGCCTTTCTTTGCCCTGGTGGACGAGGCCGATAGCATCTTAATTGACGAAGCCCGAACCCCCCTCATTATCAGTGCCCTTCCCACCGAGGAAGAATTGCTGGCAGTGAAATGTTTCGAGTGGGCAGCGAAGGTGGTCCACGAATTCGTGGAGGATATCGATTTCGAGTATGACCACGAAAAACGCACGTACTATCTCACCCGGGAAGGCCGGCGAAAAGCCCGCAATCTTCCCAAGCCACCTGAGATGGCAGCTGTGGGGATGTATCACATTTATGAATACATTGAGCGGGCTATCAAAGTCGAGCGAGAGTTCCACCGTGACCGGCAGTATGTCGTGCGAAATGGCGAAATCGTGATTGTAGATGAGTTTACAGGAAGGCTGGCCGAGGGCCGAAAATGGCGGGACGGCATTCATCAGGCCGTGGAAGCTAAGGAGGGAGTAAAGATCACGGTCCAAACCGGGGATGCTGCTCGGATTACCATCCAGGACTTCTTTCTCCGCTTTAAGCACCTGGCAGGAATGACGGGAACTGCCCGGGATTCTGCGGCAGAGCTTCGGCGGATTTACAAATGTGATGTAATTCCCATCCCTACCAATCGGCCTGTTATTCGGCAGGAATGGCCCACCCGAATTTTCGGCACCGAGGAAGCAAAATGGGCTGCAATTGTGGAAGAGGTAGTGGAACTTCATAAGCAGGGTCGGCCGGTGCTGATTGGCACCCGCTCCATCGACAAGTCCGAGTACCTGTCTCGACTTCTTACCGAGCGGGGAATTGAGCATCAGGTCCTCAACGCCCATCATCTGGCGAAGGAGGCCGAAATTGTAGCCCAAGCCGGACTGATGGGGAAAGTGACCGTTTCTACCAACATGGCTGGGCGAGGAACAGACATAAAGTTAGGACCGGGTGTAGCCGAGCTGGGCGGGCTGCATGTTATCTGTACAGAAATGCACGACTCCCGCCGGATTGACCGGCAGCTAATCGGCCGATGTGCTCGACAGGGAGATCCGGGAACCTACCGGCAATTTCTCTCTCTTGAAGATGAAATCCTGGAGCACGGTTTTGGTCCAAAAAAAGCCAGGAAGTACAAAGAACTCGGTCGGGCAAATCCGCAAGGTCCTTTCGATCATCTTGTGGGGCTATTCCGCCGGGCACAACGCCGCATCGAACGGCAGCACTTCCGTCAACGTCGGGCACTCCTTTACTTCGAGCGAGAACGTAAGAAGATGCAGCGGCAAATGGGGCAGGATCCCTATCTCGATAGTCCAAGCTAAACAGTGGCAAAGGAGGCTGCACCCGCTGAAAGCCTCCTCCCGACTGGGCCGGGTTCGATCTTTTTGATATAACCTGCGGTCAATCTTCGGAAATGGAGAGGCAGCTGGCATCGTAACAAATGAATCTTGCGGGTTTACTTCGGAAATCAAGCTCTGCCAGCAAGCTACCCATCTCCCGGCATGGAATCGAGGGTTAATGATTTCAGTGCCTCTTCGGCACCTGTTGAAGGTCGGGAACAATTGCCCCGAGTGAGGGGCCGCCGAACACAAAAAACCTTTTCCACTCACGGCGTTATCGGCCTCAATCAGAACTCCTCCCACTGTAAAGACCAATCCGGTAGCAAAAGGGCCTTTGGGGTACACTTTGCCATGCCATAACCTTAAAGGACCTCGGAAAAAGCAAACCGGCAGGAAAGCTTTCGTTGAGTTGCACCCCGATCCCAGCGAGAGAGCGGGGGAAACCATTACCGATTCTCCGGCCGGCTTCAAGGCCTTCTGTTGAGGAGAAAGTTACAATAAAAGCTTTCCGCTGGGAAAAAACGCAATATGCTGCCTCGCCGAATTCAGGAAGATTTACTTTGCCGTAGTTGGCCTTTAGCCCAGAAGCGGACCTGGACTCATGCATCTTGTGGTGGTGGGTGGTGGAATCACGGGACTTACGGTTGCCTGGGAACTTGTCCGTCGGGGACATAAGATCACGTTGATTGAGCGAAATGTGATTGGGGGACTGGCTGCGGGATTCCCCTACCCCGGTAAGCCGGAAACTTTCCTTGAACGTTTCTATCACCACATCTTTACCTCAGACCAACTCGTTCAACAAATGATCGAGCAAATGGGGCTCGGTTGTGAGCTCGTCTGGAGGCCGACATTAAGCGGGCTGATTGCCGAGGGCCAGCTTTGGCCCATGCGGGGGCCGATCGACCTTCTTCGGTTTAGACCTCTTGGGAACTTCGTGGACCGGCTATGGCTCGGGTGGGCCCTTTTTTGCCTCCGGCAAACCAAAAACTGGGAGGAACTCGATGGCCTCACTTGCCGGGAATTTTTCTTCCGCCACGGAGCTGGCCGGGGTTATGAGCGACTGTGGCTGCCCCTTCTGCAGGCGAAATTTGCCGATTTTGCCGAACAAGCCTCTGCCGCTTTCCTTTGGGGCCGGGTGGTTCCCCGGGCAGGATCCCGACATAAAAACCAGGAACACCTGGGGTATCTTCGGGGTGGATTCCAAAAACTTTTTCGGGTCATGGGTGATTCCCTTGCCGATCGGGGTGTGCGGATCATCTTAGGGCGGCCCGTCAGCCGGGTAGTACCGGGGAAAACCTGTGAAGTTGTGGTGGAAGAGGAGAGTATCCCTTGCGATCGGATCGTTTGGACAGCCAGTTTGTCACTCCTAGCCCGGCTGCTTGATCCCGGGGCCAATGAACCTCTTCAGAACCGACTTCCTCAGGTTCCTTACGTGGCCGTTACCGTCTTGATTCTTGCCCTGACCGAGCCACTCAGTGACTACTACTGGCTAAACAGTATTGACCCCAGTGTGAGCTTTGGAGCCGTTATCGAGCATACAAATCTAGCCCCACCGGAAGATTACGGGGGTGAGCACATCGTCTATGTGGTGAACTATCACCTCCAAGAGGATCCGCGATTTCACGGTAAATCGATCGAGGAGCTTCTCGAATACCACGAGCCGTCGTTGAAGCAGATCTTCCCGCGGTATTCGCGAACGAAAATCCGCCGGTTGTTCCTTTCGCAAGATTCTTTCGCCTCTCCCGTGTACCATGTGGGCTTTGGAAATTCGATGCCGCCATATCGGGGTTTGGTGCCCGGCATTGATGTTTGCAATATGGCCCAGGTTTATCCGTTCGACCGTAACATGAACCACTGTATTCAGAACGCCCTCAACTACATTGCCACCTGTTTTGGGCGGGGTTAGAAGATTGAGTTCCCGGTCGGCCGAAGAGTGGGGGATCTGTTAAATCGGCCGTGAATTCGGATAGGCGGGCAGGAACTTTGCTGCTGGTTTCGGGCGGGAAAGCTCGAGCACCAGTTCGGTCAAACCCAAGAGATGGGGTTTGGGCCGAGTTTTTCCGGGTACGACGGGTAAACCGCGGGCAAGGCTAACGCAGACGATGTGCTATGCTTCCTCACATTTTTTCGATTGGCGGAAGAAAATAAAGCCGGTATCGAACGACTGATCCTGAAGGGAGGGAAAAACGGTAATCCGATAGCAGCACCAATCGATCACTGCCGCAGTTTTGGCAGGCATCTGCAATCCGAGCCAGCAAGGGGGCAGCGGTCGCTGCTGAATCACTTTCTATTTCACGAATTAGCAAATGGCTGATTCGGTAACGCCGCAAAAGTTCGATCAATCCTTCGGGATCTTCCTCGAAGGGAAAGTTGCCAATTTCGCGAAAGAATTCCTCCTCCCCCAAGACCGAACCGGGGAAATAGCCTCGGCGGGTCTCGTTGGTAAGCAATTTCACTGTTCCCTTAGGCCATAAGCTCAGAAGCTCGACTGCCTTCCACGTTGGCTCGTGTCGAGACAGGTATTCCTCCCGGGTTTCCCACCCTAAGGCCACCGGCCAAGAGTGAGCGGATTGACTCACCGCCCCCCAAAAATGTGCCGCAAGAATTCCCAGAATTAGGATATCCACCAGCCGATCCCACTGAGGGCTACCTGCGGTTCGTTGCCGCCAAACGGAAACAACGAATGTTGTCAAAATGGGGACAAGTAAGAGGAGAAAACCTGACCCTGGCCAAATGGTGGCAGCAAGCACCCAATACACTCCGGCTCCCACTGCACACCAAGCTAGGTCGTTGGGAATTCCATACCACAATAGAGCTGGGAGAACTGCGGGAAAAAGCAACCCTAACTCCTGAAACTCTTTTTCCCCAAAGGGCCAACCGGTGGCCAGCCACCTAGCAACATTCACAAGGTGGAAATCCGTGTGTTCGGAAGGACCGGTATTTGCCGAGGGTTGGCCGGCAGTAGTTCCGGGAGTTCCTGGACCTTCCCGAACTTTGCTCTCAATCGAGGGAACCTGCAGCGAGGTGACTGGGTCTCCGGGAAGGGAAAGGGAATTCCGAAAGCCCGCATAGAAAAGAAGGATTACCACCACCGAGGTCAGTCCGGCCATGCACCAGGCGGGCAATCGGCTGGATTTTCCAACTCTGCAAACGAAGTTATACAGCAGGATCGCAGTCACCCCGATTGCTACCCAAAAGCCCGAAGGAAGTACGAGAGCACAACCCCCGGCAAAAAAGGCGGCGACTAAATACCAGATTCCTCGGGACTCGAAAACTCCTTTTGCGGCGGCCGTAAGAGAAAGAATGCCCCAACCGGCCGCAATCATTTCCGGCGAGGGCATGCTCATCAGGGAATTGACAACCGGGATCAAAAGGACCACCGCACCGGCGACACCTCCCCAAGCTCTCCCCAACCAAAAACTGGCGAAGACCGCGGTAGCCCCAGCCAGGAGCAATCCAAACGTCCAGCTGAGAAGAGCCGGCTGAGACAGGTCTCCAATTTGCAGCCCCCAGAAAAATAGCACGTCGGCCAATCCCGGCCCCTGCTTGGCCGCCCACCAAGGGGTCAACCCAAGCCGCTGAGTGATCTGCCAAGAGCGGACCCAAGGCAAGTGGTAGGCGAGTGCTTTCTCAGCGGTAGGTGGAGCTAAAGCGGCAAGGAAGGCGGCCGCTGCCGTACCAGTTGCCGCCAAGTTGACCGCCCACTTTACCCCTCGCGAAAGCCCCGGCCCCACCGGTTGTGCAACCCACCGCCGAATCTTTTCAAAAGAAGAGATCCCTATTTGAATGCCCCTCTGAATATCTCCCGGCCCTCGCCCAAAACCTAGCCCCGAGCCCGGCCGAGCAATAGGCCGGAAGAGACTACTGCGGGCAAAAATCCCCGAGCGATGGGCCCGGGAGGGGCTTGGGCTTTGCATCCGGAAAAGTAGTTCCTCATAGACGAATTGGGCAAGGAAAAGTAGCCCAAAAGCGGCTGCCACTAATGTGCCAAGTGTAACCACCAACTTATTGGCCACACCCAGACTTCCCAGAACACCAATGACTATGGTGCCGGCAAGAAAGCCGACGCCACTGGGCCAAAGCAGCCGCTCAAAAAGCGGAAGACGTTCCTTGCCACGATGCCAAGGCAGACAAGCATGCCCTATGCCAAAGGCAGCCAACCAAATCGCAACAAGGGTGCTTGCGGCCAAGACGGAATCGAGCATATCCCTAACTTACGCTTGCCTGATCGACGAGAAGGTCACGAATCTGTGAGGATAAGAATTCATTAGCAAGCAGTGAACCTTCGGTAGGGAAGAAGGGCTTTCAACCCCCGTATAGTCAATCCCAGAAGCAGTGAGACCAGTACAATCGATCCCAAAAACAATGCCACCATCTATCCCCAGGGGCCTTACTCCAGCATCCCTAAAAACACCCGGACTAAAGTGACCGCGATTACCAAGACGATCCACCCGACCAGAAGGCGGACTTTCCACGCAGGAACCGGCTCCACCCGTTCCGTTTTGGGAATGCGGAGGAAAACTGCCACACCGGCAGCTCGGCCCTCCGGCCGGCGGCGGGACCGACGGACCTTCCGAGACGACCGAGATGGTGACCGGGCAAGCGGGGCAATCACACGATCAATCCTTTTTTATTCCGCTCGGGTGGGACCTTCCCTTTGCGTTCAGCCCTTTTCAAGCTCTACTGGCAAATTGGAGAGATACCACCGCGGGAAAATCAGCCTCACTAGGAGCGTTCTACACTCCTCAGTTCAAGGGGCATAAGCAACCAAGGAAAGCATCCTATCACTGCCGGGAAGACCGGCTCAATGGAGAATTTCTACAGGTCTTGGGGAGGTCAGTTCCCGGGTAAAAGCCGGTCTAACGATCGGGGAGTTCCGAGGGATCTACCGGCTTGCCCTTGCCCCTTGCCATGACGGAACAAGGACAGGGGGCTTCTGAGGAGTCAATCTAAACCACTTGGAATTTAGCTCAAAGTCTTGAGCTAAACCGCGGGGAGTTCATCTCGGCCGTCATGGCGAAGGAGGTCATCCTTCGGAAACGGAGGGTGGCCGCCTTTCCCGCCTACAAGCCCAAATTGGGATCGGCAGGAAAAGGAAATTGCCCCCTGCAAGTGCCCAAAACCGCGAGCGGCCGCAATTCAGAAGCGGACAAGCCGGTTAAAAGCGATTCTCTTTTCCGCCCAAGTGCCCCTTGATATTGAGCCCGGGGAACTTCTGGCCGGCGGAGTTCTACCCCGTCAGTACCATCATTACCAAAGGTGCAGAGACTTCGATCCTGGCAGATCATTGAAGCAATTCAGCGAGGCCCCGCGGGGACCGAAACCCCGGAGGGAGCGAGCTCTTGCGGAAGTTTCTTTCACCCGGCCGAGGGCCTAGCTACATGGGAATGCTTCGTCGATGGAGAACTTGTCCGAACCCCCAAAAGATGCATCACTCGTCGCAAGTTACAAGCATCCGGCCCCAAAAATTCGAAGACCATTTCCGTAAATTCCCAGTCCTCATCGGACTCGAGGGCAAGGGGCAGAGACTCGGCCTCCAATTCCTTCGGACAAGGAATCAGATGCATGCGGAAGGATGTTTTATACCTTAGGACAAATTCCGTAGGGTCTTCGGGCACCTGAGGTTGCAGTCGGCGGACCAGTCGGGAAAGGCTGACCGCCCGATACCACTCAATCCAAGGCCCGGGAGAGCTCAAAATCGCCGGTCGCCCCGTGTGATCGCAATAAGCGACATAGTCGACTTCCCGGCACCTTTCTGCCGCTCCTACAAGAAGGTCAAGAAAGGTGGAATCGACAAAGGGGCAAACTCCCAGAAGCCGTACAGCTGCCTCCGGTTGAAACCGATCCAGTGCCGACACAAAGCAATCCAAGGGACGATTGCCGGGCCCTCGGTGTACAGGAATGTCCGGAGGCACCAGGCGATTCACAAAGTCGTTTTCAGGATCTTCCGACGTCACCACTACTACACCACTAATTCGCTGGGCCTCGGTGGCAGCTCGGACGATCCACTCCAACACGGGCTTGCCGGCAAGCTTTCGAGCTGCTCGAGCTCTTCGATCAGGAGAGACATAACAAGCGTCGACGAAACAGATGGTCTCGGGCATCCTAGCCATGGGCGGCCTCCTCCCTCCGAGCTTGAAAAGGTACCGACCTCCTCCCTTAGCCAGCCTCAATCTATCACGGAGCAACTACAAAGGTCAATACTTCGCCGCGGTCTTTTGCGGAATAAGTGGTCCGGTACTACGAAAAGAACCTCGAGAGACCGACGCCTGCAGTTTGTGGAAAATTTCGAGGGTTTGCCCGCCCACAACATGCGAAAACCGGCATCCGGTTAACTCAAACCGGTAAGCTTCCAAATGCCAGAAGGTCTTGAAATCGAAATATTGCTCTTTGGAAACTTCAAAAAAGCTGTAATGACCTGGGCAATCGAGACCCCAACATTCTGTTACTCATATGGGCAGGCTCACGAAGAGGTAACTCAGCTCCGCGAAAAAAACGACCTGCTGCAGGACTCCGCCCGGAAAAAACACCGCCGACGACTCGGAGCTAATGATGCTAGCACTTTTTGAAGCATACTTAACTCACTCCACCAGGGCTTGCGGGGTTGAAGCCGCCGATAGTTCGAGTGATCAGCGGTGCAGACGCCGGGAAAAGGAGGGGGATCGCCAATCTCACCGCCAGTGCTTCCGCCGGTAATCCAGGCAAGCTATGAGTAATGCCTCTTTCTATAAGTTCCCGATGGTTAAACGGGGTTGAGGCTACCTACGTTAGAGGGGGCTAGCTACTGGACGCCTTTGGAACCGCTTAAAAAGCCCTTGTCTTTTTACCCGGTCCGAATTGGGCAGGCTTTTACTTCCCCACCGCCGAGCTGTTCCTGGGAAGAATGCTTGCGCTAGCACAAAAAGGAACCCTCGTACAAGCCAACGTTGCTGGGAGGGCTTTTCTCGGGGAGACCGGCACGTGGGCAAACCCACCCTTCAAGTCGGGCATTATCCAAGCTCCGGGCAGCACTCAGGCCCTAAGAAAGTTAGCGAGGGTACCTTCCGCCCAACTTTTAAGTCAGGAGAGACTTCAGCATTCCAAATTCGGCAGGGGATTGAACCAGATTAGCGGCCATTATGGGGGCGAGACTCGGGGCGTTTGGCCGTTGGGATAGTCGGAAAAAGAACCCCCTCAGATTGCTCCGGTCCGATAAGGGGGTTACGATCTGCTTCCTGTTCTCAGTTATCCCAACCGTTAAGGCCAGGCCTAAGGGATAGGCCTCTGCATCGTAGCCCCCCTGTTTCTATTTCCGCCTCCGACTCTCTCTGCACCAGACACTTTAAATGCGGGAAAACCTCGGATTGGGGAAACATTTCGGGTTACCGGAGAGTGTGCCGAACAGGTGAACTCCGGAAATTCTAAAGGAAAGTGCGGGTTATACCGATTTTTTCGATCGGCGGGACTTTGCCGGCTAGGGGTTCGGGGCCAAGCTCGTGAAGATTTGATGTGGCTACTTTGTGCTTTCAGGGGGTTCCAGGCTCCTCTGAGCTTTGGTGAAGTTCACCTTGTCTGGGGATGGTCGGATCGATGCAGAGATTCTGGGACTTTCTCTTACGAACGCGGTGGCAGCTAGCCGGCACCGTCGCGGTGGTATGCCTGATCGTTTTCGTAGTGGCATGGGGCCGGGGAGAAAACCAGCAACAGAGGAATCCGAGCCTGGGAAATGCCAAGGGGCAAGTTACCTCCCAGGTGCAGGCTCCGCCTTTGGCACCCTGGCAAGGCCTATCTGCTGCCTTCTCTCATCCTGTGCATTTTGCTGCCTTAGAAACGGAGGTACCTGAGCCCACCAAAACCGAACCTCGGTCAGACAATTCCTCCTCCCAACCATCAGGCAGCAGCCAGACTCGAGCCCCGGCCGCCCAGGGAAGCGGTCAGATTGCGGAGGATTCCGTAGTCCGCGTCTACCCGATGGCGGAGGACGTTTCACGAGTTGCTGCCGAAATTGAATCCCGATTTCCTCCCTCTCAGGTTCGGGTGGCAATCGACCGCCGAAACCAGCAGCTTATCGTGCTTGCTCCTCCTGTGCTCCAGGAACAAGTTGCGGGGTTCCTGCAAACCCGGCAAGGCTCTCATCAGGGTATCCCTCCCAGCCAAAAACCGATGCCTTCGGGAGAACAGGCCGAAAGGCAAAGCCCAGGAAGCCTTCAGCTCTCCCAGGGGACTAGCGAGAATTCTCCGGGTACTGGTGGGACTATTCCTGCCAGTCAGGCAGCGGCATTTCAGGTCCTTCCGCTTACTTTGGGTACCCCGGAAGACTTGGAGCAGCGGCTACAGGACATCTTTGGTCCTCGGATCCGCCAGGTAGGAAGAACCCTCCAGGGGCAAACAGCCTATCAGATTCGGACCCTCGACGGAGCGGAGTTGCTACTTTCGATCGATTCCAGAAACCGACTGGTTCTCATTCAGGGGCCACCGGCTACGGTTCCCAAACTGGCCGGCTTGGTGCAGACTGTGCTTTCCCAAAACGATGGTACCGGCCCGCCCTTAGCCCTTGTAGCTTTACAAAGACCCCGAACGGGCCAACTGGAACAAGCTCTCCAAACACTGGAACAATTGTCGCAAACTCCAGCAGTCCCCCGAGATCAACTGGCCTCACCAGAATTCACTGACCCGGCCGCCGTAGCCGTGCGGAGCATTGCCGGAGGGCCATTCGGGGGGCAGGTCTCGGCAAACCCGGGTGCTGCCACGCCTCCAGGGCCTAGCTCTGCGACACTCCTCGCTCAAGCTGCCCAGCCGCGGATGCCAGAGGTAACACCGCAAGGACAACCGCCTGCTCAGCCACCCGAACCTGTCCAGCCTCCAGCACCAGCTGCCCAACCGGGTGCTCCGGCAGCCGAGGCTCCCGCAGGACTGATTGGCCCCGTTCAAATCGAATGGCTAGAAGGTCTGGATGTTCTCATCATTCGGGGCCACGAACGGGACGTCCAGCGAGTGGCCGAACTGATCCAAGAGATCGAGCGACTCAGTGCTGAGATTGTCCCTGTGATCGAAATCCATCAACTGCGGCACGTTAATTGTGAACCTCTGATCACGGTACTTACCCAAATTTACCAGCAGGTTTATCAACCCCGTTTGGGAAGTGTACTCATTCTGGCCCTGGTCAAACCGAACGCCATTCTTGTGGCAGGCCGACAGGAGAGTGTTCAAGCGGTCATCGACCTAGCTCAGCAATTGGACCGGCCAGTCCGCCCGGAAACCCAATTTCGGATTTTCCGCCTCCGTCATGCTCCTGCCGATCAAGTAGCCCAAACTATTACCAGCTTTTATGAAGATCGAGCCGGACTAGGTACCCGGGTCCGAGTGTCGACGGACTTCCGCTCCAACTCGCTCATTGTGGAAGCCAGTCCCCGGGACATGGCAGAAGTATCCGAGTTAGTCGCCCAACTGGATACCAGCCAGGCAGAAGCCCAAAGTGAAATTCGGGTCTTCAAACTGAAGAATGCCTTGGCCACGGAACTAGCCTCCATTCTTCAGGATGCCATCACCGGTCAAGCCTACGGAGTACGGGCAGTAGGCCAGCCGGGAGCAGCTGCCCAGCAGCAACAGGAACGGAAATCTGCCGTTCTGCGGTTTGTGACTATTGACGAACAGGGCCGCCGCATTGTGAATTCGGGGATTCTTACCGATGCCGTCATTACGGCAGACGCCCGATCGAACGCTTTGCTGGTGACGGCTTCGCCGGACAGTATGCCGCTTATTGCAGCCCTGATCGAGGAACTGGACCAGCTGCCCATCGCCGAAGCCCAGATCAAGGTTTTCACCTTGGTCAACGGTGATGCTCAGCAGATGGCGGAGATGCTGCAGGCGATTTTTGGTCAGCAGCAACAAGTGGCCGCCCAACAGGTGGCCATCCGTACTGGTGCCCAACCGGGGGAAAGTGCTCTCATTCCTTTGCGATTTGCCGTCGATGTTCGGACCAACAGCGTCATTGCCTCCGGGACTGCCGGTGACCTTGCCCTGGTGGAAGCAATCCTCCTGCGACTGGACGGAACCGAGGTCCGGGCCCGGGTGAACAAGGTATTTCGCCTGAAAAATTCCCCTGCAAACGATGTGGCTAACGCTCTCAATGAATTCTTGCGGAGTGAACGCCAACTTTTGCAGATTGCTCCGGGACTGGTGAGTGCTTTCGAGCAAATTGAAAGGGAAGTGGTAATTGTTCCCGAACCTGTCAGTAATTCTTTAATTGTGAGTGCTACTCCGAGGTTTTTTGAGGACATTCTCAAATTAGTGGAAGAACTGGACGCCCGGCCTCCTATGGTCATGATCCAGGTCCTGATTGCTGAGCTTTCCCTAGGCGATACCGACGAGTTCGGGGTGGAGCTCGGCCTCCAGGATTCCATCCTCTTTGACCGTAGTGTAGCAGGCACAGGGACTTTGGCCGGAACTAATATTCCCGGATTCCTCTTTAACACCACAGATCCCCTTGGCAACAGCAACTCGCCAGCTGCCTTGGCCCAATCTGACCGGATCGGGACCCAGGGCATCACCAACTTCAGTCTAGGCCGGGGCAATGCCGAACTTGGATTCGGTGGCTTAGTGCTGTCGGCTTCTAGCGAATCGGTAAGCGTTCTTATTCGGGCCCTGAAAGACTCCCGTCGGCTGGAGATCCTCAGCCGTCCTCAAATCATGACCATGGACAACATGATGGCCCAGATCCTGGTGGGTCAGGAGGTGCCCACTATCAGCGGAACGCAATTTACCGACCTTGGTGGTCAAATTAACACCATCACGTGGCGGGAGGTGGGACTTATCCTGACGGTCACCCCGCGGATTAGCCCCGATCGTCTCGTAGTGATGGAAATCGATGCCACAAAGTCGGAGGTAGGTCCGGAAGCGGAGGGAATCCCGGTATCCGTCTCCCAAGGACAAGTTATTCGTGCTCCGCGGATCAATACTACATCGGCACGTACAGTAGTCAGTGCTGCCGATGGCGAAACAGTTGTTTTGGGCGGTCTGATCACCAAGAGCAAATCTCAGGCCCAACGGAAAGTGCCAATTCTCGGAGACATTCCTCTCGTTGGGCGGCTTTTCCGCTACGATGCCATGCAGACCAGGCGGACGGAGCTATTGATCATCATGACTCCGCACATCGTTCAAACCGAGGCGGATATCGAGCGGATCAAACAAATCGAGTCGGCCCGGATCAACTGGTGCCTGCGAGATGTAATGGAAATGCACGATGCTAACGGTTTGCAAGCTCGCGGATGCCAACCCCCGGCACCTTGGGGGGTCAGGATCCGTTATCCCCACATGGAAATGCCGTCAGCCGAGCCAACCCCGGCGGAGGTGATCCCCACTCCGCCTGCCGTCAACCAGCCGGAACTCGTGGTTCCCGAAGGTCCACCCCCAGCCCACCAGGAACCTTGATCCCCTGGCTTAGTGGATCAAAAACATCCCCTCGCCGTTTTGGGCAAACACGACGTCGCAGGTGAGATCTTACGGATCGAATGGACTAACGAAACGTAGTTCAAGCAGGAGAACAAGTTCAGCCTCCTCCCAGCTTGGGATATGGGACCATACAAGTTGCCCAAAAAAAGGAACGTGAGCACCGTGCTTCGATGCTTCATATCCGGGGTTTGAGCACCTTCAATTGGATGGCCTGGGAAGGGCCGCAAAATCCTCCGAATCATCCGGAGGATCCTTTCCCGGGGGTGATGTGGGGAAGAGCCAGCAGCTATTCTCGAGTTTTCTTAACCTCGGAAAAAACGCCTCATTCGAACGGAAACTATGAGGCTAATCCCAATGAGTCCTTTCTCTCGCGATAAATTTCACCAAATCTGGGGAGGTCCGGCCATGGCTCGACAACCTCTTTGGGTAATCTCTGTGGGCATCCTCCTTACCCTTGTTCTGGGACCAACAGTGGGAGAAGCACAGGGGATAGCTCTTCCTTTACCCTGGAAAAACGAAAAACGGGAATATGGAATTCCCGATAGCATTGTTGCGGTATGGACTTACGCGGTAGCTCATACCCCTGGGCAGCCACCCGTACGGGGTTTCGGGGGCCGGATCATGTTTTACCAGGATGGCCGGGAAAAGCCCATCAAAGTCGACGGCACCCTGGTTGTTTATGCGTTCGAAGAAACCGCAAATAATGAAGAAAAGATCACAGCAGATCGGAGGTATGTTTTCAGCCCCGAGGAACTGCAACGATGTTACAGCCAGTCACGTTTGGGACACTCGTACAGCATCTGGCTGCCCTGGGACGAAGCGGGCGGTCCGCAACGAACCGTAAGCCTCATTGTGTGCTTTACGGCCCGCCAAGGCCCAACGGTGGTTAGCCAGCAATCTAAGGTCAGCCTCCCAGGGCCACGAAGTCCCATTCAAAAGGCAGAAGAGGGCTTGGCAAGCAGCACGCCCGGAAAGCAGCCACAAGTGTGGACAGTTCCCACCCCGATGCGAATCCCGAGGCGATTGACCAGTCCGGGCGGGGTCAGTTCAGGTGAGCAACCACTCCCCACGCAGCCTACCGCGAGCCTTCCCGGCGGGCCGGTCTTACCCACTTCCCCGTCATCTTTCGGACCGGGTCTTATAGCCCCCTCGAACCAGAGCACCCCGGCACCTAACTCAACCGCGGACTACACTTCATCCGAGAGGTCTACGATAAAGGTGGCCCCCAGCGGTCCTCAAGCGGGTAGCTCGGATTTTGCTATCCAACCTGCCGGCTATCATCATTTGGCCCCGGGCAACAGCCCGAACGGTTCGACCCAACCGTGGAACCCTCTGCGAGCATCCAGTGCCCATGGCCTCGATAGCCCGGCGGGACCACCCGCCGCTTCGCTAAATCCTCAGTCCAACTATCAACCTCAGTCAAGAAACCCCGAACAAATTCAACCGGCTTTGCCCCAGTCGATCCATCCCCAGCCTGCCTGGGGATTGACTTCGGCAGGTCGCACACTCTGGGCCGGCCCGGCTCCCCTCGAGGCTACCGCACCTCAGGCGGCCCAATAACTCCTAACGGAGGGGCCTCCTCCATTGCACCGCAAAAGAGCGACTATTGGAGCTAGTGTTTAAGGATTCAGCGATGCTCGGAATGCCTCCAGCCGTTCGCGAAACTTTACCATCTCCTTTTCATAAACGGGAACCCATTCTGGGTTAGGATTGACTGGGGCGGCATAACGGACCATGGTGGCCACCGCGTCGGCTACGGAGAAAGGTTCCTGTACCCCATGCTGACGGCGGAGAAGCGTTTCCACCCCTGCTAAGGCGGTGACCGCCGCACCAAGGGCCGGCCCCTCGGCCGACACCAACCGTTCCAATCGCCGGTTCAGAACACTGGCCAAAATTTCACACATCAAGTCGCTCCGAGCAATTCCGCCCGAGACAGTAATCCGGGTTATTTGCTGGCCTGCTCGTTCGTGGGCTTCGATCCCCAACCGGATGAGGTAGGCAATTGCCTCCAAAGCTGCCCGGAACAAAGTGCCCATTTGCTCCGGACGGGAAGGATACCACACCGGCTGGACTAACCCCCGGATCCCCAAAGAAGGCTCCGACTGCACGAATGGCATCACTTGTACTCCCCCGGAGCCCGGAGGAAGCTGCCGAGCTGCCGCCTGAAGAGCTTGCCAGTCGGGATTCTCCCCAACCACCGAATCCAGAAACTGGGCTCCATTGTTATAACATCGCATCCAGAGATAGGGGCCCCAATTCAGCCGCATGACGTCTAGCTCATCCGAACTCGGCAACCGGTCCGAAGAAGAATTGACGACCGCGGAGTTTCCAAGGATGACAGCCACCTGCCCGGCATCGACTGCTCCTCCACCCACCAAGCCCGCTTGCTGATCGTCGGAGGTGGGAAAGATCCAAGGAGCCTCTTCGGCCACCAAACCCACCTCCGCACACACATGGGCAGCCAATCGGCCGACCGGTTCATACATGTCGATAATCCGCGGAAGCTGCTTCCAGGCCAGCTCGCGATACTCTTCGTTCTCGAGGGCTCCCAACATCTCCCGGCACCATTGGCAACTCCGCAAATCCATGATGCCCGTGGAGGCCGCCGAGGAAACACTAATCACATCGAAATTGCCCGTAAGATATCCGGCAGCAAGCGGCCCATGAGGTAATATTCGCCAGGTCCGCCGCCATGCTTCCGGAGACAGGTAAGAGGGATCTTCATCCTTGACCAAATGACTGAGGGAATATCGGTCCGCCCAAGGTCCGCCAATCAGTTCCCGAACCCGGGCCGGACCACCCAGACGGGCTTCCCCTTTCCGGCGATAGTCGGCCAGCGTTTGGTCGTTCCAACAAATGGCTCGCCGAACCTGAACACGATTCTTATCAATCCTCCCAGCCGTATGGTGGGTCGCAGAAATTCCCCCGGCTATCCAGTGCTGAAGCCGACCCAATTCCCGGAGGGCAGCTACCATTGCCCGAACACTGGCCCGAGCCTGCCCCTCTAATTGCATCAAATTTAATTCCGAGATCCGCTCATCATAGGGTTCTCCCTTCCAAAGATCCGTCGGTAGCCGGACCTCCGCCAAAACATGGCCGGAAAGGTCAAAAGCCAAACACTTTACGGCCCCTGTGCTAAAATCCCATCCCGTGATGATGCTTTCCGGCGGTACGAAGCGAAGAGTATCAGCCATGGCTACTCCCTCAGGATTTTCGCACTTTGAACCTTCCACCTTTCCCCAAGTTGACTCTGCTTCTTAATCTTTATTCGGCACTCTTCCACAAAGAGTGCTTGAGCTTTCCAACCCCCGAAAGGCCCAAGAAGCCGCGGTGTCCCGGCATGCTCCAAGCCCGCTTTGATAACTTCCTGCGATTGGAAAGGGTAAGAACTCCTAGGAACTCCCAAAGAACCTTTGATGCTCACCCCCGGCCTCGAGGATCGAATAAAGACGGCATGCAAACGCCGGGGATTCAAAGCAGATCTTCTCTTCCTCCTTGCCCGCATTCGACGGTGAAATCTAGCTCGGTTGGGAAGACCGAGGCCCTTCTCGCCTGAGCCCTCCGTACCCCAAAGTTCCCAGGCTCCCGGGTACAAGCCGACAAAGCTGATTTTTCCGGCCGACACCCGAGAATCGAATTTTTTGCTTAACTTCCATACCGCCGAAAGATTGTAAACTTTCCACAACCTTATGAAAATGGGAGGGAACTGAATCAACCAGTACTTTACCCCGCGTTTTGCCTTTGCGGACATGTGTTGATTGTGATGTTTGACCCTGGTGAGTGAGAGGATGGTGACACCAATGAAGAGCAGTTGCCCTCGGACGTTCGTGAGTGGATACCTGCAATCCGCAAAGTTGTGCTCCCTATTGACGTGGTCGTGTTGGTGTCTGGGATTTCTCCTGGTCTTGTCGATTTCGCAGGTTTTGGCAGGGATTGAGGAATCCGGCACCAGTGCCTCGAAGAGTGCGTCTGAAAAAGTTGCCCTCCCGCAGGAAACAAGCGGGGTCTTACCCGAGCTAGATCCCCTTATTCTGGGTCTAGACGATCGGCCACTCCGGGCTATCCGGCAAGGCATGGAAAAGTTTGTCGAAGCCAAGGAAATTGCCGGAGCTGTCACCCTAGTGGCTTATCGCGGAGCCATTGTTCATTGGGAACCCGTCGGTTACCGGTCTCTCGAGGACGGTCAACCTATGACTCGTGATACCCTGTTTGCGATAGCATCGATGACGAAACCGATTGTCGCTACGGGTTTGATGATGCTTGTGGATCGAGGCCAGGTTCGGTTGGACGAACCCGTGGCCACTTATTTGCCGGAATTCCGGGATGTCAAACTTCTGGACGGTCGCACCCCAAAATCGCCACCAACGGTTCGGCATCTTTTGACCCACACTTCTGGCCTCCATCCCGATCAGCAAATGCACGGAAGTCTTGCGGAGACCGTCCGCTATCTAGCCTCTCAGCCGCTCCGCTTCGAGCCGGGAACCCAATGGGCCTACGGTCCAGGACTTACGGTAGCCGGTCGGATTATCGAGGTCGTTTCGGGCAAGGACCTCGAGACTTTTCTCCGTGAAGAAATCTTTGAGCCCCTCAGAATGATCGACACCACTTTTCATCCGTCCTCCGAGCAGCAAAAGCGGTTAGCAAAGCTGTACCAGAAGGATCGGCAGAGTGGGGAACTCCGGCCCGCTGAACACTGGTTGATTAATCTATCCCCGTCGGCCCCGCCTAATCCCTCAGGAGGACTTTTCTCCCCCGCCGGCGATCTCGTTCGTTTTTATCAGGCAATCCTGGACGGAGGAATCCTGGGAACCAAGCGGATCCTACGGGAAGAATTGACCCTGGAAATGAGAAGGGTTCAAACCGACGAATTAACGACCGGGTTTACGGCCGGCAATGGTTGGGGATTGGGTTGGTGCGTGGTTCGCCAACCGCAAGGGGTCACCTCTATGCTTTCCCCGGGAACGTTTGGTCACGGAGGAGCATTCGGCACCCAAGGATGGATTGATCCTGAGAAAAAGATGATTTTTATCCTTTTGATCCAGCGGCTAGGGCTTCCCAATGCAGATCAGTCGGCATTCCGGGAGACATTGCAAACCCTTGCCACCTCTGCCTTACGTTAACCCCTGGGAGCTGCATCGATATCCGTCTCGCCAGCCGCCCATCCGTTAGTCCTCTGTCCGAGGCTCCAATGGGCCACCGTGGCCTGCCGTTCCCCCAAGCCGCAATAGATCATCCGAGTGCAAGCCGAAAGGAAGTTAATCCCACGGGCCTAAAAGCCTACCTAACTCCTTTGCGGAGCAATGTCTTCGAGACGTTCTCGACCTGAGGCAGGGAGTATCCCGAGCTGGGCCAGCACAGCCTCGGCCGCCTCCTCCCCGGAGTGGATGCAGTGAGGAATTCCCACCCCCATATAGGCATTTCCCGCAAGGGCCAGGCCGGGAAATCTGGCAACGCAGGCCCGGATACGAGCTACCCGCTCTAAATGGCCTACATCATACTGGGGCATACTTCGAGGCCAAGGGAAGAACCACCTCTTCTCCGGCAACCCCCGGATACCGAAAAGTCGCGAGAGTTCCGGAAGAACGATTTCCTGAATCTCGTCGGCCGACTTCTCGGAAAGAGAGGGATTCCGGGCCCCTCCCACAAATATCCGCAAAAGGACCTTCCCTGGCGGGGCTCGATGCAGGTACTTCTGACTGCTGAAGCTCACAGCCAAAATGGGACTACGTTCGGCTGCCGGCACCACACACCCCATTCCATTTAGCGGATGCCGCACAGCTCCTCGATCATAAGCCAGAGCAAGGATGGCTGTCCCTTCATAGCGAATGCTGGCAAGAAGAGTACCCAACTCCGGATCGGAAGGTTCCAAAAGCTGAGCCGCTACCGGAGCAGGCACAGCCAGGATTACCGCATCGAAAGTTTCGGATTGGCTTTCGGCACATAAGAAATTTCCCCTTTCAGCCAATTGATCCTTGGGAAATTCAAGGCCTCCATCGCTCCTTTGCCTCCCCGGGTCCGCAGTGCTGTGGGGCAAAGCTCCAGTCCTTGCTGCTGTCGTTGGGATCATCCGTACAGATTCAGCATCGGGCCTCCCCTTACTTTCCTCCCTTATGAGCACTCGCCAACCAGGGCTTTGGTACTGCAAACCGATAACCCGGCTTTCCAATCGGATGGAACCCTCGGGCAGTGCCGACCGAAGAGCCTCCACCAGTTGGGATAGGCCCCCTCGAAGTGTCACAAACATGCTGTACCGGGCCCCACTTTCTCGGCGGTGACTTTTCATCCGGGCTCTTTCCTTCTGCATTGCCCGGATCAGACTTCCATACTGCTGTTCCATCTCCCGGAAGCGGGGGAGTGTGGCAAGCAAACTAAGTTTTTCCATATCGGCAGCATATACCCCGCTAACCAGGGGCTCCACCAATCGCTCGAAAACTTCCGTCCCGAAACGCCGCCGGACAAAAGCCGCTACACTTTCGTCACTCGATACCTTCCGTGGGGGAAGGAAATACTCCCACGCAGCCCGGAGCTTTCCCCAAGGGCTTAGGAGAGGAGTTAAGGCCATCGGCCAAAATCTTGTGGGAGCCATCATGAGAAAACCATCCGGCAGCCGGTACAACCGACCCCGTCTTACCACGAAGGTACGGCGATTCTCCGGCTGGGTGGAGGTCAAATCTCCCTCCAGGCCCAATCTTCGGCACAAGGTTAATCCCCAGGGATAAGTAGTGATGAAGTTGTCGGCACTCCACTCCACCTGATAGCCATCTTCATGAACTGTGCCCAGCACACCTCCCACCCGCGGGCCGGCCTCAAACAAGGTTACCTCTACCTCAGAGGCCAACTCCCTGAGCCGATATGCCGCCGAAAGCCCGGAAATCCCACCGCCAATAACTGCTATCCGAAACACGCTGCCATTCCTTGCTTTATTCGATGGAGTACAACCGTACTCGAAATGGATCTCATTAACTCAGCCTATCAACTACTCCCCGTGAATTTGTTGATAGGTCCCACTGTGTTCTCTGGCTACTATTTAGTTCCGCTTCTTATCTTCCCTTCTTTGGGACCCCCTAAATGCTCTTGAGAGGAATTATTTAAGGACCCCGAGATTTGGAAAATCGCTTCCCCTGCTAACCTCGGAACTCACCTCACCCCGGGCCTGGAGTATTCCAAAATCCCTGACCCGTCTAATTCCCCGAGCCATGGCAACTACCCCCGACTTCCCGCTAGCATCCACGTGTGGCTGGTAATTAATATTACGCCTAAAGAACGGGAGATCTCGAGCGGTTCGGAAAGGTCGGTGGCTTTCTACCCCACGAGAAAAAGGGGTAGCAAGGCCTTCGGCCGAAAGTAGGTGCGGCTTCCCAGGCGAGTTGGAGGGGCCTTTGAAGCTACCGGAGTTGGGATTGTCGGGGTTTTCGGCAGACTAAATTGGGTCGGTCTCCGCCGAGGGGAGGGGTTTAGGAAGAACCGCGGAGAAAATCCCAGTCACCGAAACTAAAGGCCCCGGAACTACGGGCCGGAAGTCCGCCCAACATGCCGGGAACTGGCAAAAGTACCAACGTGAATTTTTTCTTCACCTGGGGTGGCTTGGGACACAGCTAGTGCGGGTTCTTTGCCGGGCTGGCACATGACCGTTTCAAACATGGGCATTTGGTGGGCCGAAGACAGACTGTGCCCCGCCAATTCCACCTTCCCCGGACCCAAAAACAAGCGGAACATAGTCCCGAGGCTGAAAGAGATGAAAAGCACAGGATCCCCTGCTTGCACTACCCGATGGCTCGGCATCGTTGTGGGGGTGTTTCTAGGGACAATCCTTATCACGGGTTGTGGAGCAAGAGAGTCCCGGAAAACGACGTCGGCAGAAAGCAGCGACTTCAGCCGGCTTTCCGATGCCGAATGTATCAAGCTGCTAGGCCACCGGAATCCGTTAGTTCGACGGCAAGTGGTCGGAGAGCTTGCTAGCCGCGGGGCCCGGATAGTGCCAAAGTTGATCGCGGAACTTAAACGCCAAGGAAATCACCCGGCAAAGTCGGCAGCAGCAGAGGTCCTTGTGATGCTAGGCCCCGCCGGCAGGGAAGCACTTCCGGCCCTCACTCAAGCGGCGGAGGATCTCAGTTGGCCCGACCGCTACTTAGCGGTGCGTGCGTTGGGGGAAATCCCGGCCTCTTCGGAAGAAGCAATTCGTGTGCTGATCCGATGCCTGCAGGAGGACCCCGAGGAACGAGTCCGAGCTGCTGCCGCCCGATCCCTGGGCAAAATCTCGGCCAAACTCCCAGAGAGCCGAACGAAAATCTTGCCCGCCCTCCTTGCTGCAACGGACGATTCCGATTCCACCGTTATAGCAGAGGTTGCCGAAGCCCTCGGACTTGCTGGTCACGACTCCCCGGAAGTCCGAAGAGTTTTGGAAAAACTCGTAAGTACTCCGGACTTTGTCGTCCGGCAGGCTGCCGAAGAGGCTCTCAAAAACCTAAAGAAATCGCCTTAACCCCCACTCTTTCGCCAAGACTCTTATGTAACTCCCACTAAAGTGGGATCTGTTCGGGAATTCAACCGGGAAATTCCCCAGGGACAGCCACTCCTTTCCCTTTGTTAGAATATCCGGGCCGGCCGGAAGACTGTGGCTACCAAATGGCCGTGGCTTGACTTCCAAGGACCACAGCGGCACCTGCCGGCCCGAAACTTCCCGGCCCAACTGGCTGCTTTCTTGTTGCTGGAAGCCAGACGGAGTTAATGGACATCAAGGCCTCCAAAGGGCACCGAGCCTTTCTGGAGCACGGCAGGTGGTCTAGACTTCTTTGGCCTCAATCCAGGACATCATCCTTCGCAAGCGTCGGCCAACTTCCTCGATGGGGTGCTGCCGTTCCCGCCGCCGCATTGCCTTGAAGGACGGTGCATTCGCCTTATTCTCCAGAATCCATTCCTTCGCGAACTGCCCGCTGCGAATTTCCTCAAGGATCTTCCACATTTCTTTCTTAGTTTCCTCGGTAATAATCCGCGGCCCCCGGGTGTAATCGCCGTACTCTGCCGTATTGGACACACTATACCGCATGTAGCTCAGGCCGCCCTGGTAAAAGAGATCCACAATGAGTTTCAGCTCATGCATGCATTCAAAGTAGGCCAACTCCGGCTGGTAGCCAGCTTCCACCAGCACTTCGAAAGCTGCCTTGACCAGGGCAGAGACCCCGCCACAAAGAACCACCTGTTCACCGAAGAGGTCCGTTTCCGTTTCCTCAGCAAAGGTGGTTTCGATAACGCCAGCCCGGGTTCCGCCAAGGCCTTTGGCATAGGCCAAAGCCAGCTTAAAAGTCTCCTCCGTGGAATTTTCTCCCACCGCGATGAGACACGGTACTCCTGCACCCCGGACAAATTCCGAGCGGACTAGGTGTCCGGGACCTTTCGGGGCCACTAAGGCAATCGCCACACCCGGCGGAATGTCAAACTGCCCATAGTGATAGTTAAATCCATGGGAACAGATGATCAGTTTACCCGGAGAAAGATTGGGGCGGATCTGCGTCCGGAATACTTCCGGCTGAACCTCGTCCGGGATCAAGATCGTGACGATATCTCCTTGACGCACAGCCTCCTCTGTCGCAATCGGCTGAAAACCGTGGGATACAGCAAGCTCGTAATTCGGGGTCCCGGGAAGCTCTGCCACCACCACCTTAATTCCGCTATCCCGCAGGTTCTGGGCATGAGCATGCCCCTGCGAACCGTAGCCAAGGATCGCCACGGTCTTATCCTTGAGCAAACCGAGATCCGCATCCCGATCGTAGTAGATTTTCGCTGGCATGACCTCTCTCCTTGAAATCCGTTAGACACGGCTTAACTCGATAGTGTCCTACCGACCAACTCGTTGCCTTTTTTCCGGGACATCATTTCCAATCCATGTTCCCCCGGAAGACAGTTACTCTGCCATTTGAACCGCAAATTGGCGGTTATGATACCCAAGGCAGGGAGGGAGGTAAACCGGGAGGGTCGGAAGAGGAGCCATTTCACGGCTTAAGGCAGGAGGAGTATTGGCCTACCTCAGCCCGGGAAAAAGCGGGAAAAAGACTGGTCGAGGATGAAGACCCCTCACAGATTTAGGACGGTGACGGGTTCTCCGCTGCCCCCAGCTTTTAAAAGGGGCAGACAGCTTGGAGGAGATCCGCTTTACCAGCATTCGGCAAAACATGGGGGCATTAGTCGAGCAGGAGAGACTGCTCCCCAGTCTCCTTGCGAAAGACCCAGAGAGAAGAAAAACGCAGGTTTAGGTTTCACCCCTCGGGGATTCCTAGTTCGGGGACAAGGTTAGCTCTTCGAGTTATACACTCGCCGAAGATTTGTTAGTCCGTGACCGCGTTCTCTGAATACATTTCCGACGTAAGAGTATCACCTTCCGGATTTTGCGGGCACTCCGAATCCCCGTTTAGCAACCGGCGGCTACCCCGCACCAACGCAATCCTTCCCGTTCGAGCAAGCTCAATAATCCCGAAAGGTCGCATCAGCTCGATGAATGATTCGATTTTTCGCTCCGGACCGGAAACCTCAATGATCACCGAATCATGGGAGACATCGACAATTCGCCCGCGAAAGATATCCGCCAGTTCGCGGATCTCGCTTCGTTTGCCCGGCGGAGCTTTCACTTTAATCAGCATCAAATCTCGCTCGACGTAATCCTGCGAGCTGATGTCATCCACCCGCACAACCGTCACAATTTTTTCCAACTGCTTCCGCACCTGCTCCAAAACAGCATCATCGCCCATTACCACGAAGGTCATCCGGGAAATACGGGGATCCTCCGTCTCCCCCACGGCCAAACTATCAATGTTGTAACCCCGGGAAGCCAACATCCCGGAAATGTGCGATAAAACGCCGGGAACGTTATGAACTAATGCGGAAAGTATGTGCCTCATCGTTCTTCCCAATTTTTTGGAGTTTTGGTCTCGGTTTACCTCCGATTTTTATGAGTGTTGCTCTGGGTTTACCTCTGCACCCAGTCCGCTCAATGCCGGCTCCAGAAACTCTGAATAATCCGCCCGGCTCAATATCAACTTCCAAGCAACCACAATAGGTGGGCAGATAAAAGCGGAAAATTTCTATATATTGGGCCACAACCCTTGAAACTGGGAGCTTACCACTTTGCTTCCGGCCTAACCGATCAATTTTAACCGCTTTAGGTACCAACCGACACACTCAAATTAATCCAACTAGATCTCCGGTAAAGTTGCCGCCGAAATTGAAATTCTTGCCGGATTTCCCCTCCAAGTTCGGCCTCCAAGCCACCGGCCACCTACAGATTTCCGCTACATGTTGGTTGATTCACCACCTCCGGGGCTAATTGGCGAGGTGGTGCCGAGGATGGTTTGGTCATCAAACTGATAATCGTAGTGCCACAATCCCAGTTTCTTTGTCCTCTGCCCCTTTCTCCGTAATGTATCCATTTCCCTACTTCAGATTCCCCTCAATCCCCAGGCTCCAAAAGAAAAGATGCCTTCTGGGGGTTTAAGGTTCACCCCAAAAAACGTCCAAAAAGTTCCCGAGGCCAAATGTTTGCTGAACAACACTCACATCGGGGCTTTCCTCGGCTTTCGATCCGTCCTCTCGCCTTGGAAGACCCGCGGTCTATCGCGAAGTAACCCCTTTGGACCGGCCCTAGGTGGCTAGCATAACCGAGCCCTTGGGGACCGAGCCCAGGTTGCTCCCGAGGGCAGAGGTACTGTGGCAAGGGATTCTCCGATCCGCCGGGTTTTGGGTAGACGACAAACGGGTTTCCCCTTCACTTTTTGGGACCATTCAGCGGGTCGGAACGATCCATCTGGTCGTTCTTCTCCAGCTCCTCTCCCGGCAAGAATCACCGTAACAAAACTAAAGATCGGTAACAAAATCGGCCACCCCACCCTGTGGGGGGGGCCGGGAACCACACCAACGCCCCCCCGGCCCGGCGCGCCCCTGGTCACCCTCATCGCCGGCCCCTCGCCGCTGGACCAGTACCTGGCGGCCCACCCGGAGTTCCTCTTCGGGCAACCGGTGGAGG
>Ga0071330_1059980_pt1 | contig 33777 bp, 25 predicted proteins | sample GBScel77sediment_FD_63802 | JGI IMG/M metagenome (GOLD analysis project Ga0071330, IMG submission 63802) | Hot spring sediment microbial communities from Great Boiling Spring, Nevada - Cellulolytic enrichment Sediment 77C v2 (version 2) | ecosystem: Environmental > Aquatic > Thermal springs >...
CTGGAGGAGATTCTGTAAAACCACGAAGGACACAAAGGACACGAAGGTTTTTTTCTTTTTTCGCGCCTTTCGTGCCTTTCGCGCCTTTCGTGCCTTTCGCGCCTTTCGTGCTCAGAATGCACATCGCTCAGATCAGCGTCCACACCTGCCCGCTGGCGACTCTCGGGGGCAAAGAGACCGGGGGGATGAACGTCTACGTCCGGGACCTGACCCAGGAACTGGCCCGTCGGGGCCACCGGGTGGACGTCTACACCCGCTCCCAGGACCCCACCGTTCCCCGCATCAGCACCGCGCTGGGGCGCGGGGCGCGGGTCATCCACATCCCCGCCGGCCCCGAGCAGCCCTACCCCAAACACCGGGTCTACGACCACCTGCCGGAGTTTGTGGCGGGGGTGCTGGCCCAGGCGGAGGCCGACGGCATCCGCTACGACGTCATCCACAGCCACTACTGGCTCTCCGGCTGGGCCGCCCGGGCGTTGCGGGACGCCTGGGGCGCGCCCATCGTCCACATGTTCCACACCCTGGGGCACATGAAGAACGCCGTCGCCCGGACGCCCCAGGAACAGGAGCCGCCGCTGCGGATAGAGGTGGAGACGGCGATCACCCGCTTCGCCGACTGCGTCATTGCGGCTACCCCGGTGGAGGAAGAGCAACTGGTCCGTCTGTACGGGGCCGACCCGGCCCGCATCCGGGTCATCCCGCCGGGGGTGGACCTGGAACGGTTCCGTCCCATCCCCGCCGCTCAGGCCAAAGCGCAACTGGCGCTGGACCCGACCTGTCGGAGCATCCTCTTCGTGGGCCGGATTGAGCCGCTGAAGGGGATAGATACGCTGATGCAGGCCATCGCGCGGATCGCCCGTCGGCACCCCGAACTGGTCTGCGGGCTGTGCGTCCCCATCATCGGCGGCAACCCGTACAGCGTGGAAGATAACGACGAGATGGTCCGCCTGCAGGAATTGCGAGAGGAGTTGGGGATTGGGAGCGTGGTGACCTTTCTGGGGGCGCAGGACCAGGACATGCTCCCGTACTACTATTCCGCCGCCGAGATGGTGGTGATGCCCAGCGACTACGAGAGTTTCGGGATGGTGGCGCTGGAGGCGATGGCCTGCGGGACCCCCGTCATCGCTTCGGACGTGGGCGGGCTGGCCTACCTGGTCCGCCACGGACAGACAGGGTACCGGGTGCCGGCGCGGGATGCGGAGGCGCTGGCGGCGAAAATCGTCCGCCTGTTGACGGATGAGGGGCTCCGGCGCCGGATGGGGCAGCGGGCGGTCTGCTGGGCCGAGGGGTTCGCCTGGCCCCGCATCGCCGACCGGATTGAGGAAGTGTACCGGTCGTTGGTCCGATGAAGAATCCACTGGTCACTGTGGTCATCCCCAACTGGAACGGCGCGGCCCACCTGCCGACCTGTCTGGACAGCCTCCGCCGCCAGACCTTCCGGGATTTTGAGGTCATCGTTGTGGACAACGGGTCCACCGATGAGTCGCTGGCCCTGCTGGCGCGGGACTACCCCGAGGTGCAGGTGCTGGCCCTGGGGGAGAACCGGGGCTTCGCCGGAGCCTGTAACGCCGGCATCCAGGCCGCGCGCGGAGAGTTCATCGTCCTCCTGAACAACGACACCGAGGCCGACCCCCGCTGGCTGGAGGAGGTGGTGGCGGCCTTCGGGCGGCATCCCGAAGCAGGCCTGGTCGCCTCCAAAATGCGCCTCTTTGACCGCCGCGACGTCCTCCACACCGCCGGGGACTACTATCGGGTGGACGGTCGTCCGGGCAACCGGGGCGTCTGGGAGACCGACCGGGGCCAGTACGACCGGGAGGAGTACGTCTTCAGCGCCTGCGGGGGGAGCGCGGCGTACCGGCGGGCGATGCTGGACGAAATCGGCCTGCTGGATGAGGACTTTTTCTACTCCTGTGAGGACGTGGACCTGGCGTGGCGGGCGCAACTGGCGGGGTGGCGGTGCGTCTACGCGCCGCGCGCCGTCGTCTACCACAAGTTGAGCGCCACCGGGGGCGGGACCACCGCCAGTTTCTACGACGGACGGAACTTCATCTACCTGCTGGTGAAGGATTATCCGGGCGACCTCTGGCGGCGGTACTGGCGGGCCATCCTGCGGGCGCAGTTTCGTCTGGCGTGGGAGGCGCTGCGGGCCTGGAGGGGGGCGGCGGCGCGGGCCCGACTGCGGGGCATGCTGGCGGGCCTCCTGGGCATCCCCCGCATGCTCCGCAAACGGCGCGCCGTCCAGCGGACCCGCCGGGTGGATACTCCCTATCTGCTGTCTGTCCTGACGGATGGGGATGTCGGAGGGCGTCCCGGACCCGCCCCCTGTCAAGTCAAATGATAATGTTACCGAACGCGAGTGGTTCTGTCAAAAGATAATGTTACCCGGCAGTGATAGAGGGAGGACGGATTTGAAGGCATTGTAGGGTCTGGAACACGTCTTCCGTGACTCCAGGCACCGCATTGGGTAAGGAGAACAGTTCCTCCACCAACTGGTAAATCTCTTCCCGCAATTGCAGCGGATTGATCGTTTCCCGCAACGCCAACAGTTCCTGCTGTTTCTGTTCGGAGAGCACCCCCGTTTCACAAAGGCGGTCCAGGGGAGGGCGGGAACGATCAAACCGCCGCTTAACCCGAGCCGGTTGCCCGTCTCCACTGGGGCAGGTCTCTTTGGCCACCAGCCGCATCACCGGCTGGAAGAAGTTGAAATAGAGGCGGACCCGACAATAAATCTGATTCAGCAAACGGGTTTGGGCCACCGTATCCAGCCGGTCGTACCCGATCAGGCTGCGGATGAGGAACCCGTTCCGCTGCTCCACAAACCGGTTATCATTCTTGTGATACGGACGACTGCGGGAGAGCATCAGTGCCGGAATCCGCTCCTGCCAGAAACGGAGAAGGTGGGCGTTGAAGAAAGCGGCATCGTTGTCGGGGTGGAGTTCCAGAATGGGGAAGGGGATGCGTTCCAGAATGACCAGAAAGGCGTCCTCCATCACCAGGTAACTCCTGCCCAGCACGGCGACCGATTCCACCCAGCCGGTGGCGATGTCCACCATTTGCAGGGTGTGGACATACTCTCCCGAGGCCGAGGGGCCGCAATGGTGCACCAGGTCCACCTCCAGGTGTCCGGGTTCCTGCAGGTTGTAGGGAAGCCGGAGCATCGGCACATCCCGACGCCAGGGGTTGCGGTCTCGGGGGGAGCGCGAGAGAGGGCGAGGTTTATCCCGGGGGGTGCCGTCCAGGATGCGCTGAAGCGTGGTTACACTGATGCGGGCCAACTGCTCCTCCTGTTCCGGGGTCAGAGAGAACGTTCCCTGGCGAGCCAGATGTTGGGCGGTGGAAAGAAGCGCAGGTTGAAGCCGCTCCGCACAGGGATAGTCCAGCGCCTGGGCCGTTACAGCGATGATCCCCCGTAAGTCGGGGCCATAGGTAGGGCCTCGCTCCCGGCTTCGGGGACGCCGCTGGAGGTCCGTGCCCATGAGACGGATGAGGCTCTTTCGGTGCAAGCCGGTGTAGGCTTCCATTTCGTCCAGCAGGCGGCTCCGTTCCTGGCGGCCCGCTTTCTGATACCGTTTCTTCATCCGGCGCAGGTATTGATATCGCTCTTCTATGGTCATCGGTTCCTCCGGGTTCATCTTCACCTCCGGTAACATTATCATTTGAGTGAACCGCATGGCTTCGGTAACATTTTACGTGATAGAACGCGCCCACTTGACAAATTTCAAAGGCTGTGGTATAAATGGCGGCAAATTTTATCCAGGAGCCAAAGGGAAAATGGTAACCCCCCGGGGTCCGCGCATACGGTGGGAGCCACGAGGCACTTGTACCGGTAAGCCGGCCGGTAGTGCTCTGGCGAGCGCGCGCCCAGGGGGGTAAGAGCCTACCTTACTCATCACATATAACCTAACAGGCCGACTCTCCAGAGCAAAGAGGGTCGGCTTTTTTATATCATCTTCTTCTGGAAACATGGGCATCTATAGCCCTGATGTTAGAATGACGGCCTTCAGGTACAGAAGTTGTCAACCTCTGTTGAACCCTCCCCACCTATGTGCTGAGGCGATATGCTTGGGGTGAGAATGCCTGGAGCAGGTGGGAGTTTTGTTGACCTTGTGTATCGGCAGGTCGGGCTGGCTCGCGCGCCTCCACATTCTCGCCGACATCCCGCAGCCGCCGCATAGACGGGGCTTTTTGCCACAAATGTTAGAACAATCACATTTTACCATTTTACAAGGGGGGGAGCCATGAACCTGCAAAGACCGAACTCCAGCGATGCAACTCTAACAACCAATCGGGCCAAAGACATCGTGCCAGGATCCGGGCTGTGCGTCCGGTGTGTGGACGGGTGCACGGGCAACTGTGAACTTTTCCAGGCGGCTATGAGGGGCCGGGAACTGCTGTATCCCCGTCCCTACGGCTCTATCACGGTGGGTGCCAACAAAGAGTATCCTGTGGATTATTCTCACCTGAACATCCAGGGATACGCGCTGGGAGCCAAAGGCCTGCCGGAGGGGGTGGACGCGGGGCCGGACACAACGCTCTTCACAATGGTGAACACCGAAACCGAAATTGGTGACCGGCATAAAGTGCGCCTGCGGATGCCCCTGATCACCGGGGCTCTGGGCTCCACGGAAGTGGCCCGCCGCAACTGGGAACATGTTGCCGCCGGTGCCGCCATCTCCGGCATCATCCTGGTCTGTGGAGAAAACGTGTGCGGGGTGGACCCCCAGGTTCAGATGGACCGCCACAACCGGGTGATAGAATCCCCGGAAATGCGCCGCCGCGTGGAGGCCTACCGGCGCTGGTACGAGGGGTACGGCGATCTGTTCGTCCAGTTGAATGTGGAGGACTCGCGCTTTGGCGTGGCGGAATATGTCATTGAAAAACTGGGGGTGGAAACCATAGAACTGAAGTGGGGCCAGGGTGCCAAGTGTATTGGCGGCGAAATCAAGGTGCGTAGCCTGGAAGAGGCCCTGGAACTTCAGCGCAGAGGTTATCTGGTCACTCCCGATCCCTCTAAACCGGAAGTCCAGGCCGCTTTCCGGCAGGGCGCGTTGCAAGAGTTTGAACGCCACTCCCGGTTAGGCTTCATTGAGCAGGATGCCTTTATGAGGCAGGTGGAATACCTGCGTCAGATCGGCGCCAGGCGAGTGACGTTGAAGACCGGGGCATACTCCATGCGGGAACTGGCGATGGCGTTGAAATGGGCCTCGGATGCCCGCCTGGACCTGGTCACCATTGATGGCGCAGGTGGCGGCACTGGCATGAGCCCGTGGCGGATGATGAATGAGTGGGGCATTCCCACCTTCTACCTGGAGGCCCTGACGTACGAACTCTGCCAGGAACTGGCGGCACAGAACGCATATATCCCGGCAATTGCCATCGGTGGGGGGTTCTCCACTGAAGACCACATCTTCAAAGTGCTGGCTATGGGCGCTCCTTTCGTGAAGGCCGTTTGCATGGGGCGCGCCCTCATGACCCCTGCCATGGTGGGCAAGAACATCAGTGTCTGGCTCGCCGAGGGTCAACTCCCCAAAACGGTCTCCCAGTACGGTTCTACCCCTGAGGAAATCTTCGTCAATTACGAAGTCCTCAGGGAAAAGTACGGCGACCAGATTCAGGAACTGCCGCTGGGGGCTGTGGGCTTATACTCTTATGTGGACAAATTAAGAATTGGTCTGCAGCAACTGATGGCGGGTAGCCGCAACTTTCAACTCTCCACCATCAGCCGGGAGGACCTGATCGCGCTCACCGAAGAAGCCGCCAGGGTTTCGGGAATCCCCTATGTGATGGAGGCGTATCGGGAAGAGGCATTGACCATCATCCGGGGCAACGGCACCTCCGTAATAACCCTCCCTGTACCCGAACCGGTCTACGTGAGGCGCGGGGAGCAAAGAGGGCACCCATAGATGCCGATGGACGCCGATAGAGGGAACGCGTGGGAGAAGGGGTGTTTGGGGCGGACAAAACCCGTCCCAAATACCCTTCTCTCGGCATCGCTGTGAGGCGGCGAAAACCGCCGAAATTGGTTTCCTCTACTCCCTGATCTCCAGGGTCAGCAGAAGAAACGTCCCGTCGCCAACGGGAAGCCGCCGGCCCGTCTCCTGTACGTACAGCCCCACCCGCAGGAAGTACGACCCCGGCGAAAGGGCCGGCAGGAGCAGGACGTGCTCATCCTGCACGACCTCGTCCGCCACCCACAGAGAGGTCGGATAGGTCCCCCCGCTGGGGCATCTCGTCCACCTGGGTCAGGATGGCGCCGCTCTGGGGGGTCCAGCAGGTGGACAAAGACGGTATAGTCCTCCTCCATCTCCCGCAGCGCCTGCCAGTACAGAGTCAGCGAGAACGGTTGTCCCGCCCGCGCCTCCCCCATCTCATACCCCAGCAGGCGAATCTCCCCGCCGAAATCGGCCTCCAAGTGGTGCGGAAGGGGCGGTACGGCGCAAGAGCGCTCCAGAAGGGCAACCGAAAGGGTCCCCAGGCGAACCGGCCCCGCCGGACCGACGGCCAGATAGACCTGGTAGTCCCCTGGAGGCACCTGCCGGGGCAGGCGGACCGTCAACCGGTCCTCCACCGTCATCCCCGCCCGCCACATCGGGAAAGGGAGGCGGCCGTACACCGGAGCATCTTCGTAGAGGGGAATCCTCTGCGGGCCTTCCAGCCAGAGGAAGAACAGCACCTCTTTGCCGGTGTACGCGCCGATAAAGACGGGGCGGTATCCGCCGTACGCGATGCTCCGGGTCAGGATGTAGTTGGCGGTCTCGTCGTAGTGCAGGCCGACGGGAAGGCGGGCAATCTCCGCCAGGCGCAACACCGCGGCGGTCAGCAGGATGAGGGCGAGTTGGTATATGGTAGATTGGTAGTTGGGAAATTGGTATTGGGGAAATTGGTGTTTGGGAAATTGGTCACCGGTCATGGTCAGCCGTCAGGTGTCAGCCGTTAGCCGGTAGCCGTCAGTGGTCAGTGGTCAGTGGTCCGTCGTCTGTCGTCCGTCGTCTGTGGTCTGTGGTCCGTCGTCCGTGGTCTGTCGTCCCTCGTCCGTGGCCTGAGATACCGGTCCAGGAAAAAGTCGTAGAGGGCCGAAGGAGAGGCGACGGGCACTGGCGGGCCCGCGCTGCCGAGCAGGAACGGCCACTCCTGCCCGCCCCCCAGACCGCCGTGGGTGGCGACCTGTTCCTCAAAGGTCACCACCCGCCCATCCGGGAGAAGCCCGCCCATTAGAATCAGGTCCCCCGCGTGCGGACTGGTCGCCAGCCGGTAGACCTCCCCGGCGACCCGCTCCCGGTCGCCGTACGGGGCCAGGGGGTCGGGCGGGGTCACTTCTACCCGCCCCTCGCCGATCACGGCCCGGCCGCCCTCCGGCCCCAGCACCACCACCCGCCCCCCAGCCCGTCCCACAATCCAGCCGATCAGGTCCATCTCCATCAGCCGGTCCAGGAGATACGGGTACAGCAGAGCCACCTCCATCAGGTCCAGCGGCCGGGAGACAACATTAAAGTAGATATGGGCCAGCGGCCCCGAAACCCGGACGACGACGTCCTCCCGCCGCTCCAGGTCGTACTCCTCCGCCTCCCGGTCGGGGGGGATGCGGCGGCCCAGGGACCGGCGGAGGGCCCGCACCACCCGCCCGACGGCGGGCGGCAACCGATCCTCTATGCCCTCCATCTCCCCCATCAGGTAGCGGGCCTTTGCCTCCGCGTATCCTGGCCGGCTGAAGACCTCGTCCAGCGAGACATCCCCCAACTGGGCCACGACGAACTCCCCCAGCGTCTGCCCGACCATCTGGGAGAAGGGGACGGAGGGGGCGTTGCCATGGTCGGAGAGGACGAAGAGGTCGTATCGGCGGCCCGCAGAGCGGGCCACGCGCCGACGGGCGCGGTCAATCTGCCGGATGCGGCGGTCTATGTCCCGCAGAACGGCGAAGGCGGCGGGGTCGCTGGGGCCGAACCAGTGGGCGACCTCGTCGTAGGCGTTGTAGTTGGCGTAGATGGACGGGACACCCCGGTAGATGTCCAGGATGATGCCGAAGGTCTGGACTTCGGTGAAGAGGGCGTTGATGGCGGCGGCCAGCAGAGGGGAGAGCAGGCCGTAGGAACGGGCGGGACGGCGGCGCAGGACAGCCTTCAGCCGCCAGAGCAGTGCCCGCAGGTAGCCGGTGACCGTCAGCCAGAAGACGCGCAGGACCCGCAGCGGGCTGAGCAGGAAGACGAGCAGGAGCCCGATGCCGCGCACCGATTCCAGAAAGAGGCGGGGGTGAACGGAGGCGAGGGTGAAAAGAGCCAGGTCGGCGTCGCCATCAAACATGTTCACGTAACTGGAGCCCCCCAGCAGGATGCCGACCCGTCTGGCCCGCAGCCGCTCCTGCAGGGCCTGGACCTGGGCGGGCCGCTTGGCGACGAAGGCCACCCGTTCCCGTTTGTCGTACCAGCGGAAGCCGGGGATGTCCTCCCGGGTGCCGAAGAGGATGGCCGCTTGAACGGCGGGGGTGGTGCTGGGTAGTCCGCAGTACCAGGGGGTCAGGTGCCAGCCCTCCTCCCGGACCAGCCGCCGTAGATACGGGACGTACCCCCGGTCCATGGCCTCCAGCAGGTGGTCGTAGGAGAGGCCATCTATCTGGATGACAATAAACCCCCGTCGGCCGTCGGGCGAAACCTCTGGCCGCCCAATCTGGCGGGCCAGCGCCTCGTACTTCCGGCGACGGGGGCCCTCGGTAATCCGGTCCAGCACGCGGAGCAGAAATCCCATAACCGAGAAATCCAACTACGAGGGACACGAAGGAACACGAAGGGTTTATTTCGCGTCTTTCGTGCCTTTCGTGCCTTTCGTGTCTTTCGTGCCTTTCGTGTCTTTCGTGCCTTTCGCGCCTTTATACCCGCTCCAGTGCCAGTGCCAGCGCGCCCAGCAGGACCACATCGTCCTCCAGGGCCGCCGGGACGACAGGGGTGTTCTCCCAGTAGACGCGCTGGGACCGTTCCCGCATCGTTTGCCGGATGGGGTCAAAGAGGAGATCGCCCGCGTTGGCCACCGACCCGCCGATGATGAAGAGGGCGGGGTTGAAGAGGTACATCAAACTGACCAGCGCCAGGCCGATGTAGGTGCCGGCCCGGGCGAAGATGCGCCGGGAGAGGTCGTCCCCCCGCGCGGCCGCCTCGGCGACCTCCCGCGCGGTGACCTCCCCCGGGCGGCTCACCATGCCCGCCAGCAGGGAGGGCGCCCCCTGTTCCAGCGCGGCCCGGGCCTCGCGGGCGATGGCGGTGCCGGAGGCCACGGCCTCCAGACACCCGTACCCTCCACAGCCGCACAGCGGGCCGTTCGGCTCCACCACCATGTGGCCGACCTCGCCGCCCAGGCCCTGGCCCCCCTCGTACAGGCGACCCTCCATAATGATCCCGCCCCCGATGCCTGTGCTGATCGTCAGATAGATCAGGTCCCGGACACCCTGCCCGGCACCGAAGCGGAACTCGCCCAGCGCGGCCAGGTTGGCGTCGTTGGCCAGGAAAGTGGGGACGCCGAAGGCCTCCGCCATCAGGTCCCGCAGGGGGACGTCCTTCCAGCCGGGGATGTTGGGGGTGAAGCGGACGACGCCCCGGTGGGCGTCCACCGGGCCCGGGGCGGAGAGGGCCAGGGCTGTTACCGGCCCCTCCTCCGGCCAGACCGCCCGAATGGCCTGCCGGATGCGCTCCAGGACGACCTCCGGGCCCTGGGATGCCATGGTGGGCATGGCGACCCGCTTCTCCATCCGGCCGTCGGGAGTGCAGCGGGCGGCACGGATTTGGGTTCCTCCCAGGTCCACAACGAGAATGTACATAGATGCCTCCGGCGATCTGTAGGGGCAGGGCTTGCCCCTGCCCCCAGGGCTTGCCCCTGCCCTATCGGGGCAACCGCAAGGGGGCAACCGCAAGGGTTGCCCCTACACCGCCATTGTAGGGGCAGGGCTTGCCCCTGCCCCAGGGCTTGCCCCTACCGTTCCTCCCGGGTGTACGGCTGCATCAGCGCCGCGGGAGCCCCCAGCCGTTTGCGCATCGCCTCCCCGGCGCTGAACATCAGGACCAGGATGGTGAGGATGAAGGGGAGCATGTTCAGCAGCGGTGGGGAGATGCCCAGCGCCTGGAGCCGGTACTGAAGCACCCGCACGCTGCCGAAGAGGTAGGCCCCCAAAAGCCCCCGCACCGGGTCCCACATCGCGAAGATGGTCAGGGCAATGACGATCCAGCCAGCACCTGCCGTCATTCCCTCAATCCAGGCCGGGGCGTAGACGATGGAGAGGTACGCCCCGCCGACCCCCGCCATCAGTCCGCCGAAGAAGACGGCCAGGTAGCGGACCTGGAAGACGTTAACCCCCATCGCGTCGGCGGTGGCGGGGCTCTCGCCCACCGACCGCAGGTTGATGCCCCAGCGGGTTCGGTAGAACACGAACCAAAGGACGGGTACCATCAGCAGGCCGATGTAAACCAGCACATCGTGCTGAAAGAGCAACGGCCCCAGCACGGGCAGGTCGCTCAGGCCGGGGATAGGGATTGGCTTCAGCTGCACGCGCGGGGGCATGCCGATAAACCGCTTGCCGATCATCCCGCTGATCCCCTGGCCCAGCATGGTCAGCGCCAGGCCGGAGACGACCTGGTTGACCCGCAGGGTGATGCTGGCGAAGGCGTGGATCAGGGCGAACAGTCCACCCACCAGCGCGGCGGCGGCGATGGCCAGCCAGGGATTCCCTGTGGCCTGGGCGACGCCGAAGGCCGCCACCGCGCCCATAATCATCATGCCCTCTACCCCCAGGTTGACCACGCCGGACCGCTCAGCGGTCACTTCTCCCAGAGTACCGTACAGCAACGGGGTGCCGGCGGGAATGGCTGCCTGCAGTACAGAGAAGATGTAGGCCCAGATGCTCATGCCGCCTCCTCCCGCTCGGGCCAGGCCAGCGGCACAGCGGCCCGACCCGGAAATTCCACCCGCACCCGATAGCGGGTGAACAGGTCACCACTCAGCACGAAGAGAAGAATCATGCCGTTAAAGACGTAGACGGTGGCCGAAGGAAGGCCCTTCAGTTGAATGGCGTCCCCGCCCACCAGCAGTCCGCCGATGAGCAGCGAGGTCAGAATCACCCCCAGCGGGTTCAGGCGCGCCAGCCAGGCGACGATGATGGCAGTGAACCCGTAGCCGGGGGAGATGCCCTGGGGGTAACGGAGCCGGTAGTGGATGCCCGCCACCTCCCCGACCCCCGCCATCCCGGCCAGGGCGCCGCTGAGGGCCATCACCAGCATCACCGTCCGGAGATAGTTCATCCCGGCATAGCGGGCCGCCTCCGGGTTCTCCCCTGTCACCCGAATCTCAAACCCCCAGCGGGTGCGCTGCACCAGCAGGTAGGCCAGTACCGCCGACAGCAAAGCCAGAATCAGCGTGGGGTAGTGGATACGGGTTGCGCCCAGGCGGGGGAGTTGAGCGGCGATGGGGAACTTGTCGGTATACGGAAACCCCCATTCCCCCGGCCCTTTCCACGGACCGTAGACCAGATAGTTGACCAGTTCGCTGGCGATGTAGACGGTCATCAAACTGGTGAGCACCTCGTCTATCCGCAGGCGGGCCTTGAGGACGGCAGGGATGAGCGCCCAGACGGCGCCGCCCAGGGCCCCAGCCAGGAACATCGCCGGAAGCCGGAGCCCGTCCGGGATGCCCGGGATGAAAAGGGCGACGCCCGTGGCGCAGATGGCGCCGACCAGCAATTGCCCCTCGGCGCCGATGTTGTAGACGCGGGCGCGGAAGGCCACCGCCAGCCCCACCCCCGCCAGCATCAGGGGGATCGCTTTGGTGACCGTTTCCGAAAGCCCGTAGGCGCTCCCGAACGCGCCGGTAAAGATCCGCCAGTAGGTATCCACCGGGTCCACGCCCAGCAGCCCGAAGAGGACAGCGATGACCAGCAGGGCCGCCAGTACGGACAGGATGGGCGTCACCACGCTCAGCCAGCGCGGAGTATCCAGACGTTTTTCCAGACGAATGCGGGGTAGAGAATTCATTCTCTCCTCCGAATGAAAGGATTGCTGTATGGGCAACCCTTGCGGTTGCCCCCTTGCGGTTGCCCGCCCCTGCGGTTGCCCCCCGATGGGGCAGGGGGTAGGGGCAACCCTTGCGGTTGCCCCCTGGGGCAGGGGTAAACCCTGCCCCTACAAATGGCGGTGTAGGGGCAACCCTTGCGGTTGCCCCCTTGCGGTTGCCCCGATGGGGCAGGGGCAAGCCCTGGGGCAGGGGCAAGCCCTGCCCCTACGAGGCCCGATGGACACCGGCCATCATCATCCCGATGGTCTCCAGGTCCGCCCCGTCAGCGGGCAGGATGCCCATGATTTCCCCGTTGTACATCACCGCGATGCGGTCGCTCAGTTGCAGAATCTCCTCCAGGTCCTCCGAGACCAGCAAAATGGCGGTGCCCTGTTCCCGCTGGCTCAGCAGGACCTGGCGGATGTACTCCGTCGCGCCGACATCCAGCCCGCTGGTGGGATGGGCGGCGATGAGCAGGCTTGGCTTGCTGGAGGTCTCCCGGGCCAGGATGGCCCGCTGAATGTTGCCGCCGGAGAGCAACTTGAGGGGCGTCTCCCGGCTGGGAGTTGCCACCGCGTACCGCTCAATCAGGGCGTCGGCGTGCGACGCAACGGCCTGGGAATCCAGGAAGATGCCCCGGCAGACGGGGGCCTGATCGTAGGTCTTCAGGATGAGATTCTCGGCCACGCTGAGGTTGGGGACGGTGCCCACCAGCCGCTCGCCGGGCACGTAGCAGACGCCGCGCCGGACCAGGACGCGGGGGGATCGGTTGGTGACGTCCTCCCCATTGAGGAGCACCCGTCCCTTCTCCGCGAGCCGCAGGCCAGCCAGCGTCTCCACCAGTTCCCGCTGACCGTTCCCCGCCACCCCCGCGATCCCCAGAATCTCCCCCGCCGCGATGGAGAAGGAGACGCCCCGCACGGCGGGCAGGCCCCGGTCGCTCAGGACGTGCAGGTCCTGCACCTCCAGCACCGTCGGGCCGATGGCGACCGGGCGTTTCTCCAGCCGGAAGAGCACCTCCCGTCCCACCATCAGACGGGCCAGTTCCCGCTTGTCGGTCTGGGCCGTCTCCAGCGTGGCGACCACCTTCCCCTGCCGGAGCACCGTCACCCGGTCGCTGACGGCGAACACCTCATCCAGTTTATGGGTGATGAAGATAACGGTGTGCCCCTCGTCGGCCATCCGCCGGACGGTGGTCATCAATTCCTCTATCTCGCGGGGGGTGAGCATAGAGGTGGGCTCGTCCAGAATGAGAATGTCCGCCCCCCGATAGAGGGCTTTGATGATCTCCACCCGCTGCTGCTCCCCGGCGGAGAGTTGCCAGATGCGGGCGTCGGGGTCCACGTGCAGGCCGTACCGCCGGGCGAACTCCTGCAGTCGCTCCCGGGCGGCCCGCTCCGGGAAGAAAAAGGGACCCGGTAGCCCCAGCACCACGTTCTCCGCCACCGTGTGGGACGGGACCAGCCGGAACTGCTGGTGGACCATCCCGATGCCCAGGCGGATGGCATCCCGGGGCGAGCGGATATGGGCACGCTGGCCCCTGACGAAGATTTCGCCTTCGTCGGGGTGGTAGATGCCGTAGAGGATGTTCATCAGGGTGGTCTTGCCGGCACCGTTTTCACCCAGCAGGGCGTGGATTTCCCCGGCGCGCACGGTCAGGTCCACGTGATCGTTGGCCAGGACGCCGGGGAAACGCTTGACGATGCCGCGCATCTCCACCGCCGGAACCGATACGTCGGGCATAAAACCTCCTCGGGATAGTTGTTAGCCGTCAGCCGTCAGTCGTCAGCCGTCAGCCGTCCGTGGTCTGTGGTCTGTCGTCCGTCGTCCGTCGTCTGTGGTCTGTGGTCTGTCGTCAGTGGTCTGTCGTCCGTCGTCTGTGGTCTGTGGTCTGTCGTCTGTGGTCTGTCGTCCGTCGTCTGCGGTCTGTGGTCTGTGGTCTGTCGTCTGTGGTCTGTCGTCCGTCGTCTGCGGTCTGTGGTCAAAAAACTCCGGATAGCGGCGGCGCAGGTCGTCCCGCAGGTCGCCGAAAACGGCCGGAGCGTACGGATAGACGGCCTCCAGCATCCGCACCGCGACCTCCCGGATTTCCCACTGCGCTTCCGGAGAGATGCGCAGCCGGAAGACGTGGAGCAGTTCCCGAAAGTTCATCGTGACGACAATGCGGGTCGCGGTGGCGTTGGGCAGGACGAAGCGAGCGTCCTCTTTGCGGATGCCGCGCGCCCGCAGCGCGCGGTACGTCTCCTTCACCTGGGTAGCGAACTGGTCCCAGAGGGCCCGGGCCACCTCGTCCTGGGCAATGGACGGGGGGAGCACCCACTGGGGGTCGTCCATAGAGACGTAGCGCTGGCTCTCCTGGGAGTACGAGGCGATGCGGTGGCGGACCAGTTGGTGGCTGCAGGCACGGGAGATGCCGCGAATCTCAAAGGTCGCCGAGGCGTGCTCAATGAGGCTCTCGTGCCCCTCCCGGATGCGGGCCCGCAGGAACGCGGCTGGGTCGCCCCGGCTCTCGCTCCGATAGCAGACCCGCCCGGCGTGTTCCAGCAGCGCCTCCGGGCTCCCGTCGCCCTTCAGATAGCGGGTGATGGCGATGAGTTCCACTTCCATCGGTCTGTCCTGTGGGTGGCCTGCCAGCGGCCCGCACTTGCCGTGTATTATCCCCCATTTTCGCCAGAGCGCAACCCGACCTTTCCGTCCACAAACAGGAGGGGTTTTGCGGCGAAGGCTCCGGTCTTCGCCGCACAACCCCATGTGATCTACCGCAAGCGACCGCTTTCTCTATAACCTTCCCCTTCCCCCCTCAACTTTGGCTTTTTGCTCGTGGCCCCTTCGCACGGGCCCCTGGCCGCCTCTGCAGCCTTGAAAAGCAGGACCCGAACCTGCAGCCAGGGGATTAAGAGCATTATATTCTGGACGTTCCAACACACCCGGCTTCTCAAAGGAGGAAAAAGATGCCGACCGACGCAGCCCTCCAGGCGCTGGCAATCTTGCGAGATGGCAGCCAGTTCCAATAGTATGTCATCCCACTGTTCGCCCTGGTGGTCTACGTGTATGCCGTAAGAGGTAGAACGCAGGAATAAGCGAGCGCTCTCTATTGCCCGGAAGAGTTTTCCTCCCCCGCCTCTTCCTCCAGAATCTCCGCCCGAATCTGCTGGAGGGTCTCCTTCACCACCCGCTCCAGGGTGCCCCGGGGGATGCCCCCGGCCCGCCCCCGGGCCCGCAGGGAAACCTCTATCTCCAGGTCGGCGTCCTGCCGGAGGGGCATCACCACGCCCCGGACGAAGTCCGAGAGTTTGTCCCAGGCGACCCGGGCCCGCAGGTTGTAGGTGCGAATCGCGGCCACCGCAGACGGCGCGCCCGCCGGTTCGGCCACGGTTCCCCCAGGAGCCGGGGCCGGCCCCGGCGCTGTCTCCACGACCGGCGGCGCCGGGATGACGGCCTCCGGCACCGGAGCGACCTCCCGCACCAGCACCCCCTCCTCCAGCGCGACGCCGTCCGGCACCGGTTCCCGGAAGTAGACCCGGTCGCCCACCCGCACGCCGAAGACCCCCTCCTGGACGCCCTGCCGGACCGCCATCCACGCCACCTCCTCGCCCTCCAGCATCGGCAACTGGGGGTAGCGCAGGAAGGCCTCCACCACGTCCCGCACGGGCTTTTCGGCCTCGTCCTCCCGCAGGGCCTTCTGGAGCAGGCGGGACGGGGCGAGCCTCCCTGCCAGCAGGTCCCGGCTCCGCAGCGCCTCCTTCACCCGCCGGGTCAGGGAATCCTTCGCCCCCACGGTGGGAATCCCCAGGTCCAGCCACTCCACCCCCTCCGCCCCCATCTTCGCCAGATGCCGGTAGACGTAGAGCAGGCGGAAGGGGATGTCTTTCTCCGCCTCCTCCCGTTTGCTCTGAAGCACCCGCCGGTTCTCCTCCGAAAGCCCCTGCCGCAGGGCCCGGTCCCCCTCAATGGCCCGCAGGGCCAGGAAACGGCGAACCAGGCGCAGGAGACCGGCCCATTCCCCGGCGTCCGGCGCCAGGACCAGCAGGGTGTTCTTATAGGTGCGGAAGGGGGTCCCGCAGCGGTCAAATACCTCCTCCACAAAGGGAACCGGTGCGACGCCGGTACGGGCGTGCTCCCCGCCCAGGATGGCCAGTTTCAGCCGCCGCGTGTCCGGCACGTCCTGCGAGGTCTGGGGCCAGAGGACCGCGTCCATCTCCCGACCCGCCAGTCTCTCCAGCCCCTCGCGGACGGTCTTCAGCCATTCGTCTTCCTGCACCGCCTCCTCTTTCTCCAGAAGGACGCGGTTCAGGTTGTACTGGTTGGTGAAGGCGTAGAGGCCGCCCTCCACGTGGAGGTACCAGAGTTCGTTCTCCAGCCGCTTCAGCGCGTCGCCGAAGACGGCCGGGGGGATCTCCTCCCGCAGGACGGCCAGGCGCAGCCGCCCGCCCGGGACGCCCCTCCGTTCGCTGCCGCTGAAACTACAGAAGAAGATGGCCGTCGCCAGGCCCGCCGCGACCCGGAAGCGGGCGTACTCGTCCCCCATCTCCCGGTCTATCTTCTGCGCGCGGGCGTTGGAGTCGGCGATGTCGGCAGCGATGACCCCCTCGTACTCGTTGCCGATGTGTTTCACCAGTTCCCGCCGGATGGCCGGGTTGGTCAGGTCCAGGTGGGCAGGCTGGATGAGGGGCGCCGGGTACTCCTTCCGGTACAGGTCGGCCACCACCTCGGCCAGGAAGCGGAGCACCCCGCGCGTCCGCTGGAAGGTGGGGAAGGTGCTCCACCGCTCAAAGAGGACGTCTATCAGTTCGGGGTGGAAGGGGTACGCTTTCTGAAGGCGCTCCCGGTAGGCGGGCTCGCGCGCCCCGCGCGGCACGTCGTCCCCCAGCCGCTGGTACAACTGCCAGTACGATTCGGCGGCGCGCCGGGCCTGGAGGGGGTCGGGGGGCGTATCAAACAGGCGGCGGCGGACGACTTCGTACACCTCCTCCCCCTCCACCGGGGTGTAGATGGCCTCCACCCGTCCGAAAATCCGCTGCAGTTGCTGGAGCGCCCGCTCCCCCTCCTCGCCGTAGGGGGCGCTGGAGGGAAGGGTGACCACCAGGGCGCAGCGGGGGGAGACCTTGACCACCTCGGTCAGTTCCTGGAGGAAGGCCAGCACCTGGTCCCCGTAGTCCTTCGCCTTGACGACGTACTCGGCCAGTTCGTCCATCAGGATGAGGGTGGGCTCGTCGCCGATGAGGCGGTGGAGGAGGTTCTTGCCCGGCGCGCGGCGGGCCCGGTCGTGGGGCTCCAGAAGGGAGTAGTTCCCCAGCGCCTCCGCCAGGACGCCCCAGGGGGTCTTGCCCGCCAGCGGGTCGGAGGCGGTGCCCACGAAGGGGATGACGCGGGCCGAAGGCACCCCGTCCACCCCGGCCGCCTCCAGTGCCCGGCTGACCCCATCCGGCGGGGCGTCAGCCCAGGCGTCCCGCGCGGTGAAGAGGTGGTAGAGGGCGATCAGGGCGTGGGTCTTGCCGCCGCCGAAGGGGGTCTGAATCTGGATGACGGCCTCCCCTCTCCCCTGGCCCGCCAGCCGGGAGAGCACGGCGGCCATCAGGTTGACCAGTCCCTGGGTGGGGTAGGTGCGGCGGAAGAAGGTGGCCGCGTCCCGGTACTCCAGCGGCCCCCGGTCGGAGACCACGTCCGAGAGGTCGGCGGCGAAGATGGATTCGTCCAGTCGGCCCTCGCGGATATCGCGGTGGGGGACGACGACCTGGTGCCAGGGGCGGAGGGGACCGGCGGCCGTGGGCGAGGGTTCGGTCAGACCGGCCTGCTGCAGGTAGAGGGCGACGGCACTCAGGAAGGCCCGCGCCTCCACCGCCGAGACGGGCGGGCCGCCGGGATGCGTGGCCCGGTTGCGCAGGTCAATCCAGTCGCCTGCCTGGCGCAGGATGGAGAGGTCCCGCCCCAGTTTCCGCCCGGCGGTCTCCAGGAGGTCCGTCTTGCGGAAGAGGCCGACCAGTTGGCCCAGGGTCAGTTCGTCCACCGGCTTGCCGAACTCGTTCAGGGCCCTGGCGACCCGCTCCTGCTCCTGGGGGGCCAGGCGAGGGACGACCTCTTTGTAGAGCCAGCGAAAGAGAGTTTCCAGGACCTGTCCGCCGACAACGACGGCCTGGTCGCAGTAGTTCTGGTCCAGAAGGTGGTGGGCCTGATAGAGTTGGGATTGCCAGTCCGGAGCCATCGGTACCTCCTATCAAGGTGACAGTCACCTGAGAGGTGACTGTCACCTGACTGCGACGGGCCGCGGGTGTAGTGGTGACGGCCGTAGAGGAGGCCCTGCAGCATCTGCCGCTCCCGGTCCCCCTCCGGCAGGACGTCGCTGATCGCCTGGACCACCTGCCAGAAGACCTCGTTCTCGCCGTAGGTGGCCGCCAGGTGCTCCTCCAGTTCGGCGATACGGTTCTCCGCCCAGAGCGCTGCCGCCCACTGCAGCGCGTCCACCATCGTCCGGAACTCCGTCCGGGAAGCGAAGCGCGGGTCCCGGGCCCGCTCGTGGGGCGCGCGGACGTGGATATATTCCTTCTGCTTCTCCACCAGCCCGCCCGGCCCCCAGTGCTCCGTCAACTCCACCCCCACGATGGCCGCCAGTTTGCGCGCGTCGTCAAAGGGGACCCGGGCGTGGTTGTAGGTCCAGCGCCAGAGCAGGTAGAAGCGGGTGAGGGAGTCTACTCCGCTCATCGTGGCCCCGTCCCGCAGAATCCGCTCCAGCGCGAACTCCCCCACCACCCGCCGCACGTGCTCCATCAGTTCGGGGACGGTCACCTCCTCGCCGGAGAGTTTCTCCACCCGGTCGTATCTCCCGAAGGCCTCCACCGCCGGGCCGATGGCGCTCATGAAGAAGTCGGCGCCGCGGATGCCCTCCTCCCAAAACTGGGCCAGTTTCTCCCGCACCCGCGCCTCTATCTCCCGCTGGACCGCGGCGTACTCGCCGACGGAGGGGCGGCCGTCGGGCCAGGCGGGCCGCTTCCGGCAGACCATATAGATGGACGAGGCCAGCGCGGCCGACTCCTGCGCGCGCAGCCGGGCCTGCATCTCGGTGTGGATGGGCCAGGAGGCGGTGGGGCAAAGCCCGGCCGAGATCATCGCCCCGATGACCGTCTCCCAGGCCGAGGTGGTCTTGTGGGCGAAGACGATGACGGCGATGCCGTCGGGCCGGAGCACCCGGCGGATTTCCCGGAAGGACCGGGTCAGCATCTCCTCAAAGCGGCGCCGAGCCTCCTCCATCCCGCCCGCCTTGCTGGCGTCGGCCACCATCTCCTGAGCCTTGGGCGTCAGCGGCGTGGCGAAGAGGTCCGGGTAGAGGTCCCCCACCGTCCGCTTGAGCCAGACGTAGAAGAAGTCGGAGAGGTCGGCGTAGGGGACGTTGTCGTAGTAGGGCGGGTCGGTCAGGACGGCGTCAAAGAAATCGTCGGGGTAGGGGAGTTCGGTGGCGGAGCCATGCCGGACCTGGGGGAGATGCAGGACGTTCATCCGGATACCTCCCGCGCGATCCCCTCCAGCCTCTGGTGCAACGGGGGGAGTTCGTTCTGGATGATTTCCCAGACGATCCCATAGTCCACGAGGAAGTAGCCGTGGATGAGTCGGTTCCTCAGGCCCACAATTTGAGCCCACGGAATATCGGCGTAGCGTTCCCGGATGTTGGGGGGGATTCGCCTCGCCGCTTCTCCCAGGACTTCCAGATTCCTCACCACCGCGTCCCGGGTCCGGGGGTCTTGCAGAAAGTCCTGAAAACTCATCCCCCTCGTGTACTGCGCGATGTTCCCGATGCTCTCCAGCATATCCTGCAGGAAGAGAGTCCAATTGCGCTTAGACATAGAAGAGATCCTCCCGAACGCTTTCCCACAGGGCGGGCTTCTGCTGGAGGGCCTCCGGGGTCAGGAGGTCCACCTCCAGGCCCAGGATTTCCTCCAGGTAGTCCCAGAGTTCAAAGAACCTGAGCCCGATGGGCCGCCGGACCTGGACCAGGATGTCCACATCGCTCACCGGGGACGGATCCCCCCGGGCGTAGGAGCCGAAGAGGGCCAGTTCCTGAACCCCGTAGCGCTCCCGGAGGACATGCCGATACCGGTTGAGAATGGCCTGAACTTCCTCTAAGGTTTTCATTTTTGAGTCTCCTGCAAAAAGGTCATTTCACCGCCGAGACGCAGAGGACGCAGAGACCATATCAATGAGAGGAGTTACGCAGTGGGTCTTTTTTGCCACGAATTGCACGAATTTACACGAATTAGAAGGAATGAAATTCGTGGCGAATTCCGTTTATCCGCCAACTGCGTCAGCCCTGTCAATGAAACACTCTGCACTCTCGGCGTCTCTGCGGCGAGTTTTTGCAGAGAAGTCATTTTTCTCTCCTGGTCGTCCTGTTACCGGGCCTCCACCGGCGGAATGCCAGAGAGGTGGGCGAGGGCACCGACAATCCAGTCTAAAGAGCCTTCGGCCGTGCCCGACGCTCCTGTTATTGGATTGCCTTCAACATAATCCCAAAGCATTGGCAGAGCCTGGCGCGAAAAAGTGTGGCCCACAGTCTCAAGATTGTTACGCCATTGACACAGGGTGCTACAATAATCGGCTATTTTGTCTACTGTAAATGCCAGATATGTCGCCACCGCTCTGGCGAAGTCCGGGTCGGCGCCCTGGGAGAGCATCGCCACGTGGGCCCGGCGGACCTTGTCGGCGAAGGTGATGAGGGCCAACTGCTGGCGGGGGTTGAAGAGGTCGCCCCAGCGGGTCAGGCCGTAGCGCTGAACCCGAAAGCCCAGCGTCTCCAGTGGGGGCAGCGGCTCATCTGGCACGGGGTCTATGCCCCATTCGGCCCAGAGTTCCCGGCGCTTTTCCTCCAGGGCGGCGCAGGCGGCGCGGCAGGCTTCCAGGTCGGCATCGGTGGGGGGGCGGTAGGTTTTGCCCGCCCGGTCGGGGTGGTAGAGCACCACGGCCATCATCCGCTGGCCGGCCTTCCCCTCCCGGAAGAGGCGGCGGGTGGTGTCGTCATCTATGCCGCCGCCGCAGAGGGGGCAGCGGACGTGGGCCCGGGTCACGGTGCCCTCGTCGGGGTCAAAGGTGATGGCCCGCCCCTCCACAATCTCCGCGTCCACCCGCCCGGCGGCGGGGTTGGGGACCAGGCGGAGCGCGATTTTCCTGTTCTCCTTCTTCGCCAGCCAGGTCTGGCGCATCAGGGGGATTTCGGCGCCGCAGGCGGGGTTCTGGCAGGGGAGGGTGCGCGCCCAGATGTAGCCGACGGGGATGCTTCCGTCGGGGTCGGCGGGGTAGAAGCGAGCCAGTTCCCGGCGGGCCTCCTCCAGCACCCACTCCCCCCAGGCGCGGACGGCCCGCAGGAGGGGGGATGCGCCGTCCCGCTCCTCCCCGTCGGCCTCCCCGAAGAGGCGGCGCTGGTGGGGGCCGGCGGCCTCCTCCGGGGGGCGGGGCGGCAGGGGGAGGACGGAGACGGAATCGGGGCGGGCGTAGCGCTGGGGGTACTCCAGGACGCACTTCAGGATGAGGACAGCCACGGGGTTGTAGTCCAGGGCGTGGGTCTCGCAGCCCAGGCGGAGGGCCTCCAGGGGGATGGCGCCGCCGCCCGCGAAGGGGTCCAGGACGCGCGGGGCCCGTCCGCCGAAAGCATCCCGGATCCGGGCGCGGGCTTCGTCCAGGTCGGGGTTCCCTCTCTGGACGGCCTCCCAGGGGGCCAGGTCGCGCACCAGGCGGAGGAGGGTCTCTGATGTGACAGTCACCTTTGAGGTGACTGTCACATCACATCTCAGGAGCGCGGCCAGGGCGGTGGCGCGGGAGGCGGCCAGGGGCCGCCGGGCCCACCAGATGTGCAGGGTGGAGATGTGGCCGTGGCGGATGTTCTTCTCGCGGACCGACTCCTCCGAGACGCGCCGGAGGGGGAAGTGGACCTCAATCAGGCGCTGGGGCATGGGGGTCTCCTCCTCCCGAAGGTATAAGGTGACAGTCACCTTAAAGGTGACTGTCACCTTACTTTTTCTTTTCTTTTTCTAACTCCTCCAGAAACTGCCGGACCGGTTCCGGCAGTTCGCAGCCGCGCAGGTAGTCCAGGACCATTTCCTGATACACCGACGGGTGACCGACCCAGGTCTGCACGAAAGCCCGGTCTACCAGTGTGCCACCCCGTTCGCCCACCCACTCCAGGTAGTTGCTGTAGGGCCACTGGCCCGGGTCCAGCACCAGGCCGTCCCTGACCGGGTTGGCGTGGATATAGCGGCAAAGGTGCAGCAAATACGCCTCGTCCGTGACCGGTTTGGCCTGAAAGCGATGCTCAAATAGCGTACCGCTGTGTCCGTACCGTTTGTTGTAGGCCTTGGTGTACCGGTTAAACACCCGCTGGGGAAGCCAGCCGGCCGGTGCGTCGCCGTCCTGTCGTACCAGCAGGTGGTAGTGGTTGGGCATCAGGCAGTAGGCGATCACGGCGATCTGGAAATCCCGAGAGTATTGCTTCATATGCCGCAGGACGAAGAGATAGTTCTCCGGCTCGCGGAAGATGGGCATCCGGTGGACGCCACGGTTGAAGATGTGGTAGTACATGCCGGGTTGCCAGGTCAGGAGATCGCGCCGGGCGTAGGGCATTTCTCCTCCTCCCATCAGAGGTGACAGTCACCTTTAAGGTGACTGTCACCTGTCAGTTCCTTCCACTGTTTTACCACAAAACGCACCGTTTGCACAACGGCTTCGGGGCGGAGGCGGGCCGCCGGGTTGGGGATGGTGTAGAGGCGGGGCTGAGCCGCTGCGTTCTCCACCACGTACAGCCAGTACTCCTCCGCCAGCCGCTGCGCCATCAGCCACTCGTTGGGGGTCAGGACGATGGGCCCGGTGGTCGCCCGGGCCTTCACCTCAATGTAGCGGACGGAGCCGTCGGGGGCGGTGGAGCGGAGGTCGTAGCCCAGGTTCTGCGCGGAGACGTCCTGGGGGTCGCGGCCGTGGGCCCGCTCGTACTCCATCGCCACCCGCATCCCCACCGCCTCTATCTCCGCGTCCGGGCGCATCTCCGACCCGGCCTGGGGGAGGACGCGCGCCACGCCCAGGACGCGCGGCGTGGCCGGGAGGAGGCGGGTCTGGCGGCGAATCTCCTCCTCCAGCGCCTGCCGCCGGGCCAGGAGTTCCTCCTTCCGCCGCTCCTCGTTGCGGATTTCCACTTCGGGGACGGGTTCCCCTTTCGCCCGCCGGGTCTCGTACTCAATCAGCCGGGCCTCCGAGTCCAGGATCAATTGTTCCAGGGAACGGAGGCCGTAGCGCTGCCGGACCTCCGCGTGGCGCTGCCGCTCCCGCAGGAGTTCGGCCCGGTACGCCTCCAGCATCGTCTCGGCGAAGAAGGCGACGATGGCCTCCTCGGAGGGGGGTGGTTCGGCATCCGCTACGGGCGGGAGGGGGAGCAGGTCCCAGAGAACCGAACTGTTAACGGGCCGGGGAGGGCCACCGTCGGCGGGCGCGAAGAGGGCGAAGAGGCGACGGCCCACCACCTCCCCCGCGCCGTCGTGGACCTCCCCCTCCAGAAACCAGAGGTAGCCGTCCAGGCGGCCGTCCGGGTCGGCGAAGACCGCGCCCCGTTCCAGGTCGTCCGTGCACCGCTCCAGAATTCGCTCTATAACGCTCTCCAGGAGCGGGTGCCCCGGCGCGACGAAGATGGCCCCCTTCTGCCGGGCCGTCTCCTTATCAAAGGAAAACCGGTTGTACTCCGGGAAGACCTCCCCATAGCGGTGGCGGAATTCCTGGGAGACGGCGCGGAGGGGTAGGGGGACGTGGGGGACCCGCCAAAGGCCGTCCTGGCGGCGCTCCAGGCGCAGGTTCAGGAACCCGGCGCTGCGCTGGAAGAACTGCTCAATGTACTCGGGGACCAGGCGGTTCTCCCGCGCGCGGCGGCTTTCCCCCAGCACCTCCTGCAGGTTGATGTGACGGGTCGCCAGGGCCTCCAGCGCCGCCTCCCGGGCCTTGCGGACGGCCTCCTCATCGGGGACGGCCTCAATCTCGGCCAGAATCTCCTCCAGCGTGCGGCGCTGGGTGAGGGCGTCCAGGATCAGTTCCTGGAGACTGCGCCCCACGATGACCTCGCCGAGGACATCAAAGACGCGGTCGCTCCCCAGCGCGGCCCGGATCCGTTCCAGTTTGCGGAAGAGGGCCTCCATCACCCGGCCCTCCAGCGTCTCCGCCGCGACCAGGTTGTAGATGTGGACCTCTCTGGACTGGCCGTAGCGGTGGATGCGCCCCATCCGCTGCTCCAGCCGGTTGGGGTTCCAGGGGATGTCGTAGTTGACCATCAGGGAGCAGAACTGGAGGTTGATGCCCTCGCCGCCGGCCTCGGTGGAGACCATCACCTGGGCCCGTTCGCGGAACTCGTGCTCGGCGCGGATGCGCTCGTCCAGGCCCATCGCGCCGTGCAGCGTCACCACCGCATAGCCCCAGGCCCGCAGCCGCTCCGCCAGGTATTCCAGCGTATCCCGGGATTCGGTGAAAATGAGCAGTTTCTCCCCGGTCTGGCGGATGCGCTCGTCCTCCATCACCCGGCGCAGTTCGTTGAGTTTGGTCTCCACCTCGCGGCTCTCGGCGGCGCGGGCCAGCCGGATCAGGTCCTCCAGCGTCCGGATTTCCGCCTCCAGTTCCTCCCGCGTCTCGGCGGCGGTGAGCCGGGCCACCAGGTCCTCCTCCTGGCGGAGTCGCTCCGCCTCCGGGGCGTCCTCCAGTGCCTCCTCGTCCAGGGCGTCCCGTTCCGCCAGCCAGCGGCCCAGCCGGAGGAGTTCCTCCAGGCGTTGGCGGCGGCGCTCCAGGGACCGCCGGACGGCCCGCACACTGGAGGCCAGCCGCCGCTGGAGGACGAGCATGGCGAAGGCCACGTTGCGTTTCTCGGCGGCGAAGGCCCGGTTGTACTCCTTCTGGACGTAGGCGGTGACCGCGTTGTAGAGCCGCTTCTCGTCGTCGTGGAGGCGGAAGGTTTGGGTATGGACGTGGCGGGGCGGGAAGAGGGGCCGTCCGGAGAAATCCCGCAGGTCCTCCTTGAGCCGCCGCAGGAAGAGGGGATTGTCGCCGCTGCGGACGGACTCCATCAGCAGATCGCGGGTGGCGAACATCCCCGGGACGAGCAGGTCCAGGAAGAGGCGGAAGTTCTCCGGGTCGCCCCGGTGGGGGGTAGCGGTGAGGAAGAGCAGGAAATGGCCGATGCGGGAGAGCACCTCCCCCAGGCGGTAGCGTTGGGTCCTGGTGACCTTCTCCCCGTAGCGGTAGGCGGCCAGTTTGTGGGCCTCGTCCACGATCACCAGGTCCCACGTCGTCTCCGCCAGCGCGGCCAGCACCTCGTCCTGCTTGGCGAAGTCTATAGAGGTGATGACCCAGGGTTGCTCCTGCCAGATATTGCGGCCCCACGTGGCGCCGACGACGGCCCGGTCCACCACGGTGAAGGTCTCGCCGAAGCGGTCCTTGAGTTCCCGCAGCCACTGGTCCTTGAGATGTCCGGGGACGACGATGAGGGCGCGGCGGACCAGGCCACGGGCCTTGAGTTCCTTGAGGAGCAGGCCGGCCATAATGGTCTTCCCGGCGCCGGGGTCGTCGGCCAGGAGGAAGCGGATGTGGGGCTGGCGCAGGATGTGGTGGTAGACGGCCTCTATCTGGTGGGGCAAGGGGTCCACCTGGGAGACGTTGACGGCCAGGAGAGGGTCAAACTGGTGGGCCAGGCGGATGCGGTGGGCTTCCAGGGCCAGGAAGAAGGATTCGGCGTTGCCGGTGAAGGTGCGGGCGGTGGGGAGGGCGGCCCGCACCTGGGTCAGGTCCTCGGGCTGGAAGAGGTGGTCGTAGTAGCGTCCGGATTGGACGCCGACGGCTTCCACCCGCAGCCCCCGCCCGACGGGCCGGACGGAGAGGACGCGCAGCCTCTCGCCCCAGAAGGGGCCCTCTATGGTCTGGCCGGGGGTGAGGGGGAGTGGGTCCATGTGCCTTCACAAGAGATGAAGTCGCGTATGGCGTGTATTTTCATCTTACTTCCAGGCTGGGGAATTGTCAACCCGGAGATGACCCAACAGAAACGCCCCACCGGCAGGGTGGGGCGTCTTTGAGCCGCAGGAGGTCAGGCCAGTACCTGGTGCCCGGGGCCGATGCGCCCCCGCGGGGCATCGGGGTTCCCTCCTCCTCCGTCCGGAGGACCGAACAGGTGACCCGCGCAGGACTCGAACCTGCAGCCAAGGGATTAAGAGTCCCCTGCTCTACCTGTTGAGCTAGCGGGCCAGAGCGAAAAATATTCTACCACGTTTTGTGCCTTTGGCAAGTGAACCCCTGTGCCGAGGCCAGATGCCACTTGACCAAACCGCCGTTTTGGAGTATCCTTCCTCATTGGCCTTGCATCCTGCACTTGCATCTAACCGAAGGAGGTTCACGGTGTACCGGATTCTGGAGAAACAGGTCCTCAGCGACGTCACCAAACTGATGGTGGTGGAGGCCCCCCACGTGGCGCGCAAGGCCAGGGCCGGGCAGTTCGTCATCGTCCGCATTGACGAGCGCGGCGAGCGCATCCCCCTGACCATCGCCGACTACGACCGGGAGGCCGGCACCATCACCCTCATCTTCCAAGAGGTTGGCAAGTCCACCAAGCATCTGGGCACGCTGAACGTGGGGGACGCGCTGGCCACGCTGGCCGGGCCCCTGGGCCATCCCACCGAGATTGCCAACTACGGGACGGTGGTCTGCGTGGGCGGCGGCGTGGGCATCGCTCCCATCTTCCCCATCGCCCGCTCCCTGAAGGAGGCCGGCAACCACGTCGTCTCCATCATCGGCGCCCGCACCCGGGACCTGCTCTTCTGGGAGGACCGGATGCGCGCCGTCTCGGACGAACTGGTTGTCTGTACCGACGACGGCTCCTACGGGCGCAAGGCGCTGGTCACCGAGCCCCTCAAGGAACTCCTGGAGGCGCGCGGGAAGGAAATCGCCCGCGTCTGGGCCATCGGCCCCGCCATCATGATGAAGTTCGTCTCGCTGACGACGAAGCCCTTCGGCATCCCCACCATCGTCAGCCTGAACACCATCATGATTGACGGGACGGGGATGTGCGGCGGCTGCCGCGTCCTGCTGGAAGAGGGAGCCCAGTTCGTCTGCGTGGACGGCCCCGAATTTGACGGCCACAAGGTGGACTGGGACAACCTGCTGGCCCGCCTCGCCTTCTACCGGGACGAGGAGCGGCTGGCTATGGAGCGCTGGGAACACGAGTGTCGTCTGGAAGGCGTACTGAAGGAACAGGAGGCGACCCGATGACTCCCCTCACCCAACGAGAACGGATGAAAATCCCCCGCCAGAAGATGCCCGAACAGGACCCCATTGTCCGGCGGGGCAACTTCAACGAGGTCGCGCTGGGGTTCACCGAGGAACTGATGCTGGCGGAGGCGAACCGCTGCCTGCAGTGCGAACGGCCCCACTGTGTGGAGGGATGCCCCGTAGGGGTTCTGATCCCCCAGTTTATCCGTGCTCTGCGGGAAGGGGATATGCTCGGCGCTATTGCGGCGATGAAGGTCAAAAACAGCCTCCCCGCCATCTGTGGGCGGGTCTGCCCCCAGGAGACCCAGTGCGAGGCCCGCTGTGTCCTGGGCAAGAAGGGCCAGCCCGTCGCCATCGGGCGGCTGGAGCGGTACGTGGGCGATTACGAACTGGCCATGCGGACCTGCCCGCTGGAGCGCAAGCCTGTCACCGGCCATAAGGTCGCCGTCGTCGGCACGGGCCCAGCAGGGCTCACCTGCGCGGTGGACGTGGCGCGGGAGGGGCACGAAGTGGTGATGTTTGAGTCGCTGCATGCCCCTGGCGGCGTCCTCATCTACGGCATCCCCGAGTTCCGTCTGCCCAAGAGCGTCGTGCAGGCGGAGATTGACTACGCGGTGGAGTGCCTGGGAATTCGGATTTACACCGACCACGTCATCGGCCGCACGTTGACGCTGACCGAACTCCTGGCGGAGTACGATGCCGTCTTCCTGGGCACGGGGGCCGGTCTGCCGTCCTTCATGCGCATCCCCGGCATCAACTACAACGGCGTGATGAGCGCCAACGAGTTCCTCACCCGCGTCAACCTGATGAAGGGCTACCTCTTCCCGGAGTACGACACGCCGGTGAAGGTGGGGAAGAAGGTCGCAGTGATTGGCGCGGGGAACGTGGCGATGGACGCGGCCCGCTGCGCGCTTCGTCTCCAGACCCTGCAGGGGAAGGGCGGCGAGGTGCACATCGTGTACCGCCGGTCCCGCGATGAGGTCCCTGCGCGCGCCGAAGAGGTCCACCACGCCGAGGAGGAGGGGGTCATCTTTGACTTCCTGACCAACCCGGTGGAGATTCTGGGGGACGAGAAGGGGAACGTGGTCGGGATGCGCTGCATCCGGATGGAACTGGGCGAGCCGGACGCGTCGGGGCGGCGGTCGCCGGTGCCGATCCCCGGCTCCGAGTTTGAGATGGACGTGGACATGGTCATCTTCGCCCTGGGCACCAGCCCGAACCCGCTGGTCTTCGTGGACGCGGAGGGGTTGCAGCGGACGAAGCACGGGACGGTGGTGGTGAAGGACGAGGAGACGGGCCGGACGACGATGCCGCGGGTCTGGGCCGGCGGCGATGTGGTGACCGGCGCGGCGACGGTGGTGAGCGCGATGGGCGCGGGCAAGCGGGCCGCCGCCGACATCAACCGCTATCTGGCGGGGGAGGTCACAGACTGGTAGGGGGTCTGCCCACCCCCAATTCCGGAGGTGACGGTCACCGGAAGGGTGACCGTCACCTTTATTCTATTTGGAAGCGCGTCTGTTTGACCCGTTCTTTCGGTTCAGGCCTCAGCAACAGATTCTGGCGGAAACGCCCCACCCATTCCCCCCGTTCTTTGCGCTCCCGGAACGTCTTGCGGACGACGTGCAGTGCTAACTCGTCCTGTACTCGTGCCCACTCCCGCTCGGCGCTCTGAAGCCGCTCACGAGCAATTTCGGCGTATCTCGCGCTGATCTCAATACCCAGATAATCGCAGCCTAACAGTTTGGCGGCTACCAGCGTGGTCCCGATACCACAATACGGGTCCAGGACGACTCCTCGCTCCCCGTCCAGTACCGAATAGATGCAACGGGTGGGCAACTCAATAGGAAACGGGTTGGGATGACGGGGGTCCCGCTCTGGAGGGATTCCCCAGACCGAGGTGAGGAGGGCATGGCGGGGATTCAATTCCTCGCCGATGGCATCGCCGTCAAAGCGGGGCTTGTAGAGCCAGTAGATGCGCTCATCCACCTGCCAGAAACGCCAGCCCCGAATGTTGGCCGCAATTTTCCGGTGCCAGATAATTTCCTGCCGCAGCATCCAGCGGGATTGGCTGACCCACTCGTAGGGATGAATCAGGCGTCCGCGTACCCAGCGGATTTTGTGGTTGTAGAAAAATGAGCCCCCCGGCCGGGTGACCCGGTAGACCTCATCCAGTACGGCGATTTGCTCCGCCTGATATTCCGCCTCGTCTTTGCTATCGCGCGCCCCTTCGTAGACCACCCGGTCCACCAGCCAGCCCCTGTCCCGCTCCCCCTTGTTGTAGGGCGGCGAAGTGACCGTTACGTCCACAAACGCGTCGGGCAATTGACGCAACACCGTCAGCGCGTCGCCGACGATGATGGTGTTCAACTCTACATTCCCAGAGTTCCCGGTCATCGTTGCCCTTGCTCAAAACCTTCCAGGTAGCGCTGAAAAGGCCCTGTCAGATAATCCAGATAATTGCGCCAGTTGGGAGTCAGAAAGATGCACCTGACTCGCCTGTCATTTTCGTAGTCCCGGAAAGAGAAATTGGCACTGCGCAGGAAGACGCCTTTTGGGCGTTGATTGGCGAATTTCTCATCCAGTTGTTGTCTGAGGCGTTCCTGCAGGCATTCAAAGGGTACGTCCAACACGTAGATGGGGTTCCCGTCCACAAAGCCTGCCACCAGGACATGGACTGCATCCTGCAAATACTTTTCCAGTCTCTCGTAGGTGAAATCTGTAAAATTTCCATCCCCGCTCAATCGTTTTCTTCCCTTTTCGCCAGACCTGACATTGCGGGGCTTCACTTCAAAGGGCACATCGCCTTTGTACCCATTATAGCCGATTTTGCCCTCTTGCTGGTGACAGCCAGCGATATACAGCACAACCCATTCCCGCAGCGTGGAAGAATTTTTGTCGTTTGCGTAGAGCATCAGAATTTCGCCCAGAACCGCTGCCAACTTATGGGGATTCTGACACGCGATCCACCGGGCGAAGTCTTCCTGGTCCAGAAAGAATTTCTGGATAACCTCTGCTGCCTGGTCGCTCAGCATGGGCTGCTTTGTCCTTTGAGGTGACGGTCACCGGAAAGGTGACCGTCACCTCTGCATTATTCCAGCACGCACACCGACGCCGGCACCCGCAGGTAGAGGGCCAGACTCTCGGAGACGGAGAACTCCAGTTTCTCCTCATCGGGCCCGATGAAGCCGACGGTCATGTCCTGCCCCAGGACGATGGAGGCGTACTGCCGGCCCACCGCCAGCAGAACCCCGCCGTCCTTGAGAATCGGAACCTTGACCACTCCACCGGTGACCAGGGTCTGGATGTGCTCCATCTCCGTCATGGGGCCATCGGGGTAGCGCCGGAACAGGAGATTGTACCGGGCGGGGGCCAGGCCCAGGGCGTAGGGGCCGTGGAATCCGGCCTCATCCAGCGCGGTCACGGCCCGGATCAGGTCGTCCATCGCCGCCCCGACCGCGCTCCAGTCGGAGAGTTGGACCTTCTGGACGCCGGGGGCGGTCAGGAGGCCCGTCAGGCCCGCCGCGCCGTAGAAGATCAGTTCGTCCTCCCGGCGGGCGCACGCCATGGCTGCCTGCGCCACCGGCTGCGCGTTGAACGCCAGCCCGTCCCGCTCGTAGGCCGCCAGGTCCCGCAGGGGGATCTCAAACTCCTCCACCAGGAAGACCAGGGGGAGGGTTTTGCTCACGAAGATCCCCGAAGCGACCTCCTCGTCCGGCAGGGGGATGGCCTTGAGGCCCAGGCCGTAGGGACCCTCCAGGGGCAGCAGCCTCCGGCCCGCCAGTTGGGCCTTCGCCGCCTCCACCATCACGGCGTCCAACACCGCCCAGACCTCTTCGCCGAACGGCGCACCTTCACGTCCCAGATATTTGTTGGGCATCGGTCACCTCCTCATCGCAGGGAGCCAATGGTTGGCTTTTCATCTTCGCTCTTCGCCGGGGAGGAACCGGCCAGTTCGGCGGCCATCTCGTCCACTTCCGCCCTCCCCTCAGCCAGCCACTTCGCCTCGTCACCTGTGAGGATTTCCAGCAGCCGCTCAAACTCTCCGGCGTGGACCCGCTCCTCGTTGGCGATGTCTATGAGCACTTTTTTGGCCAGGGGGTGGTCGGTGGCATCGGCATGGGCCATGTAGAGGTGGACGGCCTCCTGCTCGGCCGCAATGTTCAGGCGGATGGCCCGGATCAGTTCCTCCAGGGTGAGTTTTCGTTCGGGAACTTTTCCGCTGAAGGGATTGACGAATTCGGGCATGGGACACCTCCGTGATTAAGGATGCAAGGATACAAAGGGCAGATGTTGCCGGTCTGGGCTGATTCAATTGTATTTGGATTGCCCGGAAAGTCAAATCCTGTTCGCTGACTGAAGTCGGCCTCTCCGGGCCGACGGCTGATGGGCGGGTTGTGTCCCAAAATCGTCGGGGCCCAGCGGGCCAAGCCGTAAACGGCCTGGCTGAGGTTGTGCAGGGCGCTGGAAGCGCCCTCTCCCTTCGGTAGCCTTTCGGAAACACGGGTTGCCCGGGCGGAGAGGGGCGCTTTAGCGCCTCGTCTTTGCCTGAGCCTGGCCGTTGACGGCCAGGCGGAAAGGCCGACGGCCCAGCCCGACGAAATTGGGACAGACCCTGATGAATCCACGAAGGGCCTTTATTGCGCTGACAGAAGTCAGCCTCTTTGGGCCCAGGCCTTGGTCGGCCTTCGCCGACCATTCTGAGAGGCGCTGGCGGATGCCGACAACTGGCACGAAGTGCCCAGGGAGGACGATTTCAATCAGCGGAATGGTTCAAATCCGTTCGGGTTCACTGCTTGACAAACCTTCCCGGCATGGTATACTGTAATTACCGCCGAGCCAGGCGGGTCCAGAGACATTCTACCCCTTTTTCCCCTCACCCAACGGGCAGCCGAAAGACCGCCCGCCTGCATCTTCCGGGGTGGTTTGCAACTGGCCCGTCCACGAGATTCTTTTCTTCTGCTGTAACTCCCAGGCCCGGTGAGTCGTTTCAGGAGTGAAGGATGTCCCCATTGGCGGATGGCGATCTGGTTCGCCAGGCCCAGCGGGGGGACCGGGACGCCTTCGCCGAACTGTTCACCCGCTACGAGGGCCGCATCTTCGGCTACATCTACCGGATGGTGGGCGACCGCGCCTGGGCGGAGGACCTGACCCAGGAGGCGTTCATCCGGGCCCACCAGCACCTGGGACGTCTGGGCCCCCCGTATGACTTCAAGTCCTGGCTCTACCGCATCGCGGGGAACCTGGCCCTGGACGGCCTGCGGCGGCATCGGCGGGAGGTCCCCCTGGCAGATTGGGACTCCGGCGCGCCGGAGCCGGTGGACACAAGTCCAACGGCGGACCCGGAACAGCAGGCCCGGCAGGCGGAGGTGCGCGCCGCCGTCTGGCGGACCCTCCACCGTCTCCCCAACGCGTACCGGCAGGCCCTCCTCCTGCGGGAACTGGAGGGTCTCTCGTACCAGGAGATGGCCGCCGTGATGGGAGTCTCGCTGGATCACGTCCGGGTCATCCTCCACCGGGCCCGGCTGGCCTTCCGCGACCTCTACGGCCTGCAGGTGATGGCGGAGGAGGGACGCCTGGCCTGCGACGCGCTGAACGAACTCCTTTCGGCGGAGGTGGACGGAGAACTGGACCGCGCGGCCCGCCGCAGGGTCCAGAAACACATCGCCGCCTGCCCCGTCTGCCAGCGCACCCGGAAGGAACTGCTGACCGTCGCCAGCCTGCTGGCGGCCCTGGCTCCCGTCTTCCCGCCACCGACCCTGAGGCCGGGGTTCCTCTCCCGACTCCAGCAACTGCCCCTCTCCGGGCCGCCGCCTCCTCCGGCCCCGCCGCCGGGCCCGGTCTCCCGACCGGGGAGAGGCCGCTGGATTGCCCTGGCCGCCGTCGGCGGGGTGGTCCTGCTGGCACTGGCGGTCCTGCTGGCCCTCCTGCTCCTCTCCGGCCTCCGCGCCCTCTCCCTCTCGCTGGCATCCCCCACGCCGCCCCCCATTGCCTCCCCCGTCGCTTCTCCTCCCGCGACCCCGACCGGAGAGGCCGCCGTTGCTCCGGTGGAAGCCGCCCCCACGCCCACCGCGCCGCCCCGGGAAACCCCCTCCCCAACGCCCACACCGACACCCTGTGTGCCCGACGCCCGCTGGGTGGCCGACGTGACCGTCCCCGACAACACCGGGTTCGCCCCCGGGACGCCCTTCGTCAAGACCTGGCGCGTGCGCAACTCCGGCACCTGCACCTGGGAGCCGGGGACCCGGCTGGTCTTCATCTCCGGCGACCCGATGGGGAGCCCTCCGGCGGTGGGCGTGCCCGCGCTGGCCCCCGGCGCGCAGACGGATGTGAGCGTGAACCTGACCGCGCCGGCCGTGCCGGGGACGTACCGGGCCAACTACCAGTTCCAGGCCCCGGACGGCACCCGCTTCGGCGCGGTCATCTATGTCCAGATCGTCGTTCCGGCGACACCAACGCCCACGTTCACCCCTACCCCCTCCCCCACTTCCTCCC
>Ga0071330_1057934_pt1 | contig 33596 bp, 30 predicted proteins | sample GBScel77sediment_FD_63802 | JGI IMG/M metagenome (GOLD analysis project Ga0071330, IMG submission 63802) | Hot spring sediment microbial communities from Great Boiling Spring, Nevada - Cellulolytic enrichment Sediment 77C v2 (version 2) | ecosystem: Environmental > Aquatic > Thermal springs >...
CGCCGACCCCGAGGGACGGATGGTCACAGCTTCGGAAGAGAGGGGGTTGGGCGGCCACAGGCGCCTCAGCCTCAGCTTTCGGCCCGTCATATAGGGGGTTTACGGTACAGGGGACCCCTAGCCCCCCGCCTAAGACCCACCGCCAAAAAAGAAATGGCAAACGAAAACTATAAAACTTTGCCTTTCACCACTACGCCGTTTTTCAGTATGTTTGCTTGAAGATTTTTGGGCAGAGTCTCTAATTCAACCATGTCCACTGGTACACCCAGCTCAAGTTCTATTTCGGCGTTTAAATCTAGGAGTTCCTTGAAGTTTAGCTTTGGATTTGAGGTTATGCAGATGTTAAACGTTTTAATTCATCTATTGTTTCAAGGATTTCGGTAATTCTCTGCTTTATTTGCTCAACATTTATTGGCATTGCAACCAACAACAATTAATCTAGTCGGAAGTATATGTCATTTACCTTTATCCCTTAATGAGTCATTTAGACTCTCATCGATCCAATTTAAATAATCCTTCAATCCTTCCACTATTGGTATGGCTATTATTTCTGGAACTTGATAACTGTGGAGGGCTTTCACTCTTTCTGAGAGTTTGTTGAAAAGGTCTTTTCTGGTTTTCATTAGGATTAGGTGTTCTTGGGCTGTGTCTATTTTGCCTTGCCACCAGAAAAGCGAATGCATTGGGCCGATTATGTTGGCGCATGCGACCAGCCTCTCCTTTAACAGTGAACTGGCAATTTTCTCCGCTTCGTCCTTGCTGGATGTTGTTATCAATACAACCACGTATGAGTCTTCCATAGTTTCCACCGTTAGAGAAGTCTGGTTGCTTTTCAAGTTTAAATTTTAATGCACACACAAAAAACTGAGGCTGACTTTTGCTTGCGCTCTGCCGAAAGGCTCGCTGGCGCTCGCAACATTCAGCCAAGCTGAAAGTCAGCCGAAATTTGGCTGTGTGCCGAATGGATAGAGGTTTACTAAAGTTCAGCTGAAATAAGGCACGGTTAACGGTTAACGCTTCTTGTTATTTCTTTTAACCTTAATAGCAACAATACTAGGCAGAAGGAGAAGGTTTAATTGGGATGAGGGAAAAAAGAGAAAGTTATTTGTTGTGTTTTCTATTTCTTCAGCGATAGCTTTTCTGAACCAATAGGGTTCATAGGGCATCTCTATTCCGTTTAATGTAGGCTATTGCTCTAGTTCTGCATGTTTCTCTGAACTTACAAGTTCTGCGATGTTCTGCAATCATCATCTAGTTTACAAAGGATAAAGGATTTTAGGTGGTCTCTTGAAGGATTTTTCAGAAGCTCTAAGGCTTGAAGTCTGGCTATGCCCTTTAAAGGCTTTATCCGTGAACTATGCATCCTTTCTTTAGACTCCTCTTCCTTCCATTTTGGAAAAGGACTATCACTTTTCTTTCCCACTTACTTATCACCTACCTTTTTGGCTTATCTAAAAGAAGAAAAATGGTGGGTGGAAGGACTACTGTATTCTCCAAATTATCTATAGAGGAACCAGTCTATCTTAGCGTTAGATGGAGCTGATGTTCCGAAACCTACTGTAAAAGATGTGGTTGTTTTCGTTACTATATAAACTGTTGTGCTCCAGTTGGGCATTACTAGGACACCGTAGTTTGCATCTGGCTCGGCTATCGGTAGAGTTATCGTAATCGAAGTTGCACCTTGAGAAACAGGTACATTAATGCCTTTCTGGGCAACTTTTATTCTTGTGCAATCAATTGTTCCGAAATCCATTAAGAAGTGGTCTGACTTGATATAGACATTGTGAGTGCCCACAAGGGCTATTTCGGCATTTCTGTTTCCGTCGAACATTCCTATGATTATGTTGTAATCGGAAGTTCCCCCTGTTGCCGCACCATATTTCTGCGTTTTATCTTGTTGAGGTCTCGTGTCATAAGCCACAACATTAATCAGCATGCTGTTCCATGTATTGTCCAATTGGATTCCGTTGTATGTCCCAGCATATTCTATGCTGTTGTCCATGAAAGAGCTTGCTTCAACTATTAAGTGGCTTTCATTCCAAGCATGCAATCCATGTCCTCTGCTTCTCAAAACTGTAACGCCTGAAACAATGTTTGAATATCCATACCTCAAAGTAATCCCGTTGATTCCCCATTGAGGGTCTTTCAAAAGCCCTGATTCCAGAATCGTAATTCCCGTGATAACATTGTGATGAGGTTGTGGGTATCCCTCGTAAGTCGTTGTGATTAGGAGTCCATCTCCTCCAGAGTTGAATATTGTTCCGCCTGTTATCGAGCAATGAATAGAGCTTGTTAGGACGTATCCAGATTTGCTGTTTCTAATCATGTTATTCGAGCAGGAGACTCTGTTAGAATTGTCTATGCATATTCCTTGCCAGTTAGCGTCTATTATGTAAGAATTAGCCACGCTAACTTCTGTGCTGAAGTATATTGCTATTGCTTCTCTTCCAGCCTTCTCCAAATAGAGATTTCTCAGAAAAACTCTTTCGCATTGCCATAGGTAAATGTTTTCCCAAGCTGTGCTCTTTATTCGGACATTCTCTATCACGCTCTGCGTAACATTGAAGAACCATATGCCGTAAACATAACTTCCAGTTTGACCACTTCCGTCTATTTCTAGGTTGCGTATCTCAATTTTCTCGTTGTTCTTTTCCGTTCCATATTTAATCCAGTTATAAGCGCCCTCACTCATTATTACTGTCATAGTTTTGTCTTTTGGTCTTAGAATTGTTCCATATTCTCCCTCAATCTTCGTGTTGTTTTTAACCACCAAGTTCACATCATAAGTTCCTGCCTTTATGAATATGTGGCAATTGCCTCGGCTTAACGCGTTGTTAATCGTTGTGTTAGGGTCGCCTGAATACACTATTGCTCCATACGCATTTTTCACAAAGCATACGTCACCTTCCTTATACACAGTATATGTGACGCCAGCGGGATATACGCCGCTTGTTGCTGATGTGTAGCCTACGTACAAACCTACCAATGCACTAATCAAACATAGTATTGCGACGATTAAACCTTCCAATTTTCGGCTAAATTTCATTCATCATTTCACCTACCTTTTTAGCTTATTCGAGCTGACTAAAAAAGGGATTGGAGAGGGAAATCTCTAGTCAAGATTTTTCCAGAATTTATGTTTGTTAAGCCGCATATCGCCCTAAATAGGGTGGTTTTGCCAGACCCGTTCGGCCCTAAAATGAGGGATTTGCCCTTAAAGTTGGCATTAACTCCTTTTAGGACTGGTTCTTGGCGCCACTTGTAAGTTACGTGAAGGTTTTGGCAAACTATCATCTTCAAACACTTTCTACATCATAGTTATTAAGCGAATATGAATTTTTGCAAATGAGGTTTGAAGCGGAAAAAGGTTTCAAGCAAAACTTTTACTGTTTGTTAGGCATCTTTGAACTGTAAATCTTGCCATGTTAAAGGTGGTGTGAAATGCGAGTTATCGGTTTAGTTACAAGTGGCGGTGATGCGCCTGGCATGAATGCGGCTATCCGGGCGGTTACGCGTTTAGCGTACGCGAAGGGCTTTAATGTTTTGGGTTTTGAGCGGGGCTGGGAAGGCTTGATACGGAATCGTTTTAGGCGTTTGGATCCCCGTTCTGTCGGCGGCATAATCCAGTCTGGCGGCACTATCCTTTTGACTTCCCGCTGTCCAGAGTTTAAGACGCCTGAAGGTGTTAGAAAGGCTGCGGAGAACTTGGCGGCTAACCGTGTGGATGGCTTGGTGGTTATTGGCGGAGACGGCTCTTTTCGGGGTGCTTTGGAGCTTAGCCGTGAAACCGATGCGCTTATTGTTGGGGTTCCGGCCACCATAGACAACGACGTTTACGGAACGGACGAAACCATAGGGTTTGACACGGCTGTGAACACGGCCGTTGCTGAAATAGACAAAATCCGTGATACGGCTATATCCCACGAAAGAATCTTCGTCGTGGAAGTTATGGGCCGCAAACGCGGCTTTCTGGCTTTGGCTGTGGGCTTAACGGTTGGCGCCGAAGTTATTCTCGTTCCAGAAGTGCCCTTAAACATGGAGGAAGTTTACAAGACGGTTAAGGAAAACGCCGCCAAGGGGAAGCGTTCCGGCATTATTGTGGCGGCTGAGGGCGTGGGCGACACAAGGAAAATCGCCAGTCAAATTGAACAAAACACTGGGGCGGAGGTTCGCCTAAGCATTGTTGGTTATGCCCAAAGAGGGGGAAGCCCCACCGCGAGAAGCCGTCTGCTTGCAAGCTTATTCGCAGAAGAAGCTGTCCAACTGATCAGCCAAGGCGTTGGAAACCGCGTCGTCGGCTTGCAGAAAGGCGAAATCACAAACATAAGCCTAGAAGAATCATGCAAAAACCAAAAACCTCTAGACACAAAACTTTTGGAGTTAGCGAAGACTTTGGCGACCTAAACCAAAAACTAGCCGAAGAACACGCTGGCTATGTTGTAGAGTTCTAGGTCTACGGTTTTTCTTTTGCCAACCACATCCTTTAGGGGCACTGGGACTATGTGGTTTCCTTGGAGGGCTGTCATATAGCCAAACCTGCCCTCGTGAACATAGTCTATGGCGGCTACGCCGAATCTTGTGGCTAATATGCGGTCGAAGGCTGTTGGCGAGCCTCCCCGCTGCAGGTGGCCTAAAACCACCACGCGGGTTTCTATGCCGGTGCGCTGTTCAATTTCCTTCGCCAAAAAGTAGCCTACTCCGCCTAGGCTTATGTGGCCAAACTCGTCTATGCGTTCGCTGTAGACAATTTCTTTTCCGCCTTTAGGTTTGGCACCCTCCGCCACCACTATGAGGCTGAAGTTTCTCCCGCGGCGCTGGCGGCTCCTAATGTATTCGCAGACCTCTTCTATATCGAAGGGCTTTTCCGGGATAAGTATGACGTCGGCTCCTCCGGCGAGTCCAGCATGCAAGGCAATGTGCCCAGTGTAGCGGCCCATGACTTCGAGGACTATTACGCGGTTGTGGGCTTCGGCTGTACTGTGCAGTCGGTCTAAGGCTTCTGTGGCTATGGAAACAGCCGTGTTAAACCCGAAAGTGTAGTCTGTTCCAGCCAAATCGTTGTCTATCGTTTTTGGCACGCCGACGCATTTAAGCCCGTAATCCGCCATCTTGTGGGCAACGCTTAAAGTGTCGTCGCCTCCTATGGCGATGACGGCGTCCAAACCAATCTTTCGAGCGTTCTCCATAATCTGTTCTGGACCTTTCTCCCTTTTGAAGGGGTTTGTCCGCGAAGTTCCCAAAATTGAGCCTCCACGGGGCAGAATTCCAGTCACAGCGTTCAAATCCAAAGGCACATAATTGGCTTCCAGTAGGCCTCGCCACCCGTCTTTTATGCCTACAATCTCGTCGTTGTAGGTTTGGATTCCCCGTCTAACAATAGCTCTTATGACGGCGTTTATTCCCGGAGCGTCTCCGCCCCCGCTTAAAACACCCACCTTCATGGTTTATCCGCCTCCATCTTTAGGCTTTTCCAGAACTCCCAAACAAGCGCATTTTCGCCTTAACAACCTCCTTCATGGCTTCCTTCGCCGGACCCAAAATTTTTCTAGGGTCAAACTCTTTTGGCTGGTTTGCCAAAACCTCGCGGACGGTGGCTGTAAACGCCAACCGCAAGTCTGTGTCGATGTTTATCTTTGTTATGCCAAGCGAAATCGCCCTTTTAACGTGGTCTTCCGGTATGCCTTTGGCGCCCGTTAGCTCCGCCCCATACTTTGTGGCTTTCTCTATTATCCATTGGGGAACACTGGAAGCGCCGTGCAGCACCAATGGCACATCAACCTTTTCTCGGATAAGCCTAAGCCTTTCAAAGTCCAGTTTCGGTTCACCCTTAAACTTGTAGGCGCCATGAGAAGTGCCAATAGAAACAGCCAACGCATCCACGCCAGTCCGCTTAACAAACTCCTTCGCCTCGTCTGGGTCGGTTAGCACCGCCTCCCGCTCTTCAACGGTTTTCTCCTCAATACCCGTAAGCCTTCCAAGCTCACCTTCAACAGAAACCCCCATGGGATGGGCCAATTCAACAACACGCCTAGTCAAAGCAACGTTCTCTTCAAAAGGCAAGTGGGAGCCGTCAATCATAACTGACGTAAAACCAGCCTCCAAACATTTCCGGACGGTTTCAACGTCTTCACCGTGGTCCAAGTGAAGCGACATAGGCACCGGCGCGTTTTCAGCTGCAGCTTTAACAAGCGCAGTCAAATATTTTAGCCCACCATACTTTATGGCGCTTGGAGTAACCGCCACTATTACGGGCGACTTTTCCTCCACAGCAGCCTCCACAACAGCCAGTAGACTTTCAAGGTTTTGGATGTTGAAGGCGCCGACGGCATAGGCACCCCGTTTAGCGGCTAACAGAAGCTCCTTATTTGTGACAAGCATGGGATTCCACTACCGTGATATTTATCCTGAATCCATATAAATTGTTTACATACATAAAAACAGTATTCAAAATCAAGCTTAACCATACACTTTTCGAGTTTGCCCACGGGCCGGCGAAAAGAGGTTTCCGAGGGGAGAAAGGAGAGAAGGGAGATACAAAAACCGCAATTTCGCCGAACCCGTTTTAGGCTCCCTCTCTACTCCTTAGAAAATCGGAAGGATAGGCAGCAAAATAAAAACTTTACGTTTTAAATCACAGAAAATAAGGGTGGGACATCCATCTTTGCGAAGCTTTGGCTACAAAAATCGTTAGGCTTGTGTGATAGCTTTGAAATAATATAAAAATAAGGGTATCGGAGGCCCTCTATCGGTTATTTTGTTTTTGATCATTTTCAATCTTTGCATCTTGTAAATCATCATAGGCATCACCTCCGTTAGTCTCATATTTTCATTTTTATATAATGAGAAGAGGTGCATATAAGCTTTTCGCATTATGAAAAAATGTTAATTTGAGAAAAGTTTATAAGCCTCTACAAGAAATCCATTAAACGTTAAATCAAAAGGAGGCATAAAAATGTCCAACACTGGATACACAATCGAAGTTAAATCTGAAAATAGGACAGTTGAAGTTACGTTCGCGTCAGCCATAACCTTAGATATGCTGGAGGAGGCGCTGAGCCAGCTAAAAACATTCATTACGGAAAATTTTCAGGTCAAAATAATAGGCTACATCAACAGAGAATACAACTACCTAAGGGCTTTCATGTTGGCTCTTTCTCTTTTCGGCAACGAAAAACGCGTAATTTTTGAGAATAAAGCAAAATTCAGAAGAGTTGAGAGAAAATTGATGAAGAAGCAGACACAGGAGCTTAGAGACAAAGGCTATACTGCGAAGCAAATATCAGAAAAATTGAATATTCCATTAAAAACTATTTATCGATGGCTTAAAGAATAAGCATAAAATTGTTGCGAGCTGTTTAACAGATGTCTTAATGGCGTTATTTTTCTTGCATCTTTCTTTGAGGGGTTTGAGGGGCGTAGTACGGCGAAGGAATAAATTCTACACTGGGCCTCACTGGCGATGCTTGAGGATACAGTTCCATAAGATGATAGACCTCCAAAGGGATTCCAACTTTAACGGGAACCCCTATTTCTTGGAGTTTCTTAGGCGTTAAAGGATAGTCATGGGTCCATGTGCCGTAAACTAGCGTTTTGGCGAGTTTTTCAGCTTTTTCCCTTCCAAGTTTTTCCACAGTTAACTCGATGACAAGTTCCTCAAGCTGTTTTACTGCTTTTTCAGCAACATCCGCCTTTATCAAAGTTTCATCGTCCGCTTTTTCCACACCTTTTACTTTAACCGCTTTAATAACCGAAACAGCTGGAACTGACCCCATTTGTGGGTCTGAAAGCTGTGGGTCTACCGGTCCTAAAACCGCGTATGGATCCATTTGTATCTCATCAGCCGCTAGAGCGATTAATGTGCCTCCGCTCATGGCATAGTGGGGGACAATAACTGTTTTCTTAGCTGGATGTCCCTTTAAAGCCAGGGCTATTTGTGAAGCAGCCAAAACTAGGCCTCCAGGCGTGTGCAGTATTAATGTTATGGGCATGTCGGGTGGAGTCATTCTAATTGCCCGCAAAACCTGCTCAGAGTCTTCGATGTCAATGTATCGGTAAAATGGTATGCCGAACAGGGTGAGACGTTCTTGCCTGTGAATCATCGTTATAACTCTAGAGCCCGTAGCTGACTCTATCTTTCTAATCAGGCTCAATCTTTCACTTTCAATCATTTTATGCCTTATCTGAGGCCACAGAAACACTGCTAAGAAGAAGTACAGAAAAAATATCCAGAAAATGTCAATCATAGTTTTTACCTTCCCAACTATGTAGAAGCGTTCTCTTTAAAAACTTTTTCAAAATTTAAAAGGACTGACCAGAAATGCAAGAGTTATAAGGGCAAAACTAATATTTTAATAGCTAAAGACTCTGCGATTCAAAAGGAGAACTCTGTTAATGACAAACTCTAATGTTGTGAGTTTGCGGGTTGCTGAGGCTCGTAGCCGTGACGTGGGTAGGGGTATTGCTAGGCTTGACCCGGAAGTCATGGAGAAGCTGGGTCTGACGCCGGGTGATGTTTTGGAGATTAGTGGCAAACGCAAGACTGTGGCTATTTGTTGGCCCGGCTACGGCGAAGACGCCGGTAAGGGGATAATCCGCATAGACGGTTATACACGTAACAATGCAGGCGTGAGCATAGATGAAAAGGTTACTGTTCGCAAGGTTGAAGCCAAAAAAGCCACAAAAATAACTCTTGCGCCAACAGAGCCTCTGCGCATTGAAGGCGCTGAAGACTATCTAGCCCAGCTTTTGGAAGGCAGAGTTGTTACAAGAGGGGACAGCATCCCCATCGGAATTATGGGCAGAAAAGTGGACTTGACAGTTACAAGCATTCAGCCGCCAGCACCAGCCGTCATAATAACGGCAGACACCCAAATCGTAATAGGCGAAAAGCCCGCGGCCGCCGTGCGAGAAGTTCCGAGGGTAACCTACGAAGACATCGGTGGGCTGCAAGAGGAAATTAGAAAGATTAGAGAGATGGTGGAGCTTCCGCTCAAATACCCGGAACTCTTCGAAAGGCTTGGGGTTGAAGCGCCAAAAGGAGTTCTACTATACGGGCCGCCGGGAACCGGCAAGACTTTGCTTGCGAAAGCTGTGGCCAACGAGACTAATGCGGCCTTCTTCAGCATAAGCGGTCCAGAAATAATGAGCAAGTTCTACGGCGAAAGCGAGGAACGCCTAAGAGAAATTTTTAGACAGGCGGAGGAAAACGCGCCAAGCATAATATTCATTGACGAGATAGACGCTATTGCGCCTAAACGGGAAGAGGTTACAGGCGAAGTTGAGAAAAGAGTTGTGTCCCAACTTCTAGCCCTAATGGATGGTTTAAAGCCCCGCGGCAGAGTCGTCGTCATAGGCGCCACCAACAGGCCCAACGCCATAGACCCAGCTCTGCGAAGGCCCGGAAGGTTTGACCGTGAAATCGAAATCGGCGTGCCCAACAAGCAAGGCCGCCTAGAAATTTTGCAGATTCACACGCGCGGCATGCCATTAGCCGAAGACGTGGACTTGGAAAGGATTGCCAGTGTTACCCACGGCTTTGTAGGCGCCGACTTGGAAGCCTTGTGTAAGGAGGCCGCCATGAGGGCTTTACGTAGAATACTCCCCCAAATAGACTTTGAGAAGGAGAGTATTCCAGCTGAAATTTTGAACAAGATAGTGGTGACGATGAACGATTTCATGGAAGCCTTAAAAGACGTGGAGCCTTCAGCCATGCGGGAAGTCCTCGTCGAAGTGCCAACAGTCAAGTGGGAGGACATCGGTGGGCTTGCAGATGTTAAGCTTGAACTCCAAGAGGCTGTGGAGTGGCCGCTTAAATACCCAGAGGTTTTCGAACATTTGGACGCCAAACCGCCTAAAGGCATACTTCTTTACGGGCCACCTGGAACAGGTAAAACTTTGTTGGCGAAAGCGGTGGCAAACGAAAGTGAAGCCAACTTCATAAGCATTAAAGGTCCGGAACTCCTGTCCAAGTGGGTTGGCGAATCTGAAAGGGCTGTAAGAGAAGTTTTCAGAAAAGCAAGGCAAGCCGCGCCCAGCATAATATTCTTTGATGAAGTAGACTCTATTGCGCCTGTGCGAGGCGGAGGCTACGGCGACTCCCACGTGACAGAGCGTGTAATAAGCCAGCTGCTAACTGAAATGGATGGGCTTGAAGAGCTTCGAGGCGTCGTGGTGATAGCAGCCACCAACAGACCAGACATCATAGACCCCGCCTTGCTTAGACCTGGAAGGTTCGACAAACTTTTGTATGTGCCGCCGCCAGACCTTGAAGCTAGAAAAGAGATCCTCAAAATTCATTTGAGAAAGAAGCCTCTAGCGGAGGACGTGAACATCGACGAAATTGCCAAACGGACAGAGGGCTACACTGGCGCTGATTTGGCGGCTGTGTGTAATACTGCAGTGATGTTAGCCGTTAGGGAGCACATAATGGCAAACAAGAACCCCGAAGAGGCGAAGAAAAACGTCAAAGACGTGAAAGTTTGCAGGCGCCACTTCGAGGAAGCACTGAAAAAGGTTAAACCAATTTCACAGAAAGAGTTGGAAATGTATAAGCGAATCTCAGAGGAGTTTGCCTCAAAAGTTAGGTAGACGACTCAAGAGTGTAAAAGCCGTCTGTAAACTTCTCAAAACCATAATCTTTCACAAGCACTGTGTCTTCTATGCGGATGCCTCCGAAGCCGACAATGTAGATTCCGGGTTCTATGGTTATGACGTTGCCAGCCGCCAGCCGATCTTTGCTCTGTTGACTTAAGGTTGGAGGCTCGTGAACTTCTAAGCCTACGCCGTGTCCTAATCCGTGGACAAAGTTCACGCCGTACCCAGCCTCTTCAATCACTCTTCTTGCTATACTGTCTATGTCCCTTGCCTTGGCTTTTGCTTTAACTGCTTGAACCGCTTTTTGCTGCGCCGCCCTCACTACTTCATATAGCCTTTTCTGTTTTTCTGAGGGTCTTCCAGCCACCAGCGTCCTCGTCATGTCTGAACGGTAATAGCGGTAAGATGCGCCAATGTCAACCACAACCAGGTCGCCTTCGCGGATTTCCCTATCCGTGCAGCCTCCATGGGGAAAAGCGGAGCGGACGCCTGAAGCAACTATTGTGTCGAAGGCTGTTCCCCAAGAGCCCTTCCGCCTCATAGCATATTCAATTTCAGCTGCAACCTCGAACTCCCGCATGCCCGGCCGCACCGTTTCATAGGCGGCTTTCATCCCTTCACATGTGAGTTCTCCAGCCTTGCGCATAAGCTCAATCTCGCCGGGGTCTTTGACCTTACGAAGTTCCCAGATAAGCTTGCCCATGGGCTTGAGTTTCGCTTTGCCCCGCAAGCCCTTCGCCAAACTACGATAATTTTCAACTGTTAAAGTGTCAAAGGCAAGCTTTTTAATGCCAAAGCCTCTTGCATGGGCGGCAACCTTAGCCATCAAGTTTTCATCACGCCCAACCAGCTCCACATGGAAGCCTTTCCCCTCCGCTTTTGCCTGCTCATAATTGACGCCGTAAACATACAGCATATTTTCGCCGTCTCTTGGAAACAGAAGGCAAGAAGCTCCTGGAAAGCCTGCAAAATAGAGCATGTTAACCTCGTTTGCAACCAGGAACCCATCGAAGCCTTTTTCTTCAAAAGCCCTTTTCTTTAAAAGGTCCACTCTGTTCAAGGCTGTTATCCTCCAATTTAGAATGGAGAAATGCTTCAATATCTTGGTTAATTGGTTAATAAGACTTGCTACTAAACATTACCTCTGAACGCTGCATGTTTAAAATGAGGCTTTATCCGCCGCTAACTATGGGCATCAGGATTATGTGGTCCCCATGCTTGAGCTTTGTTTCAATGCCGTGGCTAAGTTGGTTCAGAAGATAGCCGTTAACGGTTATTATGAAGCTTTGTTTCGCATCTGGGTTGCCCGGCTCATAAATGGCTTTCTTGAAGGACTCTCCGTATTTTTCCGCAAGCATCGAAAGCAGATCGCCAAGTGAGGTACCTTCAGCAACCTCCAACTCTTCAACTCTTCCGCTGCGAATTATTTCTTTAATATGCCCAATATACTCGACTTTAATCCTCAACTCCGCCAGCCTCAGCCCCTATTCGAATAGAGTTTCGTAATTATCTTATATTTGTTTAGTCTAGTTTGGAGTCAGCTTGGTTAAAGATATGTAAAGCAATAGATTAAACTTAAGCATACACGCCCTCGGGTCCGTCGGCGCAAAATGAATCAGTTTTATTGCATTTTTGTTCGGAAGCGTGTGCTTAATGCTTTTGAAAAGAGCATAATTCTCAGTTTCTGAAACAAAGCTTAAAGCATGGAACCACGCTTTGAAAATCAGAATCCTCGAGATGTATGAAGCTGGTGTTGTTAACAAACAGTCGTAATATTTATTTGTGGCAAAAGCTTGGAACAAATTAATTGATGCCAGTATTATCTTTAGCTAAAAACTTTGGGAAAACGTCCTTGATGATTTTCTCTCCTGAATCTAAAACATCAAAAAGCTTAAAAGTGTTCGATTAAAAATGGGTTATACAAAGGATGGTGAAAAATAAGATGAATGTAAAGCGTATATCAAGCGTAGAAGTTCCATTATGCATTCTATTGCTTTTTTTAGCGGCCTTTCTGGCAGCTTCTCCAAAAGCGCTAGCCGATCCAGCGGTGAGAGTATATTTGGAGCCATCCAAATATGTATTTAGTCCAGAGAATGCTAGTGTAGGTACACTTTTTAATGTTACGGTGTGGGTTAGTAGCGATTTGTATCCGTTAAATCTTATGATGTGGCAAGTATACATAGAGTTCAACAATACCATGGTAATGCCAGTGTTTTATGAGAGTGAGACGTGGGGAGAAACAATACCTCTGTTATGGCCGAATGATGATATGGACGGAAGAGCTTTCGATGCAGACTATGTCTTTTATAATAAAAAGGGTGGCCAAATAGCAAAGCCGGTCTATTATGATCGTGGCGGCGGACTTGGAGGGCTAAAACACTGCGATACTCTTGCAACTAACGCGTCTATAGACGCCCCGAAAATATTATGTGTGATAGAATTCAATATAACAGCCGTTCCAAGTGATGGAATTCTCTCATGTGATTTGAAGATAGATAATGAACATACATTTCTATATGATTCAAATGGACCCATACCCTACGATGTTGTGAAGAGTAACGGGACATATACTTTCATACCAGAGTACTCAATACTTGCCCTACTAACGTTGGCAGCAGCAACAGTTACCACAATAGCAAATAAAAAACTACAAAAGGTTGCTAAATCTCGCTAAAACAATTTCACCCATCTTTTTCTAAGAGAAACTTTTGGAACTTTATTGCTCACTGTGGATTTCAACTTTAACTTCAAATGTCATAAGCCAAGTTATCTTGATTTTGCGCGTCTTTCAGCTAGTTCTGTCAAAAAAAGGGAAAATGTAATATTGTTAATAGTTGATCCAGCCGCCATATGGAGCTTCTTTGCCGTATCTTTTTGCAACGATCCATAGGTCTTTTCCGTCTACATAACCGTCTGCTGGTTCCAATGATGGTCTACAATAGTTTACATCTGTTCGTTTTTGGTATGCTGGTCCTTCAAATCCATAGTCTTTAGCAACAAGCCATAGGTCTTTTCCGTCTACATAACCGTCTCTGTTGACGTCTGGCTCATATCCCCAATCCCATGGAAACTTTGGATAAATTATGTGGTCTGTGGAGGCTTTATCCGATGGCCAGACAACATCCATCATTTCGCCTCCTTGCCACTGACTTATCGTTCCATGCTCCGAAATTGTCATACCTGCACCAACGTTAAACCGGACTTGTATATTAGCGCCAATTCCCAACGTGCAAGTGATGGCAGTTCCATTCATTGAGTTTCTAAGCCTGTCCCTTATTGCTTGTCCATTTAGACCAACTTCTTCAACAGCTCTGAAGAGGGCTTCTACACCGAGGTAGAAGGCTGCCGACGCCGGGAATGGTGCATAACCGTATGGGTAATTCACGGGGCCATATGGCGGAGGTATCTCATTAGCCCAGAACCATTTTGAATACGTTCTATGCTTATTATACCATGCTTGAAGGGTTGGGGACTTGTAGGCGGTGGCTGGCCATCCGTTGTAGTACACGCATCCAGCCATTACTCCTGGGTTGAATCCAAGTTGGATAATCATATTTGGCGTTTCTAATGCTGGGCCATGAAAGACAAGTTTTGGATTATAAGACATAGCTATGCATTTCCCTATAAATCCGGCAACTTCGTCGTAGCCAAAACACATGACAACGTCAACATTGTTACTCTGACAATTGCTAATAAAATTATCCCAGTCTGGGCTTGGAGCTGGAACTACCTCATAAGCGTAATATACTGGTACACTTAATCCCATGCTCTCAAGTTTTGATTTCATCGAGCTAGCATGTTGTTGTCCGTGTACATCGTTACGGTAGGCCATTGCAACCTTCGTAATTGGGTTGGTTGGAACCTTTGTGTTTATGAAGTTTATGACCTGTGCAACTTGTTCAGCATCCTCATATGGTTGACCAAGAACTATGAACACGAAAGTCCACTCGCCAGATTTACATTTCTCAGCTATAACGTCCGAACCAACTGTTAGGCCAACCATTGGGTACTGATACGACTCAAATAAGGGCGCTACCGCTTGATTGAATTCTGAACTCCAAGGTGCAAGAAGAAGGTCACATTTCGGGTGGGTTCCACCTTCCTCCATTAAGTCTTGGTAGTTGTTTAACATTGTTTGTTCATTATATGTATCGTCTAAGACTATATATTCAATGGGCAATTTTCCAACGCTGGGAACGTTGAGGCCGCCTGCGCTATTAATATCGTCAATGCACATCCAATAGTACATGTGATGGGTATAAGCAGTATATACGAGTCCCGGAGCTATAAATGACAGCGGCTGCGACCACCCGACTAGTATCGAAGTTTTCTCTGCACGTGCTGGTGGTTGAACAGCGAAGATAAACGCAGCCAACATTGCAAGCATGATTCCTGACAACAATATTTTCTTTCCCAATGTTCTCCCTCATTTCTTTAAGACAGCGTTGAGGAAACTTATAAGCTTTATGAACATTTTAATAGCAGTAGAGAAAAGTTTACAAAATTCCTAAATTGGTTATCGAACGACAGTTTCAACGTAAATTTTGTCTTTTTTAAACTCAAATGTGCCCGCGTGTTTTCTATTCATATCATACCATGGCATATGCTAATGGTCTAACCAAAAACTAAGGGTCAACAATTGGTTTGGCAATTTTTCCTTTAAGAGGCTTTGCTGATTTTAACTTTCCAATAACTCCCATTATTCCGTTGGGTGCGAAGAGAACAATTATAACCAGGATTATTCCGTAAGTTATCTGGTAGTATCCACCAACGATGGTTTGCCGGAGGTACTCAGATATTAATATTAGAAGTGGTGGCCCTATCATGGAACCGTAAACGGTTCCAACTCCGCCAAGCAACACCATCACCGGGGGTAAAAAGGAATAGTCAACCGAAAAAACGCTACTTAAATTGAGCGAGTAAAAACTTATAGTGTAGCTTCCCCCCGCCAAGCCCATGAAAAAAGCGCTAATAGCGAACCCCAGTGTTTTATATAACGTGGTGTTCACACCACTATGGGCGGCAGCCTCTTCACAGTCACCTATCATTCTCAACGCGAGACCGAATTTAGACCTCAGTAATAGTGTGGTTATAATAAAGAAGGTTGCAACCGTAGCTGTTAATACCGAATAATATTGGAGGTTGAAGTCTCGTGTATATTGCACGGGAATAGGGATGTTGATAGGAACGAACCTTGTTTCATTTTGCCACCAGCTGAAAATGCCTCCAACAAGTTGGCCAACCCCAAAGGTAGCTATGGCGAAGTATATCCCCTTAAGCCTTAAAGATATTAAGCCAATGGCAAAAGCCAATGCAAAACATATCAGTCCGGCTAAGATAACGATAACCGGGAACGGTAAAAATGGAAACAATGGATTTGGCAGATGAATGCCATACAGATATACCGAAGTGAAATAAATTCCCGTTCCAACAAAGGCAACTGATCCAAGTGAGATATATTTTGTAATGCCTGAGAAGAAATACCAACTTAAGGAAAGTGCCGCAAACACGAGAATTTGTCGTAGGATCATTACATAAGATCGTGATAGAAAGTATGGGGCTGCAGCCAGCACTACCATAGCCACCGTGATGCAAAAGATTTTTATTAATAAATTCATTTTTTCTTTTAGCATAGCTATCTCCCAAACAATCCTTTGGGTCTGATTATCAGTATTGCAACGAGGAAAATATATACAACCGGCATGGCTAGTAAAGACTCAAATTTTATAACTAGTTGAATGATGTATCCCATGAGGAAACCCCCAACTAGGCTGCCGACAAAACTTCCCGCGCCCCCTATAACAGTAATTGTCAGGGCGATGAAAGTGTATTGCGATGCATAAGCTGATGTCAAATAAGGATTTATCATGGATGCTAGTGAACCCGCAATAGAAGCTAGAAGGAGGCTCAAACTAAAGGATGCCAAGTGAACCCTAGAAATGTTGACTCCCACGATTTTAGCACCTGTAGGCTCCTGAGCGGCGGCTCTTAGAGCCAAGCCTATTCTCGTATAGCGTAACATAACGTATAAAACCATGCTAATAGTTAAGGCTATAAACGTAGCTACTATCCTATTTAATTCTATTTTCACCCCGAGCATTGTTATAGTGTCTTTAAGGAAGTTGATTGATAATGTTAGGAGCCTAGGGTTTCTTAGAATGATAATTGACATTACTTGAGAAACTGTAAATAGGAGGCCAAAGCATATCAAGAGCGACCTGACTTCAAGCTCTTCGGCGGATTTAGACTCAAGAACAATTTTTCGAAAAACCAATGGATAAATTAAAAATCCTAAAAGAAGCAATCCAACTGCACTTACTATAAGAGAAATTATTGGGTCAACACCAAAAAGATTGAAAAGGGCCGCCGTTATGAGAGAGCCGATCAATAAGAATTGTCCATAGGCTACATTCAAGATCTTAGTGACACCATATTGTAAATTGAGCCCGACAGCTATCAGCGCATACAACGCCCCGTCAACAGTACCTCTAACAATTACCTCCTCCCACATTGGATGACACCTCTCTTAATGGATGGGCATCTTCAATTGTGTTCTCCCTTTGTTGCAGATAAAATGCGCACGCGCATATTATTTAAAACTTGCGCATAGCTTATGAAATGAAATTTGGAAAAACCAAGCATTGTACTTTTCCAGATAACCGCTGGCCGCAAATAGGTCAAGTTAATATTTCAGTATGAGTAAACCACATTGTGGTGTTTATGAGAAAGTTGATGGTTATTGCCGCCTTATTAATCCTAATTTTCGGAGTTATTTGCCTCCTAGTGAACGAAACACGCTTAGAGGAAGAGCTAATAAACGAGTTGAATCTACCATCCAAATTGTATCCATACACACTTGGACCAGACATGCCCGACGGCTTCGCATGCATCTTTATTGAAAAAGCAAGGGGCGAAAACGAAGTATTTAGACGGCTTCTTGACAAAGGAAATATTTCTGAGGTGGTATTAGAAGTGTTTATTAACGCTTCAGGCAATGTTAGCTTTAAAGTTGGAAGTTCAGTTTTTGAAATCACCTTCTTTAACAAAACGGACAAATTTATCAACGAAAGGGTTAAAGTTCCCGTGAATGCTACAAGCGCTGTTGCTCGAAGCTCCTATTGCTGGGAAGTGAGGAACGAATGGACGGACGTTGTAACTATTTTCACAGGCTATGTGAGATTAAAGGCGGAAATCCCCAAAAATTATCACCCTTATTACGGACCCGGAACTTTAATTTGCCTTTCAGGCATTTCATTAGCAATTTATGGCTTTTTAGCCAAACCAGCCAAAAAAAGAAGGTAAAAACAACATTTTGTTCAGCCTAAAGTTTGATCACCCCGCAATCAGACGCAAAAACTAAGAGGCACGCAAATGCCATTAAGGCGAAACATCCATTAAAGGGATATATTTTCTAGGCAAAACTTCTGAGGGCTTAGGCAACAGAACCTCCACATCCCCGGGAATTTTTCCAAAGTAGTAGGCTTTTGGCTTGTCCGTTTCGTAGGGGAGGGGTTTGGCTTTTCCCTCCGCCACAAGTTTTCCAGCCGGGTCTGTTGGGCTGTCCAAGTCTCCATAGATTCTGGCGTTGCATGGGCAGCTTCTCACGCATGGCGGAGGCTTGGAAACCTCACCGCATGCTGGCTCCCTTAGCTGTGTGCAGACGTAGGGTATCCATACAACCCTCTTTTCCTCATGCGAGTTAAATTCGAGCACAGTGTTCCAACAATCCTCCATTTTATCATACGTCCACACTCTACACGCTAAAGTGCACGTGTGGCAGCCAACACACCTATCCAAGTTTAGGACAAAGCCAAACCTAGCCATGAAGCTTCACCCAACCTTGTAGACTTGGCAGAGCCCCACCTTATAGGCGGGAAAACCAGAAATAGGGTCAAAAACCCTCGGTATAAGCACATTAACATGGGCTTTCGGAACCATAGCCCAACCGTGAAAGACGTCAACAACCCCTGGAGGAACAATGTAGGTTAAATGCGCATACACCCTTATTTTTCCATGGCTATTCTCGACGGCGACGAGGTCGCCCTCCTTAATATTCCTTTCCTCAGCATCCTCAGGATTTATACTGGCTACCGGACGGGGCATAAGGTCTCTAAGCCATGAAAGCTCCCTCCACTTACTATGCGTATACACTGGAACCCTAGAACCAGTAGTTAGAATAAGCGGATACTTCCGAGCTAAATCCGGCCTGCTTACAGGCGATTCCTCCGGCTCTTTAAAAACTGGAAGAGGATCATAACCATGTTTCTCCAAAATCGTGGACCATATTTCAACCCTGCCAGTCGGCGTTGGGAAACCCGGCTTCCCATCTTTTCGCAACAAACCCTTCTCGTATTTCCTATATTCCTCTTGGCCGAGTGGCGGTATCTCCAAACCATCCGGAACGGGTATTTCGTCCAAAGTTACGCCAACCTTCTGCAGAATATGGTTGAGCCCCGCCTTGGTGTCGCCGTTCCAAAACTCCTCGGCATAGCCTAGTCGAACAGCCAAATCAAAAACTATTTGCCAATCACTTTTCGCCTCTAAGTAAGGCTTCACAACAGGCTTTCTAACGTAAATTTTCCTCCCAAACCAAATGAACGGTTCAAACCTCTCATAGTTGGTTGCCGCCGGCAGAACCATGTCAACATAATTGTGTGTCCAAGGCCTAAGAAAGTAGTCAACCGCAACAACAAACTCCATGTTTTTCAAGGCTTCTTGATACTCTTGGAATTGAGGCCACATGGTTACATTAGCGCCGAAAAGAATGGCCATCCTAATTTTCCCGTCCCTCACGTACTCTGGAAGGAGGTTCACTTGAATCTGCTCGTGAACAAGCTCAGCCCAAACTGGAAAATAGTCCTTATCAACCCTCTTATGTTTCATTTCAATCTTTTTCTCTTCCATAATAAAATCGGGGTCACCCATATCGTGAGATCTGAATGGCAAGGGATGAGTGGGCACAGCAACACCGCCCGGAACATCAAAGTTGCCGGTTAACGCCACAAGCGTTAATATCGATCGGACAGTTTGCACAGCATTAGTCGAATGTGTCAGCGTTGAAGCCCCAGCCATTAAAGTGGCTGGCCTGTTAGCGGCAAAAAGTATGGCAGCATCAACAATTTTGTAGGCTGGAACCCACGTCGTCTCCTCCACTTTTTCCGGCGCAAAATCCTTTACATACTCTTTTAAGGCTTCAAAACCGTAGGTCCAGTTTTCAACAAATTCCCTATCATACAAGCCTCTCGCAATTATCACGTTAATCATACCCAAGGCTAAAGCGGCATCGGTTCCGGGGCGTGGTTGAAGGTGAATATCCGCCAGCTTATCCGCCACTGGAGTCCTGCGAGTGTCCACCACGATAAATTTGGCGCCTTTTTCTTTGGCAGAGAAAAGCTTCTGCATGTTATATGGGCTTGACCACGCCGGGTTGGTTCCCCAAATCAAGACGGTTTTAGTTTCCTTGGTTGGCAAATTGCCAAGGGCTATTAGGCCAAACATTAACTGGGACGCGAGGGCTGCAGCCCTAAAACATGTTGAACTTTCTGTCCCAAAATTTGGAGAACCAAAAACAGTGGCAAGACGCGAAACCGCCGGCCTCATCTCTTTCGGGTCCCCACAGTAAAAAAGCACAGCCTCCGGCCCATACTTATCCCGAACCTCCTTCATCTTTGAAACAATTATGTCATAGGCTTCATCCCAACTAATCCTAACCCAGCCAGGGTCCGGCAAACCCTTCGGTTTGGTCCTTATCAATGGATATCCAAGCCTCTGCGGATGATATTGCCTCTGCAGGGTTGCAAAGCCCTTAGAACATAAAGGCGCGTTTGGAAAACCATACCAGCTTTCCACCCTAACTATTTGGCCATTCCTCAAATAGCACTTTACGCCACAATACGGAACTTGATTACAAGCGTCACAAAAAGTATATGCAATAGATTCCCCGCAACCGTTTCCACATCCATCTTTGCTAGCATCCATGAAAAGGGTCTCATAATCTTTCATGATTTATAATTTACGCTTAGCAAACATAGAACCTGTGAACATGATAGCAAACCTCTGCCAGAATCTCCTTCATAGCGTGAGTTTGAGAGTTTAAAGCGTTGCACATCTTAACTTAACCATGCTATATTTCCTTACACATTGCTATTGAATTTCTTATCTGCACTTCCGGTATATTGTAGTATCTCCTCAATACCTCCTCCGAGTTGCCGACCAGCGTAAACCCATGCTTACTCCAGAATGATACTGCCCAATACGCTTTCCTATACATTCCAACAATAATCTTTTTAACTTTCCCTTCACTCCGTATCTTCTCCTCAATAACCTTCAATAAAGTGCTTCCAATACCCATCCTTTGGTGGGATGGTCTAACGTAACCATGTCTAACCAGCGCCGCATCACCTACATACTCGTATCCCATGATTCCAACAATCCGCCCCTCTATTTTCGCGGTTAGAAAATTTATCCTTTCAGCTTCAGAAGAAAACTCCTCTAAACTCATATACGGCTCCTTATACGCTTCAGGCGGTAAAACCTTTCTATAGGATTTTGCTGCTTCATTTAACACATTAAGAGCTTCGGTGAACTCCTCCCTTTTAAGCCCCTCAATTTTGACATTGTTCATAACATAATTGAGCACCTCTTCACTGGTCAGATAAATATTTTGAAATCCTTTCGCGATTATTTTCATAAAATTCTAGAAGTAGCGGGCTATATCTTTCCCAAGAAGTTGTCTGGCTATAGTGTTTTTCTGAATTTCCTTAGTTCCCTCAACTATTTCATTTTTCTTCGCCCATCTAAACCATCTTTCAACGTCGTATTCGGCTATGTAGCCATACCCGCCGTACACGTCTATGGCTAAATCACAAGCCTTAACAGCCAACGCAGAACCATAATATTTCACCATGCTTGAAAGTTTCGACGCCTCTTCAATGAACGCTCTGTCAAGCCTAGCCTTCTCCAAAACCCTTATGGTTCTGAAAAGAAGAGATTTTCCAAGCTCAACCTCTGTTGCAATGTCAGCAATTCTATGCGCGAGGCCTTGGAAACCTCCAATTTTCCTGCCGAAGGCTTCCCTCTCCCTAGCGTACTTTATCGCTCTGGCAAGCGCGGCTTCAGCGGTAGCTATGCTAAGACATCCTATTTTTGTTCTCGCTATTGGCAACCATTGAACTGTAAGGTAAAAGCCCCTATTGAGGTTTTGTAGTCCCCCAAGTATGTCATCATCCGTCACCGGGACGTCTGTAAATGTAACTTCGCTTGTGGGTGAAAGGCGCCACCCCATTTTTCCCCTAATAGGGTTCGTCTCGATGCCTTGCTTCTTTTCAACAAGGAAAAGGGTTTGCCCCCTGTATGGAGGATCAGCAGCAGGGTCTGTCTGGGCGAGGACGACAGCCACCGTGAAAATTTCGCCGTTCGTTATAAAAGTCTTGGTTCCGCTTAGTTTCCACTCGTTGTTTCCAACCATTGAGGCTTTAGTATCCAAAATACGGGTTAGGTCGCTTCCACCTGTGGGTTCGGTGAACATGGAGGCCATCACAATTTCGCCCCTAGCCAGTTTGGGCAACCATTTCGCCTTCTGCTCACAGGCACCGAAGTTAATTAAGAGTTCAACGCCAAAATGGGCGCTCATCATAATGGTGTCAGCCAGAGGAGGATCAACTTTTGCAGTTTCATACATGCATATATAATGTTCTAACAGTCCGTAGCCATGACCACCATATTCCTCTGGAAAGTGCATGCTTAAAAAGCCCTGTTCGCAAGCCTTCTTATAAAGTTCCCATGGAAACTTTTCTTTATCTTCATATTCCCTTGACCTTTCCGGCGTGAACTCCTTTTCAGCAAACTCTCTGGCTGCTTCCTGAATTAGTTTCTGCTCCTTGGTTAAGTCAAACCCCGTTAACATTGAAGCTCCAAGTAAATGAGGTTGTGTATGTTTAAAAGCTTAACGTGTACCCCGAAAGTAAGAAAAAGTTTGTTGGTTTATGGAACTAGGACTTGTCTGCCAGCAACCCTTGCATGTTCCAAGTCGTCCAAGGCTTCGTTGGCTTCCTCAAGTTTTCTAATCTTCGCAATTATCGGCTTAACCTTTCCCATTTCAGCTAGACTCACCACATTTATAAAGTCGGCTTGGCTGCCAAGCCAGCTTCCCATAAATTGGGCCTCCCTCGAGACTATTAATGTGCTTGGATATTTCAAGTCGGCTCCGGCCAAACCTACCATGATGTATTTGCCCTTTTTAGCTAACGCAAACGGGTAAACTGAAAGAGTTTTTTCAGAGTTGTTTAGGTCAATGATGACGTCGCTACCCCTTCCGCTGGTCAATTTCTTTATTTCATTAACAACGTTGTCCACTCTGCCATCCACAATATGGTCTGCTCCAGCTTTTTCTGCAATTTTTAAGGCTTCTTCCCTAACATCAACCCCTATGATTGTGGCTCCTGAAGCGGCCTTAGCTATCTGAACAACCATATGGCCAAGCCCGCCACCAGCGCCTATAACTGTTAAAAATTTTGATGGGTCAAGGTTCGCCTTTCTAACCGCCCTATAAGAGGTTGTTCCGGCACAGGCTAAAGGAGCCGCATCGATTGGGGATAAATTCTTGATTTTAAATAGATACTTGTAATGGGGAACCTTAACATATTCTGCAAAGCCCCCGTCGATGTTTATTCCAATCTGCCTCTGATCGTCGCAGAGGTTCTCTTCTCCAGTTTTACAGAAATAACATGAGCCGCAGCCAATCCAAGAATTAATGACAACCATGTCGCCTTTAGCGAAACCCTCAACACCCTCACCCGTCTCCTCAACAGCACCTGCAACCTCATGGCCGAGAGTTAGAGGAAGCTTAAACCCCAAATCCTTTATACTCGCTTTTCCCACATACCCGCTCCTTATATGCACGTCGCTGTGGCAAACCCCTGCAGCCTTCACTTTCACCAAAACCTCAAACCTTTGAACCTTTGGAACCTCAACATCCACAAGCTGTAGCCTTCCAACATCAACCAACCTCATGGCCTTCACATATATGCCTCCACACAACAATTTTGACATTACTTCCTATTTATTTTATTGCGCTCACATGTACCCTTTAAGCAGTAACTCTTGTTCTGAGAACCCGTTTACGACAACATAGTACAAAACTTATAATGGTGAGGGAATAACCTTTTGCGAGTGTGTGCTTGTGAAATGAAGTTGGGGCGATATTATGAAGTTCGGTATAAGTCCTTCTCCATTTCAATGGTGGATTAGTGCTGAGCAACTAAGTGAATGGGCTAAAACCGCTGAAGACTTTGGGTACGATGGTATCTTTATACCCGACCATTACGATTTGCCAGCGCCACCCTTCCCATCCAATGTGCTGGTGGATGCTTGGACCACGCTAGCTTATATTGCTGCTAAAACCACAAAAATCAAACTTGGAAGCATGGTAAGCCCCGTTCCGAGATGGGTTCCAAGTCAATTAGCAAAAGTTATTGCCATGGTCGACGCCCTGTCGGGAGGTAGAGTGATAGCGGGGTTTGGCGCAGGCTACTGCCAAAATGAATTCTTAAATTATGCGCCAGGCGGGGTCTTTGACAAGCCAGATGTCAGATTTGAGAAATTTATTGAAGGGGTCCGCATAATTCTAAAACTCTGGACTGAGGAAAGTGTAACGTTTAATGGAAGGCATTATAAGTTAGTAAATGCCACTCTGAAGCCTAAACCTGTTCAAAAACCTCATCCTCCTATTTGGTCTGGAGCCCAAAGGCCTCGTATGCTGGAAGCTACAGCAATACACTTCAACGGGTGGGTTCCCGACAGATCTATGTGGATGAAAGTTTCAAACACTGGAACAAGGGGTGTATCTGGCCCGGAAGAATATACAATTTACGTAAGAAAGCTTAAAGAGCTGCTGAAAAAATTTGGAAGAAACGAGAATGACTTTACCTTTGGAGTTTTAGGCGAGATAAATTTCGATAGCGAGCTCGTTGAGAATTATAGAAAGGCCGGCTGCCAATATTATATAGTTGAAATAGGCCCAGCTGCCAAGCCGAATCAATACATTACATTAACTAAAAAATTTGCAGAAGAAATTATCTCATCATTTACATGATTGTTCCATAAGAATAATGTCACTTACGGATCTAGTTAAAGTGACAATCTTAGCTCAACCAGCTTAATGTGATTGGCACAAGCTAGCGCAGGCAAATTAATTAATACATGAAAAATGCCGTAAAAAATTATATACGTATATTAGCCTAAAAGCCATAAGGGAAAGAAATGGATGAAGCTAAATCGGCTCCTAGAATTGACTTATCTATTTTCAATAGGCTTAATTTTGTGAAGCCGCCAATTGGCGTTAAATTTTTATTTTTCAAACCAGATGAAATGAAGCAGTTACCTAGAGATAAAAAACTTTCTTTCTGTGAGTTGCTGGTTGAAGCTCAGAACTCGGAGGAACCCTTCTATTTTTCCAGAGAAAACCATGAAACTTGCGTTGGAAAGTTTTTGCTTGGAATGGAGGAGATGCCTCCTTTCGCAGAAAGTGGGCAAATTGGACCGAGACTGGGAATATTTCACGAACCCCGCGTTAACTATGTAATATATCAGCATATTCCCAAATTCGAAAGAAACGTGGTAAATTATGTTGCATTCTCCAAGTTGGACGTGATGCCCTTTGATCCTGACGTTTTAATAATTAATACGACAATCTCTCAAGCGGAAGTTGTAATGAGGGCAGTTGCGTATTCCACCGGCGAATTGTATGTTTCTAAGACTACTCCAGTGATGGGGTGTGCATGGATCTACGTTTATCCTTTCCAAAAAAAGGTAGTAAACTTCCTAATTCCTGAAATGGTTCACGGCATGAAATCTCGGCGCCTTTTCCCAGAAGGATCCATCCTCATCTCAATTCCATACAACTGGCTACCCACCGTTGTGGAGAGCCTTAAAACAATGCAAATCGAACTGCCCTCATACCGTAGCAAGGAGCAGTATCTCAGGGAATTCCAGAAAATACTTGAAACATTAGCCAAAAAAGCCGTTAATCCATAGTTTGTTGTAAATAGAGCTAGGCAAATAGTGTTTAAGATATCAATGAAAAAGCCTAAAAGTAGAGGTCAAACTTTTAAGAATAAGCCCTAAAAATTGGGGGAAATGTGAAATTTGACACGCTCTAGTCTTTGGGTTCTTCAGCTTTCCGCTTTAACGCAGCCTCAGCCAGAGCTTTTCCAAGCGCTCTGCATTCAGGTAGATCTCTATCCTTCGGCGAGCCCATATCCCGGAGACCCCAAACAATACCTTCGCTTACTTTTTCAAGTTTAAAAGGTGGGAAAAGCCCTTCAATGCTTTGCAGTGCTGACCTGCTTGAGCTGCCGCCACATGTGAAGGCGGCGGCTGGTTTGCTTGAAATTTTATCGCGAATACTCCACGCCTTGTCAAAGAAGTCCTTTAACAGTCCAGCCATGTATCCAAAATAGTTTGGTGATCCTATGGCTACAGCGTCACATGAAATTAGATCGTCGACCGTTGCATAGTCAACGCGTCTCAGCTCGGCTGAGGCTCCTTTTACACTTTCCACTCCGCTTGCTATAGCCTTGGCTAATGCCTCTACGTTACCCGTTCTAGAATAGTAGAGAATTAGCACTTTCACCATTATAGCATCACCATCAAGATTTAAGCCCAGTATCGAAATATAAGCCCTTTTCTAGCCTTATGATGGTCTCCGTTTTGCCAGCATATTTTCAATGGTTGGAATAGACTCTTTGTTGGGAAAAATTCATTAATGAATTGTTAAGATAATTTCGCAGCGGCGTTGTTTACGTTGTTAGGGAGTGTAAAAATGTGAAGTATAGGCGATTTGGAAGGCTGAACTGGGAGGTTTCTGTGCTTGGCTTCGGTGCTATGAGGCTTCCAACAATCAACGGAGATCCAAGCAAAATAAATGAGCCTGAAGCCATAAAAATGATAAGGTACGCCATAGACCACGGTGTAAATTATATTGACACTGCCTACATGTATCATGGCGGAAACAGCGAAGTTCTCGTTGGGAAAGCCTTGAAAGACGGCTACAAGGAAAAGGCTAAGGTTGCAACAAAAATGCCCATCGGCATGTTTGTTAAAACACGAGAAGACTTGGACAGAATATTTAACCAACAGCTGAAGCGGCTACAACTTGACTATGTAGACTTTTACCTGCTACATGGACTTAACAAAGATGCATGGCTTAAAACCCTAAATTTGAACGTTCTTGACTGGGCTGAGAGACAGATGGCTGAGGGCAGGATAAAACATTTTGGCTTCAGCTTTCACGACGAGTTCGAAGTATTTAAAGAAATAATTGATAGCTATGATAAATGGGATTTCTGTCAAATCCAACTTAACTATGTGGACACTGAAAGCAGCCCCCGCACACCTGGGATAAAAGGGCTTAAATATGCCCATTCAAGGGGTCTTGCAGTTGTAATAATGGAGCCCTTAAGAGGAGGCATGCTTACAACGAAGCCCCCGAAGGAAGTACAAGAAATATGGGATAGCGCTGAAATTAAAAGGTCGCTTGCTGAGTGGGGTTTGCTTTGGGTTTGGAACCATCCCGAAGTTTCAGTCGTCCTAAGTGGCATGAGCACAATGGAACAAGTCATCGAGAACATCAGCATCGCCGACCGTTCAGGTCCAAACATACTTACACCTAAAGAGTTAGAGCTAATCTCAAAAGTGAAAGAGAGGTACCTCCAATACGGCTTTATAGGATGCACAAAATGCCGATACTGCATGCCCTGTCCACAAGGCGTAAAAATACCTGAAATCCTAGCCCTCTACGACGAGTTTCTGCGGAGCCCCGGAGGCGAGACCAAACGCCGCGAAATTATGGAGAAGTATCAAACGACTGTTCCATCCGAGAATAGAGCTAACGCATGTATCAAGTGCGGTACATGCGAAGAAAAGTGTCCCCAAAGCCTACCCATACGCAAGTTTCTCTCAGAAGTTCAATTTTTCTTGGAGAATATCCCTCCACCTCCGCCGCCCCATTCAAGCGATATTTCCCAATGAGTTGGCATTAAGCTGTCATCATCTTTATTTCATAAAAATGGGCGCTGGTAGCAGCCAAGAATGTTAAAAGCGCCGCCGGTCGGACTTGAACCGACGACCGACTGGTTAACAGCCAGCCGCTCTACCAGTCTGAGCTACGGCGGCAATTCCCTTTTTTCTAAAAAGTTTGAGTTTTATCGTTGTATTTAAGTTTATTCTGTTATGTGATTCCTGCTTTTTTGGCTTTGCGCATTATGATTTTTACGAATAGCCTGTATAGGGTTTGCATGGGTTTTGCGTACCATTTTCCGGAGAAAGATCGATTTATCAAGTCTTCTATCCAGTAAAAGTCGTGTTTCAAGCATTTTATTAATAGTTCTTGGTGGAGTTTTGTCATTTGGGTTTCTTTGAACCATTGCTCGTTTTTCAGTCTTCCAAGCGGCACGAAGAAGAGGGGGACTATGAGGCTTCTTACGTGTTTAAGGTCTTCTACAAGCTCTATGGTTTTTATTAAGTCGTCTTCAGTTTCTTCTGGCACGCCCACGATGAGTGTGCATGCCGGGACAAGGTTGTTGTCGTGCATTAACCCCATCCCAGTGCGGACAACTTCCGGCCATTCTTCGGGCTTGAAGGGGTGAGCTTTAGCTGGCATAATTTTTTTGGCAAGCCTCGGCGAGCCTGTTTCTATGCCTATTTCGGCGCCCCACCACGATTGTTTTTGCAGTATGATTTCAGCCACTTTTTGGAAAAGTTTCGGTTTCAGCGCCACCGTCGCCAAGGAACAGTGACTCCAGCCTAAACCGCCCTCACATTTTTTGACAACGGCCTCGTGGAGCTCAATTAATTTCTCGTCGTTGGGTGTGGTGTTTTTTGAACCGTAAAGCATAACATCTTCGGCGTGGAGACAAGCCGAATAAGCGTATCCGGCTTTCATGTTTACGTCTATTTCTGCCAATATTTTTTCAATCGGATACCACCTCAACGGGCGGAGGGTCACACTGCAGAACTTGCATCCCCTACAACAGCCTCTTCCAATTTCCACCAAACCGTTAATGGAAGGGTTCAAAATGTTTGGGATTTCCTCAAGTTTCGGGCTTTCTTCGACGCTTACCTCGTAATATTTCGGCAGTTCTTCGCCGTTCAATGCTGCGCGCACAATTTTACCCACAACTTTCTCAGCTTCGCCGTCGATTATGCAGTCGATTCCATGCTCTTCCACGAATTTTTCTCTGTAACGGAATTGCCAAACACCAGAGCCGCCAACAATGATCTTTAATCCACGTCTCTTGGCCCTCTTAACTTCAGGCTTTTCAAGCAATCGCCTAAAATGCTGGGCGAGGAAAGGTTCCTTCTTCAATATTGCAGAGAAGGTGCTAGAAGCAGGCCCAAGCCCAAAAGGGTCCATAACATGTATACCCAAAACCTTTGCGTTATCCAAATATTTCCCAAGGTGGTTTGGGGCAACAGTCAAAACGTCAAAACCTTCATGTATGAGTTGAGCCTCAATTTTTCTAAGTCCATACGGTGCCGCCACCGGAACACCTTTAACAGTCCTTATTGGTGGAAAGAATAGGAAACTGTAGAGCCAGTCCGGTATGACGTTTGGAGGGGCGCATGTTCCAAAACCTATGAACTCGTTGTGGTGGTAATCGCTCATTAAGGTGCGGTCGGCTGTTAACAGTACATCAACCATAGGCGCCTTCTCCAAACATCTTTAAAACATTATAGAATCTTAAAACATTTAAATTTTGATATATCTTGCTGAAACAAAAATTAAAAAGAAAGTCGTTATTACGCTTATTTTAGCGATGCTCTTTCTCTTCCATTTTCTGAAGCAGCTTCCTAACTCTAGCCTCAACGAAAGCGGCTATCCTCTCCATTGTGAGCGTTTCCTCTACCTTTCGCTCTTCAAGTTTCTCCTCTACGATGCTGATCAATTTCTCAAAGTTTACAGGCTTTATTAGGTAGGCGTCTGCACCGTAGTTGAGGGAATCCACAGCGTTTTCAAGGTTTGGATAGCCTGTCACCATTATCTTTACCGTTTTCGGCGTGGTTCCGCTAAGCTTTTTTAACAGTAGAGTCCCCTGCATGTCCGGTAGCACTATATCAAGCAAGGCGATGTCGTAAATTTTTGTCTTTGACTTTTCTATTGCCTCTTTCCCAGATTGGGCTTCATCCACGTCGTAGCCTTCGCCCTCGAGGATCAGCCGCATCATCTTGCGTATGTCTTCGTCATCATCCACTATTAAGATGTTGGCTTTTCCCATAAACTGTCTTCACCTCCGTTTCCGTTAAGCCTGACCCTAGTTTTGAACGTTTCAAATATGCGTCCCTAATTTTCTCAACCCATTCAGAGAAGATAATTGGACCCTTCTCGTTAAATTCCAACCCAAACTTTTTGCACAAAATCTCTATGATTGTCCTCTCCAGTATCGAGACTATCCCAATGCCTGAAACACGGCGGAAGCGCATTCCGGAATCTTCAAACTCCAGAACTGCCCTCAGCTCGTCGAAGAAAAAATCTGGGTCGTGCGGAATATCTGACATGGTAAAACCTTTCCTCCTCAAATATTCGTAGAAGATTTCAACAGTTCTATCTCCAAGCAGATATCGCAAAGTTTCATCGACGGTCTCCACCAAAATTTCGTTAAATTCCTCCAAAACCTTCACCAGCATTAGGTTTTCTCAAACACCTCCCAAGCGTTGATTCAGCACAGTGTTTCTAGTGTGGGCTTAAAGCCATGTTTATCAAAAGCTTTATCAATCAACAATACAGATTGAAAATCTAAACCTTTAGTTAAGTAAGCTAAAAGGCAATTTTAAGCGATGACCAACAAAAGGATTCTGTAGGCTAGTCCGCCAACTAGAAGGGCAACGGCCACATCCACAAATGTTATGGCTATAGCCTTCTTCAATCCGAGCTCTCTTAAAAGCGCTGCAACAGTCGCCACGCACGGAATATAAAGCATTGCAACAATGGCGAACACGATCATCTGCACGGCCGAAAGCGTTTCCAACGGAAGAATTTCCGAAAGCAGTATTAGAGCCAGTTCTTTACGCAGAACACCAAAAATAAGCGGCACGCCGGCTTCTTCTGGAAGACCAAGCCACCCGCTGATTATAGGTTTTGCCGCCTTTGTGGCGTAGTCTATAAAGCCCGTAATATTTAAGGCTGTTATGATGAGGCTTCCAGCAATTATTATTGGGAAAGCTATGTAGACAAAATCTTTTATTCTGTTCCAAGTTTTGGTTAAAACAACTTTCAAGGAAGGCCTCTTGTACGGGGGCATCTCCATTATCAAGCCAACAGGCTCTCCGGGCAAAACTTTAAAGGCTATTCTTCCCAAAAAGAAAACCAGCGCTAGGTCAAAGATGTAGAGGGCTAAAGCTGCATGCAAACCCACATATTTTCCAACAAGTCCCAGGATGATTACCGTTCTGGCGGCGCAAGGAATCAAGGTCACAACAAAGGCAGCTATTAGGCGTTCCCGCTCCGTCTCCATTATTCTACACCCTATGCATGCTGGAACGCTGCAACCATACCCCAAAACAAGCGGGATGAAGGCTTTCCCATGCAAGCCCATTTTGTGCATTAAGTTATCCATGAGGAAGGCGGCTCTTGGCAAATAGCCGCTGTCTTCTATTAGGGCGAGGATTATGTAGAATGGCAAAATGTATGGTAGGGCTATTGTTATTCCCGCTATTATTCCGCCAAAGACCCCGTCTGCTACAAGCTTAACAATTTCTTGCGGTAGAAAAGCCAAACTCACCTCAATGTATAGAAGAATGTCGCTTAGAATGGATTCTAAAAAGCTTGAAAGGAAGCTTCCACCAACAAAGATTAGTGAAAACATGGCTAAAATAACGCCTATGAGAATTGGATAGCCGAGAACGTTGTGGGTTGTTATGGCGTCGAGCTTTTGCTCCAAACTTATTCTGGGCGGCGTCTCAAGAATTGTTACTTCCTTGGCTATTTTGCTCGCGATGGAATATCTCTCAGAGGCCAATATAACTGGGGATGGTTCACCATGCATCTTTTCCAGTTCTGCCGCTTGTTTTTCTGCATACTTCAGAACTTCTGCCCAATTTTCATGGCCTTTCAGTTTGTTGGCAATATCCTCATCCCTTTCCAAGAGTTTTATGGCAATCCACCTTGCCGGGTAGGCAGCGCACATTCGTGGAAGTTTCTTTTTAACGAATTTTTGGATCTTCTGCACTCTTTCTTCGATTTCCGCTCCAAACCGGATTTTTAACGGGTTAAACTTTATTTCGCCGCTTGCCAAAGCCACAACGGTTGTTAAAAGCTCGTTTATACCGCTACCGGTTATGGCAACGGTGGGAACAACTGGTATTCCCAGCATTTCAGAAAGCTTATCCACATTTATACGGATGCCCTTTTTCGCCGCAAAATCCACTTGGTTCAGCGCCATAACAATGGGGGCTTCAAGCTCCAAAAGTTGAAGCGTAAGGTATAGATTGCGTTCCAAAGCTGAAGCATCAACCACGTTAATTATGACGTCGGGCTTTTCGACGGCAATGTACTCTCTTGAAACAATCTCCTCGATGGAGAAAGCTGAAAGCGAATAAATGCCCGGCAAGTCAATTACCCGTATAGTGTAGCCTTTAAAATGTAGAGTTCCCTCAGCCCTCTCCACAGTTTTGCCAGGCCAGTTTCCAACAATTTGGTTTAGGCCTGTAAGCTGGTTGAAAATTACGCTTTTGCCAACGTTAGCGTTTCCAGCAAGGGCTACACGCAGCTGTCTAGTCATGAGGCTCATCCTTAACTGGTTTAACCAGAACTTTTGAAGCTACACCGCGTCCAAGAGCAAGCGCAACCCCTCTAACTTCAACCTCAACGGGACCGCCGAAAGAGCCCTTTTTAACGAGTTTAACTTCTGTGCCTGGTGTTAAACCCATTTCAGCAAGCCTTCTAACTAGACCGAAGCCTCCTATGGCTTTAACAACAACTCCTTTTTCGCCTTCAGCCAAATCTGCCAGGGCGCAGAGCTCTTCGTTGTTCCCAACGCTATGCCCATGAGGTTTCCTTCTAAACATTGGCTTCCCCCCGGATAGCCTTAACCCATATGCCCTCAGCTTCCCTGCGACTTACCATCTGCTCTTTTCCGGCGACGCATAAAACTAAGTGATCTTTTTCAACTTTAACTATGTGAAGGGGAACATTGGGTTTTATCCCCTTACTCGCCAATGATAGAAGGGTCTCCTTTCTTTCGTCGAGAAACTTCACAACAATGCATGTTTGATTCACCGCCATCGAAGTTAGCGGACAACATTCCACATCACTTAATTCACCGTTCCCCGTTGGTATCGGGTTTCCATGAGGGCAAAACTTTGGGTAGCCAAGTCTCCTCTCTAAGAGAAAAAGCACATCCTCTGTAAGAGCGTGTTCAAGCCTACAAGCAGTTTCATGCACACTACTCCAATCAGCCTCCAGAAGGTCTGTCAGCAATCTTTCCGCAAGCCTATGTCGCCTAATAATGTTTAGGGCTAACTTTTCGCCTTTAGCAGTTAGCCTCACCCCCTTATACGGTGTGTGTTCCACCAAACCATGTTTCTCAAGATGTGCAATAGTGTTCGTTATAGAGCCAGGCACAACTTTTAGTTCCTCAGCTAACTCCTTTGTCCTCGCGATTCCTCTCCTTTTCTGAAGCTTGTATATTGCCTCGAGATACTCCTCAGCCTCATGGGAGAGCTCAACGGTCAAACATCTTCACCAATTTACGAGCACTCGTAATTTTGCTGTAAAAGCTCCTATAAAACATTTCGGATAAACGAAAGTAAACGAACCTTAAATATACATGAAAGCTTCAGAAGTTAAACTTTCCAGGTAAAATCTTGCAATGTTAAATGGATGCCTAGCACGGATCAGTTGCATATATGAAATTATTAAAACTGCTTGAGTTTCCACGAGTTTCTTGAAAGGTTTTCATTTTAAGATTGTACGTAGAAATAGCGAAATGTTAATTTTTATCAAAAAT
>Ga0071330_1056608_pt1 | contig 33577 bp, 31 predicted proteins | sample GBScel77sediment_FD_63802 | JGI IMG/M metagenome (GOLD analysis project Ga0071330, IMG submission 63802) | Hot spring sediment microbial communities from Great Boiling Spring, Nevada - Cellulolytic enrichment Sediment 77C v2 (version 2) | ecosystem: Environmental > Aquatic > Thermal springs >...
GGTGAGGTAAATTGCGTTCGGGACGATGGGGACACTCGCGCCCAAAGGTATGTAAGCCCGAACGAGTGCTTTGCTTATCTGGTCAATTAGAAGCGTCAATACTGCCGCAGCGAAAAACCAACGGCGATGGCGACGCAACAAGGACACCTCCAATTTGTGTGGGTGGCTTAGGGCTTTTCCTCCCTACTTGACTTATCCTTGCCTCTCCCTTCAGGGTTTGGGTTGAATTGAACCTCAAGTCCTTCCGCCTCAACCTTTTCCTTGCGTTCTGCTATCAGGGATGAGACAATCGTGATTGCCAACACTGCAGCCACGAAACCCAAAGCGACCCATGTCGGGATTTTGTAAAACTCGCTCACCAACATCTTTATGCCGATGAAAACCAAAATGACTGCGAGCCCTTCGTCCAAGTATCGGAACAGCCGAATCATGCCTTCAAGCAGAAAGTAAAGCGCCCTCAGACCGAGGATAGCGCAGACATTGGATGTGAAAACGATGAAGGGGTCGCGAGTGATGGCGAAGATGGCTGGGATGGAGTCAATAGCGAAGACGATGTCGGTGCTTTCAACAACGAGCAAGACAAGCATCAAAGGTGTCGCCATAAACTTGCCGTCCAACCGAACGAAGAACTTCTGTCCGTGATAGTTCGGCGTGATTGGCAAGAAGCGGCGGGCGAGCCTCAAAACTGGGTTGCGCTCAGGGTGAATTTCTTCCTCTTTGCGCATCAGCAACTTTATGCCCGAAACGATGACGATGATGCCGAAGATGTAAACGACCCAGTGGAACTTTTTGAGCAAGGCAGTTCCTGCCAGTATGAAGGTGAGCCGAAAGACGATAGCACCCAAAACACCCCAGAACAAGACCCGATGGCGATATTCTGGTGGGACGGCAAAGTAGTTGAACAGCACAGCGAACACGAAAATGTTGTCCGCAGAGAGCGCCTTTTCCACTAAGTAGCCAGTGAAAAACTCAAGGGCTTTCTGGTGTCCCAACCAAACCCAAACGACAGCGTTAAAGATTAGCGCTACGACGATCCAGACTATACTCCAAATTGCTGCCTCTTTCATGGACGGCACATGAGCCTTGCGGTGAAAAACCCCTAAGTCAACCATCAGCATCGCGAGCACAACCAACAAAAAAACACCCCAAGCCCATATCGGCTCTGTCATCGTCGCTTGGTCACCCTCCTGACAGGATTGCCATCCAATTATCTTGCACTTTCAATTTTGTCGCATTGATGCTACAATAACGGCGGCGACAGAGAAGGAGGTGTCAAAAATGAGACGGGCGTGGCTGAGTTTGACAATTTTGATGCTTTTCGCAGCGATCGGTGCAGCACAAGTCAGCATCGTTAGCCCCCGCGACGGAGAAGTCATCCGTTCCCGCTGGCTCAATGTCAAGGTGGAGAAGCCAACGAACGAAGGTTATGTGATGATTTGGCTTAACGGCAAGTTCATCACCGCCATAACCTCCCCCTTTGAGTTTCGGATTGATTTAGCCGAGCAAAAGATTTACTCAGGCACTCACACCCTCAGAATCGCCGGCTTTAACAAGTTAGGACAGAAAGAGGGCGAAGCCCAAGTCCAGTTCCAAGTCAACTTAGTAGCCACTGAATCGGAAACCACGAGATTCGTCTTGAAACCGAAAACTGGCGAACTTGTCTTTTACACATTCCAAGCTACCTCTGAAGCGACCGTTGATGTCCCTGCGAGAGCCATCAAGCGTAAAGTCCCTCAGTTGAGCACAAAGTTAATCCTTCGCTGGTTTCAGGCTGTCAGAGACATCACTGCCGACCGACAATTTCGGATGATGCGAGTTGTTGAAGAAGGCATCTTGGAGCGCGAAGTCCCAATCACTATGGGTGCTGGCATGGCAATGGGACCAATGGGCGGAATGGGATCAGCAGGCATGATTAGTGGAGGGATGATTGGTGGGGGTATGTTCGGAGGCGAAGAGATGGGCGCCGGAATGTTCGGGATGGCAGGACCAATGGGTATGATGGGCATGGGACCTGCGACCATGTTTGGTGCACCCACAGCACCCGGCGGTCCAACAATGCCAGGGGCTTTGCCTCCCACAGGAGGTCTAATGAGGCTTCGCCTTCGCCCCACAGACAATCAAAGGGTAGGTTTGTTCGCTCTCTTCCCTAATGGCGAAGTCGTTACTGGTGAGGAAGTGCCCAATGTCGTCAAGTTTGCTACTGGCTCTATTGACTTGACCTTCCCTGACAGGGAATTGAGAATTGGTGAACGATGGGTCGGCTTCATTACTTTGCCCAAGAACATTGAGAACTTGACAATCATTGGTGCTGCTATGGGCGGGATGCCTGGAATGGGTGGAATGCCGATGATGGGAGGTGCACCGGGCGAAGAATACTCAGGGATGCCAGGAATGATGGGCGGACCAATGATGGGTGGCGGTCCGATGATGCCAGGTGGACCGATGATGCCCGGCGGACCAATGATGGGCATGCCTGGTCGTCCCGGAATGCCGGGTGCACCAATGATGCCCGGAATGCCCGGAGCACCCACTGCCCCCGGAGCACCAAGCCCACTTCAGGAACCAGAAGCATTTCTCGCTGATGCACCCGTCGTCACCATACCTGCCAGTCACAGGTTTGACGGGTTTGAGTTCTGGAACGACAGAGTTTGCGCCCGTATAATCAGCGAGTTTAAAGGCATCGGCGTTGAGTTGGATTTGATGCCAACGACAGGCATGGGGCAAATGGGCATGGGACCAGGTGGCATGTTCGGTGGCGCACCGGGGATGCCGGGAGCGATGATGGGAGGACAAATGATGCCAGGTGCACCGGGAATCGGCGCTCCGCCAATGGGTGGAATGCCTGGGGCTCCTGCAGGTCCAAGCGGACAACTCCCACAGCCTCAATATAAGTTGACAGGCAAAGCAGATGGCACGCGAACTTTGCTCTTTGACATTGAGAACGGGCAAGTGGTTTATGTCAAGGTGACGATGAAAGCGACATTTGATACCGATTTAGCCACTGTCTTCCCATTCGTCCAGACTCAACAGCAAATTGCAGGTGCGCCGGGAATGGTAGGTGCTCCGGGTGCACCGACAGCACCAGGTGGAATGATGGGTGGCATGCCAGGCTTCATGGGTGGAATGCCTGGCGGGATGTTTGGAGGCGGGATGTTGGGTGGTTTCGGCATGCCCGGCGGTGAAGGCGGGTTCTACGGTGGAGCACCCTTTGGAGGTCTTGGTGGATTTGGAGGTGCACCTTTTGGTGGAGCACCGTTTGGTGGACTCGGTGGAGTAGGAGGCGCAGCCTATGGTGGCGGAGCGCCAACAACCCCAAGCATTTTTGGAAGGTTCGGAATAGGGACTTTCGGTCCGACCGGGGGCTTAGGAACGCCAGGAACTCCCGGTTGGGGCGGTATGCCCGGAATGCCTCAACAACCGACAACTTTCCGAAACCACCCAGCAAAGTTGTTCTACTCGCTCACTCTGGAAAACACCCTCACCCATTCGGGAAGACTTGACCAACAATTGAAAGCGATAACCGGCGGTTAGTGGCAGTTTGATACTTCGTTGCCAAGTTTCGTTGAGGCTCAAGTCAAGGGAGCGAACCAAAGGAGGGGAGACTAATATGCGAACTTATAACCGCTTGAAAGATAAAGTGGCAGCAGTGACTGGTGGTGCCAAAGGCATCGGGCGAGCCATCGTGGATGTGTTTTCCGCTGAGGGAGCGCAGACTTTCATCTTGGACTTCGACCTTGCGGCTGGGCAAAAGACAGCGGAGCAACTTCAGAATCTGGGGCGAAAAGTGTCTTTCATCCATTGCGATGTTACCAACTTTGATTCCCTGAAAAAGGCAGCCGAGGAAGTGGAAAGAACCGCTGGTCGTTTAGACATACTCTGCTGCAACGCCGGCATTTACCCTTCCGCTAAACTGGAAGAGATGAGTGAAGCCGATTGGGATAAGGTGCATAATGTCAACCTAAAGGGGATGTTTCTGACGATTAAGGCTTTTCTTCCGCTGCTGAAAAAGGCTGCACCTGGCAGCAAAATTGTTCTCACCTCCTCCATCACTGGTCCCATCACCGGCTACCCCGGTTGGACGCATTATGGTGCCACAAAAGCGGGAATGTTGGGTTTCATGCGCTCTGCCGCGCTTGAACTGGCACCATACTCCATTAACATCAACGCAGTCCTTCCGGGCAATATCCTCACTGAGGGGTTAGAGGGAGCGGGGGAGGATTACCTGAAACAAATGGCAGCAGCGATTCCGCTCAAGAGGCTGGGCAAGCCGGAAGAAGTAGCGTGGGCGGTTCTCTTTCTCGCCAGTGACGAGGCAAGTTTCATTACGGGTCAGACACTTGTGATTGACGGAGGTCAAACATTGCCTGAGTCTAAGGAAGCCATTCTCTAAACCCTGAGGCAGATTTCTGAGCCGCGAAACTTTTTTATAGCGTTCCCCCCACTACGCATTGATGAATCTCCAGTAGCGCCCAACCTGTTCATTCGCGAAATCAAAACAGGAAGAAGCGGTGACCAACTTTGTTGAAGGCGTAATCAAGCACCAACCACAAACCCGCAGTCAAATACTCGCCGATAAGCAAACCGAGGAAGAAAGGACGCCACCGACGGAAAGCACCCAAACCACCGTAATGCAGCAACGACGCTTTCATCACCCAACCCAGCATCGTTGAAAACCAAAGTTGAATCATCGGCCAACTCGGTCCCATTGCGTAACCGATGGGATGGAAAGGGAACCAGACAAACAATTGACGCAACCGATAAAGCAGCAAAGTCACCACGAAACCAATCACGAAACAACTTCTGCTCAAAGGTGTGGGTTGGCGTGGCTGTTCAATGTATGCGACGGTGAAGTCAAGGACTTGACGGGGGCTGTGCTGCAGAAACCATGCACCTGCTCCCTGCATCATCGTGTTAGCGCCCTTTCGATAAACCAGCCTCAGGAACGACCACGAGGACGATATTAGAGACACCAACACTGAAAGCCACATCGCTCCCGTTAGTGGTCGCAGCGGTATGTCTGTGACCTTGGCAATTCGGAAACTGTCCATGAAGAAGGGCATCAAAAATGTCCGCAGGTCAAACATGAAGACCTTCTCAACGAAAGCCATAACTGTCAAGTGGCGGGGAGTGAAAGGGTGCGTGCCAACGAAAGCGATGAAAAGGTCTGAGGGGCGGAAGGCTTGGATGAACAGCAATCCCCCTTCGCTGACAAACCTTGTGAGGGCGATGGCGATCACAAACAGGACAAGCCAACTCAGAAAAGCGATGCTTGGCGATGCCCCCGCAACCGAACACCAAAGGGTTGCAAAGCCGATGCAAAGAAGGAACCCGAGCAGGGCAGTGCGATACGAAATCGGTTCGTCCAAGGAGGGTTCGTTGGTAATGACCTGTCGCCAATGTTTGCGACCAACCAAAATCAGGTGGGTCACAATGGCAAAGAAGGCGCCAAGCATTTGCAACCCTGCATGGGCAGGGGTTGCGTAGCCAGGAAAGTTGGGAAGTTGCCAACCCAAGTAAGTCAACAGCACCGATTGACCCATGAACACGAAAAAGAAGAACCAAAGGCTGAACGCTAAATCGGACGGCAAAAGGAAAGCAACGCCGATGACGGAAAAGTGGACAATGGCGATGAACGGTCCAATTTGGCTGAACAGGTAACTTGTCAAGTATGGGTTGAGGGGGAAGGAGAGCCGAATTTCTGGCACAGCAGGGAAATAGAAATGCAGCCCATTAACGCTGTGGACGACGAACGGGATAAGAGCGCCGAGCCAAATTAGCCTCTGCCTCAAAAGCCAAGCGAAAATTGTTCGTGGTTCGTCAACGCCTTCCGTCATCTCCAAAGGTGGGTGGGTGAGTGGGAAGGTCAGTCGGTCATAATCCAGCCACTGGCGACGCAGCAAGACGCTGACACAAAAAATGGCGAAGAAAAAAGCCAATGCCAAAAGACTCCAAGCGAAGGTGGGGACAACCCAGTGGGATAGCGGAAGAGGCGTCCCTGCTGGCGTTCCTTCGTAAAAGAGGCGAACAACTTCACGACCACCAGGACGGAAGGCTTCAGGAAGCAAACTGTAAAGTGCACCCCACCAACCGACTTCAGGCACAGCCCCTCCCAACGACCTCGCTGCTTCCGCAACATCCCAAGGCACGAACCACTGCGGAATGTAACGAAAGGTCAACTCAGCCCAACGATTTTCTGGACGAGCATAGTAGAGTGTCCCTGCAAGCGTTGGGAACAAGTATTCGGTGAAGCCAAAGGAAGGTAAGCCCGAACCCACCAACATCGTGCAGTAAGCCACCAACAATTCTCGCCTCGTCAGAGACCATCGGGGCTTGAAAGTTTTGAGCAATGCGTTCCCGACCAGCAAAAGCACGAACAAGTTGAAAACGCCGATAGGCAGGTGGCAGGAAGCAATCCAAGTCCCTTGAACCAGCAAGTCAAAAATCGGCACCAACCAAGCCAAAACAACTGTGCCAATCAGACCCAATAAAACTGCTCTCAGAGAAACTCCTACCTCCCTCATAGACACCCTCGTTTCAACTTCCAAACTTGCCATTTCAACTCACCCGACCGAGTTTTTTGCCTGCAGCAAAGCCTTCGAATACCTGACGCCGCAGCGAATTTTGCGGTTGACGGGCGCGAAGGGATCGCAGCGAAACTCTGCGATGACCCTTTCCATTTTACTTTTCTCGTCGCAAAGTTAAACTGACTGCACCGAGCAAGGCAAAATCGTGCCATCCTTTAAAGCAACGAACGACGGTTCGCTGTGCGATGTGGATTTACTTTGGCGTCAAGGGAAAGGAGGGTGGTAAATTTGAGGTTGGCAGTAATTACCGACGAAGTGTCGCAAGATTTGGCGAAGGTCATGCCTTTGGCGAAAGAGTTTGGGTTGAGCGGAATTGAGATTCGCTCCGTTTGGAACAAAGCACCTCACGAACTGGACAAATCAGACATCACCCTAATCAAAAAACTCCTCGCCGATTACGAGATGGAAGTTTGCTCTATTGCCTCGCCCTTTTTCAAGTGCGACTATGGCGATGAGGCTCAATTTCGCGAGCACATGGAAATTTTGCGCAAGTGCATCGATTTGGCAGGCGAACTTGGGGCACCGATAATTCGCATTTTCACTTTCTGGCTCAAGCCTCCCTTCCCTTCGTGGGATGAAATTGTCGAAAAACTTCAGCATGCAGTGAAACTCGTTGAGGGAACGAACTTGATTTTGGGCATTGAAAACGAACCTTCAACGATGGCTACGAACGCGAGGAAAGTCGTTGAAGTCCTCACGCGCCTCAATCACCCACAAGTCAAAGCTGTTTGGGACCCAGGCAACGATGTTTTTGACCCAGACAGGGAAGTCCCTTACCCAGACGGCTACCGAATCATCAAGCCTTGGATTGTGCACATCCACATCAAAGACGGGAGATGGCGCGCCGAGGAAAAGCGATTTGAACCAACACCTATTGGCGAAGGTGAAGTTGACTACCTCGGTCAATTCCGCGAGTTGGTTCAGGACGGCTACAAGGGCTATTTGTCTTTGGAAACCCATTGGCGCCCAACTACACAACTTCCTGAAGACATCGTCCAAATGCCGAAGGGCGAGCAGTTCTCCTACATGGGCGATGTCGCAACCAGAGAATGCTTGACAAGATTAATTGCGCTGTTGAAGCAAGCAGGGGCAATGTGAACTCATGACGGTTTGAGCGTCTAACAGAGTGCGCCAGTCGAAATTTGTAGTGGCGGAGGTGTCAATCTTTGGCGGGACAAGCGAGTTTGCCGATCGTTGACTGCAACACATGGGTTGGGTTCTACCCGAGGCAAGCAATAGACTTGTCTCCGCAAGTTTTGCTCTCGCTAATGCGCCGTTACGGGGTTGCAAGGGCTTTGTTCGTCCACACAACCGCTGTCTTTTATGATGCCCGGACTGGCAACGACTTGGCGGTGCAAGTGGCGAGAGAAAGCGGTGGGCTTTTGCTACCCGTCGGAACTTTGAACCCGCTCCAATACCGCGGGATGTTTGATGAAGTTGAGAAAAGGCTGCAGCAAGGCTTCAGGCTTTTCCGCTTTTTCCCTCACTGGCAAGGTTGGTTGCCTAAGATTGCGCCTTTCCGTGATTTGACCGTTTTCCTCAACGAACGAAGCGTTCCCTTTTTGATTGATTGCCCAAAAGTTGGCTGGGCGACAGAAATCGCTGAGTTGGCTCGCGAAGTGCAAGTCCCCATAGTCCTGTGCGATGTCTCAGAAGATAACTTGGGCGAAGTCTTGTGCGTCTTAAAGTCCGTCCCAAACCTGCACCTTGAGACGAGTTGCATAACCCAACCCGACGGTTTTGAAATGGTATGCGCAGAGGTTGGGGTTGACAAACTGGTTTTCGGTAGTGGAGCGCCGCTCCACTACTTTGCTAGTGCCCTTTTCCCACTGTTGCATTCAAGTTTGTCCGAAGAGGACAAGCGAAAAATTCTCGTCGAAAACCTCAGGCGCATCGTTCAAGCATGAGAGGGGGATAGGTTCATGCCGCTCTTGGATGTCTACGCTGAACTGGGTTGGTGGGCGATTCAAAACCGCGACGGGGAGGAAGTTGCGGTGGTGGAAAAATTTGCGGAGCGATATAACATTGAGACCCTTTGCGTTGCATCAGCGGAAGCGATGAGAGGAGATTTGACGCTGGGCAACAAAAAGGTTGCCGAGTTGGTGAACCAGAACCCAAGATTTCGCGGTTATGTCGTTGTCAACCCAAATCACTTAGAGGCGTCAGCGGAGGACATGAAGCGATATTTGACGCGCTCAAATTTTCTCGGCATTGTCCTACCCCCTCCGAGCCTCGCTCACCCATTGGATTCTTGGCGAACTTTAGAGTTGGTCAAAATGGCTCGCCGCTATGACTGTCCCTTCATCGCTTTCGTGGAAACTTCCGAAGATGCCCAAGCCCTTGTTTTGTTGACGAAATCCTTCCCCGGCACCCGATTCCTCATGGTCCCAACCCAAGGGAGCGACTGGTGGGCAGCATTGAAAATTGTCGAGGATGTCACCAACATCTCCGTGGTTGTGTCAGGATTATTGACAGAGAGAGGGATAGTTGAGCAAGCGATAGAATTGCTCGGCGAAAGGCGCGTCCTTTGGGGCAGCGCTATGACCAGAATCCATCCGACCCGAAGTTTGGGGATGATTCAAGAAGCGGAATTGACGGAGAGGCAAAGGAATATGCTGGTCGAAATAAACGCCAGACATTGGCTTGGGCTTTAAAGGTGCGGGGTTTGGAAGACAGGAGGGCGAAAAGTCATGTTTGAACAGCAAGGCGAACAGTTGAGCCTTGAGGAACTTTTGAGCCGCGCGGATGCGTTGCGGTATAACGGGCATTACGAGGAGGCGGAAAAACTTTACCAACAAATTTTGGAGCAAGACCCAGATAATGCTGCTGCCCACCACGGTTTGGGTTTGGTCTATTACCTTCACGGCGGCGATTTTGAAAAGAGTTTGGCTGAGTTCAAAAAAGCCGTTGAACTTGAGCCAGAAAACATCACTTACAGGCTTGATTGGGCTAAAGCATTGACAACCGTCGCACCACTTGAGGAAGACCCGGAGAAAATGATGGAGTTGCTGAGGGAAGCGAAGGCAGAATTTGAGAAAGTTTTGGAACTCGACCCCGAAAATCAAGAAGCCATAAAGCAACTCACTTATTTGGCTGAATGGGGCGTTTGAGGACGCTAAATCTAAAGAGGCGAAAGGAGGCATCAACCGTGCGATATGTTTGGCGTTGGTGCATTTTAATTTTGTTTGTCGCCTCGGTATCCTTGGTTCGCAGCGACATCTCGTCATATAGAGCCGTTAGAGCCGTCTCGTCAACTGCGATCACCGCAGTGGAATTGAGGGAGCATGTGCGCTACCTTGCTTCCGACGAATTGGAAGGGCGCGGGGCAGGAACGAAAGGGGCAGAGGTGGCTCGCGAATACATAGCAACATTGTTTGCTGAGTGGGGATTGCGTCCCATGGGCGATAACGGGACTTATTTTCAACGCTTCTCATTCTCGGGAAGGCTTCGGTTGGGTGAGGGGAACTCGCTGGAACTGACGCTGCCTGACGGTCGGAAGCGGACATTTGCCCCTGAGAAAGAATTTTTGCCTTTAGCCCTTTCCGCAAACGGTGAATTTGAAGGCGAAATCGTGTTCGTGGGTTACGGGATAAGTGCGCCGGACAAAAACTACGACGATTATGCTGGCATTGATGTCAGGGGGAAGGTTGTTCTGGCTTTGCGCGGGATGCCCGCTAACGATACAAAGTTCGCACAAGAAGCCACATTCCCAGCGAAGTTGAGGACTGCAAGAGAAAAAGGGGCGAAAGCGATAATTTTGGTGAGCGGTCCGCTAAGTCCCTTCGACGACGAACCCGTTCCTTTCTGGAACGAACCAGTAATGAAAGATGCCGGAATTTTGGGTGTGAGCGTGAAAAGGGCGTTCGCTGAAGCCCTCTTTTACCTTGAGCCCGTCCAACGACAAATTGACGAAACCCTCAAGCCTTTTTCCTTTGCCCTTGACAAAGTTAGAGTGCGGCTTAAGGTCAACCTCCAACGAGAGCGACTTGAGGACGCTAATGTCATCGGGCTGATGGAAGGCAGTGACCCGAATTTGAAGGAAGAGATTGTCGTCATTGGCGCTCACTATGACCATGTTGGTGTTTCGGTCACGCGGGATGGGCAGAGGGAGATTTTCAATGGTGCTGACGACAACGCCTCCGGGACTTCAGGGCTACTTGAGTTGGCGCAATACTTTTCCGCCAACAGGGACAAGGTGAAGAGGAGTTTGCTTTTCATTGCCTTCGGTGCGGAAGAGCGCGGGCTTATCGGTTCACGCCACTTCGTTGACAACCCGACAGTTCCTTTGGAGAAAGTTGTCGCAATGGTCAACATGGACATGATAGGGCGGCTGCGGAACAACACCCTTTTCGTCCTCGGCATTGCAAGTTCGCCATCTTGGAAGGAGTTGGTGGAGGATGTGAACTCTCAATTCAATTTCACTCTGCGGGATTCTCCGGGGGTGTTTGGGGCGAGCGACCACTTTGCCTTCTACAACAAAGGTATCCCAGTGCTCTTCTTCTTCACGGGCATGCACGAAAACTATCACCGACCAAGTGACGATTGGGACACTCTCAACTACGAAGGCATGGAGAAAATCGTGCAAATGGTCGCGACGGTTGTTGAGCGCATCGCCAACATGCCCCAACGACCTCAATTCCAAAAAGCGCCTCAACCTGCTGAGAGACCTGCAGCGCCGATGCGAGTTTCTACTGGCATTGTTCCCGACTACTCGTGGGAGGGCGAGGGCGTGAAATTGATGGGAGTTCGCCCAGGCAGCCCAGCAGAAAAGGCGGGACTTAAGGCTGGAGATGTAATCGTTGAAGTTGCAGGCAAGCAAATTCGCAACCTCTACGACTACATGGACGCACTAAGCAAAGTTGAGCCTAACAAGCCTGTCAACTTCGTCATCCTGAGAGACGGGCAAAGAATTACAGTTACTGTCGTCCCAGAACCAATGAGGCGTCGAGCCGAGTGAAAACTTGAGAGGGGGGTCAAAAATGGCGCGAATTGTGAGGTGTGACCGAAGCCGACCTTATCTCATTCAAGTCGGAGGGCAAAATGTTGCTATTTGCGCTTGTGGCTTGTCCAAAAACAAACCCTATTGCGACGGGACTCACAAGATAACCCGCGATGAGGAAGCAGGGAAACTTTATGCATACGATGAGCAGCGAAACCAAATCGTTGTCCAAGTGATGGACGAAAACGGCAACACCATCGCCTTACCAGCGGAAACCGTTGACGAGTGAACCTCGCTTGCCCCACTGGGATGACTGTGGGAGGGCGAGGCTCTTGCCGAGCCAGAACGGCTAACTGGGTTCAGGGTTGCGGGTTGAGAGTTGTGTGGGTTAGGGTTTTACCCCGAACGCACAACCCACAACTCGCAACTTTTCCTGAGCACCGAATTCACTCGGTGAAAATTTCGGGACTTAAAACGCTTTCGTGCCAACTTCACCGAAATGCGCCACACTTATCGTCGGTGATGTCGGATGCCTTACCTTTTGTTTCCGCAGGAAGCCCAATTTTTCCGAAATGTCAGGCGGGCACTGACGCAACTTTACCAGTCCGCCCGCTACGGGAACTTGAAGCCACCGGTCGTTGTTGTTTTTGGCGACGATGAGTTTTTGGTGCAGCGAGTTATTCAAAGGTTGACCGATTTGCTTCTGCCTTCGGAAGAGCGCCAAACGGCTTTGACAGTTCTTGAAGGCAAAGAAGCAACTGAGGTAGAACTCGCACAGGCGCTCTTTGAACCCACATTCGGCTTCCAGTTAACCCGCCGACGAGTCGTCATCCTCAAATCGCCGGCGTTTCTGAAGGAGCAAAGTAAGCGAAAGCGCGAAGATTTGGCATGGTATCGCTTCCTTCAGAAAGTCCCTGGAGGCACATATGTCCTCATCGCCTTAACCGAGCCGCTAAGCAACAGCCAACTGAACTTACTTAACGAAATCGCTTTACTTGTCCCTTTGAGCAAGTTGCGACAGCAGGACTTGCCCGATTTTGTCCAGATGCTGGCAGAACAGTCGGCAATCCGCATGGAAAGGGCTGCAGTTCAAGAGTTGATAGACCGAGTTGGCAATGACGCTCGGCAATTGGCGACAGAAATTGAAAAGTTGGCGCTTTACATCGGCGTTGACGGCAGAATAACCGTTGACATTGTTCGTGAACTTGTCCCGTCGTTAGCGATGGATGTTTTTGCCCTGATGAACGCTGTCGTTGAGGGTGATGCCGCAAAGGCATTGAGAATGCTTGATGGTTTGCTCCAACGACGCGAAAGCCCAATCCTCATCCTCTACCTCCTTGCCCGTCAATTCCGATTCTTGCTCCAAGCAAGGCTGCTGCTCGACTCCAAATTGATTTCGCCGGCACTTCTACACGCCAGAAGCGATGCCTTCAGGCAGCAACTTGAAAAAATCCCTGAAGAGGTCAAAGAGCGTTTGCCCGAAGACAGTCGCTTGAACCTGCTCAAGCAGTCACCGGCGGTCATCAGAAACTTCCTACTCCAAGCCAGAAACTTCTCGCGGGAGCAGATAATGGAAGCCCTTCGCCTCATCCTTGACACCGATGTCGGTTTCAAGACAGGCGTTGACCAAGGGCAGCAGTTGGCTCTCCTCATCCTCAATCTGTGTCGGCTAAGAGGAGAAGCGGAGCGAGTCGCAGTATCCCCAACGGGGCAATGAAAATCGTCAGCTAAAGCGAGAGGTGATTGAAGTGTTTGTGGGGTTTGCACAAACCGACATAACTCCCGAAGTCGGCGCCGTTATCCCTGGTCACTTCAGGAAGCGCATTTCTACAGGCGTCCATGACCCGCTCCACGCAATCGCTTGCGTCATCTCTGACGGTCAGACGACAGTTGCCATCGTTTCTGTTGACGCTTTGTCGTTGAGAAGGTCAGTTGTAGAGTTAGCCCGAAAATTAGCTCAATCCCGAAGCGGAATTCCAGCCCAGAACATCATGATTGCTGCAACCCATACCCATTGCGGCGGTCCGATTGCCAACGCTTTTGAGTGCGAGGCTGATGAAGGCTACTGTCGCTTCGTTGCCGAGCAGATTGCTGAAGCGATTGTCAAGGCTAACGAAAGCAAGAGAGAAGCCAGAGTTGGCGTATCTGTTGGGCACGAAAACCGCATCGCTTTCAACCGAAGGTTCGTCATGAAAGACGGTCGTCACCAAACTCACCCGGGGAAGGGCAATCCCGACATAGTTCGCCCAGCAGGACCAACTGACCCAGATGTTGGCGTCATCGCAGCTCAAGACGGAAATGGGCACATGTTGGGGTTCATCGTCAATTTCGCTTGCCATTGCACTGTCATGGGAGGAACTGAGTTCAGTGCTGACTATCCGTTTTATCTTGCCGAGACTTTGCGCAAGGAGTTTGGCGACCAATGTCTGACGCTCTTTTTGCAAGGCGCTTCCGGCGATGTCACTCAAGTTGCCAATACTCTGCCCCGTGAACCCGAATTCGGTGAAAAGTGGGCACGGAGGATTGGCACAAGACTTGGAGGCGAGGTCATAAAAACGGTGGCTTTGATGGATTTCCTTGAAACTGCACCTTTGCAGGTCGCTCGCTCCACCATAAGGCTCGCCAGACGGCAAGTCCCCGAGAAAATGCTTGAAGAGGCAAAGCGGATTTTGAGCGAAGATGGCGAACCGACAGTTGAAAGGATTTACGCCCGCGAACTTGTTTTGCTTGCCGAAGAGGTGAAGGAACAGCCATTCGTTGATGCGGAAGTCCAAACCATAGCCATCGGTCGGACAGCCCTTGTCGCTATTCCTGGCGAACTTTTCTGCCAATTTGGTTTGGACATCAAAAGGGCTTCGCCTTTCCCGACGACATTCGTCGTTACATGTGCAAACGGCATGGTCGGTTACTTACCGACACCAGAAGCGTTTAAAGGCGGCGGTTACGAAGTTCGTTTGGCTCGCTCTTCGCAACTCATGCCCGATGCCGGCAGCCAACTGGTTGGGGAGGCGTTGCAACTGCTTCAGTCTCTTTCCGTTCCACCTGCCCTGCCGTCTCCCCAAGTCAAGACCCCTGCTTGGGATGTAGGGGCGTCGCCACCTGAATTGACCGGCTTAGTTCCGTGAAGGGGTGAAGGGCGATGGGACTGAGATGCCCAAACTGTCAAAGGATACTGGGGGAAAAAGTGCCTTCACACTGCCCTTACTGCAGCGCAGATTTGTCAAAACTCTTGACGCCCCTTGAAACGGGGATAATGACGGATTTCGGTCTGGCTTTAATTGCTGGGGCAACAGGTTTGCTTTTCGGCATTGCTCTCGTCACCTACGCTGGAGACCTCCGCTCGCCTTTCGTGTTCATCATCTTGGTTTTCGGAAGCAGCCTGACGGCTTGGGGAAGAGCCAAGTCGCTGACAGCGAGCGAAAGGTTTGGATGGGAGCGATTTTGGATTGTCACTTTTTGCGCCAGCATAGGAGCCTTTTGGGCTGTCCTTGTCGGGTTGAACTGGGCATGGGCAATTGCCCTTGCACTCCTGGGGATGTTCGTCGGTCAATTGATTTGCAATTTCGCCAGAGAACAATGGCGGAAGGAGCGGGGAAGCCGATGAAAGTGATGCGGGTTTTGTTGCAGCCCATAGGGGAAAACGATTGGCAACTTTTAGCGAGGGTTGCCCTCAAAATACCGCAGTTCCTACCCTTCGTTGAATGTCAAGTCTCGCCAAAGGCAATGCCGTTACCGCCCGGCGCAATTACGCCGCGAAGACAGTGGTTGGCAAATGCTTTGCTGTCCCAGTTGACCGTCCCATCGGGTTTTGACCGCGTTGTGGGCATCACGAGTGTTGACTTAGTTGTCCCTCCCTTCAATTTCGTCTTCGGCATCGCCGAAATCGACGGCAAAAGGGCAGTTGTATCAACTGCGAGGTTGACAGACCACAACGAAGAAATCACTGAACTGAGGACGGTAAAGGAGGTCCTTCACGAACTCGGTCACACTTTAGGCTTGCCTCACTGCCCAGACCCAACCTGCGTTGCCGCTTTCAGCAACACTTTGGCTGACACCGACCGGAAGGGACCACAGTTTTGCATCAAATGCTACCAGAAACTTTTGGTCGCCTGGCAACAACAATGTTGCGACGCAGAGGAAGCGGAGGCGAAATAGGAGAAATGTTGGCTTCAGGCTTTTTCTCCCGCGAGACAAAGCGCAAACGGAAAGAACGCAGGGTCAAGTCCAGTCCCAAATGGCAACAGAAACTGCAGCAATTGTGGCAGAAGTTGAGAGCGAAATGGATGTTTCACCTTGGGGCTCTCGCTCTCAGAAGCGGGAAGTATCAGAAGGCAGCGCAACTTTTGGAGCAAGCGTCTCAAGTCTTGGATGAAGACCCGTTTGTTCAAGTTCACTTGGGTTGGGCTCATTGGCACTTGGGACACCCAGTGACCGCTCGCAGACACCTTTTAAGGGCGACGGAATTGAGACCAGATAACCCAGCCTTTTGGACTCTGGCGGGCAAATTGATGGCTTTGAGGGGTAAATGGGACGAGGCGGAGCAGTTGCTCTGTCAAGCGGTTAACCTTGCACCGCAAAATTTGGTTGCCCGAAGTTGGTTGGCTCTCGTCTTGTTCCAGACAGGACAGACTGACGAAGCCCTTGACATTTTGAGTGGAACGCCCGTCGCCGATGACCCATATCTGCAAGCCCGTTTGGTTCTACACCTTGAACGGTTGGCAATGCAACAAGGTGAGCGGAAGGGAACTTTGCTGCCTTTCGCCCCCAAGTGGCTGAAGTTTCCTCTGCTCAGGTCAATCGCGGGCTTCCTGCTCCGCTGGAGGGGAGAAAGGTTGCTTGAGGATGGGGAGTGGGAGGCAGCAGCGAAGTGTTTTGGGTTGGCTGTTCAACTCAGACCGAAAGATGTCTGGGCAAAATTGCTGTGGGCTGTCGCCTTGCTGGAAGGAGGGTTTTGGTCACAAGCGGAACGGGTTCTGACGGAAGTGCCTGAATCTGTGCCTGAAAAAGCGTGGGTTCACGGCGCGCTATTGGTGAGGCAGCAAAGGGTTAGGGAAGCAGTCCCTTGGCTCGCCAAAAGCGATACTCACCATCCTTTTGTCCGCTATTACATGGCTTTAGCCCTTGATTGGGTTGGTGATGCCGAATATGCTTGTGCCGCGCACCTTGAGCCCCTCTACCGAGAAGACCCTTCCGCCCTTCGCCAGCGGATTCGCGAGTTACTGAAATGGCTGCGGTCCAAGTGAACTTCAAAACCCTGCCAAGGGAGTGAACGCGGAATGCGTATTTCGGTCATTGTTCCCGCAAGGAACGAGGCTGACAGAATCGCTTTGACAATTCAATCACTGCTGAAAAGTAAGCCTGAGGGATTCACCGATGTCGAAATCATCGTCGTTGACGACGCTTCGGAAGATGAAACGAGCGAAATCGCAAAACGGTCGGGGGCGACGAAGGTTGTTAGGCTGAATCGGCACGGGGGGAAAGGTGCGGCGTTGAGGAAAGGGATTGAAGACGCTGGGGGCGATGTGATTTTGTTCGTTGACGCCGATTTGGGCGAGACGGCAGGTAATGTGTGGCAAATTGTCGCACCCATCATTGATGGTGAAGCAGACATGACAATCGCAGCCCCTCCGCCCGACCCTTCCGGTGGCGGTTTCGGTTTAGTCAAAAAGTTCGCCGCATGGGCAATAAAGACAACCACAGGTTTTAACCCAACTGCCCCTCTTTCTGGACAACGAGCGATAAAGCGAGAAGTCTTAGAGCGAGTTTCCATTGCAAACGGTTACGCCGTCGAGACGGCATTGACAATTGACGCAATCAGGTCAGGTTTTCGTGTCGTTGAAATTCCCTTAACTTTCGGGCACAGGGCTTTAGGCAAAAGTTGGCGCGGCTTTCTGCACCGAGCGAAGCAATTTTGGGACATCTTCTGGGCAGTGCTTCCGCGATTGTTGAGACGGTGACTTCCCGATAGCCACTCCTTTCGCCCTAACGATGGCGGTTTCGCTGAAGTTGGGAGCGATGGTGCATTTGGTGCCGCTTCTCTTGGTGCTCCTGCCTCAAAAACCTGCGAAGGTTTTCGGGAGCGATGACCACACCAACAGCGACCCCTAAGCCAGCGCTGACGAATTCGTCCCAAGGCAATTCTGCAAGGAGCGACCGCTTCATCTTTTGAAGCCAAAGGGCAATCAGCCTCAATGGGTCCGCAATGAAAACGAGTGGGTAACCCTGCTCACTCTTGCCCGCCATGTTGAACAGCCTTTCGGCTTCTTGGGTCACTTGAATGCGGCGCTTCTCCAACAAGATGTCAATGGCGTCTGGTTGCAAGTCTCCGTGGATGTAGTCCAAAATCGTGTGGAAAGCCTCCCGAGCCATTGGAAACCATTGGGCTTCAGCGTCTCTCGCCAACCCCAAAACCCGCAGTGTTTCTGCTTCGTCCGGAAGTTTCGCTACTCTTCTCACCCAAAGGACATACGGCGACAACCGCTCCCAACTTTTATCGCCCAAAACGACCAAAGGTGCAATGTAGCAACTTGACAGAACGATAGCATCCCTCACCCCTGCCGGCACATCGGGCGAAAGTTCAGTGAAAACTCTCGCTGTGCTGGCTTGGGGGTAATTGATTGCGATTCCAAAATCTGCCGAGTTGTTGCCGGGCAAGACCCCAACCTCGTTGGGTTGAAAGTGGTTTCTCAGCCACCGCTGCCCCAACTCTGCGATGAAGTTGTCGTTATCAGAGGAGAACAGGAGCACTCTAACCCTCTTGAGCAGTGACAGGTAGTTATGCAGCATTGAACTGCTCACCTCCATTGGGCTGGAGGGAAAGTGGCTGCGGTGCTTTAAATGGAGAAGGGTCAGCGGACGCCAGCAGCTTGGAGAGCCGCCTCTAACTCCTTCAACCCACTCGGCAAGCCTTCAAACACCCGGACGATAACTCCTTTCTCGTTGACCACATAAATCGTTGGCAACCCTTCAACCTTGAATCGGTTGGCGACCTCCGCTCTCGGGTCTAACGCCACCAAATAAGGCGTCTTCTCCTCCTTAACGAACGGGACAACGGACGCTCGCCCATCCTCGTCAATGCTAATAGCAAGGATGAGCACGCCCTTTTTCTGATATTTCCGGTGCAGTTGGCTCAACCACTTACTCGTGACTTGGCAAGGCGGGCACCATGTCGCCCAGAAATCCAGAACAAGTGCTTTTGGCGTTAGAGTTTGGTTGCCCTTTTTGTCCTTGATTTGGACGCTCAACTTCCCCTTGTTCACTTGCACCACAGCCACTTTCCCATCCAGCAGGTTCGCTTGGAAGGACGGTATGGGCTTACCTTCCCTTAGAGCCGCTAAGGCAAAGGCTATGACAAGCAACGAAGCGATTCCAATAACCATCAATGCTCGTGTCACTTGAGCAGCCCTCCTTTTTCTCGTGCTTAATTGTGCCAGTAGATTTGAGCGAAGTCAAGGGTGGCAAGTAACATTTGGGCGCTCTATAGTTTCAGTGGGCGAACATTGACGGTGGAGGCGATCGGCGTGAGACCGTGGTGCCTTTCTGAGGTCACTTTGAAGAAGGTCCGCGAGATGGGCGTTCCTGAGGTAGCAGTTTTGCCCATAGGGGCATGTGAACCTCACGGTTTGCATTTGCCCTACGGGGCAGACACCTACGAAGCCGTCGCTATCGCTGAGAGGGCATGCGCTATCGCCTTTGAAAGGGGCGCAAAGGTCATGTTGTTGCCCCCCATCCCTTACGGAGTTGACTCCAACTTGCTCTCCTTCACCATGACCATCCATGTCCGACAGGAGACGCTAAACCAAATTGTGCGCGATATTGTTGCTTCGCTGGAGAGGCATGGAGTTTACAAACTCGTCTTGCTCAATGGGCATGGGGGCAACGATTTCGTCGGTGGGCTTCGCGACCTTTACGGACAAACGAAGGTTTGGATTTTTCTCGTCAATTGGTGGCAAGTGGGCAGTGATAAGTTGCAGGAAATTTTCGACGAGGTTGGCGACCACGCGGGCGAAATGGAGACGAGTGTGTGCTTGGCGGTCATCCCAAATTTGGTTCACATTGAAGATGCCGATGACGGAGAAGTTAGACCTTTTCGGATGGAAGCCCTTGCTAAGGGTTGGGCTTGGACGACCCGACCTTGGGAAAGGCTGACTAAAAACTCAGGTCATGGTGACCCAAGAAAAGCAACGGCAGAGAAAGGTGAGCGTTACTTGAACTTAATTGCGGAACGAATCGCTAACTTCTTGGTTGAACTTGCTCAAACGCCGATAGATGAGTGGTTCCCTTTTGAGCCGCCAAAGTAGTTGCAGTAGTAGCGATTTGAGGCGTGGCGTTTTAAAATCACAGGTCAGCGGGGCATAAAGAAGGATGGTGTCCCGCACCCACAAAAGTGTGGGAGGTGCTGGCGATGCAAGCGCCAACAATGCGTAGGACTGTGTTGGATGTGCTGAAGGAGCAGGGGAAGTTGACCGATGAGCAAATTCAGGCTGTCCTACAAGCCCAGCAGCAAGCCGTTGGGCAACCGTTGGAGCGAATCATAGTTGACTTGGGGTTCGCTTCCGAAACGGATGTCCTCGCCGCTCAAGCGCGACTGCTCGGCGTCCAGTATGTTGACCTGAACAAGGTCAGACCGGACGAGAGCGCCATCAGTGTCGTTTTGAGCAAAGTTCCCGCCAACTATCTCCGCGAGAAAAAATGCATTCCAATCCGCATCGAGCAAAACCGCCTTTGGGTTGCAATGGTGAACCCGCGCGACATCGTTACCATCGACGAATTGAGGATGCGAACAGGGCTTGTCATTGTCCCACTTTTAGCCAGCCAATCACAGATTGAAGCAGCGTTAGAGGAACTTCCAATGCAAGGACCTACTCCTGCCGCCACAGTGCCTCCTTCAGGCCGCGGAACAGGTTTGGGCTTCAGCGTTGATGACCTGCTGAAGCAAATTGATGCAGAAAGGTATGGCGGAGAGGTTGCTGCTGGTCCTTTGGCGGGTCAAATTGCTCGCGTTGACGCAACAGATGTCGAAGCGGCACAAGAAGCACCAATCATCCGCTTGGTTGACACGATTTTGAGGGAAGCGATTCGCAACGAGGCAACCGACATCCACATTGAGCCGATGCAAAACGCCGTCCGAATTCGTTTCCGAATTGACGGGATTTTGCACGAAGTCCTTCGCTTGCCCAAGTGGTTGGCAGCACCGTTGGTCGCACGCATCAAGATTTTGGGCGACATGGATGTTGCCGAAAAGCGTGTTCCTCAGGACGGGAGAATGCGCATTGAGATGCAAAAGAAGCGGTTCGATGTGCGAATCTCCACCATCCCGACTGTCAACGGTGAAAAGGCTGTCCTTCGGTTGCTTGACCAGACATCTCCTTTGATGGGTCTTGAGAAACTCGGTTTGTGGGAAGACGACTTGGCGAAGGTTGAATACCTGATAAGCCAGCCTTACGGGATGATTTTGAGCACGGGTCCGACTGGATCGGGCAAAACCACAACCCAATACTCCATCCTTCACCGCCTCAACACTACCGAAGTCAACATCTTGACGATTGAGGAGCCTGTTGAGTATGAAGTGCAGGGCATCAATCAAGTCCATGTGAACCGAAAGGCAGGAGTGACATTTGCGACAGCGCTGCGCGCTTTCTTGCGGCAGGACCCAGACATCATCTTGGTTGGAGAGATTCGTGACCTTGAAACTGCCGATGTTGCTTTCCAAGCAGCGTTGACTGGTCACTTGGTCCTCTCAACTTTGCACACCAACGATGCACCGACAGCCGCTACCCGGTTGATTGAAATGGGCGTTGAGCCGTTCCTGATTTCCGCGGCTGTCATCGGTGTTATCGCACAGCGCCTTGCCCGGCGCATCTGCCCCAACTGCAAAGAGCCCTACAAATACCCTGAGGAACTCCTGATGCGTTTCGGAACAGATTTGAGCGAGTTGAACGGCAAGGAACTTTACCGAGGACGCGGGTGTGAGAATTGCCGTTACACTGGCTACAGGGGGCGGATCGGCATCTTTGAAGTCTTCGTGATGAACACAGAGATTGCGGACCTGATTTTGAGGCGCGCTCCCATCTCCGAAATTCGCGACGCAGCCATTGCTTCAGGCATGACAACTTTGCTTCAAGATGGCTGGCGCAAGGTATTGGCAGGAATTACCACCCCGCAAGAGGTCTTGCGCGTCGTTACGACTGTCGGATACTAATCGCTCATGAGGCAGGAATTTTTGACTGCCGAGAGAAACACCGAAAGGAGGGTGTTTCGCTGTGGAGATAGAACTGACGCCTATGGACCAGCAACAAAGACCTCAAACTGGTGCTGTTGGAGTTCGTCCAGCAGCACCTGTTCGCGAATTGCCGTCTTTGGACGATGTCCACATTGACGACTTGCTGAGAGAAGTCGTGAGACGAAACGCATCTGACTTGCACCTTTGCGTTGGTGTCCCGCCAATTTTGAGAATTGACGGTCAACTCTACCGAACCAATTTCCAACCTGCAACGCCCAAGCAAACCCAAAGGCTGATTTACGAGATTTTGACCGACGAGCAAATTCAGAGGTTCGAGAGCAACCTTGAACTTGACTTCTCTTACGCCCTGCAGGACATCGCTCGCTTCCGCGTTAATGTCTACAAAGAGCGCGGTTGCATTGCTGCAGCCTTCCGGTTAATTCCCCGTCGAATCCCGACCGTTCGTGAACTTGAATTGCCTCCAATCTTGGAGGAGTTGGCAACCCGCCCTCGCGGTCTGATCCTCGTCACGGGTCCGACAGGGCACGGCAAGTCCACGACTTTGGCGGCAATGATTGACTACATCAACCGCACGAAAAGCGTCCACATCATCACCATTGAAGACCCCATTGAATACTTGCACACCCACAAAAAGTCCATCATCAACCAGAGGGAGTTGGGCGAGGACACGAAAAGTTTCCCCAACGCTCTCAGGGCTGCATTGCGCCAAGACCCAGATGTGATTCTGGTCGGTGAGATGCGAGACCCTGAAACGATGGCAATTGCTATCACCGCTGCCGAAACAGGACACTTAGTTCTGTCAACAGTGCACACAAATAGCGCTGCTGAGACGATAGACCGAATCATCGATGTGTTCCCTCCGAACCAGCAACCTCAAATCCGGGTTCAATTGTCCATGAACTTGGTCGCAGTCATTTCCCAGCAGTTGCTCCCTCGCGCTCCCGGTGCGCCTCGAAACCCCTACGGCGGTGGTCGAATTGCAGCAGTTGAAATCATGATTGCCAACCCAGCAATTCGCAACCTTATCCGTGAGGGCAAGACTTACCAGATCCCATCCATAATCCAGACAAGTGCGGCGGAAGGCATGCAAACGATGGACCAAGCCCTCCGCGACTTGTATGTGAAAGGCTTGATCACCTACGAGACCGCTATGGAAAGGGCTCACAACCCAGAGGAACTCAAGAAACTCATTGCAGGTGCGGTCGGTGCTTCAACAGGCGCTCGTTGAAAACCAAAAGGGAAAGTGGCATAAACGAAAACGGCAGTCGGGCACGGTCGGTAATTAACGGGGGTGAAAGGTATGCCGACTTTTGCCTATGTCGCCAGAACGCCTCAAGGTCAGGTAAGCCAAGGGACAATTGATGCGCCAGATGAGCGCACAGCCCTTCAACAACTCAGGCAACAAGGACTTGTAGTCACATCGCTTCGCCAACAAGGAGGTGCAGCGGTCCGAGCCGCTCAATCTAAGCAGATGTCCCTTGGAGCAGCCCTAAGCCGAGTGAAACTTAAGGACATGGCTTTGTTCTGCAGGCAGTTGGCGACACTGATCAACGCAGGTGTCTCCCTCGTCCGTGCTTTGGCTGTTTTGGAGCGACAGACCCAAAACCCCCGCTTGAAATTCATCATCCGGCAACTGACCCGCAATGTTGAAGACGGAATGGCTCTCTCAAGGGCAATGGCTCAGTTCCCACGAGAGTTCTCCAACTTGTTCATCGGTATGGTTCGGGCAGGCGAAGTTGGTGGTGTCTTGGACGAAACCTTGCAGCGAATGGCGACCTTCTTGGAGAAAGACCTTGAACTACGAAGGAAAGTCAAGTCAGCGATGACCTACCCGACGCTGGTCATCTTCTTCGCGCTGGCGATTGTGATTTTCCTGAGCGTTTGGATTGTGCCCAAGTTCATGCAACTGTTCACTGACTTGGGCGTCAAGGAAGACAAGTTCCCGCTCCCAACCCTCATCATGAAGCGGTTCAGCGAGTTCCTAATCACCAAGTGGTATTTCCTCGTCGGCGGTGTCGTTGCGTTCTTCTTTGCCTTCAGCATCTTTGTCCGCACCAAGTTCGGTAAGCGAGTTTATGACTGGATCAAATTGAAAGTGCCCATCTTGGGTCCCATCAACCACAAGATTGTCTTGGCTCGTTTCGCCCGAACCTTCGGGACGCTGATGGGAAGCGGTGTGCCCATCCTACAGGCAATGGACACAACGGCTGGTGCTATTGACAACGAAATCGTTTCAAGGGCTATTATGGAAGCGCGCATGGCTATCCGTGAAGGAGAACGAATTGCCGATCCCCTCGAGCGAAGCCGGCTGTTCCCACCGATGGTCGTCCACATGATTTCGGTAGGCGAGGAAACTGGGTCCTTAGACCAAATGTTGGAGAAGGTCGCTGACTTCTACGAGAGCGAAGTTGACGCTGCCCTTCACGCCCTTGCGTCCACCATTGAGCCAGTGATGATTGTCGTTCTCGGCGTGATTGTGCTGTTCATCCTGCTGTCCGTGTTCCTGCCGCTGATCACCATCATCCAAGACTTGTCGCAGGGTGAGTCATGAGGATGGCAAAGAAGTCAGTTGAGGCGCCGCCCTTAGGGGTGGCGCCCCGAATTTTGATTGTCCGGCTATCTGCCCTCGGCGATACACTAATGACAACTCCAATCGCTCAAGCCCTTCGGGAGTCTTTCCCAAACGCCCACATCGGTTGGGTCGTTGAATCGCGCTGCGCCGATGTAATAGAAGGCAACCCTTACATAGACCGAGTTCACAGGTGGGACAAAACTTTGAGCGGGCTGATTTCTGTCGTCAGGGAAATTCGGCGCGAAAGTTACGAAGTAGCCTTGGATGTCCAAGGCTTGCTTAAAAGCGCTGTTATCCCTTGGCTTGCCCGCATCCCTTACCGCGTCGGGTTTATTGACGCCCGCGAAAACGCTTTCTGCCTTTTCACCCACCCTTTGCCATCCCCACCACCTGCCTCGTTTGTTTCTGGCAGGAACTTGCAACTGCTTGAAGCACTGGGCATTCCCATTGACCCAAGCCGTCACCGTCTTTACTTTCCACTCAACGACTTCAACCGTCAAACAGCGAGGCTAAAGTTAGCAAGTTTTGGTCTGGAACCAAAGCGGTTCGTTGTCCTTGCTCCGGCAACGACACGACCGCAAAAGCATTGGCTGGAGGAAAGGTGGAGCAGGTTGGCAGAAAGGTTGTGTAAAGATTTGGAAATGCCTTCGGTGCTTTTGGGCGGTCCATCCGACAAAACTTTGCTTGAGCGAATTGCGGAGAGATGTTCAACCCCTTTGCCAATCATTTGCGACCTTTCGCTGAAAGATGCGGTTGCAGTCATTGAGTTAGCGAGCGCGTTGGTTGGTCCAGACTCGTTTCCTATTCACGCAGCCTTAGCGGTTGGAACGCCGGCGGTGGCATTGTTCGGCCCCAATGACCCTTTCAGGTTCAAGGCTGAGTCAGGCATCACTGTCCTTGAACACGACCTTCCGTGCCGACCATGCCGCCGTCGTCCCACCTGCGGCGGTGCCTTCACCTGCATGGCTCTGATCACTGTTGATGAAGTCCTTGAAGCGGTCGAAAAGGCGGTTTCGCAAGCAAAAATTTAAGCCCTAACCTCCCATCACTAAAAAGCACCTCCCATTCCGAGTCGTGGCAAAATTAGCGTCGTGCATTTTGATTTGAGGTGACAGAGGCGTTGAACTCGGAGGTGAGTTAAAGCCATGTTCTGGAGATATCGCGGCGATCCAAGCATGTGGGCTTGGCTTTTGCATCGCTTGACAGGCGTTGGGATTTTCGTCTTCCTGCTCGTTCACATCGTTGACACTGCCCTCGTTGGTTGGGGGCGCGACTTGTATGATGCCATGATGCAACTTTACCACCATCCCATCTTTCGGGTGGGCGAAATTTTGCTTTTCGGCGCCGTCCTCTTTCACGGGCTCAACGGTTTGAGGGTCATCATCTTGGATTTTGCCCCGACAACAACCGTTTACCAAAGGCAAATGCTCATCGGTGTCGCTGTCGTTTTCTTCATCACCTTCACCCCTGCTGCACTGGTGATGTTCGGGCAAATGTTGCATGGAGGCAGTGGGCATGTGAGTTGGGATAAACCTTTAACCGAATGGAGGGCATGGCTTCCGACATTATCGGCAGCAATCGCCATTTTCTCAGTCTACGCTCCAACCGTTAACTTGCCACGCTCGCAAGCATCGGTCAGACCAATGGGTGGTTTGGAACTTTACGGTTGGCTTTTCATTCGCATCTCTGGGGTCTTGCTGATTTTTCTCGTATTGGGGCATTTGGTCATCATGCACCTGATTGACGGTGGCGTTAACCGAGTGAACTACGATTTCGTCGCTCAAAGGTTGGCAACGCCTTTTTGGCGAACTTACGATTTTGCACTCTTGGTTTTGGCGATGGGACACGGTGTTTGGGGGATGAGGAATGTCTTGCTTGATTACATTCACCGACCAGTCCCAAGGTTAATTGCTCTTTCGTTGCTTTACACCGTTGCAGGTATAGTGTTAGCGTTGGGCGCAATTGTGCTGTTCACTTTCCAACCCCGCTGAACTAACCTGCAAAGACAGTCACATCGGTGAAACGAAATTCGCTAACCTTAAGGGCTGGCACAACCTCCGTCCATTCCCATTCAGGAGCACCGGCTCGTTCAGGACGGCTCATAGCCTCAACCTTGTTCAGCATCGCAATGACGCTCTCGTTGAACCTGAAGTTCTTGACAGCGGCAACGATTTGCCCTCCTTCAATCAGGAAAACCCCGTCTCTCGTCATCCCGGTAAGCAAGACTTTCATCGGGTCAACGGTTCGGATATACCAAAGCCGCGACACCAACAAACCCTTGTCGGTTTCAGCAATCAAGTCTTGCAAGGACTTGTCCTCGCCCTCCATGACCAACCCGCGGGGGAAAGCACCGTAAGCGCCTGTTGGGTCAACGCTGTGACCTGTCGGGTTGACACCATGCTTTTGAGCGGTCACTCGGTCATAGACCAAACCAACTGCCACACCTTTTTCAATGAGCACAACCCGTTGAGTTGGGAAACCTTCGGCATCAAAGGGACAGCCTTGGTGCAGTGGGTGATAGACATCGCTGACGAGGGTTATGTTTTCGCCGACAACCTTTTGCCCCAACTTGCCCACCAACCAACTTCTCCCCTCGTCCACAGCGAGCGCATTGAAGCCTGAAGCCATGAAAAGCAAGAGGTCAGCAACGGCGGGCGGTTCCAAAATGACACGATATGAGCCGGGCGGGAGTTCTTTCGGATTTCGGTTAAGCAAGGCTTTCTGCAACGCTTTTTCTCCAACAGCCAAGACATCAACATCGCTTTTGCGAAAGCCACTTGCCGATGCCCAACCTGTTCCCTCATCGGTGGCAACCGTTATGCTGAAAGCGAGGTTCGTTCGCTCGTAGTAAGCGAACAATCCGTTTGAGTTGGCGACGGCATAAAAGCCATAACTGTTGCTTAATGCACCTGCTGCTTTCGTCCCGTGAGATTTGCACTTCCCGATCACTTCGGAAATTAACTCTGCTCGCTCTTTTGGGGTGATTTGCACTATTGCTTCGTCAACGGCTTGGACTTGCTGGTAAGTTTGGGGCTGAAGGCGTGGCAAGATGTTTTCGTCTTCAGGCATTTGCTTTGCCGCCTCAATGGCTCGCTCAACCGTTTCCTTCAAACTTGCCTCATCAGTTCGGTTTGTCGTCGCCTCAGCCATCCTTTTTCCGACAAAGGCTCGGACAGTGATTGTCAATTCGGTTCGGGCAATGTTTTGGTGAATGACATTTTCTGCGAACCTTGTGAGGGCTTCATCGCCGCCGCTCACGACCACCTCCGTCTCGTCTGCTTTTGACAACCCCAGAACCGTCTCCGCTAAGCGCTTCACTTCATCTCGCATCTCATGCACCCTCCTGTCCAGTTTTCCACTTGTGCGAGTTTCCAAAGAAATTTTGCCACCTTTTGTCATTTCAACCCGCTTCAATAAACCTAAGGTTTCGGATTTCGGGCAAAAAACGGTGCTTGACGCAAAGTCGGTTGAAGGTTTGGATGCTCTCTATGTGAACTTCGGTCAAATCGTAGCGAATGCACTCGGTTAGGTAATATCGCACGAGATTCTCGTCCAAATTGCGCCTTTGCGATTCCTCCGCAATGATTGCATCAAGGTTCTTCAAGCCCTCAACTTTTGCCTTGCCAAGCCAATTTGCCAGTTCGCTCTCAGCGCATCCCTCCCTTAGAACCCAAGCAGCGAAAACGAACGGCAAACCTGTCAGTTCCTTCCACTCTTGCCCCAAATCAGCAATTTGCCAGTGAGGGTTAGTTTGCGCAAGCAAAGCAGAGTCTCCGATCAGAAGTGCGGCATCAGCTATTGAAAGCATTGCTTCCAAGTTCGGTTCTGTCGGGAACAAAACGGGGACATTTCCGTATCGCTCCGCCATAAGCACTTTGAGGAGCATGACAGAACTGCGCGAGCCTCTGTCCACCGCGACGGTTTCTATTTGAAAAATCGGAACTTTGCTGACCAGAAGGACACTTCGGACTGCACCATCCGATGCCAAAGCCACACCGGCAACGATCCCGCTTCCGACACCTCTCAAGTATTCGGCAATGGGAACTAAACCTGCGTCAATTTTCCCGCCTTCCAACCAAATTGACAGTTGCGCAGGCGTTCCGAAAACAAGGGTTCCACGAAACCCAATTTTGTGCAGAGCCCAAGTTAACGGGACAGCGTTAAGGTATGGGACAGAGCCAATGACCACTCAATTTCCCCTCCGTAAAAAGGTTCGCTTACGACGGTGAGCGATTTCTAATCGCCCCATCCCTTCCCCAGCAGCGCTTTGAGGTTGAGAACGAGGTCAGGGAAGAGTTTTGGGCGAAAATCATCGCCCCCTTTAACTGCACTCACCCTAAGGTAGCCTTCAGGTGTCCATTGAAACTCTTCAATTGCCAAACTGTCTTGGTCAATCATCCAGACCCAAGGCACACCTGCTTGGTGGTAGACTTGCATTTTCTCCACGCGGTCATACTCAGCCGTTGAAGGCGAACTGACCTCTATGACCAAATCGGGAACGCCAACGATGTCACCCTTTTGCTCATCGTAGCGGTCAAGGTGTTCGGAAAGCAACACCACAATGTCAGGTCCGACAGTGTCACCTATTGGCAGTAGAACATCAATGTCAAACCAGACCCTGCCTAACTTTCGCTCTCCGAGAAAGGAATGGAGTGCATACCAGACTATGCCTACGATGTCCTGATGTCGTCCAGTCGGTCTATTCACCTCAATCGCTTCCCCACCGATGTAGTCGTAGAAGGGTGGACCTTCGGGCAATTTCTCAAGCTCCTCCCTGCTCATCGGTATGCGCTTGGTTCGCTGCTTGACTTCCGCCATTTTTTCAAAACACCTCCCGCTTGGGGACACGACAAAAATTCCTATCCCTTGACTTGAAACTGCTCTCTTGCGTTTTGATGGCAATCGTATGGTCAGCGGACATATGCTGCTGTAACTCCGCCATCAACAGTTATGGTGCAACCCGTCGTTTTGCTTGACCTGTCGGAAACGAGCCAAAGGACTGCCTCAGCGACATCTCGTGGGTAGACATTGACCTTGAGGACCGTCCGCTGTCGGTAGAACTCTTCGAGTTGCTCTGGGGCTATGCCGTATTCTTTCGCTCGTTGCTGTCGCCATTCTGACGACCAAATCCTGCTGCCTTCAAGGACAGCGTCTGGGGCAACGCAGTTGACCCGGATTCCGTGAGAACCTCCTTCTTCTGCGAGCGACCTTGCAAGGTGGGCTTCAGCAGCCTTTGCGGCATTGTAGACTGCCGCCCCTTTACTGGCTACAAGTGCGTTTTTGCTGGTGATGAAAACGATTGCTCCACCTATGCCTTGCTCCTTCATGACCTTGAAGGCTTCGCGGGCTGGAAGGAAGTATCCGAGTGCGAGGATGTCCATCAATCGCCTCCAGTCAGCCACTGTTGTTTGCTCAATTGGCTTCGCCAAAGCGATCCCGACGCTACAAACGAGAATGTCAAGTCCGCCGTAAGTGAGCACGGTTCGTTTGAACAATTCTTGAACACTTGCCTCATCGGTTACATCAACGCCGATTCCAAGTGCTCGCCCTTCACCGTGCTTGGCGACAATTTTATCTGCGACTTCCTTTGCTCCTTTTTCGTCAAGGTCGGCAACGACAACATGAGCGCCCTCCTCCGCCAGCCGCTCAGCAATGGCGCTACCAATCCCTCCAGCCCCTCCCGTCACGACAGCGATTCGCCTTGCCAATTCCCTCTCAGGTGGTGCAAGTTTGAGTTTGTAAAGTTCCAGCGGCCAGTATTCAACGGCAAAAGCCTCTGCGTCGGAGAGGGAAGTGTAAGTGTCAAGGGCAGAAGCGCCCTTCATGACCTCAATGGCACGGTGGAAAATTTCTGCCGACATTCTGGCAGTGAACTTGTCCTTACCTGTGGCAACTAAACCTAAAGCGGGAAGGAGAGTGATGCGCTGATACGGGTCCATCATCGGTTCGGTCGTTCCAGTTCGTTCGGCGTTTTCGCGGTAGTAAGCCTCATAACGGCGGGCATACTCTTCGCTTCGCTCACGAATTTGCTTTTTCACTTCCGACAAGTCCAGACTGTCGGGGGAGAAGTCAATCCAAAGCGGGTAGTGCTTGGTGTGAACAAGGTGGTCTGGGCATGCAGAACCGACCATGCTGACCTGAGGCGCATCGTGGGAACTAACGAACTCAAGGACGCGGTCACTGTCATCGTAGTGAAGGATAACCCTCTTCCGCTTGCTCACTGCCCCCCTCAGGACGGGCAACAACTCAACCATTATTTGCTCCCGCTTGGATTTGTCAAGGGGTTGAACCTTCAAACCACCGAAGACCTTTTTGCCTTTCAACGCCTCATCAACAGCCTCCTGAGCCTCGTTGACGAACTTGAGGGTGGCATGGTAAGTTTCCTTGTGATCGTCGCCCCAGACGACAAGCCCGTGCTTTTGCAGAATTGCTGCTTCAGCTTTAGGGTTCTCCCTCAACATTTGAGCCACCATCTTTGCCAGAGGGAAGCCTGGTCGGACATAAGGCACCCAGATGATGCGGTCACCGAAAACTCGCTTTGCTAACTCCTCACCGTTAGCGGCGTTTCCGAAAGCCAAGATGGCGTCTGGGTGAGTGTGGTCAACATGGCGGTAAGGAATGAAAGCGTGCATCAAAGTCTCAACAGACTGGCGAGGACCACCGGGCTTGAAAACGCAATGAGCGAGGAACTCAACCATTTCCTCATCGGAAAGGGAATCCCTGTTCTCCAGTGGCAAGATTTCGTCCAGTTTCAATCCAGCGAAATCCTTGGCTGTGCAAGTCGCTAAGTCTGAGCCACTCCCTTTGACCCAAAGGACTCTTACTTCTCGCCCCAGATGGTCTCGTTCAATCGTCTTGCTGCTGGTGTTTCCACCTCTCCAGTTGATGATGGCAGGTTCCGCTCCCAGCAGGTTAGAGCGGTAGACAAGCAATTCAAGGTCCGTCTTGAATTGTGCAGCCTTTGCATCGTCCCAAAGTGAAGGCAGTGGCGGCATACCCTTCACCTCCATGTCACCGATTAATCCACCGTTCAAAAATTTTGGCACTTTCTGTCCCTTCGTGGCTTCAATTGTCAATGACTTTGAAGGACGAGTGGTTCAAAATTTAAGGCAGGGAGCGAGAAAAGATGGCACGAAAGTTTTTCCTGCCCAATTTGCCGTTGGTTGGCGAGGAAGGGACTTGGGAAAGCATAGTGGGAACGATACGGGAGCGGATATTGCCTCAAGTTGAGTTGCTCGGCGATAGTTTGTTTCAAGCGAACTTGCGGCCTTTGCCCATTGATGCTTCTATCGTGCCGATCGTGAGCGAGAACTGGTCACGCCCTCGCCAAGACGGCACTCCCCAGTTCGTTTACCTCATTTCAGGGCACGGGCTAATGTTGGTTGAAGATAAGTTGCTGGCACTCACATCGGGTCAAGGCTTCTACCTACCCAAAGGGACTTTGTATGCCCCTTACTTGATGCTTGGCAAGCAGATTCTGCTTTGCGACTGGCTTTGGTTCAAAATTCATCCCTTTGGCGTTGTGGTTCTCCGCTCCAGATTGACCCCAAAAGCACATTATCAGAGCGCCCATTTTATCGTGGCTGAACGAAGGTTAGCAGACTTGTTCGGCGAATGGGAAAGGGAAAGGTCACAACCCACTTTTGACAAGCGTCTGACGAAAGGACTGCTATTGGCTTTCTTCGGCCTGCTGATGCGTTCATCGCCCTTTCCACCGACAGAAAACAACTGGCACAATCAGGAGTTACCTTTGCCGATTCAAAATGCACTTACTGCTTTGCATCGTGCCTACAACAAGCCCATCACTTTATCTCAATTGGCAGCCCATTGCGGTGTGACTCCTGCTTACTTGTGCCGCTTGTTCCGCCGTCATTTAGGTGTGACACCTTGGAGATACTTGGAGCGATTGAGGCTGCAAGTTGCTCGCTACTTGCTTCAGGAGACAGGACTCAGCGTCGCTGATGTCGCTTTCTTGGCTGGCTTTAACGACATCAGGAACTTCCAAAGGCTTTTCCAACGGGCGTATGGCAAAACCCCAAGTGCTGTCCGCCGCCAGAAAAAGGTTCGTTTTGCCCCAGTCTTGAGGGTTTGGGATTAGGTCAATATTCGCCGTCTTGCGTTCAATCACGGACTGACAAATCCTGCTTCCAAGCCTCCATCTTTGAACTGCACTAACCACTCCAATAGGAGGGCGATGAAAATGCGGCGTCATTTGCGATTTGCTCGGTTCGGTTTCACGCTCATTGAGTTGCTGGTGGTCATTGCGATAATTGCCATTCTGGCAGCCATTCTGTTCCCCGTTTTCAGTCAAGCAAGGGAGAAAGCAAGGCAATCAGCGTGCTTGAACAACATCCGACAGATGGGTTTAGCAGTTGCTCAATATGTTCAGGACTACGATGAGCGAGTTCCTCCACAGCCTTGCGGTTGCGCAGCAGTTCGCGGAGACCGAAAGGGCTTTTGCTTCTTCGCCCTGTTGGAAACCTACACCCGCAACCGCCAGATTTTCATTTGCCCAAGCATCGGTGACATCCCCACTGGTCAAGAGACTTGCGGCAAGAACCAAGAAATCCCGCGATTGCATTACGGTTTCAATCTTGCTCTCCGATGGTATCCTCACTTAGCCCAATGGCCGCGCCCTGCCGAAGCTGTCGTAACAACGGAAGTTGGTGCTTTTCTTGAAGGTGCTTTCTGGTCTGTAGGTTATGCTGGCAACTGTAAAGACTTGTCCGTTGAAATCAATGTCAGCGGTGGCGACGATTGGGCGGGGAGAGAATGGACTAACTGCCCTTGGACTTGGGTTTGGTTCGCACGCAACCGCCACAACGCCGGTCAAAACTTTGCCTTCTTAGACGGTCACGCCAAGTGGTCAAGGCTCACCCAAATGCTCAGCAAACGCTACTGGCATCCTCAATGGCAGCGGTGAAGCGGGTTGAATTGGGAGCGTGAGTGGGAATGAAGCAGCAAGTGCCCACATGGTTGGCTGTTATCGTCATCGTCTTGGTGTTAGCGATTGTCATCGGCATCTTCTGGTTCGGTGGGCGACAGCGCAGCGAGCAAATTCCTGCCGGCTTTAAACCTCAACCGCCACAGTTCAAGGCTGCTCCGATAGAGAAGCGCTAAAATGGCAAGTGGCAACTGATTGCTTATGCAGGGAGAAGATGGAAATTGGTGGGCTTGCTTGCTGCGCTTCTCATCGCCCTTAACGCCCTTTGGGACGCTTACGGGTTGATGACGGGACA